>Ga0315294_10003561_pt1 | contig 16986 bp, 9 predicted proteins | sample YL17G13_40_MG_FD_203626 | JGI IMG/M metagenome (GOLD analysis project Ga0315294, IMG submission 203626) | Sediment microbial communities from Yellowstone Lake, YNP, Wyoming, USA - YL17G13_40 | ecosystem: Environmental > Aquatic > Freshwater > Lake > Sediment | place: USA: Wyoming | collected... | reverse complement strand
ACTCCATGTGACCCAAGTTATAGTTATGTCCCATTTCGTGGGCGAGGTTGATTCCGCCCTCCGGAGAATTGGGACGGAAGTCTATGGTGGTATTCCGCGCTGTGAAGGTGATACTGTCGCCCGGTTCCATTCCAATGCCGTTGAATCTGGGCTCCTCCGGGGCGACCATCCCGACATAATGAGTCCGTTCGCAATAAGAGGGGTCAGCAGACGTCCGGTCGCGGAACCAGAGGGAAATTTGAACATAGGTTTTGTCATCCGGCATCTCATAACCATTATAGCTCCAGGGGAACTCATATTCCGCAATGTCGTCATTTTGATAAAAAATGTCTATCGCCCTGATAGGAAGGAAACTCTCCGCACGGGCAATGATGTCACCAAAACGGGGCAGTTGTTGAATTGAATATTCCGGTATGCCCTCCACACGGACGGGGATAAATACTGCGCAGGACCATCCTTTCTCCTGGACTGTGAAGGTATGCTCAATGGTGTTGTTGGCGCGGACTGACTCCACCTCGGGACCAATCCAGAAGGGATTAACTGAAAAGACCAGTCGCAATTGTCCGGGCTGAACCCATGACCTCGGCAGTTGGAAGAGAAAATTCCCATTCACATCGGCGCGCGTATAGGGTGCGCCGGAATAACTGCTAATCAGGGGGTCGTTCAGAGGACTGAGCGGGGAGCCGGGTTGTTCTGTTGTGCCCCTGTATCCCCTCAGCCGTGCGCCGCATCTGTAAATCTGCTGACCAAAGTCGCTGTGCACCAGCTCCGCATATCCACGCACAAACGTGGGCTTGTCCACCACAAGGGGGACATCGGGAGAGGGGTTGAGGCGCTGGATTGCCTGCACGGCTTCAAGATGCGTGGCGCGTAAATCTAACGTGAGAGGCTGAGTGTTAGCGTTGAGTTTCCATATTTGGTCAATCTCAAGGTAATAAATATAATTGCCATCACTTCGGATATTTTTGCATTCTGATGCGCTGTAATTCCAAATGGTATCCGGCACCGCCGCTGGTTCCGCCGTGAGACTCTTCCGCCTGATATAAATATTACCGGGAGTCACGTGTGTATCCTCAATCCAGTATATCCGCGTGGAATCCGTATCCAGACTGACGAGGGTGTTTGTAAGGGGGCTCAGGTAAAGTGACACACCCGTCCCGCTCACGGGGTCAAGCCGCCATACATAAGCATACGGCTCGGTTCGCCCGATGGTTGCCTGCTTTAGGCAGAAAAGTCGGTCGGAACCATCTGGCATCCGCTGAGGTTTGAAGAAGTATATATCCCGCGTCAGATAAGTCGACGTTTCCGGAGCGGCGCTCAACTCATGGCGCCAGAGGTCATACTGACTCGAGCTCCAGGTGATGTAGAAAATTGCAGGGTGTGGATTATGTGCGTCATCATTATAGGTATAAACACCAAACTGGATGACACTGACATTACCTCCGCCGCCGGTTATTGTAACTTCTGTCTTTTTGTCGCCCCCATCCACTCTTGCGCTTATTATATGAGACAGTGTGGGCGAGTTTTTTTCACACCAGTATAGCCGTCCCGAGTAACAGATAATAGAGCCGAAGAATTCGGTCTCGATAACTGTGGGCAGGCTTGAAGGAGTTATGGCTTCAGTGGCGCTCACTGCAACGCGTTTGATTTCCTTGTCCATGGGGAAGTAAAAATAATTCGCATCGCGCGCCGCATTATTATCAGGCATCTGCATCATAGAGCAATTGTCTGCCGTATAATACCATGGCCTCCACTGAATATTGGGAATTATTCTGATATGGGAGTTCACGGGTGTTACTCCGCAACTTCCGCCCGCCTTCCAGTAATAAATCTGATTTCCATAGATTTCAAAACCGCTGACTCCATACGTGTCATAGACGATTCTTGTTTGTCCCTGTGCAAGGAGCAGGGACGTAATGATAAAGAATAGAAAAATGAAACCGGTGGCAATCTTCTTATTCATACGAACCCCTTTCTATTTGTAACATATTATAAATATCCATTTTCGAAAAATATATATAGTAAATTTCATTCGGAAAGTCAAGACCGAATGTTAGAGTTAATATAGTTTTCGATTCCAGGTGGGATTCATAGGATGGAGAGATTTGACATCCGTTGTCAGAGAAATACCGTATTGCTGGAGTGTCTTTTTTAAATGAAGCCCCGGCAGGCAATCAAGACATTCGATTGTGATTCTGTATCGTTCGTTTCGAACGGCATCGTCATTTTTCAGGCGAACTGCATTAACAAGGTTTTCTTTGCGCCTGCTAATTTGCTTGAAAAAATCCTTCCAGAAATCAGCGCCGTATCTTTTTTCGCATTGGCGGAGGAGATAAGCGTGGATGCGGTCCACAAGATTGGGCGGGATTTCCGGGGGAAATGTGAATCCAAGAGCGATGTATCGTCGAAATGTGTTTTCCTGTTCCCTGCGGGTTTGAGCCAGAGATTGGGCAAGATAGGGATTCCCCGCCACGCGTGCGCTCACTCTGGCTCCCAGAGACCACCCCACCTCCTCCCATCCAAACTGGGCTTTTGTTGCCGAGACAAAATTATGCGCCATCTCTTCAATATAGCCGCTGACATGCGGAACCCCGTAATTGTTCCATTCCTCCTGTCGGTCAAGATGAAGGTTGGAGTCGTCATACCAGATGGCGCAGTTACTTGTCCCGCCCCAGGCATCGGGATGCCCTTTGGGAAAGTTGTAGATAACGATGATAAACTCCGTATCAACGCCGGTGATTTCGCGAAGCGTCTCATATGCCTTTGTCAGATAGGGGAAAATAATACCCGCTTCCTTTGCGGAGGTTTGGGGGGCGAAGAGATAGACATGCTCACCTTTGAGGAGACATGCGCTCTGGCTGATGGCATTCTGGAAGCTGGACAGGTCGGGATATTTCAAAGAGGGATTGGTTATCTGTTTGAGCGGTTTGCCATCTGTGGGGTTTTGTTGAATCAGGGCGAGGGATTGAGAGGTATATTCGTTCGTCCATCCCGATAGACAGATTCCTATCGTCAAACACAGGAAAATATTGATTAATCCGCACCGGAACATCTGGCGACTTTCTTCTCAAGAATTCCAAAGCCAATGGGCAAATAACTCACGAACTGTCTCACTTTCATAAATCGGGATATGGCTCACTAATTAACCAAAAGGTAAAATATTGAAATACTGATAAAAGTCAAAGATAAAACAATTGAATTACAAACGTCCCTGAAAGACAGAATTTTCTCTTGAACCGGTGCAGGGGGAGGGCTTAATATTTCACTGTTTTTGTCCGGGGAGTTCTGGAAAGGGGAGGAAGACCATGGATGATTTCATCAAGGTGACATGTCCGGAATGCAACTGCATCCTTGTGGTGAATAAAAAGACCGGCGAGGTGGTTGAGACGCGTAAGCCGATTCTTGAGGAAACAACGGGCGACCGTTTTAAGGACGCCTTTTTGAAGGTGAAGAGGTCTTCGGCGCTGACGGAGGAGAAATTCCGCGCCGCACAGGAAAGGGAAAAGGATAAGTCCAAAAAACTTGACGCCCTCTTTTCGGAAAAGCTCAAAGAGATTAAGGAAAAGGGCGAGACCGGACCGCCGGAACGCCCCATGGACTTAGATTGACACCATCACGGTTTTGAGGTCTTCAGATTGCGGAGCATGGGTTCATACGCATCCCCTTTTCGTCTGAAATTCGCATTAATAATTCTTTTCCTTTCCCCTTTCCTCATTTTATATCCCTGCAAAGCGGGGGAGATTCTTCTCAATCCGGGTTTTGAAGATGACAAGGACGCGGACGGTTTTCCCGACTGGTGGATTCTTCAGCGCTACGCCGTAGCCGACCATGACCCCCTTCTCGCCTTTGAGGGCAACGTCAGCGCCAGGGCGTCCTTTTTCCACAGTTGCATCCAGGTCAAACCAAATATGGCAGGCGGAACGCGGCTTGCCTTTTCGGGATTTCTCCGGGGCGACATTGGCGGGGAATACACATGCCTCGCCTGCGAATTCCAGTCGGCGGGTCAATGGCGACACTATCAGAGGAGCACCTTTCAGACCGATGTCGGTTATGCCCCCTTTGCCGCCTCCTTTCTCCTTCCGCCGGATGCCGACAGCGCCAGCATCATATTCAACACGCGTTTCACCTCCGAATGGGCGCGCGGCGACGCCTTTTCCCTCATCGATGAATTTATCCACAATTCGGACTTTGAGGAGCTGGCGGATGGATTACCAACGGGTTGGTTTGCTACGGGGCATCCCGTGATTGATTCCACGGGTCAGGGCGCCTTCAGCGGAAAGATGGAGGTGCGCTGTGACTGGTTGAATTATTTTTATCAGGATGCCGCCGTTTATCCGGATAAAACATACACCCTCGTCTTTCACATCCGCACAGATGAGGCTTCGCCTGTCCCGGATGCCCTCACCTGCACATTTTTTGACGAGCGGATGAACGTCATCTCGGAGAAGGGTCTCCCATTTTCAGCCGAGCCGCTCTACAAGCGCTTCACAGCCGTTTTTGCGCCGCCGGTGGGAACCGTCCAGATGCGCCTTTCTCTCCGCCCATCCCTTGAGTCCCGCGCCGCTCCCTGGTTTGACGCCCTTGCGCTCCATGCCTGCACCGCCACGCCACCCGCATTTTCCCCGAACGGCGATGGCATCTATGACACCTGCTCGGCAATGCTTCTTCTGGGCGAACCTTCAACGGTCTCACTGCAGGTCACGGATGCTCACGGGTTCCCCGTGCGACAAATCGCCCCGCCTGCTGATATTGCGACGGGGACACATACATTCACGTGGGATGGGCGGGTGGATGACGACCGTCCAACCACGCCGGGGCGCTATCTCCTCCTTTTCACAGTGGAGAATATGCGCGATGGCTCAATCAATCTTGATGCGCCGGTTGACCTGCAAGACCTGCCCCCTTTAATGGGTCAGGCGGGCGCTATCACTGATATGTTCCCCCGCGGACTCTGGATTCACCTCAGCGGGCGCTATGCGGAAAATATTGTTTACAAGAGGTTATTCGCCGCCATCACGGCGCGCAGTTTCGACACTGTAATTGCAAGCTGGCCAAACGAGGCTCGCCTTTCTGAACTCCTGGAAACTGCGGATGCCTCCGGTGTGCGCATTATCCCGCACACAAGCCGCATTGATTTTCTAATCCGCCGCTATTATGACTTCGCTTACGAAAAGGTAAGTGAGGCTGAGCTGCGCGACGAGGCAACTTCCGCCGTGCTTGCCCTCGCCAGCCATCCATCGCTTCTGGGATATTACCTTAAGGATGAAGTCACGACCGACCTCCTTGACAACGCCCGCACAGCCGCCCGCGCCCTGCGCTCTCTTGACCCCGCCCATCCCATTTTCAGCGAGATTCCATCCGGACCGGAGCTCGCACAAAAGTTTGACGCCCTCGATACCGCCGTTCTCCTTAACGCCTATTATCCCATCGCCTCATACGAGCCGGTAAAGCCCGAAATATTTGAGGGCTTATGCACCGCCCTTGAAGCCGCATCCGGCGCCGCCCGCGCAAAAAACCGCCCCCTCTGGATGATTCTCCAGGGCTTTGCCAGCGACGCCTCCCGCATGCCCACCCCCGCCGAGATGCATTGCCAGGTCTGGCTCGCCCTCGCTTATAACGCCAAGGGAATTTTTTACTTCCTCGCACAGAGCCTGTATGAACTGCACGGTTTGTTTTCCTTTGACGAGGTTCCTTTCCCCATCCTTGACGAGCTTGCGCTAATCAATCATGACCTCGCCGCTCTCAGTCCGGTTCTGCTTCAGCTTTCCCCTGCGGAGGAATTTTCTCAGGCGCCGCCCGACCACACAGTGCGGTCATTTCAAGACTCCTCCGGCACGCCCCACGTCATTATTGTCAACAGGGACTGCCTTACCACGCGCACACCGGAGCTGGTGCTCAACCTTGACAATATCGCATCTCTTGAAGACGTTCTCACAGGCGGGAATCTCCCCTTTTTCTACGAGGCGGGACAGGCGCATGTCCCCCTTGTCATTGCACCCGGCTGTGGACGCCTGATTCGCATACAAAGGAACAGCGGGGCGAATATCCCATTGAGAGCGCCTCGCGAGGCGGTTTTTTCCGCGCTTTCCCTGCCAAACTTTACACTCCAGAACGATTCCCGCGAAACGCCATCCGTGGAAACGGATAACTCCTTCGTGTCGCTCATCCCGCTCGCCGAGCTCACATGCGACCTTGCAGCAAAAGATGGTCTTGCCTGTGTTGCCGCAGGGACGGGCGGTCTGCAACTTTATGACGTTGCCCGCCCCTGGGCGCCGCGCCTCCTCGACATGCGTCAGGACCTGCACAATTACGAAAGTGTCTCAATTGATGAGAGGCGGCTCTTCTGCGCTGACCCATGGGGCGGAATGGTCATTTACGAACCTGACCCGGCTGGTCGGCTAAGCGAAATCGGCAAGTGGTGGGGACACACGGGAACTCCGCTGACGGTTGTTGCGGAGAAAAACCGCACATGGCTTGCATCCGGCGAATATGGCTTGACGCTCCTTGACACATCAGACGTCACCAGCCCTGTCCTTGTGGCTCGGAGCGAACTATGCGAGCTCGCCCTCCATGTCATTCCCCATGGCGATGTTGCCTACGTCATGGATGAATTTCTTGGCATCCATGTGGAGGATATTTCCACATCCGAACCGGTCAGGATTGAGACTATTCCCCTGAACAGACCGCTTATGGGCGCGCTGTGCGGTGATGCGCTGTCGGTGGCGTGCGGAGATTACGGTGTGAAGGTTTTTTCCATAAAGGAGCCGCATTTGCCCGTTCTCACAGGGGAGGTGCCGCTCACACAGTGCGATTCGGTGGCATTCTATCGCAAGACCACTATTTTTGCCTCGGCAGGACTGGATGGCATTGCCATTATCGAATTGGATGGGGATGGACATCCACATCTCAAGGGTTTTCATCAGCCCCTCCCCGGATATTATGCCCTCCGGGTCATGGTGGACGACCCATACCTCTATATTCTATATCCATATGCGGGAATTTATATCCTATCTCCGGACCGGTTGATGAATCCGAATGTGGGAAGGCATTTTGACGGATTTGCAACATACTGAAAAAGACAACCGTCGTGCGGTTTATCTGGTGCTATATCAATTCCACCGGCGGGACAATTTCACCTGCAATAGCGGCGGCAATGGCGGCAACCGGTGAGGCGAGATAGGTTTCCCCCTCGCCCTGCTTGCCCGGAAAATTTCGATTTGCGGTCGAGACCTGCACCTCGCCCTTGCCGGTCATTCCAATCTGCCCCGAGGCGCAGCCGCCGCAGCCGGCATGGGAAATAATCACGCCCGCCTCATGCAACTGGTCAATGACGCCATCCGCGAGGAGCCGACCGTAGATTTCCCGCGTGGCAGGGACTGCCTTCACCATGACGTTCGGCGCAACCTTCTGCCCCGCTAAAAACTCCGCCACAAGGGCAAAGTCCTCATACCGCCCGTTCGTACATGAGCCAAGGAAGACCGAATCCACCCTGCGTCCGGAAAGCTCGGCAACGGTATGAACGTTATCCGGATTGGGCGGGGCAGACATGAGGGATGGGAGGTCGGTCACGTCAAACTCCAACTCCTCGCAGTATGAGGCGTCCGGGTCGGCGATGACGGGGCGCACCATGTCTGCGTCTCTTGCCCGCGTGCGGCAGTATTCAATAATCTCCTCATTCGGCGGGATAAGCGAGCTCACTGCGCCCATCTCCGTCGCCATAGAGCAAAGGGTGAGGCGTTCAGCGAGGTCGAGTCGCTCAATCTGTGGACCGTAAAATTCCACCGCGCGCCCCAGCGCCCCGCTTGCGCCCAGTTGCCCAAGGATGAAAAGCGCAAGGTCTTTGGCGGATGTGGGATAGTCATAAGTCCCACGGATGGTGATTTTCATCGTGGGAGGGACCTCGAACCATGTGCGCCCGTATTTGAAGACAAAGGCAATGTCGAGGTCGCCCATCCCCTGACCGAATGCGCCGATGGCGCCGAAGATGTTCAGATGGCTGTCCGTTCCGACGGCGGTCATGCCGGGGGAGACCCAGCCGCTATCGAGCAGGACGTGCGAGCCGATGCCGGCATCCACATCAAAGAGGGCAATGCCATGACTGCGGGCAAACAGGCGGCAGATGTGCTGATTGTTGGCGTATGGGATTGTGACTGCCGGGGCGTTGCAGTCAAAGGTGAAGACCGTTCTTGCCGGGTCGTGGACGGGATTATCCGGGCATTCCCTCTCCAGCGTTTTCACAACGTTTGCGCCGCCGAAGTCGCGCGCGCTCCTGACATCGAGGTTCATCCAGACGACAGCGCCGGCGCGCACCTCATCCCCCGAATGCGCCGCGATTATCTTTTCAATCATTGTCATGCCCATCGCCGCACCTCCCGAAAAAATGAGAGCGGGACTATATTTTTTCACTGCGGGAAGATAATCATGTTGTCGCGGTGGATGACTTCGTCATATTCCTTTTCACCGAGGATTTTTTCAATGGCGTCGGATTTGGCGCCCATGATTTTGCGCACATCCCCCGAATCATAATTCACAAGCCCCTTGCCGAGGCGCGTGCCGGCGGCATCGCGGATTTCCACAACATCCCCGCGCTGAAATTCACCATGCACATCGCAAATGCCGACCGGCAGGAGGCTTTTTTTGCCCTCGATGAGCGCCTTCCTTGCACCCTCATCCACCACCACCCATTTATTGATGCCCGATTTGCCAAAGGCAATCCACCGCTCCCGGCTGGTGAGAGCGAGTCTGCGCTGTGGCAGAAAAAGCGTCCCCGGACAGCGCCCTGCAAAGAGGTCCTCAAGGACACTGGGGCGTTTCCCGTTGCATATACATACGTGTGCGCCGGCGTCTATGGCGCGGCGTGCGGCGTCAATCTTGGAGCTCATCCCGCCCACACCCAGAAGGGTGGGGGAATGCACCGCCATCGCCTCAATCTCCGGCGTGAACTTTTCCACACGGGAGAGAAGCCGGGCGTCTTTATTTTTCCGCGGGTCTCTGTCAAAGAGTCCATCCACATCGGAAAGAATGATGAGAAATTCCGCCTTCATCTTCGCCGTCAGAATGGCGGAGAGGATGTCATTATCGCCAAAGCGGAGCTCATCCACTGTGGTGGTGTCATTTTCATTGATGATGGGCACCACGCCGAGCTCAATGAGTTTCTCAATCGTGTAGCTTGTGTTCAGGTAGCGGCGGCGGTCATCCATATCATCGCGGGTGAGGAGGAGCTGTGCGATGTTGCGCCCATAACGGGAGAAATGCACGCTGTATATGTGCATGAGCTGGCTCTGACCAACTGCGGCGAGCGCCTGTTTTTCAGGTATGGAGCGTTTTTCCTTTTCAAAACTTATCAGCCCCTTGCCTGTGGCAACTGCGCCGGAGGTGACCAGGATTGCCTGACGTCCCTCGTCAAACAGTCTGGAAACCGCTTGCGCAATGTCATCGATGAGATTTTCATCCAGCCGCTCATCGGGTCGGGTGAGCACCGCTGAGCCGAGTTTTAAAACAATTCTGCGCGGGGAAAACCCCAGGTTCTCAAGTTTCTTCACCCTGTCCATCATGATTGGCTCCTGACATCCCTGCGATTGGAGAATTGAAGAATTTGAGAATTTGAGAATTTATTGAATAACTTCACGAATAATTGTCCATTATCAATTGTCAATTGTCAATTTCACCATATATTCATTCATGCCGCGGGCGGCGCGGATGCCCTCCGCCACGGCGTCAACCATCTCGCCGCCGCCTGTTGTGCAATCGCCGCCTGCAAAGAGTTTCGGCACCTTCGTCGCCCCCGTCTTTGAATTCACAACGACCAGCCCGTCTTTTATCTTCAGACCTTCTATCTTCGATAGAACATCCATAAGTTGGACCTGTCCAAGCGCGGCAATAACCATGTCGCACTCAATAGTGAATTCACTGCCGCTGATGGGGATGGGTCTGGGGCGTCCGGAGGCGTCAGGCGCGCCGAGCCTCATACGGACACACTTAACGCCCGCAACTCTTCGCCCGCCGAGGATGCGGACGGGCGCGGCAAGCCACACAAACCGCACACCATCGAGTCGCGCCATGTCGCGTTCCTTCTTGTAGGCGGGCATCTCATCCTCACTGCGGCGATAGACGATTATCACATCCTGTGCGCCGAGACGCGCCGCCGAAATCGCCGAATCAACAGCCGTGTTTCCACCCCCGATGACCGCCACGCGCCTCCCAACGCTGACCTTGTCAAGCGGCATGGTGTGCATCTTCTCAAGGAAGGAAAGTCCCTCTATCACACCGTGTAGATTTTCGCCGGGGATGTTGAGCGGGGCGGTCTGCCCGCGTCCAATGCCCAGAAACACGGCGTCATATTTCTTCAGGAGCGATTCAAAGGAGATATCCTCACCGATTTTTGCGCCGGTCACAAGGCGGATGCCAAGGCGCTTCAGCATGCGTAACTCCCTGTGTGTAAATTCAGCGGTCAGTTTGTAGCGCGCAATGGCATGGGTATAAAGCCCGCCATCATACTGGCGCGCCTCAAAGAGGGTAACCTTGTTGCCAAGACGCGCAAGCTCTGCGGCACAGGAATAACCCGCAGGGCCCGCCCCGATGACGGCTGCCTGTTTGCCTGTGGGGCTGCCGGGAAAAAGGACATCCACCCGATTCATGATTGCCCAGTCTGTGGCGAAACGCTGGAGGCGTGCGATGGGAACTGGTCGCCCATCCAGATTCTTCATGACGCATGTCCCCTCGCAGAGTTCCTCAGACGGGCAGACGCGTGCGCACCCGCCTGCGAAATAATTCGTCTCATACAACTGTCGCGCCGCTCCCTTGATGTTGCCATCCCGTATTTTGCGGATGAAGTCCGGGACGCTGATATGCACGGGACATGCCTGAGTGCAAGGCGCATCATAACAGAAGAGGCACCGCGCCGCCTCCCCTGCCGCCTCATCAGGCGAGACGGTGCTTTGAAGCGGCTCAAATCTCCTCTCCATCTCTTTCGCCTTCATACTCAGAACCCCACTTTTACTCATGTATTATTTTTTCAATACTTTTATGGAAATGTCTGAGAGATTTTAACACATCCTACGCCGGGGATGCGGGAGGTTTTGGGATGCTTGGAAATGACTTATCCTTTGCGGGTTCCCCGGATTTCGGCGTCTTTATCCCTTCCTGAGGCGTGAACCCTTTTTCTGCCGGCTGCGTCTGGCTCAGGAAATACCTCGTCAGGATGGAGGCAAGACCCTCAATAGAGCCTCCGCCGCCCGCAACTAACACCTCCGGCATGAATTTGTTTTTGCCCTCGGCAAGCGCATTTGCCACGTTGACAAGCGCCGTTGGCATCTGCCCCAGCGCCTCCACCTGCGCCTTGAACGCCTCTGCCCGCGCCATGCCGACGGCTCTCACCTGCGCCCCCTGCGCCGTGCCGGTCTTCTGGATGAACTCCGCCTCGCCCTCCGCCTCCGCTATGCGCGCCCTGGCGTTGTTCGTCTTGATTTCAACGCTCACCTGCGATATGGCAAGGTCATGCTGCATGTCAGCCATGCCTTTGGACTTCTCCATATTGACTCGCTGTTTCTGCGCCTCATCCTGCTTTTTGAAGGTCTCTATCTCCTGATTGGCTATTTCGCGCTCAGTGAGCACCTTGACGAGTTGCGGCGGGAGAATGACGTCCTGGATATAGACGCCCGGCGTCTCAATCTTGTATTGCTTGAGCTGCTCCAGAATATGCGCCAGCGCCTCCCTCTGCACCTGCTGGCGGGTCTCAATAAACTTGATGGCGGGCATGCTCATAAGTTTATCGCGGAAGTGATTGCCTACCGCCGCCTGCAGGACCTCATTCACGAGGTTTTTCATGGTGCCGACCATTGAGATAACCCACGGGGCTTGCGTGTCCGGCACGTGTATCTGCACCTGGAGGTCTATGGAGAATTCAAAACCTTCGCGGCTCTTGGCTATGATGGTCTTCAACTGCACATCGAGGTCGTGGGCATGGGAGACTGCATCTGCCCAGTTTAGTGTCAGAATCGCCGTGGGGACAATCTCCGCCTGGTAGCAGTGGGGATTGATGGGATATTTGCCTGTGCGGAGAGGCTCCTGCCAGATGCCCTTGTGTCCGGGACGCACCAGCGACCCGAACTTGAACTCCTTGCCGGAGATGTCCTGCGTGACAAGTCCAACGTATGATTTGATGACGGCGACCTGCCCCTGCTCGATGACCAGCATCGGCACAAGCTCCACACTGATGAGGAAAGGGTTCAGGTTGTAAGCGCCATAGAGAAGCGGGTCATGCTGGAGTCCGATTTTTCCGCCATTATCGAGGAATGCCTGAAAGTCCTGATAATTGTTATGTTTCTGATTTTTGCTTCCCAGGACGGTTTCAATAAGCTGGTGGTCAGTGACGGAGGTGTCTTTTTCCAGCGAATCAACATCGGAAAATCCTCCTATGCGGTTGGCGATATCTCCGGGCGGAAGCGGGTCTCCCTCATAGGCAGTGACAATACCTATTATGTCCACCATCTCGCCAGCCTGGTTTTTCGCTCGCGGTTCAATGCGAACAACCCGGAGATGTTCCGGTCTGAGTCCAAAGGATACCGGCGTGAGTTTGCCTCCGAGTTTGCGCGCCTGCGCCCTTATCTCATCCGAGATTGGCAGACCGTAAACCCTGTCCTCGGTGATGACAAGGAAGGCGACGGGGTGGATGGGTGCGAGTGTCCCCGGTGAGAGGACAGGTCTCTGAACGCCCTTCTGCCCGCCATTATCGAGAAAGGTTCTCAGGTTTGCGAAATTCCCGAGGGACTCTTTATACACGGCTGATTTTGCACCTGTCGGGAGCGGCTTGCCAGCCTGCGCTACCACAACACCGATTCGTCCCGCCGGTATCTGCACCCAGGGATATTTCTCCACCTTGTAAAAAATCCAGAACTTGAAGCGCCATCCGGGCATTAATAAATCAGCCTGATATCCCGCCTCCCCATTGAAGGCAATCGGGTTGTCCTGGGAAAGTTTCTTAAATGAGAATCGCTTTATAACAAGCCCGATTTCCGAAGGACCAATGATGCGAATGGACGGAAGGACCAGGATGACAATCGCCACCCCGAGCCAGAATGTTGCATTTGATTGAATCATTTCCGCACCCTCCCTTTACACGCTTAAATTACACATGGCTTCTGTTACATTGTAACCATGAGGAATGTCAAGCCCATTGCGACAGGCAGGAGAATGGATTGCTTTTCCTGTTCAAGAGTTTTACGCGCAAAAATGCCATCGATTTTCAATTGACCTGATTACGATTTGTGGAATAAACGTGTGTGAGCAAATTGCGGAAAAGAAAAATCTGTGAGATACCCGGCTAAACCAATGGAGATATGGGTGATTCTTCTGGCGCTCACCCTGTTTTCCTTAGCGGCTCTGGCGACCGCCGTGCCCTCGCTCGATGAAATCACCAGCGCCTGCATGTTTCTCAAGCCGGGCGATATTCCCGCTGACACCTTTCAGCCGCCCGCCAAAGCAATCTATGTGGCAACAGATGCGGACAGCGGTAATGACAACAACGGCGGGCTTTCCTTAGACGCCCCGCTTCTCCATCTCCATAAAGCTATTGAGTATGCCAACAATAATGCCGAAACTTCCTTCACAATTTATATCCGGCGCGGTGTGCATTATTATAAAGATGGCGTTGATTACGAATACCAGCGCATTGAGCGCGGCAATCTATACATCACTGCCTATCAGGGCGAAGATGTGACCATCCGCCCCTATTACTGGCCCGGCAATCCCTCATCCTCTGGCAATGAACGCGTATTTGAGATTTACGGTCCTTATGAAAATATCACTATCGATGGGCTCAAGTTTGAGGGTTGGTCGGCGATTGTGACTGCTGGTCTTCTGGACCTCACCACGCCTGCCCTTCGCAACCTCACCATCAAAAATATCTCCGCCACGAAATTCACACGCCGTGACGGCCAGCCGGACTTTCTCACCGATTTCTTCGATACCGCCTACCTCTCTGAGGATGTCTATGGTGAAGGCAAACAGATATACAACAACCCCGACACCGCCCACTACCAGATTGAAAACCTCATCCTTTCCAATATTTATGTGGAAGGCGTGGACCTGTTAACCAACATCGGTGATGAGAATGACGCTAATGTCCGAGGGTTGCGGATAACGCATTTTGATGCGGTGAACCCGCTGGGGCAGGCAGGCAACAGCTCCTCCGACGCCTTTGCCATCGTCAACAGCGCCAAAATCCTGATTGACCACTGCCGGATTAAAAATATTAACGATGACGGAGTGGACACCAAGGGTTATAACGTGGCGGTGGTGAACTGTTTCATCACCGGCACTGGCAGGAATGCGGTCAAATTCTGGCGCAACGGAGAGATTATCAACACCATTTTATATAACGACACCCAGATTGATGATGGGGCGATTATTGTGGAGGACGGTCCCTGCCGCATTATCAACAGCGTGCTTCTGCATCATGCGGTTGGGTATGCAGGGACGTATGACTATAATGAGCCGACAACGACCACACTGGAGATTGTAAATTCGGTCTTTGGCGAGGTGCAGGATTTTTATGTCAACACGAGCGGCCTGCGGGCGCATAATAATCGCTGGTTTGACATGCTGAATGACGCCCCCATCATCAGCGGTCTGGTCAATGCGGACAACGCAGACCTGTTGAATGCCCTGCCGAACTGTTCGGGTAATGCCATGTCCACGAATCAATTCGTGAATCCCGCCGCAGGCGATTTTTCTCTAAAGAGTGGAAGCGACTGGATTGATGCGGGCGTCAGTGCGGGTGTGCGCCTGCCCTCATTTGATTACCGTGGACACCCGCGAATAAGCGGCAGCGGCGTGGATATTGGTCCCATTGAATACCAGACGCCGCCCCCGCCCGTGTGCTTCTGGATGTTGTATTGAAAAGATTTTCAGTGTGGAAGAATCCCCCGGGTTGGGACGAAATAAACAGATGTTTCCTGGATTTTTTAGATGAATCTAACTTCTTCGCATTCAATGAAGCTAAATATCGCGGCAGGGTGTAAATGCCTGTTGTTTGGGTTTGCCGCTTTCATGGTCAGTGCGTGTTCGCGGTCGATTTGTCCACGCACCAGCACTGCGCCGGCAATCTGGCTGTCATCTCCCCGGAAAATCCAACTGGAAATCATTGTGCAGGTCGCAATCGAAGAAGTGCTGAAGGGTGAGGCGTTGGCGCGGGAAAATAGTCGGCTTGGACTTCCCGCCGACCTGCCTCCGCAGCTGATGTTCTGGTCATCCGACCTGCGCAATCACCTCGGACAGCAGGGGGTGGAACTGGTGGAATGCAACCCGCCGCCTACGAACACAGTCAACGACGCAGAGAACGGCAACCGGATACTCAATTGGGATTTATCCAAAGACCTGCAATCCGGGACGACGATAACACTGCATCGGGTGTATAACCTTACACTCAACGCATTCAATCGTCCAATTGATGAAAAGTCTTTCGGGGATTATGATTTATCGGCTCCGCAGGTAGCCTTTTATACGAAATCCGAGCCTTTTCTGGAGCAGACGGCGGAGATATCTCAAGCGGCGCGGGAAGCCGTCGGGGGAGAAGTCAACCCCTGGGCAAAGGCGCGATTGATATTCCGCTGGGTGAGAAGGCACATGGTCTATGAATACCCGCCGCCGGGAGGGCGCGGGGCGACTATCGCTTTGCGAGAGGGGCGCGGGGATTGCGGTCAATATGCCGATTTGTTTATTGCAATGTGCCGCAGCGCAGGCGTCCCGGCTCGGTTCGTCGGAGGATTTGCGCTTCATGAGACCCAACCGGGGCAACCGCCGGTGGTCGGTTCGCACGCCTGGGCGGAAGTTCTGCTCCCGGATGGAAGTTGGGTTCCTGTTGACCCGACCGGCGATGAGGAAGGTTATTTCGGACGCTGCAAGGTTAACACTCATATCACTTCTTCCGTAGGTCGGAATATTCTACTTCCCAATGCGCCGGCATGGGCAACCTATCAGTTCAGTGATGTTCAGGAGGGGCGCACCGAATTCATGCAAACCGTTACGGAGCTAAAAACCGGCATAAAGGCATCCGTGAAAATCGAACGAAAGGCGTCTCAGAAATAATATTGAAAAGAATCCAATGGCACAAGGAGTTCTGGCAATGCGGTTATTCAATTTGGTCATGGTGGTAGGAATTGCTCTAATTGCGCTTGCGGCATACGCAGCGCAAGCCGGGACCGACACAATCCCCGCACTCCAACAAGATACCAGTGGTCAGACTGATGATGCCCTGTTACGCAAAGTCCGGGAGATTCTCCATGAGGTCCCGCTCATTGACGGTCATAACGACATCCCCTGGCAGTATCTGAAGCGTGTAAACAATAACTTAGACAGACTCAACCTCACCTCCGACACCAGCAGCCTGGAACATCCGATGCGAACCGATCTGCGGCGCCTCCGTGCCGGATGTGTCGGAGCCCAGTTCTGGTCTGCATTTGTTATGCCTCCCAAAGATAATGGATGTGTTTCTCGCGGCTTCTTTGAGCAGATTGACCTCATTCATCGCATGATAACCCGCCATTCCGATTCTCTGGAATTGGCTCAAACGGCTGACGATATCTTGCGCATTCATCGCTCCGGCAAGATTGCATCCCTCATCGCCATCGAAGGCGGTCACTCCATCGACAACTCTCTTGCAGTGCTCCGGATGTTCTACCTATGCGGCGCACGCTACATGACCCTGACCCATAATCGGAACTGCGACTGGGCGGATTCCGCAACCGATAAACCGGCTCATGGCGGGCTTACCCCATTTGGACATGAGGTCATACATGAGATGAATCGCCTTGGGATGCTCGTGGACTTTTCACACGTCTCTATCGATACGATGCGTCAGGCGCTCGATATTTCCGAGGCGCCGGTTATCTTTTCACATTCCTGTGCACGCGCCCTTTGCGACACTCCCCGCAATGTCCCGGATGATATTCTCAAACGCCTGTCTGAGAATGATGGAATTATCATGGT
>Ga0315294_10003560_pt1 | contig 16989 bp, 15 predicted proteins | sample YL17G13_40_MG_FD_203626 | JGI IMG/M metagenome (GOLD analysis project Ga0315294, IMG submission 203626) | Sediment microbial communities from Yellowstone Lake, YNP, Wyoming, USA - YL17G13_40 | ecosystem: Environmental > Aquatic > Freshwater > Lake > Sediment | place: USA: Wyoming | collected... | reverse complement strand
AACAATCAATTGACAAAGTAGACAATGATGCTATTGATATAGAAAAGCACGTCAATGAGTTGAAGGCCCTAAAGCAGCCAAAAGGCAAAGTAAAAGAATTTTTAGATATGCCTTTGATGACACTTAAAACAGAAATAACAAAATGTAAAGATGTTAAGCTTCTAAAGAAAATAGCTGATGCAACAATTGATGATAATGTAATAAGCCTTTGCGACCAACGTATTAAAGAATTAAAACATTGATGATAGGAGAAACGATAAAATGAATCGGGACAATAACATTATGCATTTCCGCGTTTATCGTCGGGAAAAAGGAAACATAGTTTTTTGTTGGAACAATGAAAAACTAACCGACGATCAGCGAAGTAACGTAGGTATTTTTGTTGAACAAAATGGTGAGTGGAAAGTAGTTATTCATCACTTAGTAGACTCATTACAATATCCAAGAATTGCAACAGAAAGTAAACAGATTATTGGAGCTGTAGTGAAGGAAAGTGAGAATCAACTAGTTTCTACGAAACCCTACGACTTCGTTCTAAGACTGGGGAAAAAAGAACCAGTAGAAGGGTACAAAACAGTTTTTCCAGAAAACGACTTGAAAGAGACTAGCGACGATAAAAAGAAAGATGTCCATTTAAGGTTATGGGACAGCAACGAAAAAGTCTGGAGAAAAGCTGAAGGCAAATTTAATAAGGACGGAAAATTTTGCCTACTTACACTGCCCAGCAACGAAGCGTAGTTCTTCTATAGTCTAAAGTAATATGAATTAATGGAGGAACTACCAATATGTCAACCAGAGTCAAGTGGCTCATCCCTGCTATCATCCAAGCAGATGTTCAATATAATAAAATAAGATTATTCCGTGCAAATACAGAACAGTCTGCACAAGAGGCTGGCGGTTATGAATTAAAGAAAACTGTTGATATTCAAACAGGTGGTGTTTATAATACATATGTAGATGATGACACAACAGATAATGGAAAGAATAAATATTATTACATCAGGTTTTTTAAATCAGTTCAAGTAGTTGAAAGCGATATATACCTTACATTCTTCGAAATCACCCCGCGAGAGTTACGAATTATTAATCAAGCATACACATTCATGCCAACAAAACTTCAAGGAATACTAGTTCAAGAAGATTACAGAGCTGGTATAAAATTAGCAATTGATGCATTCAATGTTGTTCCTCCTATAACACAATTCGATATTAATGGCTATCCTTATTATGGTTATGAAATATTTTTAGCACTGGGTACATGTGTATTTACAGTACTATATAAATATATGTATATAGCATTTAAAGATTTCCAATTTACTGATAGTGGATTATCATTTAATGTAGCACGCGGTGAAAAGATAAATACTGTTGTAGATAAATTAATGGGAATATATAATCCTTTATTAAAAGCAGCTAAGTTAGATCTGATGAGTGAAATTCAAATGGGCAGTGGATTAGGTACATTCCAGCTGCCTATTTCTATGGGTGGGAGAATTTCAGCAGGACTATTAAATGTACTTGATGTATTCACACATTTCAGTCAATAAGGAGTACTAAGATGGAATGGTTAAAAAAGATTGCTAAGGCAAAATATGAAAAGGACGACATTGTAATTCTTGATGATAAGACACAAGGAAAAATAGAAGATATACGATCTGAAAGAGTATGGCAAAAAGTTGTTTATGTCTATGATCTTAAAATACTCGATGGCCCAGATAAAGGAAAAAAATTGGAGAATGTAAATGAAAGAGCAATAGTTAAGAAAGCATCATTACATAAGAAAGCAGAAGAGACTGATGCTGAAAGAGCTTCAGGTATTATAATGCTCGCATTAGACAATTTTAGTGATGGAAAATTAAAAATTACAAAAAAGGGTCCTCAGATTTTAAAAGTTGAAACACCAGATGGGTTTAAATTTGAAATAAATATTGCATTAATATATTAAGGAGCTAACATGAACTGGTTAAATAGAAAGGCAATGCAAACTGTTACTGTAGAAATTTCATCTCATGAATTTAGTAAAATTATAACTAAATTACAAAAGCTTACTAATAAGCCAATTAATTTTGATAAGGCAATAAAAATCATTGTTCAAAATTTTCTTAATAAGCATTTTCAAATAGAACAATTTGATGAAACAGATATTCAATGGCTGAAAGATGATATAGATAAAATGGTATAAGGAGAATAACATGAAATGGTTAAAAATAGAATCTCAGCCAGAAGCATCAGTAATGTTAAATGAAGTACAATATAATCGTATTTCAGATTATATTGGTAACTTAGCAATGATGTTTAAGCAGAATAAAGTATGGGATAAAACAATTGAAGAAACACTTAATGAACTTAAACAGAAGTTAGTCAAAAAAGTTATAGTTACTGAAAATATTCAGAACAGTTTACATAAAGAAGCAGCTGGTGAAAGAGCTAATGTTCTTAAAGCACTTGAAAAAATGAAAGCATCATTGGAAGATTTATATGAACTTGGAAATGTATTAGTTCCTCAGATGAATGAAATTGGGTTAGAGCGTAATACAACAGATATGTTTCAAAAGCAGATAGTAAATGTAATAGGATTACGAATCATAGATATATTAGAAGATATTACTGAAGATGTACGACATCTAGAAATGTAAGGTATATAATGAAATGGTTAGACAAGCAATCATCAATACTAGATTATGGAAAGCCGGGACTAGACGAAGCAGTCTGGGACCCGACGAGTGATTTTAAACTATATCCAGAACATAAAGTACAAATTCTTAAAAGACTCTATGATTATTTAGAAACAAATAAATATACGCATTATAGTGAGTGGATATTAACTGGCAGGATAGTTGGTTCATTAACAAGCTGGAGATATAGTTCATGGACAGATATAGATTGCCATTTCATTATAAGCTATGCCAAGTTTGGTGAATTAGAACTTGATGGAACGCATGATACAGAAACAATTCAAGAGTCGTTAAATGAAATTCAGAAAAGTCTTAATCGCCATAATGTACCAACACTGGGAAATACACGGCATCCAATAGAATATTACTTTGAAAACCGTGATGACCTTACTAATGATGAATTAAAACGATTGAAGCTTATAGCAGCAAGAGCGGTTGTTAAAGATGGTGAATATAATTTTGACCCAAAAGATTTTACAGTCAAGAATGATAAATGGACAGTGCCTGCAAGAAAGATAGATGCAGACTATGATTATGAAGAAATATATAAAAATCTTATTCCTGTCATAGAAGAAACAATGGAAGAGTTTGATATTTCATTGGGTAAGATAGATAGAAAAATAACGCAAGTAGAATATTTGGATGATTCGCTTAAAGCATTTAGTAATGACCAAAAGAAAACATTCAAAGAAAAGATAGAAAAGAAGCTTGATGAAATTGAAGCTGAAATTCATAACCTTATTAAAACAGGTGAAGCGGCCCATGAGAAAAACAAGGAAGAATTCTTAGCAGATGATTTTGAAGAAGGCGGAATAGGGAACCTCACATTTAAGTGCCTTCAGAAATATGGATATTATTATATTTTAGTTAAATTGAAAGAGCTGCTTGGAGAAGATAAAGAAGTAACAATGGAAAATGTAGATGAGGTAAAAGATATCGTTGAAACAAGGAGGGAAAGCAAAATGGAATGGTTAAATATTAAAGCAGGCGGATTAAACCAAAAAACAATAGACTCTGTTGATATAACAGATTTAGAAACAAAAGTTATGGGAATAGTTGGAACAGAAGTTAAATTTAAAAAATCTCTTAGCAATAAGGGAAATTTAGAACTTGAAAGTCAAGACTTAGTTAATAAAGCTGGTGTCATGAGTCCAGTTTTTAAAACATTGAAAATAGAAACATTCAATACAGAATACAGTGCTAAAGAAGATGTTATATGGATAACACTTGATTTTCGTTTTGAATTAAAAAATGGTGGGTCTAATGGTGTTCATCTATTAACAGCATGGTATAACTTTGATACTAATGATTGGACATTCAGAGAGGAATAATATGGAATGGTTAAAGATAAAAGCAAAGGATAAATTAATAACACTTAAGAAATTTAAAACAGAACATTACAACACATATACACATACATCTGATGGGTACATGATAGTTGATGTACAAATAGATGATAAAAAATATTCTGATTTAAAGTTTGGTTGGCATTATGATGATGAGGGTTTATTTTTAGAAGAAGATGCAACATCACCTGAAATGGAAAAGCTGTGGAAGGGTAAACATAGTGAAGTAATTCAAAATGCTATAAATAAAATATTCAATGAGAATTGGAAATAGGAGGAATGATATGAATTGGTTAACTAAAAAAGCAGATGAAGAGAAAAAGAAAATACATGTAGAAAAATTACAGGAAGATGCATATAATTGGTGGAACAACCTTGATGATGGTACAACACAAAAAATAATTACTGAATTATATATGAAAGAAAATAATATTACTGATAAAGATGTTGACTGGTAAAGGAGATTAACATGAAATGGTTAAAGATAAATGCAGATGTTACACCTTCACAAGTCTTTGATGAACTAACAGCAGACATGATTGAGGGAATAATTAAGTATCATGAAAGATGGTACAAAAAAGAAGAACCAATTAAAATGGAAACAGTTGATAAATATATATTAGGTTATATGGGTGATATAAAATCTGCTGTAGTTGAAGGGTTAAAAAAGAAGGGAATTAAAATTGAGGGAGGTTTGAATATGAATTGGAATAAAAGAGAAGCACAGGAAAAAACAGTGTATTCAAAAATAATTGATATATTTGGAAGGGAAGCAAAAGTTATAGCTTTTTATTATCCTGATGAGTTGAAAGATATGACTCGTATTCATGCACGTATTGATTGCAGAATAGATACACCCAAAGAACAATATGCATCACAGACTATAGTTCTATATACTATCCCTGTAATAATAATTACAAAAGATACTGAAGTAAGGAAGAATTATTTTGAAAAAGGATATAAAGTTTTTGAAACTATTGAACAGGCTGAAAAATACATAACAGATTTTGCAGAAGGACTTGAATAAAGGGAGGAATAATGAATTTTAATCTAATTGGGTTAATAAAGCAGGCAAGTAATGCAATATTTGCTAATAAGGGAAAAGAAGAAGCACTAAAAGAATGGGCGCAAGATAAATTTGTAAAAGAAACAAAAGAAGGTGTCACATATGATTTTGACTGGGCTGAAATTAAGAAAGAAGGACAGTCGATTGAGATGACAGATAAACAGATAGATAATGTAATCGAGAAACTGAAGAAGGTATCTTCATTGAAAGTGGAAGCAAAAGAATGGGATACTAAAAAGATCAAAGCTAAAAATGCTGGTGATTATATTGGGGAAATGATAGTTTATCGCTTACAAAGCGGAGACTCAGTAACAGGAACAATCAATAGCTACAGAGATCAAGAAGGTAGAGCAAAACTAATTACATTAGCAATTAATCCAAAAGATGCTGATTATTATGGTATTGATTTAATTCAAGAAATATATGTTGAAGAAAATGATACATTAGCTAATTTAGGGATAGAATCATTTCTTGAAAAAAAGAAAGCTTGGCTCGAAACAGAAGAAGCAGTTGGGCCAGATACAGAATATGCTGCAATTAGATTTCCTGAAGAAGTATCGCAAGGACTTGTTTTTAGGCTTCCTAAAGATTTTGCTTATAATAAAAAAGACCCGCAGGCTGGTCATGAAGTTACAGTTCAATTATCCTATCCAGAAACAGCAGAAATATTACGGCTCAATGATGATGGCACTATAAATATTAAGATAAAGTATAATGGAGATATTGTCAAAAATTTAAATCCAAAAGAATTAAAAGCATCGTTAGAAATAGAAGCATCAGCATACACTGATTTTGTAAAGAGTTATTATAAGGAACATGAAGGTGCAAAGCCTGGAGATAAAAAAACAATGCAAGAAATAGGCAAGGCATGGAAAGCATGGAAAATAAAGCATCCTAAAAAGAAAGCATGGTTAAGTAACAAAGCTTATGGTAAATTTCAAATAGGTGATCAAGTTATAGATGATAATAATGACATAGGTTATGTTAGTGAAGTTAATACAAATAATACATATGATATTGAATATACAAAACTTGATAACTTAAAAAGAATTGAAACTGTTCCTGAAGACGAATTAAAAAAAGTAGAATCGAGATTAACCAAAGCAGACTATGAAGAATTTCCTACATATTTTACAGGAAATGATTTACATCTTACGTTGAGTGCTGAGTCTGTTCCTGATAAAATAAATGATATTGAACAAACAATTTGGGATAGTGATAATCAACAAGCAACAGATGAATGGGATAGAGAAGCAGAAAAAGTTTTAGATTTAGCTGGTAAAGAATATTGGGAAGAAGCTTTTAAGAATGATCCACGCGTTGAAAAGATAGTTGATTTCGGAATAGAATTAATGAAAAGATATAATATCCCCTATCCAAAAAGAAAAGGTTCATTGAATAAAGAAGCAGCTACAAAATCAATAGATGAAATGTCCAAAGATGAAGCAAAAGAATTATGGAAATCATATGGCAGTGATTTTGATAAATGTGTAAAGAAGGCAGGTAGCTGGGCAAAATTACCAGAGTCATACTGCGCAGCACTCGCAAAGAAGGCTACAGGTAAAACACCAAAAGAATTAGCTGCATGCCCAGAATGTGGATTGAATATTGAAGCTTCAGCATATACTGATTTTGTAAGTAAATATTTTAAGTCTCATCCTGGTGCAAAGTTTAAAGATATTGCGAAAGCATGGAGAGCTGGTAAGAAACCATCTAAAAAACAAACACCAGAAAAGGAAGAAAAGAAAGCTTGGTTAACTAAAGCTGATGTTGATGACATTCCATCAGCTATCACAAGAGATGTTATGCATTTGGATGCGGATGATGAATTAAAGATTGGTGATAAAGTAGAATGGAAAGAAGATGTTAGCCAGCTACATGATATGGCAGACATGCAAGAATATTGTGGAAAGATATTATCAATTAAACCTGGTAGAGGAATGAGTCCCATTGTTGAAGTGAAATTAGAAGACTCTGATGAAATAGTAGATGTAGAAAGAAATTTCTTGCATAAAGTTAAAGCATCATTAAATAAGAAAGCATATCATCCAAGCTGGGAAGATTATAAATATTCTAAAGATCCAAAAGAAGTAGAATTATACAATAAGATTAAAGAGCAAGCAACTAAAGCAACAGATGATATTGTTAAGATATTGCAGGCAAAGAACTTAGTTGTTAAACGAGTAAGTTTTAAAAAAGTAATTGTAGAACAGAAAGATTTATTTGATGGATTTCTTACTATTGAAGTACATGATATGGCATCTAAAACTTCTGATGAATTTGATGAAAATGCAGAACCAATGATTTCAATGGATTCAATAGTAGTTCCTAAAGGTGAAACTGATAGAAGAAAATGGAAAGGTGATGTTGCTTCTGCTATGAGTATATCTGAATTTGAAAAGAAACTAGATGAGCAATTAGAATATGTACAAAGTGTGACTAAAGAATCACCAATGCATCGCTGGCAAGAAAAAGCATCATTGAATAAAGAAGCAAAGATAAAGAAATTGCCCAATGGCAAATATCGAGTAATGGCAGAAACTGGCAGGAATATGGGAACATACAATACTGAAAAAGAAGCAAAGGAAAGATTGCAACAAATTGAGATGTTTAAACATATGAAGAAAAAGAAATCATGGTTAAGTAAAAAAGCATTAGATAGAACAGAATGGGATTTAATAAATGAAGCAGTTGCTGATGTTATTGCTAATTTTAAAAAAATAACAAAAATAGAACCGTGGAAAACTATAGATCCTAAAGGACAATTTTATCAGGAGGTAGTTAATAAAACATATCCTACAATTATAGAGTATTTAAAGAAAAATTTTCCTGATATAATTGAAGACGGTAAAATTAAATATGAAGAATTTTTATATAGGATGGATGAGGAATTAATGTCATATGCAGACCAAGCAGTTGAAATGTATAAACAAGAACATGGAATATATCCTGAACCGGCTTTATTAAGAAAACAAGCATTTATCCCAGGTAAAGAAGCATTAGTAGTTCTTGAAGATTTTAACAAAGACCAGAAACAAATATACCCTGATGCTGCTGATACAGGAATAGTAACAAAGGATAAAGAAGGAACATATCAAGAAGTAGATGCCAAAATACAGAAAGCATTAGATGAGCTACTTGAAATATATAAAGCAGATATTAGTGAATATACTGGTGGAAAGCACTGGGAAATATTTATTCCTGTTGAAGAAGATGGAAAATATCTTGCAGGATATTATGTATCAGTTAGTAAAAATACAGACAAAGCAAGAGGTATAGAGTTCTTTAGCATCGATATCATGCATGAAAGAAGGGAAAACGTTAATGTTAATGATTTCTATAAAAAGACAGCTTGGTTAAAAAAAGCAGCTAATGATTATTCAAAAGCTGAGAAAAGTAAAAATAAAATAATAGAACAATTACAGCAAAGAGCAAACACTAAAGGTATTCGTGAAAATTGGGGAGACAAAGAACTTAGACAATACCAAGATTGGTTGGAAACTTTAAATTTAACATATGCAGAAAAATCTAGTTTATATGTTGCACTATCACAAGCACTCAGTTCTATGACTGAAACAAAAGCTTCATTAAATAAAAAAGCAGATGATGAACTTTCAGCAGAAGATAAAACTGTAATCGCTAAGGGAAAAGAAATACTTGAGAAAATGAAAAAAGAAAATGTTGATATACTTGATATCGATGCTTATGAACCTACAGAAGATATAATGATGCTAGTAGGCGAAGGCATTGCTGATGCTATAAATTCGCATGGTAAAAACTTCTTTGAATGGGATATTAAAATGGGAAAAATTAATATTCCTGATGAAGTTAGAACTAAAATCAATGATGATAAATTAAATCGAATATATCAAGATGAAGCGCAATTAAATGTAAAGACATTGGGCGATGAAATTGTAGATGGATATTCTTGGGCAGAAGATTGGTATCAAGAAGGCAGGATGGGTGGTTGGTTCTGTATTGAAGCTGATTTCAATGAATTGGTTAGTGATATTAATAGTTATCAAATATTTGTAGATGATTTAGAGAAAGCTGTAGAAGATAAAGATATTACAACAGTACAAAAATATTTAGATAAGGATATTAAAGAAGCAATAATACTTTCAGAGAAGATTTCAAAGCAGATTAAAGCTATTGAAGATAACTTAACAGAAATTAATAGTGATGTAGAAGCAATGTTAAAAGGTTTTAAAGAAGAAATGGAAAGTGTTAAATTCTGGAAAGAGTATTATGATGAAGAAACAAAATCTTCATTAAAGAAAGAAGCTGCTGCAATGGATGATGCAAAGGAAGCTGTTAGAGAAGTTATTGAAACAATGGGAGAACCACCACTTCATCAAGGTGCTTGTGATATAACAGAAATAATTAATTTCCATGATATGGACGATGCATATGGATTAGAAGAATTTGAACATGATGCATTAATTAATTATGCTCAAGGGTTGCTTGATAAAAAGATTAAGAAAATAAATAGTTCATTGAACAAAAATGCTAAAGATGAAATGCATAAAGATGTTCAAGAATTAATGGAAGCAGGAATAGATATAGATGGTCTTAAAAAAATGCATTCATATCTCACAGATGATGAGGGTAAAAAATGGAAATATAAATCATCTTATAAAAATCCAGTTGGTGTAGAGGTTATAGTATTGGAAAATTTTGCTTCATTAGACAAAGAAGCAAAATTTAAAGAAGGTGATAAGGTGATTTTTAATCCAACTGAAAGACAGAAAGAAAAAGGGCTTAGAGCTATTGATCCAGAATTCATACAGGAATATGCAGGCAAAGCAGCAAAAATAACTGAAGTTGATGAAGATACCTCAACCTCTACTATAGAATTTGATGATGGTGAAGAAATAATAGCTCTTCCTAATAAATATCTTAAAGCAAAAGCTTCATTAAACAAACAAGCGAAGAAAGTGCATATGATAAAAGATTTAAATGTTGAATGCATAGTTGTTGATGAGCTTGGCAATGGCAAAAAGAAACAATGTGAATACATAGACCCGATCACAAAGAAATTAAGAAAGACTTGGTTTCCAAGTGAAATGATTTCTTATATTGAAATCGATGAGAATAAACCGCCAATTGAAAAAGCTTCATTGGAAAAAAAAGCAGATAAACTTCAAATAGGCGATAAGGTATTTGTTAAACCTGGAAATTATAAAGTAATTCAATATAGTACTACAGATGAACCAGTTTATTCAAATGAAATTCGTAATATTGAAAAAGAAGAAATTGGATTTATCAAGGAAATTTTGCTAAATGATTTAATCAATATAGAACTTAAAGAAGATGGAACTATCATTGAATCTGCAGAAGGCTTATTTGTTAAGGCATCTAAGCATCAGCTAGATTATTTATATGAAGGAGACAAGGTTGTACTACTTAAAAATATTAAAAATAAAAAGAAAGATGATGTTGGTGAAATAGAAGATGTTCATGAAGGATCTGAACCTGATTATGATATATACAATGTAAAATTTCCTGATGGAACAATTTTAGAAGATTTAGAAATCAGCAAAGACTTTAAAGATGCTTCTGGAAAACAAGCTTCATTGAAAAAAGAAGCAGCACTCACATCAAACGAAAAATCAAGTATTTTAACTTTAGCAGATGCAGCAGAAAAAGCAGGTCTTATTGCTATGGAAGAAATAGTCGAATTTGTACTTGGTGGATTATCTGAAGAAACTAAAGAAAAGATAGCAGACCATGAATATAAAATGATAAGCGATTTAATTAAAGGAATTCCTGCTAAAAGTGAATTAATAATTGAAGGCGCAGATATATCTCAGCTTTATGAGGAATCATATCTGAAACATATAAAAGAACTTACAGATAAAGGAATGCCAGAAGATGAAGCAATTATAGAAGCACTCGAAGTAGTATTTCCAGAATTACTTGAACAAGCAAGAAAACAAAATTCTGAAAAGAGTGTAATTGAACATGTAAGAAAAAAGCTTCACCCAAAAGCAGAATTAAATATGGAAGAAATTTCAAAGCAGTTAGGCATTCCTATAGAAAGAATAATTACTATAAATATACCAAACTGTGAAGAATATATTTTAAAAGAACATGGGCTTGATGTATTGAATATGCTTACTTTTAGACTTCATGCTTCTTTGGATGAAACTATAAAACAATTTAATATGGTTAAAGAGGAAGCAGAAACAGTAGAAGCATTGTATGACAAATACGAACATTTTTATTCAAAGGAGAAATAATTATGAAATGGTTAACTGCAAAAGATGAAGAGAACAAAGAACTTGCAATGGGAATTAAAGTAGAAAAAGAACATGAAGCAACTATTAAACAGATTATTGACGATGTAGAAAATGATAAGGTACAACCGATAGAAAAGTATCAGGAGCTAATTGCAAAGGACCATCTTAAAGAATCAGATATCTATTACACTGAACTTAACAAGATGGAAAAGAAATTAGAAAAGAAAAAAGAAGAGGTAGAGGAATAATGGCAGTCATAAGGAAGTACGTTATTTCATCTGTAATTAAAGCATTGAAATATGATCCTGAGAGTCATAATCTTGAAATAGAATTTAAATCAGGTGGGAAATACAGATATAGTAATGTTGAAGAAGAAGAATTTACTACATTCGCAAAAGCAGTTTCAAAGGGGAAATATTTTAATAAGAATATTAAGAACGGTTATGAATATGAACGTATATCAAGTTTAATTCATGGAGGTAATACAATGAACTGGTTAACAAGGAAAGCAAAAACAGAAGATGAAGTATACTTCTTAGTAAGTACTAGTTGTGATGTAGTAGAAGATAGTTTTGAAAAGGGTGAAATAGGTGATTGGCGAAATACAATGTTTGAAAAAGAAAATAAAAAGTTTGATACAATCGATCATCTAGTCGAATATCTTTATAGCAACTATGGACTTTCAAAAGATAAATCAGAGTATACAGCAGATGATGGTCAGCTCACAACTAGCATTATGCAGGATGAAGATGGAAACTCAATTGGTGAAGTTGATAATAAGCTTAAACAATGGAAAGAAGGCAAAGCAAGATTGTGGAATGCTTATTATATAATGCACATAGAAATTGTTAAAACAAATGAAATAACTACTGAAGAACTACGCAAACTCGGTTTCACAGGATAATTAGTAAAATTGAACCAAAGGAGGGAATTATGCCAGGATCAAAATTTAATCTATGGAAGACCGTTGGAAAAATCCTTCAATCGTTTGGACTTTTCCTGCTTCCACAATTAGGAAATGTATTGGGAACATTGAATCCTACAGACGGTTCTATCTTAGGGTTTATAACTCATGTATTTCCTAAGCTTGACCCGACAATCGGCATGGTGTTATCAGCACTTATATTAGGTGCTATTAACGCTCTTAAGCATTGGGACGATGGAAAAACGAAGTAACTGAATTTAATAAAACTGTAAATAGGGAGGTGAACAAAGTGAAAATAAGTTATATTATAATCGCAGTATTGCTTTTAGCAGTAATGGCAGTTCCGGTTCATGCTGCATTACCAACGAATATAGGAAGTTATAGTGTAATTACTACTACAACATCAGTAACAACATTTCTACCTGCTAAACAGGTTTTAATATTGTTAGATATTTATGCAGTAACTACATCTACTTATACAGTGGGTAATATAGTACTGTCAGATGCTACTGGGGCAAATTTGATTACCTTAAGTGTATTACCAAATAAAAGTAAGACAAGGAGTGTTATGCCAAGCATAACTCCCTTAAAGTTTGGTAATGGTTTTAATATACAACCAAAAGGTACTGGAGTTTCAGCAATACCTGTTTATTTAAAATAATTATTGGAGGGTTAGGTTAACTCCAACTAACCCTCTAATTTTTAGCAAAGGAGACTTAGTTGAATTCACCACATGCAACATGCGCATTATTACAGTTTAAAGAAGGATTAAGAACTATAAAAACGCATATTGATTCGCGTCCAAAGATAAAAGTAATAGCTTCAAATAAACAAAAGAAGAACGGTAAGAAATAATGGAAAACAATTTTATAACTTGTCAGAACTGCCAAAAGCAGGTTGATTTGAATATTACACCAGAGATAGCAATGGGTGCAACAAGATGTCCTCATTGTAATTCTGTGTTTGATAATAATGGAAGTATAATAAAGATAGCAACACAACCTTCATTTAAAGAGGGTGATAGAGTAATGGACATTAGGGACAGTTCAATTGGAACTGTTAAAAATATCCAACTACCATTTGAATTCGGTTCAGCACAATACAATGTGAAGTTTGATAATGAAATGAAAAATGATGTTGATGAAAAATATCTTCGCTTAATTAAAGGAGGACAAGTGAATAGTTGGTTATCTAAAAAGATAGAAAGTAAGCTGCAGGGAATTGGCGTTATAGCAAAAAGAGTTCCACCATTGAGAGAATGGAGAGAACGCAAACATGATTTCATAACTGTATATCACCCTGACAGATATATGACATTCAAAGAATTTGTTACTAATAACTGGGATATATATGGTTTTGATTTTGATATAGATAAACAAGTAATATGGCCGCTTAAAGGAACTTCAACAGAAAAATTGGTTAAAGATTTAAAAGAAGATGGTATAGATACTAAAGTAATGACAATGAGTTATGAAGACATGTTCGGTGATTATTATAGATTATTTAAAATACCAGTACCACAAAGAGCTTCTTTGCCAACAATTGCTGTAGAAAAAGCATTAGAGAAAAAATTTATTCAAGTGCTTGATGATGGGACAGAAGCAGATTTTCCTATTGATAATATTGCTGATAAGTTTAGACCGCTTGTTGATGAAATGAAAATTGGTGAATTAATGAGTCTTGGACCATTGAAGATTAAAAGAATTGCAGAAACAAAAGCTTTATTAAAGAAAGAAGCAGTAGATATAAAAACACTTGAGGGCAGAAAATTTAAAGACAGAAATTCTGGTGAAATACTTACATTCCAGTATGAGCACAGACATCCAATAACCAGGGATATAGTAAATATAGTATTTGAAGATAAAGATGGAGTAGAAGTCGCCCTGCGGTCATGGGATGAGGTGGATATACAACCCTTAGAGACCAAAAAGGGTTCATTAAATAAACAATCAGATTTAGGAGGAATATCTAATTCAGTATTAGTAGTTATAGAGGATAATAAAGAATTTAGTCCTGAAGGGATAGAACATTGGGCAAAAGAAGAAAATATAAACATAGATGAATTAAATAGAACATTGGCATATCTTTTAGAGACACAAATGATTAATAAAAAAGATAACATATATTCAATAACAGCGCAGGGTAAACAATATTTAAAAGATACTGGATTTATAAAAAATGTAGCTTCATTAGAAAGAAAAGCAGCTTTAGAGAACCTTGCAGTAGTATCTCGAAAATTCTCAGGACTTCTTGTAGGCATAGCACAATATGCTCTTACAAATTTATTGAATGAAGAAGACCCACAGATAAAAACTGCAAGTGCTAGTTATAATAGCCAAGTTTCATTGATGGATATTCATACAGATGTAAACAAAATAACGCCAGTAATTTCAAGCGTGACAGCTACTTATAAAAATATGATTATAGAAGCTGCTTTAAATTATGGCGATTTCACTATAAGCTGTTATGCACCTACCCGCGATGAAGCTCATGAATGGATAGAAAAGCTTGAAACAAAAATGCTTAATGAAAATCAATACAGAGGCAAATGCTTATATGCAGAAAATGGAAACATATCATTTCATCAAGTACCTGAAGTTGTATGGGATGATATAATTCTTGATGCAAATATTAAGAGTGATATTCGAATGAACACAATTGCATTTCTTGGGGATAAGAGACTAGCTGATACTGGTGTATTTAAAAGAGGCATTGTAATGTATGGACAGCCAGGAACAGGTAAAACATCAGTAGTGAAAGCTATCTTCAATGAATTAAATGAAAAAGGTGTTAGCAGAGTATATGTTACATCAGAGTCATTCAGACAGATGAGTGCTAGTAGTTTATTTAGTCTATTACCTTATTTAGGAAAAGCGGTAATAGCTTTTGAAGATATAGATATGATAGGGACATCAAGAGATATTATGTCAATGTCTGGAAATGGAATATTGGGTGATTTATTAACTAACCTTGATGGAATGAGAAATTATAATGAGCAAATAGTTATTCTAGCTTCAACGAATAAGATGTCAATGCTTGATGAAGCTCTGGCAGACAGACCTGGAAGATTTGATAGAAAAGTTGAGATAACACTTCCAACAAAAGAAAATCTGACAGCACTATATAAAAAGTTTTCAGGATTAACAGTTTCTAGCGATATCATTAATCTATCTGAAGGCTTTACAGGATCGCATGTAGTTGAAACTGTAAACACTGCAAAAATATTAGCAGCACATGATAATAAGAAAATAGATGATTGTATGATAGAAGCTTGCAACATCATTAGGGATAATTTCTTCGTTGGACAAAAACAATCACAAATCAAAACTGCAGCTTTACATAAAATTGGAATAGTAGAAAGAGGCGAACAATATAAATCATTAAATGATGCTGATAAAATCGATCCTATCTTTATACCAGGCAATACAGAAATATGGTACGCAAAAAGTATTAGCACTGCAAACAGAATGTATGATGAAGAAAAAATGCCATTCTCAAAAGAAACATTTAAAGACACACATATGTTATTAGGGAAAGTTTCATCTACAGATTTAGATGAAATATTCCAGAAGATGCAAGGTGAGTATTGGTCTCCAAGAGGTGAAGCATTTACAATGATAGGTGATAGTGAAACAGACCATACATCAATGAGTGTTGGTGATGCTATAAAAATTGGAGATGTAATTAGTATAGTTGCACCAGAAGGATTTAAACCATTAGCTGAATTAAAAAAAGAAACGAAATGGTTGGGATTTAAATTTAATCCTGGAGATAAAGTTGAATTAATCAGCGGGGATTATCAAGGAAAAGCAGGTACAGTTATAAGATATGAAGATGATTATGTATTAGTTAGGACAGAAGAAAAAGAAATAAAATGTCAGCCAGAAACATTGAAAAAATTATCTTCATTAAATAAACAAGCAAAAGTTACCATTGAAGAAACAGTAGTTGATTTAGACCCATTAGAAGCAAGGATATATAATGATTTAATACTTAAAAGCAAAGTATCTCCAAAGAAAGCACTTGAGATAATGTGGAATACTCTTGAAGGAGACTATACACAACTCAGCCCAGCACTATTAAAATATGTTCAAGATCATTTAGAAAAGAAAAGTTGGTTAAACAAAAAAGCAGCAGATCGAAAAGAACTTAGCGATACTGTATATGATGATAGTGATTTTGATGGGGATTTCAAAATTAATGAAGATAATTACGTAATTGAAATTTTAGAAAAGTTATTTAGCAAAGATTATTATAAAGAAATAGAAGCTACTGAAAATATACCAACTAAAGAAATGCAATCAATAATAGATGACATTGTAGATTATTATGAAGAAATTTCAGATATTGTAACTGATTTTGATAACTGGGAAGATAATATAATAGATGGATATGTTGAAAGTAGTTCTTTACGAGACTCAGCTGATAATGAGATTTATGATATTCAAAAGAGTATTCTCCCATTAGAGAAGAAATTAGTAACTATGATTTATGATTTCGTAGAAAAGAAATAAGGAGAAAGTTAATGCGTGAAATAAAATCGCTTGAGTACAGAATTAAATTAATCCAGCGGTTACATGCAGAAAAATATCATATTGAAGTACTCAATGATATTGGTAATTATGAATATGTATTTTCTTGTAATAAAGTAAATGGTAAAGTTTTATCACATAGAATTCATATAACGTATGATGAAATAGGGCTTCTTCCAGATAACATAATAGACCCAGTGCTT
>Ga0315294_10003559_pt1 | contig 16989 bp, 19 predicted proteins | sample YL17G13_40_MG_FD_203626 | JGI IMG/M metagenome (GOLD analysis project Ga0315294, IMG submission 203626) | Sediment microbial communities from Yellowstone Lake, YNP, Wyoming, USA - YL17G13_40 | ecosystem: Environmental > Aquatic > Freshwater > Lake > Sediment | place: USA: Wyoming | collected... | reverse complement strand
AATCGGCCGGATGGAGGAAGCGAAGGCTGCTCTCGGGCAACTGCGGGAACTGTGTAAGCAGGAACACCTCACCTGGGACATGGACGTCCAGGGCCTCCTGGCCGAGGCGGAAAAGCTCATTGCCGGCGAAAAACAACAATAAAAACCATTTTTATCCACAGCGGCCCGGCAGAACAGGCTCTGACAGTCACACCTCCAAAGTTGATTTGCCTTTGGGCAGGTCGAAACAGACCATAATGTCCGAGCCGTCAGCGTGCCATGTGCCACTTTGCAGTTGCAGCGGGGCGGTCACCCGGCGGAGTTCTGCGGGCTTTCCGGCAAGCGTCAACCTTGGCGGTGCCTGCGAACTGCCGCTAAGACGTACGGTGAATCGAGTTGTGGCGAATGGGGCGTTGAATATCACCTGTCGGCCCTGCTTGTCGATTTTCGTAAGTTCTCTGGCAGCCCAGTAGCGGGCGATTTCGCTCTGCTTCATCCAGAGCAGGTTATCGTAGCGGGCTTCAAGCCGCCTGACGACTTCTTTGAAAATGTTGAAGCCGATTTCCTCGCCGTTGAAATAGACGCCGGGCCAGTGGCAGACGAGTATGGCCGGCTCGCCCCTGGCGATGACCTCGGGCAGTCGGCCGCCTTTGAGGTCCTCGGTAATGTGCATATCCGCCGAGCCCGGGACCAGGCCGTCCCAGCCGCCGAACCAGTCGCCGGTACAGCCGATGATTGAGACGACGCACTTCGGGTCGTCGCCGTCGAGGCCGGATGCGTACTGGACCAGTGGAGCGACACTTTGCTCATCGGTAAAGAGGTCGCGGAAGTAATGCGGAATCTCGGCGTTAAATACGTCCCGGCACGATTCGAGCGTGGCTTTGGCGAGGTTGTCGCGGTTCTGGCTGCCGAAGCCGCCAGGCGTAGTGATGCCTTCGCAGTCGAGACCGACGTTCTTGAGAATTCGCAGGGCGTAGGCCATGTAGTCGGCGAGCTGGTCGGCGGATTTGTCCTGGCTCCAGCCGTCGTTCTCGATGTAGTAGCCGGTCCGCTCGGGATAAGGCCGGCCGGTTTTAGTGTTGATGATCCAGGTGTGGCTGATCATCTCCGGGTGGATGTCCCAGTCGGGCATCATAAGCTCACGGACGAGCTTGAGGCTATCGTCCAGCTCCTGTTGCGACCAGCCGGGAAGACAGCGGTCCAACCAGCCGACGCAAGCCGGGTAGGGCACGATGGTGTACTTGCCTTTGACGCCGTGCTCGTGACACCACTGGCCGAACTTGCGGACGAACGAATCGGGTATCTCGCGGGGCAGGCTACGCCAGTCCTGCTTGTATCTGTCCGGCCAGGCCGTGGCGAAGTGCGGGATGCCGAAGTGAGCCATGTTCACAAGGCAGGTCGAGTCGTCGATAATCAGACTGACCGGCACGCGGTTCTGCGGGTTGAGCACGGTAACGTCACCGGCCCGGCTCGGCCGCAGGCCCTTGTCCTGAGCGCTCGCGGGGGTGCTTTGTAAAGCAGAAACCGCACCCGCGGTTGCGATTGCCGCCGCCTTTAGAAAATTACGTCGATTGATTTGATTTTGCGGGTACATATTTTATTCTCCCATGAACCTAAAACGATAGACCATTTTAACGAACGCCGCCTGGACACCTTCAGTGTCCGTTTCGTAATCATTCAACAGGACAGTCGATGTTTTTCATGCCAGCGATATTATGTTTTCAGCCTGGCGAATCCTTCATTATGAGTTAGGCTATTTATTTTATTACAATACGAATGTCAAGATTGCCCAAGTTTACAGGAATCGCCGAAATTATACAACCACTTACCGCAAGATTTATGCCCTGTTTGCAGCATATTCTTTCTAAACACAACAGATTCGTATTAAAGTCTTGAACTCTATGCTGTTTAAGGATAAAAAAATGAGCAAGAAAAACGCAGTAATCCCGGCAGCAATAATTGTAAAAGAAATTTTAATATTTTGTTGAACACAATTGACATTTAGGAATTACTACTATATAGTAATAACTATGAATAAAATTAAAACTAAAATAAACAATGCCGAGATAGACGAAAAGATTCGCCGGTTCACGGATCTGTGCAGGAAAACCAGCCTGAGGGTAACTCCACAGCGTATAGAAATATATAAGCAACTGATAAATACAGACGAACATCCTTCTGCTGAGATTGTGTACGAAAAGGTTAGAAAAACGTTTCCAAGCATATCGTTCGATACGGTTAACAGAACGCTGCTGACACTTAGCCGGATAGGCGCTGCTTTTATAGTCGAAGGTTCGGGCGATGTAAGGCGTTTTGACGGCGGCATGGAGAATCACCAGCATTTTAAATGCATCAAGTGCAAAAGAATCGTAGATTTTTACTATAAGCCCTTTGATAATATCAAGCTGCCGTCAAATCTCGCCAGGAAATTCACAGTTCTGAAAAAGACCGTATACATCGAGGGGATATGCGATCTGTGTGAAGAGAAATAGTCTTGAAAGTTGATTTATAACGAACACCTTAGAGATTTTTCCGGTAGCTGTTTCAAGTAAATATTCACCGGCAGCCTGGTTTCGGTTCTTTGACAAATTAAATGAATGCTAAAGTAATACGAAGAGGAATCGATGGCCGTTGGCATTAACGATTATGAGAATTAGTTCTTGACTGCTGAGGGCCCGATTGTTCTGATTATTGGTGTTTGGGAAGAGTTATAAGAATAATCGAGCTTTTCATCAGGATCGATCGAGCGTATTTCGAGCGATTAGACGATATTTCACGAAAATATATTCTATGATAATCAAAAAAGTATTGTAAATTCAATTGGCTCCGATAGGAGTATATTAGGAGTAAGATCAAGAAAGTGAGGAAACTATGGAATTAAAAGGAAGTCAAACTGAAAAGAATTTGTTAGCTGCATTTTCAGGTGAATCACAGGCAAGGAACAGGTACACGTATTTTGCCAGCCAGGCCAGGAAAGAAGGTTATATACAGATCTCGGCAATTTTTGAAGAGACGGCCAATCAGGAGAGAGAGCACGCCAAGCGGGAATTCAAATTTCTCAAGGGCGGTGAGGTTGAGATCACGGCCGCATTTCCCGCCGGCGTCATCGGCAGCACTATAGAGAATCTGAAGGCAGCCGCCGCCGGCGAACATTATGAAACAACCGAGATGTATCCGGGATTTGCAGCAGTGGCTGAAAAGGAAGGATTTGATGAAATCGCAAAAGCGTTCAGGGGCATCGCAGTAGCTGAGAAACGTCACGAGGAGCGATACCTTGCGCTGGCTAAAAATATCACGGATGGCGTTGTATTCAAGCGGAAAAAATCCGTGCGCTGGGTGTGCAGAAACTGCGGTTACGTCCACGAAGGGCCGGAAGCCCCGAATGCATGTCCGGCATGCGCGCATCCGCAGACGCATTTTGAACTGGAAGCAAAGAACTACTAATTGAAGGAAAGGCAAGAATCATGAAAAACAGAATAAACAAAAAACTGGTAGTCGGCACCGTCCTGGTCTCGGCGGTGGTCTTCGGCTCACTGGCCTATTCGCACTGTCAAATCCCGTGCGGTATATACGATGATGAGGCCCGGTTCGGTGAGATTGCCGAGCACATCACGACGATCGAAAAATCCATGAAGGAAATTGAAAGACTCTCGGCTGAGGCAAAGCCGAACATGAACCAGATCGTCCGCTGGGTGAATAACAAGGACCAGCATGCCGACGAACTGAGCGAAATAGTCACGTACTATTTCATGGCCCAGCGCGTGAAACTGCCGGCCGAAGGAGACACGAAGGCCTACAATGATTACGTCAAGAAGCTAATCCTGCTGCATCACATGCTTGTCGATGCCATGAAGTCCAAGCAGACAACAGACCTGGCCAATGTCGAACAGCTCAGATCTTCGTTGGATGAATTTCACAAAGTGTACTCCGGCAAAGCCGGTTGAAGGCCGGAGGCGCTCAAAGAAACGAGGAACATTATGGCAGAAATGAAAAATACCATCACATTCAAAGGTAATCCGCTCGTTCTGGCCGGGAGCCCACCCAAAGTGGGCGACACAGCGCCGGATTTCGAAGTTCTCGGCAACGACCTGTCACCGGTAAAGTTGTCGGCCTTCAAAGGCAAAACGCTTGTCATTTGCTCGGTGCCGTCGCTGGATACATCGGTTTGCGATACCGAAGTACGTAAATTTAACGAGCAGGCAACGTCGCTGGGCTACGATGTGGCGGTGCTGGTGATTAGCATGGACCTGCCGTTTGCCCAAAAGCGATGGTGCGGAGCGGCGGGCGTCAAGAACGTCCAGACCCTTTCAGACCATAACAAGGCCCAATTCGGCAACGCGTACGGCGTCCTGATAAAAGAGCTGCGACTTCTGGCCCGGGCCGTATTTGTTGTGGACAAAAAGGGCGTGATTCGTTACATAGAGGTCGTTGACGAGCAATCGAACGAGCCTGATTACCAAGCAGCGCTGAATGCGGCAAAGGAAGCAAGAAAATGAGACAGCTCAAGCCAAACATATATGCGGTCGGGGCGATCGACTGGGATGCAAGATTGTTCGACCGGCTGATTCCACTGCCGGACGGTACGAGCTATAACTCGTACCTCGTATGCGGAAACGAAAAAACTGCATTGCTCGACACTGTCGATCCGGCAAAGACAGATCTCCTGCTCGGAAATATTGTTTGTGCCGGCGTAGACAAGCTTGATTACATTGTGGCACACCATGCCGAGCAGGACCATTCAGGGTCTCTGCCCGACGTGCTGCTGCTATATCCGGATGCGAAGGTGGTGACGAATCCGAAGTGTAAAGAAATGCTTATGAATTTGCTCGGCATCGAGGACGATAAATTTGTGACCGTCGAGGACGGGCAGGAGATATCTTTGGGTGACAAGATGCTAAAGTTTGTCTATACCCCGTGGGTTCACTGGCCGGAGACAATGAGCACATACCTTCCGGAAGAGAAAATACTTTTCTCCTGTGATTTCTTCGGAGCACATCTTGCTACGAGCAGTCTGTTTGTTGACGATGAGGCGGCTGTCTATGAAGCGGCAAAAAGATACTATGCCGAGATTATGATGCCGTTCAGAAGACAGATAAACGCCAATCTCGCAAAGCTCGATAAACTGGACATCGAGATGATAGCTCCAAGTCATGGGCCGGTATACGACAGGCCCGAGTTTATAATTGAAGCTTACAAAGACTGGGCATCCGACAATGTTAAGAACGAAGTCGTCGTGGCTTATGTTTCGATGCACGGCAGCACGGGCAAAATGGTTTCGCATTTTGTCGAGGCCCTGATCGAAAGGGGCATTAAGGTAAGACAGTTCGAGCTCGCGACGGTAGATATCGGCAAACTGGCGATGGCCCTTGTCGATGCGGCGACTATCGTGATAGGCTCACCGACGGTTCTGGTCGGGCCGCATCCATGTGCGGCTTATGCCGCGTTTCTGGCCAATGCTCTTCGGCCCAGGACCAGGTTTGTTTCGATCATCGGCTCCTACGGCTGGGGCGGCAAAACGGTCGAGCAGTTGACAGCTATGATGCCAAATATCAAAGCTGAGATTCTTGAGCCAGTGCTGGCTAAAGGCGATCCCAAGGAAGCCGATTTCGCCGCCCTGGACAGACTCGCGGACGAAATTTTAGCTAAACACAAAGAAGCAGGAATAGTGAATTAGAATTCTCAAATAATGAAAGGGATTGATTATGGCAAAGAAACTGCAAATTTATAAATGCAATATGTGCGGTAATATTGTTGAGGTGCTTCATGGAGGTGCCGGAGAGCTGGTGTGTTGCGGTGAACCGATGGAGCTGCTCGATGAAAAGACCGCCGATGCCACTACGGAAAAGCATGTACCGGTAATCAAGAAGATCGAAGGCGGCTACAAGGTCAAAGTCGGCTCCGTGCCACACCCGATGACGAAAGAGCATTTAATCGAATGGATCGAGCTGTTAGCCGACGGCAAAGCATACCGACAATTTCTGGAGCCTGGGGCCGCACCGGAAGCGACATTCCATATTGAAGGAAACTCGGTTAGCGCAAGGGAGCACTGCAATATCCACGGATTATGGAAAGGATAAGCAATGATCAGCAAAAAGATGGAAAAAGCCTTAAATGAGCAGGTGAATGCCGAGCTGTATTCCGCTTACCTGTACCTGTCGATGGAAGCTTATTTCAAGTCCATGAATTTGAATGGCTTTGCCACCTGGATGAGAGTGCAGACTCAGGAAGAAGTGATGCACGCCATGAAGATTTATGAGTTCATTAATGGGCGGGGCGGCCGAATCACCCTGAAAGCGATTGAGGGGCCCCAGACAAAATGGGATTCGCCCCTGGCGGTGTTCAAGGACGTTTACGAACACGAGCAGAAAGTCACGAGCCTGATTAACAATCTGGTGAATTTGGCGATTGAAGAAAAAGACCATGCGACCAACACCTTCCTGCAGTGGTTCGTCAACGAGCAGGTCGAAGAGGAAGCATCCGCCGACCAGGTAGTTCAGCAGCTCATAATGATGGAGAAGGCGCCGGGTGGAATGTTTATGCTCGACCGCGAGCTGGGACAGAGAGTCTTCACGCCACCTGCAACAGAAGGAGCTTGACGATGGTCATTGGTTTTACCGACCAGTCACATTAGCGCTTCGCTGAGAAAGTTAAAATCTCTCTATCTAATGGTTAAAAAAGCTGTAGTATCATCTGGAATACTAACTGCCTGACATGTGGAAAACTGACGTTTGTTCAGAAAGGAGTTTAGAAAATGAGTGATTCAAAAAAGCTAACGACCGCATTCGGAATTCCGGTTGGTGACGATCAGAACTCCATGACGGCCGGCAGTCGTGGGCCAGTCCTGATGCAAGACGCTCATCTTCTGGAAAAGCTGTCTCATTTCGACCGCGAACGCATCCCCGAGCGAGTGGTGCACGCCAAGGGTGCCGGAGCAGGCGGTTATTTCGAAGTCACCGCAGACGTCACTAAATATACCAAAGCCAAATTTCTTTCAAAAGTGGGTAAGAAAACCGAGGTCTTTGTCAGATTTTCCACCGTCGGCGGCGAAAAAGGCTCGGCAGACACCGCCCGCGACCCCCGTGGATTCGCTATCAAGTTCTATACCAAGGACGGGAATTACGATCTTGTCGGGAACAATACCCCCGTATTCTTTATCCGTGACCCGCTGAAGTTCCCTGATTTTATCCATACCCAGAAACGTCACCCGGCTACCAACTGCCCGGATCCCGATATGTTCTGGGATTTTCTTTCGCTGACTCCCGAATCAATCCACCAGGTTACTATTCTGTTTTCAGACCGTGGCACCCCGGCCACTTATCGCCACATGAACGGTTACAGCAGTCACACTTACAAATGGTACAATAAAAAGGGCGAGTATTTCTGGGTGCAATATCATTTTAAGACCGACCAGGGGATAAAGAACCTCACGAGAGAGGAAGCTACTCGTTTAGCAGGTGAGAGTCCCGATCACGCCACAAAAGATTTATATGATGCTATCGAGCGGGGCGAATACCCGAGCTGGACACTGCAGATGCAGATTATGACGCCCGAACAAGCACAAGACTATCGATTCGATATCTTCGATATAACCAAGGTTTGGCCCCACAGTGATTTTCCGCCTATCGAGGTCGGTCGCCTTGTCCTGAACCGTGTCCCGAAGAATTACTTTGCCGAGGTAGAGCAAGCCGCCTTTGGCCCCGGCAACATGGTGCCTGGAATCGCCGCATCGCCGGATAAGATGCTTCAGGCCCGAATTTTCTCGTACCACGATGCGCACATTCATCGTTTGGGGCCCAACTATCACCTGATACCGGTAAACTCGCCCAAAGCCGCACCGGAGAAAAGCTACCAGCGAGATGGATTTATGCGTGTTGACGGCAACGGCGGCTCCGGCCCGAATTACTGGCCCAATAGCGCAGGAGGCCCGGCACCGGATCCTGATTCGCTTGAGCCGCCCTTCGATGTATCCGGCCAGGCGACCCGCCAGGCTTATGCGCACCCCAACGACGATTTCGTGCAAGCCGGCAACCTTTATCGCGACGTTATGAAGGATGAGGACCGCGATCATCTTATAGGTAACATTGCCGGCCATTTGAAAGGTGCCCAGAAGCGAATCCAGTTGCGACAGACTGCACTGTTCTATAAAGCCGACCCGGACTATGGCTCACGTGTGGCAAGAGAGCTGGGCCTAAACATCAAAAAAGTTGAGAAGCTGGCTGCAATGTCCCCTGAAGACAGGGCCAAAGCTACGGCACAAGGCGCCTAAGCATCGATTATGTATATAAAATTCGTTTGAATATTGCATAGACACGACTGAAAGGAAAAGAATAATGGTTATGCCTTTTAACGCTGATGAAGTTTTTGAGATGGCCGAACAGATAGAAAGAAACGGAGCCAAATTCTATCGCGCCGCCGCTAAAAAATTCCCGGTGGTGAGCGATATCTTTCTCGGCCTTGCCAAGATGGAAGATGAGCACCTGAAGACTTTTGCAGATATGCGGGCGGAGCTTTCAGGAACAGAACTTGAAGAACCAGTTTTCGATCCCGATGGACAGGCACAGATGTATCTGCGCGTTATGGCCGACGGTAATGTTTTTGATCTCAAGGCTGATCCTGTCAAACAGTTGGGCACCAGGAATACACCCAAAGACGTCTTGAAAATGGCAATTGGTGTTGAAAGGGACTCGATCGCTTTTTATGTCGGCCTGAAAGAGGCAGTCTCCCGCAAAGCTGGTAAAGATAAGGTTGAGGACATCATCAAGGAAGAAATGGGCCATATCGTTACTTTGAATGAGAAACTGCAGGATTTAACGTAGCTAAGGCGCAAGAGCTAATTGATCTTATTGTTCAGACTTTGATGCCGTAATTGACAGCCCGGGAAGGCAACATAATGACCGTTACATTTAATGCTTTCGAAGTATTTGAAATTGCCGAGCAAATCGAACGAAACGGCACAAACTTTTACATCAGGGCGGCGGAACTTTTTGACGATCCCGACATCTGCCAAATGTTTCTCAGGCTGGCGGAATGGGAGAAGGAGCACGGACAGTTTTTTGCCCGGATGAAACAGCAGCTTTCGGGACAGAGCCGGCACGAAAACACTTCGGAAGCTGACGATTTACTGCCCGACCCGAGGGTCATGGCGGGACTGGCCGTCTTCGGAATCAGGTCGGATCCCACCGAGGAGCTGCGCGGCAGGCAAGACAAAACAGATATTATCCGAAGAGCCGTAGAGAGGGAAAAAGACTCGATCGTATTCTATCACGGCCTGAAGGAATTCGTTCCTGCCGGAGCCGACAAGGACAAAATTGATAATATAATCAAAGAAGAAATGAGGCACATTGTGATCCTCGACCAATCGTTGAAACAAAATGAGTAGCCCATTCGATTCAGGAAAACACAGATGTTAGACTTGGAATCTCTGTATAAATTAAACTATCCAATGTGTATTATCTGCTCGAAGAAGGCCGGCAGATTCAATGGGTGTATCGTCAATACGGTATTTCAGATTGTGCCTGAGCCGCCGATGGTTGCCGTGAGCGTCAATAACGAATGCCTGACTCATGAGTACATTACAGACGGCCGGGCATTCACAGTGTCCATCTTGGCTGAGCGCACACCACTGGAGTTCATCGGCAAATGGGGCTTCAAATCCGGCAGAGATACGGACAAATTCGAGCAGGTAAAATACAAAACAGGCCTGGCCGGCATACCGATTGTGCTGGATAACGCTGCGAGTTTTATCGAAGCCGAAGTGGTCGAGGCGATTGAAGTCAAAACACATACGCTCTTTATCGGCAGGATTATTGCGTGTGAAACGATCGACGAACAAAAAATACCGATGACCTATACGTATTACCGGGATGTGAAAGGCGGCAAAACGCCGAGGAGTGCGGCGACTTATATAGCAAAGAAGAAACCAACAGAAACATTAAAACAAGGAGCTAAAAACATGAAAAAGTATAAGTGTCTTATGTGCGGCTACATTTACGACCCGGCAGTCGGTGACCCTGACAATGACATTAAACCTGGCACGGCTTTTAAAAAATTACCGGATGACTGGGTTTGTCCGGATTGCGGCGCGGGTAAAGACGAATTCGAGCCTATCGATGATTAACCGCTGCCGCATACCAATGGTGTCCGCAGCTTGACACCGTACAATAATAAGGCGATTGTTATGAAGGAAATCAAACCTTCGGTACAAAACGGAGATGGGTTTTGCGTAGAAACTGCGGCCGGACCCAGCGCATTCGTTGTCTTCGGGGCATCCGGCGACCTGACTCACAGAAAACTGCTTGTCAGCATGTTCAAACTTTTTACAGAGAACCTGCTGAGTGACAGATTTTATCTTTTGGGCTGCGGCCGGAAAAATTTCTCCGACGAAGGTTTCCGCAGCAAGACTGAAGAGTCAATACAGGACAACTCCGACTTTTTATCTTCGAAACAATTAGATGATTTTGTTAGAAGGATGTATTACATAGACGGTGACTACGACGATGCGAGCTTATACGAACGTATCGCTTCGAGGGTAGCGGAGTTAAACCGAAAACACGATGTCGATGGAAATCTCGTTCTTTACCTGGCAGTTCCTCCTTTCCTGTATACCACGATTGTCGAGCATCTCGGCTCTGCAGGGCTTGCCTGCACAACAGCGCCCGGCACGGAGGGACAGGTTAAGCTGGTTGTCGAAAAACCTTTTGGCAGGGACCTCGGCAGCGCGGTGGACTTAAATAATTGTATAAGCCGCTGCTTCAAGGAATCTCAGATATATCGAATCGACCATTATCTCGGCAAGGAAACCGTTCAGAATATCCTGATGCTGCGGTTCGCCAATGCCATCTTCGAGCCGGTCTGGAATCGAAATTACATCGACAACGTCCAAATCACGATTGCCGAAACCGTGGGAGTGCAGCACAGAGCGGGATATTACGATACTTCAGGCGCACTTCGCGACATATTCCAGAACCACATGCTTCAAATGGTCACTTTAGTAGCGATGGAACCGCCCATATCCTTCGAGGCGGACCGTATTCGTGATGAGAAAGTCAGACTGCTGCGATCGATCCGGCCGTTCGATATTAAGAGACTGGACGAATTTTGGGTGCGAGGACAATATGGCCCCGGCTTAATCCATGGCAAAGAAGTCAAAGGCTATCTGGAAGAAAACGGAGTAAGCCCGGATTCAAAAACGGAAACATTTGTCGCCGCTAAACTGTTTATTGACAACTGGAGATGGCAGGGCGTTCCTTTTTATCTTCGAACCGGCAAGAGACTGGCGGTAAAAGACACGGAGATCGCGATTACTTTCAAGAAACTGCCTTACTCGATGTTTTCTTCGGTCGGTTTTGATGAGCTGCCGCCAAATGTCCTCGTGCTTAAAATCCAGCCTGAAGAAGGGATATCGCTGAGTTTTCAGGCCAAAAGGCCCGGCTCGAAAATCTGTATGAGCACCCTCAACATGAATTTCAGTTACAAAAGCGTCTTTTTAGTTGACCTGCCCGAGGCGTACCAGAGATTGCTTCTTGATTGTATGGTTGGGGACCAGACGCTTTTTACACGACAGGATGATATCGAAATCTCATGGCAGCTATTGACGCCGCTGTTGCAGGTCTGCGAACAGGATGATTCGGCGCCTTATATTTATCCCGCCGGCAGAGAAAGTTTCGCAGAAGCCGACGCTCTTATCGAAAATGACGGTCGGCAGTGGCGAAGACTTCTCGCAAAGTCGATGTACGATAATTATCAATGAAATCAGGAGAAACTCAAAATGTCCGACCAAAACACAAAAGGCCGAACATCCTATGATATTTCAATCGTCAGGCCTCAGATGAATAGCGAGGATTTCGAAATGAGAGGCCGGGCAATGAAGCCGGCAAGAATAAAAGCCATCAAAAAAGGATTGCTGACGCTGCATACGCTGGAGCTTATGGCCATAACTATCTACAGGTTTCAGATCACAAGTGAAAATTGCCAATTAAATCGCCAGTTGATAACGGCGATGTGCAACGAGATGACTCATTACCAGGATTTTCAGGTCAAGCTCTATGAATTCGGCTTCAAGCCCAGACTAACCAGGGGAGCGTTCTGGATTGTCGGTTTCATGTTCGGTTTTGGTTCCCGGCTGTTAGGCAGAAAAGCAATTCTCAAAACAGGGATATGGGTCGAATCAAAAGCGGTCCGGCATTATGCCGAGCTACTTGATACCATTGATTGGGACGAAGATACGCGCAAGATAATTGAAAAAGACCAGGCGGATGAAAATGGTCATATCAACAGATGGAAAAAATTCCTTGAGATAAACGATAAGGAAAGGAGCAAAACGGCATGAGCATCCCTTCGCAAGCAAGAAAAGTCGTTGTCGTAGGAGCCGGTTCTGTTGGTACCACATACGTTTATACATTGATGCATACCGGGCTTGCAGGGGAGATTATCTTGATTGACATTGACCAAAAGCATCTCAAGGGGGAAATCATGGACCTTGAACACGGTCTGGCATTCGTTCAGCCCGTAGAAATTAGGCCCGGGGATTACAGTGATTGTGCCGATGCAAACTTGATTGTTGTTACGGCTGGCGCCAAACAAGTTGCAGGGCAATCCCGTCTCGATCTGATCCGTCGTAATGCCGATATAATAAAATCAATTTGCGATGAAATCAAAAAATGCGATTCCGACGCGGTTCTTGTTATGGTGGCGAATCCGGTGGACGCGTTGACTCAGGTGGCCCTACAACGACTCGGTTGGCCACGTGAACGTGTCATCGGCTCAGGAACCGTTCTTGACAGTGCTCGTTTCAGGTCAATGTTGAGCCGGCATTGCAATGTTGATACGCGAAATGTACATGCCTACATCCTTGGCGAGCACGGTGACAGCGAGTTTGCAGCCTGGAGTATGACACACGTTGCAGGTATTCTAATGAAAGATTATTGTGTTGTCTGTCAGGGGTGTGATCCCAAAAAGCGACACGAAGAAATTACCCGCTACGTCCGGGATTCAGCCTATCATATTATCGATTATAAGGGATCAACGTATTATGCTATAGGTCTATCCTTGGCGCGGATTTCGGGGGCGATTTTGCGAAATGAGCATAGCATATTAACAATCTCAATACTCCTGCAGGGCGAATATGATATTGATGGTATTTGCCTTAGTGTGCCTTGTGTTGTTGGGAGAACCGGGGTGGAGCGGATTATCACGGTCCAGCTTGCTGAAGACGAACAGGCCGCTCTGAAAGCATCGGCCCAGACACTTCGAAAAGTGTTAGAGGAAATAGAGGTTTGATTTTGAGTAGAATAAGAAAGAGAGAAAAAGGATAACAACTGATGTAGAAGGTTAAACAATGCCTGAATTTGGAAGTCCATTCAGTGGACTTGCAGAAGATCGCAAGCTGACGGAAGCAGAATTGATTCGTGCCATTCGCTTTATGATATCAGCCGAATACGAAGCGATTCAGCTCTACATGCAACTGGCAGAATCAACCGACAATAAATTGGCCAAGGTGCTGAAAGATATCGCCGATGAAGAGCGTGTTCACGCCGGCGAATTTTTACGGCTGCTGCACGAACTGGCTCCGGACGAGGAAAAATTTTACGCTAAAGTCTCTGAAGAAGTACAGGAGATGATAGAAAAATAAGAAAGACCAAGTAAAGGCTCAAGCTTAGTCGAAATGACTTACCAACTTCGCGGTTGGAAGTCTTTCGTTTTGCCGGGAGACTTTTGGGCGATGGGCGAGTTCGTAAATGAATTTGCCAGTCGTTGAAGAAGCGTCACCACAGCGTATGCAAAGGTTTCATGAAGGACTATGGAACTTCAGAACGTATTGATCGCATTCGGATTAACTTTATTTGCAGGCCTGGCCACCGGGCTTGGCAGTGCTCTGGCGTTTTTTGCCAGGCGTACTAACACCAGGTTTCTTTCCGTAGCCCTCGGCTTCTCCGCCGGGGTGATGATCTATGTCTCGTTTGTAGAGATATTTCCCAAGGCAAAAGACTCTCTCGTCGCCGAATTCGGCCGGGTCGGAGGGTATTGGGCGACCGTTCTGGCATTTTTTGCCGGAATTGTTTTTATCGGCATTATCGACAAGCTGGTACCGTCGTTCGAAAATCCTCACGAAGTTCACAGGGCCGAGGAAATGGACCTCCCGGAAAAGGCGGCCAAATTCAAGAAGCTTTACCGGATGGGCTTATTTACGGCGTTGGCTATTGCCATCCATAATTTCCCGGAAGGTCTTGCGACTTTTGTCAGCGCCCTTAGAGATACGAAACTCGGTATTGCAATTGCCGTCGCCATTGCAATACATAATATTCCCGAGGGCATTGCCGTTTCAATCCCCATATTCTATGCAACGGGCAGCAGAAACAAAGCTTTTATCTATTCGTTTCTCTCCGGATTAGCCGAACCGGTCGGGGCGCTGGTTGGCTTCGCGATTCTTTCTTCGTTCATTAACGGCATCGTATTCGGAATACTCTTCGCGGCAGTTGCTGGAATCATGGTCTTTATCTCGCTCGACGAGCTGCTGCCGACCGCCGGCGAATACGGCGAACATCATATGGCTGCTTACGGATTAGTCGCCGGCATGATGGTGATGGCTGTGAGCCTGCTTTTGTTCGTATAAACAGCCGGAAAATGTTAATCAATAATGCAAAAAACATCAGAGACTCGGAGCGATGATGGAAAAGATGGGCCTCGAAGAATTTAAGGCGGCAGCAGTCAGTGAGTAAACGCACCGCTCAAATCAGGGACGTTCTGGAAAAACTGTACAAAAGGTACAATCGCCGTGAATTGATTAGCCCCGATCCTTTACAGTTTTTATATCGTTATTCCGACCCGGCCGATATTGAAATCACAGCGTTTCTGGCTTCTGCTCTGGCTTACGGCAGAGTACAGCAGATTGAAAAGAGCCTGAACAATCTGCTCGGCCGGATGGGTGACAGCCCCTCTGAGTTTGTCATAAATTTCGACAAGGACAAGAGACAAACGTTGAAAGACTTCAAGCACCGGTTCACCGCCGGCGACGATATATCTGATTTGTTGACGCTTTTAAGGACAATCATAAACCGGTGTGGGAGTATAGAGCAGTATTTTGCCCTTGGTTATAATCCTGGTGACAGAAATATTATTCCGGCACTGTCTAAATTTTGCAATTCTCTTTTGGACATACATGCCGCCGGACACAAAGGACAGCCTACCCGCGGGCTGAAGTACCTGTTAGTAAGTCCCGCCGTGGGCAGCGCATGCAAAAGGCTCAATCTTTTTCTGCGATGGATGGTACGCGACGACGACGTTGACACTGGGCTGTGGAAATCGATCGAAAAAGCCAAACTAATTGTCCCTGTTGATGTGCATATGAGCAGGCTATGCAAAATCCTGGGTCTGTATGACCGAAGGACCATTTCTTTGTCAACAGCAGCGGAGATAACAGATAGTTTCGCCGAGATTGAGCCGGCCGATCCGGTCAAATACGATTTCGCATTATCCAGAATCGGTATCCTTAAGAACTGTAACGGCCGACTTCGAAAAGGCTGCGAACTCTGTGAACTGTTCGGATTTTGCAGCCGGCGATGATTTGGCTCCGGATTTTATGGCTATTTCTCAAAGACCGGTTTGGTCGTATCACCACCCGACCATTTGATCTCGAACATCCCGGTGCTGAATTTATACAACATGTGCTCTGGCGAATGACTGGATTTCTGCTATAATATATGAACTATAGGGCCAACTTCATAGCGGCGTTGTATTAGCCGCTGATGTTCTGTAAACAACACCGATACGAACTGAAAGTGTTCTATAATAGATGTGGAGTATTAATGAGCCAGGCCAAAGAGAAGATCAAAGTGTTATTTCTATGCACGGGAAACGCGTGCAGAAGTCAGATGGCGGAGGGCTGGACCAGGCATCTGAAGTCTGACGTGATAGAGGCATACTCAGCGGGCGTCTGGCCGGTCGGAGTAAGCTCAAGAGCGATACAGGTGATGGCCGAAGCGGGAGTCGATATTTCCTCACACACATCGAACCACGTTGACGATTTCCTGGAAATTGACTTTGATTATGTTATAACATTGTGTGATAATGCAAGAGAGAACTGTCCCGTATTCAGCAGCAGGGCCAAGATAATCCATAAGCCTTTCGAGGACCCGACATTTGTGGTGGGCAACACAGATGAGATTATGAGGGCTTTTCGCCGGACACGAGACCAGATACGGGAATTTGTCGAAACGCTGCCGGAAAGCTTAAAGGATGAAGAGTGAGCGTCTAATGAACGGAGTGAATGAAGAATGAATTCGAACGAACTGGAAAAATACTCGTCCGCGATAACGCTATCGGATATGGAGATTTTCGTATTTCCGGAATTGATGTACAGCCTGCTTCTGGCGAATATTATGAGTCCTATCATCTGGCAGTGGCGCGAGCTTGACTGTTTCAAGAAACTTCAAGGCAAAAGCACATATAGAACGTTGATGCGGCTCAAACAATTCATCATCGATGAGTTCGAGTTCAATCTGGATCTCGAAACGTGGGGCCTGACGAACCAGTCAAGGGAGATTAAACGGTTTGAGAAATTCATCTCGCCTGACGATATTGCCGGGAGCAATGCTCTGTTCGGCTACCAGGGCGACAAATATTATTTCGATGTGGATATTCGCCGGCACTTCGGACTCGATAAATACGACAGTGACATCATTCCTTACTGGAAGACCGAAACCATCGAGGCGATGAATGCTTTTCGCCTCAAAGAAGGTTACAAGACTGCGGCCGGCGAATGCGTGTCGCTTGCGGCTTTGTACGCGGCTGCGGCGTTTATCGTTTGTGAAATCCCCTTTGAAGATATCTACATGATACTTACACCGCTACACTCACAAAATTTTATCGACATACAGGACGGAATTCTGACAAACAACAGAAGACTCGTAACCAAAACAATGTGGTTCAACGGCACCGCCATTTCAAACAAGGCACAGCGGGCGCTTCGCAATGAAAACATTACGATAGTCGCTCACAACACCGGCTATGTGC
>Ga0315294_10003558_pt1 | contig 16993 bp, 15 predicted proteins | sample YL17G13_40_MG_FD_203626 | JGI IMG/M metagenome (GOLD analysis project Ga0315294, IMG submission 203626) | Sediment microbial communities from Yellowstone Lake, YNP, Wyoming, USA - YL17G13_40 | ecosystem: Environmental > Aquatic > Freshwater > Lake > Sediment | place: USA: Wyoming | collected... | reverse complement strand
CCTGGACGGTCCGGGTGACCGTGGCGACGGCGGGAAGCGCGATCTCCAGGGGGATCGCGAACCTGTCGCACAGCCGGCCGCTGATCTTGGCCTCGTCGACGATCACGATGAACCTCCGCGAGGCGTATGCCACGATCTTCTCGACGAGCAGCGCCCCGCCGCCGCCCTTGATGCAGTTGTGCGCTCCGTCCACCTCGTCGGCCCCGTCGATGGTAAGGTCAAGCCCTTCGGCCATGTCCGCGTCGTTGAGAGTCCCCACGGAAATGCCCAGGCCCCGGGCCTCCAGCTCCGACTGGAGGCTGGTCGTCACGGCTCGGATGCCTTTCAGGCTCCCTTCCCGCAGCCTCTCGGCGACCCTGCGAAGGGCCCAGATCGCCGTCGAACCGGTTCCGAGGCCCAGCTTCATGCCGTCGGCGACGAACAGGTCGGCCGCCTTTCTGCCCAGCATTTTCTTCACTTCGGTCATATCCGCCATAATCGGTCCCCCGCGCGCTTCTCCGCCTGGATTTGCGTCCGCCTGACATATACAATGAAGGGGGGAGGCGCGTACAGGGCGAGTCCGCCGCTCGGCTCCGCACTTGCCTGCGGCCGGCGGATATCGCTATCTTGCATACCCTATGGTCAAAATGCCGATAATCAGGGCGATGAAGGCCGTCGTTTTCCTGCTCCTCATCCTCTTCACGGCCGTTCCCGGCGTCTTCGCAGCTCAGGAGGGGCTTGCCTCCTGGTACGGAGGCAAGTTCCAGGGACGGACCACCTCCAGCGGCGAGGTCTTCGACACAAACCTCATGACCGCGGCGCACCGCAGCCTCCCGTTCGGCACCATCGTGAAGGTGACTGACCAGGAGAGCGGGAAGTCCACGCTCGTGAAGATCAACGACCGGGGCCCGTTCGTGGAAGGGCGCATCATCGATCTCTCCCGCGCGGCCGCCGAGGAGCTGGACATGGTGGGCAGGGGCGTTGCCCGGGTGAGCCTGGAGGTCGTCGACTTCAGCGCCAGCAGGGCCCTTTTCGCGATTCAGGTCGGGGCCTATGGCCTGGAGAGCAACGCCGAGAAGGCGCGAAGGACCATCGAGGAAGCCGGCTTCCTCGCGACCCTCGAAAGGCCGGGTCTCGGCATCACGCGCGTGCTCGCCCGGGGGCTCACCGAGAAGGACCTCCCCGATGCGCAGAAGAAGCTGGAATCACTCGGCTTTGCGCGCATCCTTGTGAAAAAGGAAAAGGCGGACCAGAGCGAATGACCCTCCGCGGGCGGATCCCCGGAAAGCCCGGGCTCTGGGAGGTCACGGTCGAGCAGACCGGGGCCGCGGGCGGCGGTGCCCTGATCGCGTCCCTCGCGTGCGTTGACCCGTCATACAGGGCGGGCAGCTGCCTCTGGATCACTCCCGGCCTTTTCGATCTGCAGATCAACGGGATCGCGGGCACGAGCTTCACGAACCCGGACGCGCGGGACGGCGATCTCGCCGCTGCCGACGAGCGGATCAGGTCGCACGGAATCAGCCGCTACTGCCCGACCGTGATCACGCGCGACAGGAACACGACGCTGGCAGTCCTGGAACGCCTCGCAGGCGCCATGAAAGCGGGCGCGATGCCCTCGGCATGGGGCATCCACCTCGAAGGGCCGTACATCTCATCCGAGGACGGCTACCGCGGCGTGCACCGCCGGGAGTTCACCCGGGACCCCGACTGGGGCGAGTTCTCCCTGTTTCAGGAAGCGAGCGGCGGCAGGGTGCGGATCGTCACGATCGCTCCTGAACGGAAAGGGTCCGCAGATTTCATCCGGCGCGCGAGCGGCTCGGGCGTCACGGTGTCGATGGGGCACTCCAACGCGACCCCCGCCGAGATCCTGAGCGCCGTGGGGGCGGGTCTTCGGATGAGCACTCACCTGTTCAACGGCTGCGCGCGTCTCGTCGATCGGCACGCGAACCCCATCTACTCGCAGCTCGCCGCCGACGAGCTTTTCGCCTGCTTCATCGCGGACGCTCACCACGTCCCGCCGGCCGCGCTGCGGGTCGGGCTGCGGGCGAAAGGCCCGCGCCTGTCCATCCTCGTGAGCGACATCGCCCATCTCTCGGGCCTTCCCGACGGCGACTACGAGATGGAGGGAAACCGCGTCGAGGCGAGGGACGGGGGGATCTGGGTCAAGGGAAGCTACATGCTCTCGGGGGCCGCGCGCACGCTCGAGCGCGACGTGGAGATCCTCGCCCGTGAGCGGGAACCCGGCATCGAGGGGGCGCTCCTCATGGCGAGCGCGAATCCGTCGGCGGCCGTCGGCGAGAGGGCGTGGGCGGAGCTCCTGCCCGGCCGCGCGGGGCCGGTCGCCGCGTTCCCGTGGGACGGCGCCGCGCTCGGCGCGCCGATCAGGATCGGCTTCTAGAGCGGCGCGATCTCTGCGTGCGTGGGCCTCATCCCGCCTGCCTCCCGGGGGCCGTGCGGAGAGCGCCCGCCCGGCCGCGGGCGGGAATCGAGACGCTCCTGTGGCCCCTGGTGAGAGGCCGGCCGTAGAACAACACGAAGATGATGTTCATGACCGCGAGATAGCCCGACTTGAACGTTCCTTCCTTGCGCAGGCGCCTGCCCGAGGTCCGCATGGGCAGGCGGAAGCTGAACCGCACGATCCCCACCTTCGACAGGCGGGTCGCGATGTCCGTATCCTCGCCGTAGAACTCTATTGACGTGTCGTACCCGCCGACCCTGTCCAGCGCGGAGCGCCGCACCACGAAATTGCCGCCCTGCGCGACCGCACCGAGCCTCAGGATGCGCTGACCCACGACGTTCGGCCAGAATTGGAACAGGTAGAAGATCATGGAGGTGATGCGCGGCAGGACGGGCATGTCGTAGTACGCGAACGGCCCCGTGTAGCACGCCATGCGGGGATCCTTCTCGAAGCCCCGGATCACCTCGCGGAGGTAGCCCCGCGGCATGCGCGTGTCCGCGTCGAGGTTCACGATGAGGTCCCCGCTCGATTCGAGGTATCCCCTGTGCCGGGCCATGGACAGCCCCTTGCGGGCCTCGCGGACCACGCGGACTTCGGGGAACCCCGCCGCCGCCGCGCTCGTCCCGTCGACGCTCGCGTTGTCCACGACGATGACCTCGACATCGAGGCCCGAGCGGCGCACCTCGCGCAGAACGGCGGCGAGGCAGGCGCCGATGTAGCGCTCCTCGTTGTGGGCGGGGATGACGACGCTCACCTTCACCATGGCGGCACACTATACATGGAACACGGGCACGTGTAAACGATTGCCTTGCGCGGGCTGAGGAAGTACAATGGTAGCTGTCAGGTCCAGAAAGAGATGAAGAACCTCAGCCGGGTCGCGGGGTACGCGGTGATTGCGCTCGGGGGAGCCGCGATTTTCGTCGGCTCGAGCCCCCTTTTCCCCGTCTTCATCGAGGCATTCCTCGTCGGCGGCGCGCTCATCGGCGTCGGCCTGTGGATCCTCGCGGGCAGGGACCTGCGCAGCCTCCTCGGCCGCGCGGCCCGCATGAGCCGGGCAGCGGGGGCGTTCCACGGCGCCAGGCCGCAGCGGCGGCCCCCGATCGTCATCGATCCCCTGCTGCCGGTCCGCATCCTCAAGCTCGCGAAGACCAGGGCGGGCACCCTCACGGTGTCGGATGTCGCGATCGAGCTCAACGTGCCCCTCGACCACGCCGAGGCGGGGCTGGAAGCCTGCGTGCGGGCAGGGAACGCCCTTCCGGACTACGACGTGGCACGCGGCCACATGCTCTACAGGTTCCCGGAGTTCCTGCCAAGGGAAGACGCCGCGATCCAGCGTTGACACCGGCTGCGAGCGCCGGTAGTATGGCCCCTGGAAAAAGGCCCCAGTAGCTCAGCAGGATAGAGCGGCGGTTTCCTAAACCGTAGGTCGGATGTTCGAGTCATCTCTGGGGCAAGCACTCACCCTATGAACAAGATCATCTTCCGTCTCGTCGAGTTCACGCAGAGACACGCGCGGCCGGTCATAGCAGTGACCGCCGCTGTGACGCTCCTCCTTGCCTGGTTCGCCCTGCGCATCCAGGTGAATCCCGAAACGGCGACCCTGATCCCCGAGAGCCCCCGCGTGACGAAACTGATGGAGAAGTACGGCAAGTCCAGCGTGACCACGGACTACGTGGTGGTTTCCGCGCAGGCGCCGGACCTGTTCACGGTGGAGAAGCTCGCCCTCTTCGCGGGGGCGATTGCCGGGATCGAGAAGGTCCCCCGGATGCACCCGGGGATATCCCCCTTCAACTTCATCACATTCAGGAAGGACGGCGCGCGCCTGGCATTTGGAACGATGGCCGAGGGGGAGCTCTCGCCGAGCACCCCGGAGGCTGCGGAGAGGTTCCACCAGAGGCTCATGAGCGAGCCTCAGGCGAGGAACCTCGTGATCTCGGCCGACGGGACCGCCCTGTGCGCCCTTTTCCCGATCGACCTGTCCAGCGACTACCGCCCCGAGCTCGCGGCGATTGAGGCGATCATCCGGCCGCTCAAAGCCCGCATGGACATCCGCATGGCCGGCGGCCCCCTCTACAACAGGGCAATCCTCGAGCGTATGTACACCGACACGCCCCTGTTCCTCGGGCTCGGCCTGGCGATCGTCCTGGTCGCGTACTACCTCAGCTTCCGCACCCTGCGCTCGCTGGTGCTGCCGGTCCTGGTGGTCGTGCTCGGGACGATCTGGACAGTGGGGACGATGAGCCTGCTCGGGTTCAAGCTCACGATCATCAACATCATGACCCCTCCGCTCGTGCTCATCCTCGGCAGCTCCTACAGCCTCCATGTCCTCAACCAGTACTACCGCGAGGCGCGCGTCAGCGGGGAGGACAGGCGCTGGATCACCGACTCCGTCGGCCACATCGTCACGACGATCTTCCTCGCTTCGATCACGACGGTGTTCGGGTTCGGGAGCCTTCTCACGGCGTCGCTGCCCCAACTGCGCCAGTTCGGCATCTCGACGAGCATCGGGATCATCTTCTGCGCGCTGCTGGCCATCTTCTTCCTTCCGGCGGCGCTCTCGCTCCTGAGCGCGCCGACCGCCGTGCAGAGGGACAGGGTGCTCGAGGGAGTCCTCACGCGGCACATGGGGTACCTCGCGCGGCTCATCATCCGCTCCCGCATCGCCGTCCTCGTCGTGGCGGTCCTCATCGTCGCGGGGTTCGCCGTCTCCATCGGGGGGATCCGCTACGACACGGACTTCACCCGGTATTTCCGGGGGCGCGAGAGGGCCGTCGAGGACAACAAGGTCTTCATGGACAAGTTCGGGGGGCACGTATTGGTGAACCTCTCCCTCGACGCGCCCGGCCTCGCGCCGAACTACTTCCTGAGCCCCGAGGTGCTGCGGAAGGTCGCCCGGTTCGAGGACGCGCTGCGCGCCGACCCCGACATCGCCTCCCTCTCGACCTTCACGGGCTACCTGCGGAGCATGAACCGGGCGATGAGCGGCGTCGATGAGGTGCCGGCGACGCGGCCCCTCATCCTCCTGCTGTCGAAGTACTTCCGCGCCCTCTCGACGACGCCGGCGGGAAAGAGCGCCACGGGACTCCTGCTGAACGAGGACTACGGCAGGCTCACCTTCGTGATGAGGGTCTGGGACAGCAGGAAGGGCACCTTCGCCTTCGAGGAGCACCTGCCGAAGATCCTCGCCCGCGTGCTGGCCTCGGCAAAGGCGGAGCTCCCCGCGGAGGTCACCGCCGAGTTCTGGGGGCAGACCATCGCGATCCTGTCCCTCTCGGAGCTGCTCACGGCGAACCAGATCAGCTCGATCATCTCCTCGGCGGTGCTTGTATTCCTCGTCTCCGCGCTGGTCTTCCGCTCGGCGAAGCTCGGCCTGCTCGTGCTCGCGCCGCTTGTGACCGGGATCATGATGAACTTCATCGTCATGGCGCTCTTCCGCATCCCCCTCGACGTGGTCACCATCACCTTTACGTCCATCGCGATCGGCATCGGCGTGGACAACGCGATCCACCTCACCATCCAGTACCGCCGTCAGGCGCAGATCTACACCGGCGATCCCGATCGGACCATCGAGCACACGCTGAAGATCGCGGGCCGGCCCATGCTCCTCACCACGCTCTCGATCATGTCTGCTCTGCTCGGGTTCGTTTTCTCCCGGTTCAGGCCCATCGCATACTTCGGCCTCCTCATCTCGCTCTCGCTGCTGTTCACGACGATGGGAGCCCTGATCCTCCTGCCCGTGCTCCTCCATGGAGAGGCGCGCAGGCGGGCGCCGCGGGCGCCGCGGGCGCCGCGGGCGGCGCCGAGGGCGGCGCGGCCTACTTGAAGGTCACCGAGTAGTCGAGGGGTTTGTCCAGCACGAGCAGGCGCAGGAGCGGGATGCGGAAGACGACCGTCCCGTTGGTCTGGGTGCCTCCCGTCTGCGAGACGATCTCGCCCTCGGGGCGGATCGACATTTCGATGAATGACTTCTTCACGAGGGCCGGGCCCTCGTCGCCGAGGGAGAACTTGATCATCTCGAGGTACTCGGCCTCCGTGATCGTATCGTTCACCTGCGGGCCCATCCCCTCGAACAGGGGGTTGGAAAGGCCCGGAAACAGCGTCGAGGTCTGCTTGTAGTTCGTTCGATCGAGGTGGACCTTCACCGTCCTCGCCCCGTTGGACTGGGTGAAGGAAATGACCCCCGTGCTCTTCAGCGCGTCGTCCGAGGCGAAGACTTCCTGGATCGAGCGGAATGCGATGTCCACCTCGAGGGACTCGGGCTTCGGGGAGGCCAGACGCTTCACCGTGATGCCGGGCCTGCCCTCGAACCCCTTCTGGATCTCCTTCAGGTCGAAGAGCTTCCCCTCTTTCGCGATCTCCGCCTGACCGGCAATCTCGGCCATGTTCACGAGGTACTCCTTGAAAAGCTTCGATATCTCGACGCGCACGGCGACCGTGCCGGAACCGTCGCCCTTGACGACGATGGTGTTGCTCATCGTGCAGGAGACCGCGAGCACCAGAATTGCAGCTGTGGAGCAGGAGAGGACGGCGCGGAGAGTGTTGCGTGACATGTCGGGAAAATACTCGCATTCCCCGCGGCGCGTCAAGGCAGCCCTAGCGCGCCGGAGGCGCGCGGAGGCGACGGCGACAGCAGGTCCACAGCACCTGCGAGAGCCCTCTCCCCTTGCCCCCTCACAGGGAAACCGGTAGTATCCCCCCGATGCCGATCATTCACGTCGAGCCTTTGGGGAAGACGCTCACGGCCGAGCGGGGGGCTTCCCTTCGCGACCTGCTCCAGGGAGCGGGGATCCTGCTGGATTTTCCCTGCGGGGCAAAGGGGACCTGCCGGCAGTGCCGGTTGACCATCGATCCTCCTTCCGCGTCGGGCACGGGCACGCTTGCGGAAGCGGAAAGCGCAGGCGGAGTCCGTCTCGCCTGCCAGACCGTCATCGAGGGGGACTGCACCGTGACGATCCCCGAGGCGCGCATGTCGGGGAAGGTGTGGAAGCAGGGCCTTCGCGACAGCGACATCGCGATGGCGATCGGCGGCACCCTTCAGCGCATCGAGGTCCCGCTGGCCGCCCCCTCCCTCGATGACCAGCGCTCGGACTGGGAAAGGCTGAAGGCGGGCCTTGCGTCCCGCGGCATCGGCGCCGCGACGCCGGACGCTCCGTCGCTCGAGCAGCTCTCGCTCCTGTTGAGAGAAAGCGGATGGACCGCAGAGGCGCTCTGCGAGGAGAAGGATTTCCTGTGGCTCGGCGCGAGAGGCGGCGGGCACGCCCACGGCTTCGCAGTCGACCTCGGCACTACGACGGTCGACATTGCCCTTTTCGACCTGGAGACCGGCCGGCGCCTCGGCCGCAGGGCGTTCCTGAACGGTCAGATCGCCTTCGGGGCGGACGTCATTTCGCGCGCGCAGAGCTTCCACTCGGCACGCGAACCCGTGCGGAAAGCTGCCCTCGATACGATCGACGAGGGAGCCCGCTCTCTCCTCGCCGAGGCGGGTGTGAAGCCCGAGCTGGTCGTGAAGACCGTGGTGGTCGGCAACCCCATCATGCTCCACATCCTGAACGGCATCGACCCCTGGCAGCTCACATCCGTGCCCTACATCCCCGTGGCCTCCTGCTCCCTGCGCAGCGCGCCCCGCGAGTTCGGCTGGACGTTCCAGAAGAGCGGGTGCGTGGAGATCCTCCCCCTCATCTCGGCGTACGTCGGGGCGGATACGATCGGGATGATCGTGGCCCTGGACCTCGAGCGGGAAGCGAAGAGCTCGCTCAACATCGACATCGGAACAAACGGCGAGATGGTGCTTGCGCGCCAGGGGAAGCTCCTCGCCACCTCGACGGCCGCCGGCCCCGCCTTCGAGGGCGCGCAGATATCATGCGGGATGCGCGCCCTCGACGGGGCGATCGTCGCGGTCTCGATCGGCGGGGGAGGAGAGATCTCGCTGCAGGTCGTGGGCGACTCGCAGCCCCGTGGGATCTGCGGGACCGGGCTCATCTCTGCGATCGCAGCGCTTCTCGACCGGGGGGTCATCGACGAGACGGGCAGGCTGCTCGATCCGGGAGAGGTCGCGGACCCCGGTCTCGCCGCTCGGGTTTTCCCGCTCGGCAGCGAGCTCGCATTCGCCCTGTCCGAGGACAGGCGCGTGTACATCTCGCAGAACGATGTGAGAAAGCTACAGCTGGCCAAGGGGGCGGTCCGCACCGGAATCGACACTCTCCTCGACGTGACGGGCATGCCGCGAGAGGGCCTGGATGCCGTGCGCCTCGCGGGCAACTTCGGCGCGGGGCTGGACGCGCGCGCCGCGATGCGCATCGGCCTCATCCCGCCGATGGACCTCGCAAAAGTGGAGGTCGTGGGCAATGCGGCCCTGAAGGGGGCGATCCTCGTGCTGCTGTCCCGCGAGCAGTGGAGGAAGTCGGAAAGCGCCGCCCGCAATGCCCTCTTCATCGAGCTTGGCGGCAAGCCGGAATTCCAGGCCAGGTTCGCCGAGGCGATGATGTTCTCTTGGTGACTCCCGCTCTGAAGTCCCGCGCACCTTCTGTACCCCGCGCCCGGCGCCCGCTGGCCAGCCGCAGACAGTGAGGCACGCCGCTTGTCGCTCATCCCCTCGGGCGGCAGCCCTTGCCCGGTAGGCGCGCTTGCGCGCCGAGAGGGTGGCTGCGAAGCAGACAGCGAGAGCCCCCTGGTGTTCCCCGGCTGCGGTTCTGAGATGAAGATCATGGCCTTGATCATCGACCCTGCCCAGGCGCGCAAGACTCTGCACCATCTCCTCAAGATCCAAAGGGCGCCGCCCGGGCTTCAGCTTGCCTGATTGTACGAAGGCCCAGCCAAGCTGCCGCATGATCGTCCCGGCCGGGGCAGAGACTGTCTTCCTCCTGCGAGTAACACCGTTTCCAGCATGTCCCGTGGGCTTGTACACCGCTGATCCGATGCCGGGAGGGCTGTTCGGTGGTCACAACGGAACAACACTACCCATGCGCGACAGGGACAGGGAAGGTGACCGGGGAAAACTTCACCTCGCTGGAAATGGATCAAGCTATCATTTTCTGCGAGAAGAGCTCATCGCACAACCCGACGCTGCGCCCGCCTTTCATCGACACATCCCCTTATAAGGCGTATAATGGCCCCTCGATTCGTCGCATGGCAATGCGGTGTTTGACCAGCGTTCGAGAAGGGGGAGCGGGCGGATGGACACATTCCACATCGTCATCAACTACCTCGGATTGGGATTGAACGCCATCGGCGCGCTCGTCACGGTTTGGGGAATCGTCGTTTCCCTGATCGGTTTTTTGCGCAAGGAGATAGGGCGATCCACGGACCGCTTCACGGAGAACGAGACGATCCGGCTCAAGCTCGGCAGCTACCTTGTTCTTGCGTTAGAGATCTTTATCGCGAGCGACATCATCAAGACGGTCATCACTCCGAGCTGGGAAGGCCTCGGCATCCTGGGGGCGATCGTCGTCATCCGGACGATCCTCAGCTATTTCCTCACGCGGGACCTCAAGAAGCTTTAGGAACGTTCCCCTTCGAGGCCGCGGGAATGCGAGCGAGGAAATCGCGTGTCTCCCTCACCAGCCGCCACATCCCCTCCCCTTCGGATCCCATGAAGATGCACAACCGGCCCTTGACCCTGAATGCCGTCACGAGCACCTCGTCCCTTCTCATGCAAGGGGTTCTTCCTGTGTCCATCGTGCAGCCAGAAGCGATCCTTGCTGTTCGGCGAGTTCTCGCGGCTCACCTACTCCCTGATCGCCGAGTTTTGCGCAACGGCGGTCGACAAGCCCGTCTTCACCGCTGCGCTTCCACCCCCACTGGCACGCAATCTTCCTGGAAGGATGATTCGAGCTTGCTGACCGCTCCCTGAATGAAGAACGCGTCCAGCCCGACTGGAACGGGCGACCCACATTTTAGAAGGCTGTAAAAGAGAGGGCCAGCGCCCCGCCGATGACCAGTCGTCGAGCGGCCGCCGCTACGCGCGCCTGCCGAGGATTCCGCCGCGCGGCTGGCAGGTGAACCAGCGGCCCGTGATCTTCCTCGCCTTCTCTTCGAGCGTCCTCTCGATGAAGAAGGTGCGGGTGCTCGCCCCCTGTACGGGGGGGGCCAGAGGACGATGAACGTCCCCTCCTGGAGCCCCGATGGCAGGTCTGTGGCTTTCGTCTCCTACACGTACGGCAATCCGGAAATCTGAGACCAGGAGACCCATCGGTGAGACGATTGGCAGGACGATTGTGCCTCGCGACGGGTTCCTTGCGCGGTATTGGCCGGCAGATCGCGATTGGATTGGCCCGGGAGGGCGCGAACGTCATCGTCTACGGGCGCTCGAAGGAGCACAACCGCGGCACCCTCGCGGCCCTGGAAGGTTTCGACGTGCGGACCGATTCCGTCGAGGGCGACCTGTCCGATGTCGCCGCGGTGGAGAGGCTGATCCGGATAGTCCTCGACGCGCACGGCGGCATCGATATCCTGCACAACAACGCCGCGATCCAGGGCAAGCGGAAGGAGATCTGGGATACCGGCATCGACGAGTGGAAGGCGGTCATCCAGGTCAACCTGTTCAGCATGGTGCTCCTGAGCACGGCCTTCGCCAGGGGCATGAAAACGCGGGGATACGCCAGGATCGTCAATCTGACCTCGGGAATCAAGGACACACCCCAGCTGTCGCCCTCCAGCGTGTCGAAAGCGGCCGTCAATAAGTTCACGCAGGAGCTTGCGTTCGAGTTGCGGGGAACGGGTGTGCTGGTCAATCACCTTGATCCGGGCTGGCTGAAGACGGACATGGCGGGCCCCGGCGCCGAGTTCGAGGTCGAAACGGTGCTGCCCGGCGCGCTCGTGCCGGCGCTGCTGGACAACGATGGCGCCACGGGAATGGGATTCCGAGCGCAGGAATACAGGACGAGGAGTTGAAGAAGGAATGAGTGACACGAAGCAGAACCCGCGGCGCCCGGGAATCATCGGCCTTTCCCACATGACGTTCCAGGCGAGCGACGTCGAGAAGGCACTCGCATATTATCGCGACATCCTCGGATACGCGGACCAGCTCCGCCTGACGGATGACGACGGCAGCGTCGGCCGTGCCTTCGTGAGGATCAACGACGTGCAGTGGATCGAGCTGAGGCCCCAGAGTGCCCCGAAGACCGATCGCCTCATCCAGTTCGGTTTGCAGGTCGAGGATGCGGAGGCGATGAGGGCGAACCTCGCATCCCGCGGCATCGCGTTCTCGAGCTTGACCTCCCTTGGAGCAATCGGGAACCGGGCTTTCCACGTGAAGGATCCCGACGGGCACACGGTCGAGTTCGTCCAGTGCCTGCCGGAAGGCTGGCTCGCGCGCGCGCGGCCGGGCAGAGCCCGGGAACCGGCGTCCTGTCATACTGTCTCATGCACATCGGGTTCGACGTCTCCTCCATGGAGAAGTCGATGGCCTTCTATCGCGACACCCTCGAATGCGCCGAGTTCTGGCGCGGGAGCAGGGATGAGCCGCCGACGCTCGAGAGGCATGGAGTGCTCAATCACTTCGGGCTGGAGGTGCACTCGGTCCCCGCGGCGATGGAGGAGGTGAGCAGGCGGATGGAAGGCCCCTCCCGGGAGTTCCCGCGCAAGGTGGAATACAACATCGGGAAATGCCGGCACCGCCTTGCGAACGTCTTCGATCCGGACGGCACGCGGGCCTAGTTCATGGAGCGCGGAACCTTCGACGGATCTGTGACCCCATCAGCCACTATCCCGCCCCCGCGCTGAGGCCGCTCATCCTCCCCGTTTCATCACCACCAGATCTCAGCCCGAAGAGAGCCCTGAGGGTCTTCCCGGCTTTTCCATGATTACCGACGCCCAGAGAACCGAGCCTACGGCCTCCTTGGCATTGAGAACTTTCTCGTACCGAACGTAGTCCTCGTAGCTGTTCTGCACGCCGACGCCGTCACATGCGTCACGGATGTCCACCAGCCCGTCCGTGCCGATCTCGGCCTTGGTCTTCACTCCCGCGTATCCCCTCTGCGCAACGGGGCGATAGAGGGCCGCATCGACGCAGCCGAGCTCCACGGCGCGTTGGATGGCATATACGAACATCGCGCTGCCGGATGTGTCATGCCAGTTGTCGTCCTGATCGCCCTTGTCGACCACCTGGTACCACAATCCAGTCTTCGGGTCCTGGACCCGGGCCAGCCCCTCGACGAGCCCGCGCAGCATCGACTGGACCTTCCGCCGGCCCGCATCCTCGGGGTTCATCAGGGCAAGCGTCTCGGCCAGGACAAGCGCGTACCACCCGAGGCCTTCGCTCCACACGTCGCAGGACAGCCCCGTGCTCTTGTCAGCCCACGAGACCGCGCGGGCCTCGTCATAGCCGTGGAAGTACAACCCCGATGTGCCCTTGGCCAGGCGGTCGGACATGATCCCGATCTGCCGGACTGCCTCGTCGAAGCAGGCATCTCGATCCCCGATGACCGCGCCGTAGCGCGTGAGGAACATCTGGCCCATGAACACGCCGTCGATCCACATCTCGTGCGGGAGATTGCGCGCGTGCCAGAAACCTCCGTCGGAGTTTCGGGGGTACTCCTCGAAGGAGCGGCGGATCCGCTCAGCGGCCTTGCGGTAGCGGGGATCGCCTGTCCTCTGAAAGACGGCAACGATGGCGCTCCCCGCCATCATGTCGTCCAGGCTCTCCCCCGTGAATGCCGGTACCTCCCCGTCACGGGTGACGTGGGCGTCAACATATTGCTTTAGGTAGGTGAAGAACCGATGCGCCCCGGTGAGCTCAAAGAGCTTCTCAAACCCGGTGAGAACATATCCGTGGATATAGCACCAGCTCTTGTAGGGAATGGTCAGTGGATCCGGGTGGCGGGCCATGATCGTATCTGCAAGTGCAATCGAAAGCTGCGTCACGGAGTCACCTTCTCTGCATCGTACGTGCGGCCCGGTCCGAGGTCAAGCGCGGTTCATCCTCCGGTTTCGGGTTCCATGGTATACTCGCCGCGTGGTTTCCATCCGGCGGCGGTTCAACCTTGCATTCATCCTGCTCGTCTTCCTGCCCGGGCTCCTTGTTTCCGTCGGCCTTTCGCGGCTGTATCTTTCGGCGCTGTTTTCCATGGTGTCCCGCCAGACGGAAGCGGTGGTGACCCAGGTGGCACAGAGCATCAGAAACGAGGCGGACGAGGTTTCCATCCTCGTCTCTGCCCTGTACCACGACACCGAGCTGCGCGCTCTCGCCGATCGGTACGCGCAGGCCTCGGGGAGCGGTGAGCGCCTCCGCGTCTCAACTAGCCTGGACGACAAGCTGGTGAGCTTTTTCACCTATTCCAACCGCGTTGGCGCCGTGATCCTGTACCTGCGCCGCGGCGGCGTCTATACCAGTAGCAACTACCCGAACATCAGGTCCGTGGGCGGGATCGACCGCTCGGTTTACGCCGAGGCGAAGGCTGACCCGGGCAAGGTGTTCCTGCTCGACAGCCTCACCGGCGTGGCGGGAAACATCGGGGAGAAGTTCATGCTTTCCGTCGCGGTCTCCCCGCCGCCGGAGGAGTACGACACGTCCCTGGACGCGATCCTGGTGATGTTTCGCGTGCCGCTGTTCGACAGGCTCACGTCACGAGCCGAGTCCGAAACGGCCAGCGACGTCGTGATCTACGGCCGCGACGGCCGCATCCTTCTCTCAAGCCTGCCGGCCTCGGCGCCGGAGAATCATGCCGCGCTGGTGCCGCCGAAGGCCGATCCTGATGACGGAACCGCGTCCTTTCGCCAGGTCACGGTGGGGAGAAGATCGTGGCTGGCCAGCTCACTGCGCATGGAATCCACGGGGTGGACGATCGTGCTCCTGGCCGACAGGTCGGCAATCATGGGGCAGATCACTTCGTACCAGTGGTACATTTACCCCGCACTCGCGCTGCTGACCGTCCTGTTCTTCCTGTACGCGAGAATTTTCACCTCCAGAATCGCGCACCCCATTCGCGCCGTGGTGCGCAGCATGCACCAGGCGGGGCGGGGCGACTACGCGGTGCGTGTTCCCAGCGCCGGGATCGAGGAGCTGGCAGACCTCACCGAGAGCTTCAACCGCATGATGGACCAGATCCGCTCTCTGACGGCGGAGAAGGAGGAGCGCGACCGCCAGCGCTTGAAGGCGGAGATGGAGGCGCTGCGCTTCCAGATCAACCCCCACTTCATTTCCAACACCCTGAACTCCATCCGCCTGATCGCCCGCGCGGCAAAGGCGGATGCCATCGGGGACATGACCCAGGCGCTCATGCGCATCCTTGCCGACAGCTATTCCGGCAGCGGGCCGTTCACGGACCTCGCGCACGAGATGGGGAACCTGGAGAGCTACATCGGGATCATGAAGGTGCGCTTCGGGGGGAGCTTCGACGTCGACTATCGCCTTGAGGAGGGGACGTACGCCTGTCTCGTGCTGAAGATGATTCTCCAGCCCATCGTGGAGAACGGCATCCTGCACGGGATCTCCGCAAGCGGCCGCAGGGGGGCTATCCTCCTGCGGGCGCGTCTGGAGGAGGCCCCCGGGCTTCCCGAGCCTCCTCTGCCCGAGCCGGGAATCGCCGCCTGCCCGGGACGGCGCCTGGTGCTCGAGGTCCGCGACAACGGCGTCGGCATGGACGCGGCGAAAATTGCTGCGCTGTTTGACCATCCGCCGGATTCCCCCGGCAGGGAAGGCAGCCTGCATCGCATCGGCCTCGCGAATGTCATGCAGCGGATCCGTCTCAATTTCGGCGACCCCTTCGGGCTGTTCGTGGAAAGCGAGCCGGGACAGTACACGGTGGTCCGGTTTCACCTTCCCGTGATCATGCGCAAGGAGGGCGGCGATGCATAGCGTCCTGCTGGTGGACGACGAGCCTTTCGTGAGGCTCTCCCTTGCCAGCCTGCGCTGCTGGGAGGAGGAGGGTTTCTCCCTTCGCTTCGAGGCATCGAACGGCCGCGAGGCGCTCGCGGTCCTGGCCGCGCACCCGGAGATCGACATGGTGCTCCTTGATATCACGATGCCGGTCATGGACGGCATCGAATGCCTCCGTAGAATTGCCGCCGGTGAGGGCGGTCACAGGGATGCGCCCCCCGCGGTCATCGTCCTCTCCGCCTACGACGATTTTCACCTGGTGCGAACCGCCTTCACCCTGGGGGCGAGGGACTACGTGCTGAAGGCGGAGATGGAGGGCGATTCGCTCCTGGCGCTGCTGCAAAAGACCGCGGCAGGGATAGAAGAGTCGCGGGAGCGCACCTCCTCGATCATCGACCGCACCCAGGTCGAGTTCCTGCGGGCCCAGACCCTCCGCGACCTCCTCGCAGGGCCCGGGGATGCCGGCTACGGTGATGTCCTCGCGAGCCTCGGGGTGACCCTCGCGCCGCCTCTGACCCTCTGCGCATTCTGGATCAGGGATTTCGAGGAGGTCTCCGCACGCTTCCAGGCGGAGGGGCTTGCGCGCTTCTCTTCAATGGTGGAGCGGTCCCTGGGTCAGGTGCTGGCAAAGCGGGGAACGGGCGAGGTCGTGGCGATCCGGCCTGACCACGCGGTGGTGATCCTCGCCGGCACTGCCAGCGCTCCTGACGCCGTTGATGCGGCCCAGGGCTTCTGCACGGACGCGAAGGAGTATATGGAACGCTACCTGTCCGTTCGCACGCAGTTCGCCGTGGGGAAATCCTGCGGCAGCCTCAAGGAAGTGCCTTCCGCGTATCGCGCGCTCCTGGACGGGCGCGGGGTGGAATCGAGAATCATCGTGGTGGCTAGGCGCTTCATCAGGGAGCATTACGCCGATCCGGGCTTTTCTCTTGCCGAAATCGCCGGGAAGGCTGGGGTCTCGAAGAATCACCTCAGCTGGGAGTTTGCGCGGGAGACCGGGGAGACTCTCACCGAGCACCTGGCGCGGCTGCGCATCGATGAGGCGAAACGCCTGCTTGCGGCCACGAGCCTGCGCGTCTACGAGGTGGGTGAGCGTGTCGGCTACCCCAACGTCGAGCATTTCAGCAGGGTCTTCAAAAAGCTCACGGGGAAAAGCCCCAGCTCCTGGCCACGTGAGGGGGGCACCGGAGAAGCGTGAACGCGGCAGAAATGTCGCTTTTTCGGATAATTCGTCAAACAATCGGAATCCGCGTCATTCACGGTGCGCCGGAAGCGTGAGATACTTCCTTACATATCGCATCCAACCAAGGAGGAAAGATGAAGAAACTCATCGTCATCATGCTCGCCCTCTGCGTTGCCGGCGGCCTCTTGGCGCAGAGCATCACGCTGAAAATGGGCGACAACCTTTCCGACCGCACCACCACCTGGGGCGCCGTCGTGGAACAGATCAATGCCGAGTTCAAGAAGGCAAACCCCGGCGTCGAGATCGTCACGGAAAGCTACCCCGACCAGCCGTACCAGCAGAAGATCAAGATCTACGCCACGGCCAAGCAGCTCCCGGACGTCTTCAAGTACTGGAGCTTCTCCACGCTGCTGAAGCCCCTGGTCGACGGCGGCTTCGTCATGTCTCTGAACAAGGCCGATTTCGCCAAGTTCGGCTACGTGCCCGGCTCCCTAGAGAGCAACATGTACGGCGGCAAGCTCTACGGCATTCCCGTCTCCGCCGACATGTGGGTGATCTA
>Ga0315294_10003557_pt1 | contig 16997 bp, 13 predicted proteins | sample YL17G13_40_MG_FD_203626 | JGI IMG/M metagenome (GOLD analysis project Ga0315294, IMG submission 203626) | Sediment microbial communities from Yellowstone Lake, YNP, Wyoming, USA - YL17G13_40 | ecosystem: Environmental > Aquatic > Freshwater > Lake > Sediment | place: USA: Wyoming | collected... | reverse complement strand
GAATATATAAAAAGGAGGTTGGATAGCAAAGGTATGGGTATGTTAGATGGGAAAGTTGCAATAGTTACCGGCGCCGGACGGGGACTGGGCAGGGCGCATGCGCTCTTCCTGGCCAAGGCCGGAGCCAAGGTAGTTGTCAATGACCTGGGCGGCGCGGCGGACGGCTCCGGAGCATCCGCAACACCGGCGCAGGAAGTGGTCAATGAGATCAAGAAGGGAGGCGGCGATGCCGTAGCCAGCCCCGAGAGCGTTACCGAGTGGGAGTCCTCAAAGAAGATCATCGATCTCGCCATCAGCAAGTTCGGCAGGCTAGACATCATGGTAAACAACGCCGGATTCCTGCGCGACAGGATGACCTTCAAGATGACCGAACAGGAATTCGACGCGGTGATCAAGGTGCACCTGAAGGGCACATTCAACTGCGGCAGATGGGCCGCCATCTACTTCTACGAGCAGAGCAAGGCCGGCAACGCAAAGATTAAAGGACGCATCATCAACACCGTTTCCCATGCCGGTCTCGGCGGCAACGCCGGACAGGCCAACTACGGCGCGGCCAAGGGCGGCATCGCAGCATTGACCATGGTGTGGGGCCGCGAGCTGTCCAAATATGGCGTTACCTCTAACGCGGTTGCACCGATGGCCAGAAGCAGGATGACGCTGGGTTCATCGACGACGGCCGGGATCATGGGAGAAAAGGCCCCTGCTGATGGTAGCTTTGATATATGGGCGCCTGAGAATCTGTCGCCGCTGATCGTTTACCTGGCCAGCGACCAGGCCGCGGATATCACCGGCCGCATCTTCACCGTAATGGGCGGCAAGATTACGCTATTCATGCCGTGGGTGCTGGGAAAGTCCGTCGACATCGGCAAGCGCTGGACCGAGCAGGAGCTGCATAAGAGGATCCGCGAGCTCGGCGACCTCACCATGCCTCCATTCCCTTATTAACAAGTGAATTAAGAATCAAATAAGAAAAGCCCGGGGGTGGTAATCGCTCCCGGGTTTTTTTATTGGCCCTCAGATTTGGGCAGACACGCAGGTCTGCCCCTACGTACTTTACCAAATTTTCGACGGCCTCGTAGGGGCGAACCTATGTGTTCGCCCTTATCATGGATTCCGGCTTTCGCCGGAATGACGGGAAATACGAACTCCCCCTAGCCCCCTCTTTATTAAAGAGGGGGTAGCTAATGGGCACGGCAAGCAGTGCCCCTACTCTGGGGATGGAACGTGGCCCTCACCCTAGCCCTCTCCCGCTACGGCGGTAGAGGGTAGCTGGTTCTCCCTCCCTTTCCGCTGTTGAAGGTGTTCTTCACCTTCAACTTTCAACGTTCGGCGCGGTGAAGAACACCACGCCGAGCAAAAACTCTAAGGGAAGTCCAGAGGGATCACCCTCTGGCAGGGTTCTAGGGGTGTCCCCTAAATCTTCTTAAGTCCCCCAAAGTATGGGGAACTCACAGGGGGTTTGGATAGCGATTCCCCCAAGACTGGGGGATTACATGGGGTTGAACATCAATGAGATCGCCGCGTTGCCCTTCCTACAACGGAAGGTCTCCTCGCAATGACAACCTTCAACTGCATAAAGGGCTGCAACCTCGCCACTACAATCGGCGCAGTCCCTGAGGCATGTAAAGCTTTTCGCAACGGCGGCAGAGAGGATTTGTCACTTTATTTGCAATGAACTCCTTGCGAACCGAACGCATCCTCTCTCCATTCCATATCTCGCTGAGCGACTGATCTCCCATATTGCCCAATACCACTCTCGCATCGTAATCGTAACAGCAGGGCACCACGTCGCCGTTCCAGGTGACGGTCATAACCTCCCACGGCAGGGTGCAGGCCACAGCCGACCTGTCTACCGTATCGGTACTGCGACGACTGTCACCGGCCAGCGCATTGATGTCCCCGGCAGCGCCATCCCACGTGGAAAAGTCTTTACATAAGAATTGATCCACGCCGGCTACATTCTTCCAGTACGACTCCTGAGCCTTTATGCTCTCTTCATTCATATTGAAATCGATCATGGAGACCATGACTTGAATGCGGCTGTTGCTCTTCACCTTGCGGCCAAGGAAAGCGATGAGCCGGTCGTGCGATACCCCGTACGATTTCTTAACGCCGCGAATCCTGTAGAACGACTCGTCGTCATGGCCATCGAGGGACATGCACAGCAGATACGGCTCGGATCTCAGTAGTGCATCGATGACATCGTCTTTCAACATGATCGGATTTATCGACAGGGCAGTGCGCACACCTTTGGACACAGCATATTCAATGCAATCGCCAAACCGTGGGTGCAGCAGGCTTTCCCCGAAGTGATGCAGCCAGACCAATCGATTATCGATATATTCGCGATTCTGCGATACCAGCTCGTCAATAGCGCGTTTATATAGCTCATAACCCATAAAGCCCTGCGGACGCGTCATGTTCTTTGTGCGCGGACACATGACACATTTCATGGGGCATTTGTTAGTCAGCTCGATATTGTAGATGCCGAAGGGATGATCGACATAAGGTGTCCGCTGGTGCGGTGGAATTGGCAAGTAGATGTTTTCAATATTCATGGGATTATCCCTATTTAGTATTATACCTTGATTCCATGCCGACTGGATTCCGGCTTTCGCCGGAATGACGGTGAATACGAACTCCCCCTAGCCCCCTCTTTGTCAAAGAGGGGGTAGCGACCTCTAACCGTAAAAGGGAAGTCCAGAGGGATCGCCCTCTGGCGGGGGTTTGGGGGTGTCCCCCAGATTATTTTAAGTCCCCCAACGTATGGGGGACTAACAGGGGGTTCGGATATTGTTTCCCCCTTTCAAGGGGGACAGCAGGGGGGCTCTCTTTATCCACCGTCGCCTTACATATAACGATTATTGACTAACAGGCGCCGTTTATTATAATCTTTCACTGTGTTTTCAAATTACATCTATCAAAGCAGAAAGGGCGGAAGAATAGACACTAAAATCCTACTGACAGAGAAAGAGAAGCGGCGTGCCCCAGTAGCGCCGTTAAAAAAGAAAAATCGAAAAGAATTCCATTAAATCCTGAATAGCCGAATAAATTATGAAAATTTGTTTTTTAAGCACCGAAATTTTCGCGTGGGGCAAATACGGCGGTTTCGGAAGGGCGACAAGGAAAATAGCGGGGGAGCTCGTTAAAAGAGGTTATGAAGTCTCGGCTGTCGTTCCGAAAAGGGAAAACCAGAAAAGCGTGGAATATCTTGACGGCATCAAAGTTTACGGATTCTGCCGCTTCAATCCGCTGTCCGCTTTTTTCTGCATCAAAAAGGCCGATGCCGATATATACCATTCCCAGGAGCCTTCCTTTTTAACGTATCTGGCAATGAAAGCCATGCCTCATAAAAAACATGTTATAACATTCCGCGACACAAAGGATAAAAAAGGATGGGAAATAGAACTTCGTAATCCGTCTCTGAATAAATTACAGGTCTTGTCGAACATACTGTTTGAAGATAATTTTTTAACAGGGAAGGCGGTAAAAGAAGCGGATGGAATTTTCGGAGCGTCGCGATGCGTTTCTCTAACGGCGCAAGGGAAATATCGTCTTAGGCATTTACCCGATTTGCTCCCCACGCCCGTCCGCATGAAGCCGGACGCCGTGAAGGCGACGGAACCCACAGTTTGTTTTATCGGCAGGCTGGACAGGAGAAAAAATCCTGAATCGTTCTTTGAGTTGGTGAAATTTTTCCCGAAAGTGCGTTTTATAGCGGTAGGACGGTCAAGAGACTACAAATACGGGGAATCCCTCGCTAAAAAATATTCTTTACTGCCAAATCTTGAATTCGCGGGTTTCATTGACCAGTTCAATTCCGGCAGATTATCCGAAATCCTCGAAAAAAGCTGGATAATCGTTAACACATCTCTGAGGGAAGGGTTACCGAACTCATTCATTGAAGCGGCCGCCCATAAGTGTGCCATACTCTCTTCGCCCAATCCGGATGATTTCGCGTCAAAATTCGGATACTGGGTGAAAGACGGAGATTTTAAAAAAGGCCTTGAATGGCTTCTTGAAAATAATCGGTGGCAAAAGCTCGGCGCACACGGTTATCAGTATGTGGAAAGCTGGTACGAAAATAATATGGCCATTGATAAACACATTGAAGTATACAAAACCTTATTGTAAAAAATCCGCATTCGTCGGCACGGGATACGTTAAATAAACTTACTATGAACGGCACAAATCGCGCTGATATTAGACCGGGATCGCATGTTCTAATTACCTTGAAGGAAGACCAGCGATCAGGGAAGCTGACCGAAGGTATAGTTAAAAATATTCTAACCAAGTCCTCTTTTCATCCCCACGGCATCAAGGTCCGCCTGGAAAGCGGCCAGGTCGGCCGGGTTAAAGAGATAAAGGTTTAATTAAATAATGGCTCAACCCCCTGATCCCCCATTCTTGGTCCTTCCATGTGAAAAATTCAATGGAAGGATTCCGCGGAAGGACACCTCTTTATCGTGCCCGTCATTGCGAGCGAAGCGAATCAATCTCCCACCACGTCATGCCATACGAACGATGAGATTGCCGCGTCGCTACGCTCCTCGCAATGACAACGATGAGGATAGGTAGGGGCAGACCTGCGTGTCTGCCCAATATAACGGTTGGCGATTATGGGACGATGGGCGGGACGTCCCGTAGGGGCTTGATTAATCAAGCCCTTACCCTGGCCCTTACCATGCCCATATCCATCACGACCTCACGCGGAGGGCAAGTCGTCGTCTGCGGTCGGGTCGGGCTGATCCGGCACATCTTTTTCGGCCGGCCTACCGCCGGAACCCGGTTTCTCGCCGTAATACTGATAATAATCGACCTTGATCTTGCCGTTATACAGCTTTCTTACTCTATCCGGCCACGCGCGTTTGAAATAGTTGGGGAACAGCTCATCGGCAGTCAATATATAGAGGGACCAGCCCCGCTTTTTGCGGAACGCCTTATGAATAGCGATGTAGATTTCATTAATGTCCTTGAACTCGGACATCCTTACGCCATAAGGAGGGTTCGAAATAACGATCCCGTACTGTTTGTCGATCCACAAATCCTTTATATCTTTCCGTTCGAAAAGAATATCGTCCCCGACACCGGCGTTCGCGGCATTGATTTTACAGGCCGCGATGCTCTTTTCATCGATATCGTAGCCGAATATCTGCAGCTTATGATCGGGAATAACGGCGTCACGCGCGGCAAGCCTGGCCTCGCTCCAGCAGTTTTCATCGATAGCAGGCCATTTTTCGGAAGCAAAGTCGCGATTCAACCCCGGCGCTATGTTCCTCGCGATCATCGCGGCTTCGATCAGTATGGTTCCAGACCCGCACATAGGGTCGATCAAAATCCTGTCTGCATTCCAGAAACTGAGCAGGACAAGCGCAGCGGCAAGCGTTTCCTTCAGCGGCGCTTCCCCGCCCGCCTCTCGATACCCGCGCTTATGCAGCCCGGCCCCGGAGGTATCGATTGTCAGAGTGGCGACATCCTTAAGCATGGATATCTGTATGGTGAATTCCGGCCCGGTTTCCTCGAACCATTCCTTGTTGTATTTTTCTTTCAGCCTTTCAACTACGGCCTTTTTCACGATGGACTGACATGCTCGAATACTGCCTAACGTGGACTTCACTGCCTTCCCGTTTACATTGAATTTTCCATCTTCCGTAATAAGGTTTTCCCACGGCAGCGCCTTTGTCTTTTCAAAAAGTTCGTCAAAGGTAAATGCCTCGAATTCCCCGATTTTAAGCAGCACCCGATCCGCGGACCTGAGCCATAGATTCGCTCTGGGAATATCCCCCAGTGTCGCCTCAAATTCAACCTTCCCCTCCGACACTTTTATGTTCTCAAATCCAAGGGCTATTACCTCATTCTTGACAACCTTTTCAAGGCCGAATGTGGCTGTTGCGATGAGTGTGATTTCCTTCATATTTTTTAACTTTGCCGAATTGGCATCCGGACAAATCCTAAATTCTACGTAGAACCTGTCTAAATGAATGATTCCCCGAACGCCCCGAGCTACGCACGGATATGCGCTGCCTGTCGCTTACACAACTCCGCTGAGCTAAACGCCGACTGCCCTCGATAGGCTCTGGCAAGCCCGTCAAGACTTGTGAGCAAAATGGGGTCATTCTGGCCGTACTTCGTCTCCATAATACGCAGCGCGCCCTTAAAGAGACGCTCGGCTTTATTATACTGCCCTTCGTCATTGTACAGCTCCGCGAGTTGTTCCATGTAGCTAACTACCCTGGGATCATCCGCGCCGTAAGCTGTCTTCATAATCTCCAGCGCACGCTTGTAGAGCGACTCGGCCTGCGCATACTGTGCCTGCATAGCGTTCACTGCCGCAAGGTCGCTCATGATCATTGCCACACTGGGATGATTCGGGCCGTAAAACTTCTCCCTGATCTCCAGCGCGCGCTTGAAGAGCGGCTCGGCATGCTCGAACCGTTTTGGGGCAAGGTACACTGTCGCAAGGTTGATCAGGCTCCGGGCTACATCGGGATGATCCGGACCATCAGCCTTCGCTATAATCGCCAGCGCACGCTTGTAGAGAGACTCGGCCTGCTCGGACTGGCCTTGTTCACAATAAAGCAATGCGATGGTATCCAGGATCGTGACCAGATCTTCATGCTCCGGACCCGCTGCTTGCTCGGTGACTTGAAGTGCTTCCTTTGCTGCGATCACCGCATCGTCATGTTCCTCTTTTTCACGAAGAAAGAGAGCTTCCTTATTTAGAAGATCCCAGTTCTTCGCACGAATATGCGTTGCCTGTTTCTCCAGCGGTTTAGCTTCTTTCTCTCGCGACGTCTTTCTGTATATCTCGGCGAGAACATCCATGCTCGCGGACACAGCGAAACTATTCTTACCGTGAGTCTTCTCCCAGATCGCCAGCGCGCGCTTGCAGAGCGGCTCGGCCTTCGCATACTGGCCTTGATCACAGTAAACCTTCTCCAGGTTTTCTATATACATGACCACATCGGGATTGTCCTGTCCGTAGAGCTTCTCCATAATTGCCAGTTCGCGCTCGTAGAGGGGCTCGGCTTCAGCATACTGACCTTGCTCATAATATGTTGTCGCGAGCCTTTCCAGGACGTCGCCTACATTGGGATGATCCGGACCGTAGGCCTTCTCCATGATCCCCAGCGCGCGTTTGAAGAGCGGCTCGGCCTTGGCATACTGTTTCTGATTACGGTATAACACTGCCAGGTTGAGCAGGCTCCCGGCCACGCTAGAATGATCCGTACCAAGAGCCTCCTCTCTCATCGCCAATGAACGCTTGTAGAACGATTCGGCCTCCGCATACTGTTCCTGATCCTCGTAAAGACCCGCAATGACCATCACGCACTTGTCTACACCGCGATCAACCGGGCCAAGAGCTTGCTGAGCGAGTGCAAGTGCCTTTTCCGCTGCGATCATCGCATCGCTATATTGCCCTTTTCCACCAAGAGCCCTGGCTTCCTTACAAAAAATATCCCATTCCTCTGCCATTAGACTTCTTTCCTATTTGGTTTAATATCTATGAAGTGTCTACACACTATGTAAATATAGCAGATTAGTAATCGGATTAAAACCGACGGCCTCATGGTCCCAAACCATGCGCGCTAAGCCGCTGCGCCACACCCTGATCCCGATTTAATTTCCGTCATATTAGTATCAATATATGTTAATATATCGGGAGATGTTGACCGTAACAAATGGGGAGTGTATGATTTTACCTATCAGTTCCCGTCTCAACCACGTGACGGCGTTCTACAATCGCCCAATAAGTTGGAATGACTGGCGTGATAATAAGCATCGTGGTGAGCCATGAACCGAGTTGACTTCGGACATCTGATAGCGGCCCTGCGAAGGGAACACGAGGACGAGAACCTCAAGCCCTGGACCCAGTCTATACTGGCGGAGGAGGCCAACAGTGTTGCCGAAGAGGCGCTGTTCAACGAAGACACCATAAGCAACATCGAACGGGGCGTCCGAAGCGTGGATTATCGCGGCATGCAAGCTTTGGCCACCGCCCTGCAACTGACCAGAGGGGAACGGCGGGAATTCTTTCTAGCTGCATCCGGTATCGACAGCCGTAAAATCACCCGCCAGGACAGCAACCCTCAGGAAGTGCTGTCCGAATTGCTTGATAACCTGAAACAAATACAGCTGCCTGCCACACTTCTGGATCCATACTGCGACATCCTGGCTGTCAATCTTGCATTAATTGAACTTCTCGATCTAACGTCCTGCGGATGGGATATGGGATCACAAATCAGCAAACCATTTCCACATAATGAATTGCGTTTCCTCTTTTCCGAAGATATAGCAGCCTATATGCAAGGGCTTATGGGTGAGGGGTGGCACAACTATGCCTACTCGGCAATCAAGATATTTAGAGCGCGCAGCCTGCGGTACCGGGCTACGAAGTACTTCCAGGAATTGCTGCATGAGTTGAATAAATTGCGTCTGTTCAAACGCTATTGGCGTGAAGTCTACTATCATGAGAAGGACATTCATTTCGACACTGCAGACATAGTTATGAACTCACCAAAATGGGGTACAATTTCAAGTTTTCCTACCATTCGTACAGCAATTACCAGCGCCGGCGAGTTATATCTGGGCATAGTTGTCCCGATGGATCGCGGAACAGCCGACGCGTTCGCCAGAATCGCTGACAAGATTGGGACACCAGTTGCATTCCATTTGACTTCCTGGCCTAATAAGCACGCACTACAATCACTTGATAATATTCGTATTATCGTCTAGCTCCTTGCACAAAGTCTTTCAGTTTGAAAACAGCCTACTTGGAATGTTCATTCGCCCGTCTTCAACATTTTTCCAGAGTGACAAATATATCCGCGAACTTTCACGGGTCATTCCGAGATAAATCTTGGCTCCGTCTCTTGTAAAGCACCAACCCCTGTGATACGGTTTCACAAAACAGGCAAACTCTAACATATCCATAGAGAGCCATCGGTGCCACATGGTAAGTAGCATATGACTCTCCCCAGATGGAAGGTCCGCTAGGAGTCAATCATGCACATAAAAATTGACAGCAATCGAATGTGCAGGGTAATCGACCCTGCAATGCGAGGGCTCAGGATATATACTCCTGAGTTTGCTGGAATGGAAGCGGGGGACAGGGCACTGGATATCTGCTGCGGGACGGGGTCCCAGGTGCTCCAATATGCAAGGATGGGAATTATCGCTGATGGAATCGACCTGGATCCTCGCATGATAAAAGCGGCTGAAACGAATAGGAAAAAACAAAGCTTGACTAATGCCTCATTCCAAACGGCAAACGCCATAAATCTGCCATTTGAGGACAGCTTCTTCGATTATGCCTCGATCTCCATGGCGCTTCACGAGAAAGAAAGAGCAGATAGAGATAATATCATTTCTGAAATGAAGAGAGTGCTGAAGGAAGAAGGCACCCTGGTTTTTATCGATTATAAGGTCCCCTTACCGCGAATCCCATCTTCCTATTTATCCGCAGCCCTAGAGTACATTTCAGGGAGGGATCATTGGAGATGCTTCAAAGATTATACTGAGCAAGGCGGATTAGATGGATTATTAAAGAAGCATAACCTTCGCGAGGGAAAAAGGGATGAGCTGGGGCCCCTATGGATAATAATAACACGGAATTCGAGGTAGTAAAAATGGCGAACGAAGAACATCTGCAAATACTACAACAAAGTGTAAAGGTCTGGAACCTCTGGCGAGAAACACATCATCCTAGTAGCCCAAACCTCAGAAAAGCAAACCTTAGCAAAGCAGATCTCCGTGAAGCAAACCTCAGTGGGACAGACCTCAGGAAAGCAGACCTCAGCGGAGCGTACTTCAGAGGGGCAAATCTCTGCGGGGCAGATCTCAGCGAGACAAACCTCAGCGGGGCAGACCTCAGAGGGATAGACCTCAGCGAGGCATACCTCTGCAGGGCAGACCTCAGCGGGGCATACCTCTGCGGGGCGTACCTCAGAGAGGCAGACCTCAGCGGGACAGACCTCAGCGGGACAAACCTCTGCGGGAAAAATCTCAGCGGGGTAAACCTCAGCGGGGCAGACCTCAGTGAGGCATACCTTAGCGGAGCGTACCTTAGCGGAGCAAACCTCAGCGGAGCAAACCTCAGCGGGAAAAACCTCTGCGGGGCGTACCTCAGCGGAGCAGACCTCAGCAAAGCAGACCTCAGCAGGACAAACCTCTGCGGGAAAAATCTTAGCGGGGTAAACCTCAGCGAAGCGAACCTCAGCAAAGCAGATCTCAGTGAGGCAAACCTCAGCGGGGCAGACCTCAGCAAAGCAGACCTCAGCGAGGCAAACCTCAGCGGGACAAATCTTAGCGGGGTAAACCTCAGCGAAGCGAACCTCAGCAAAGCAGATCTCTTCGAGGCAAACCTCAGCGAGGCAAATCTCAGCGGGACAAACCTCAGCGAAGCGAACCTCAGCGGGACAAATTTTGATGGGGTAAAGTCCCAAAACAGCCACTGAAATATGAGAAAATTTAAGTAGGCCACTATGGATAATAATAACATCAAATTTACGGGGGTGAATCAATGAACGGCTGGGTAGGCAAAATACTGAAGGTCAACTTGACCGATGGGATGATAACTGAGGAGTTAACGATCCCTAAATATGAAAGGTTTATCGGCGGAGCGGGGATCGGGTTTAAGGCCATATGGGATGAGGTGCCGCCGGAGGCAGACGCTTTCGATCCCGAGAACCGGATTGTGTTCGCTACTGGGCCATTGGTCGGCACGGAGGTGCCTGGCGCTACCAGAACTATAATAACGTCGAAAAGCCCCCAGGTCTATGAGGATGGCGCACCCGATAGATCTCTGACGACTTGCGGCGCTATGGGAGGACTCTTCGGTCCCGAACTGAAGTTCGCCGGTTATGATGCGGTAGTGATTAACGGCCGATCGGAGCGGCCGGTCTACCTTTGGATACACGACGGCCATGCGGAGATAAAGGATGCCAGCGGCCTGTGGGGTCTGGACGCCTATGAAACCCCGAAACGAATCAGGGTAGAACTGCAGGACGGCTATGTGCAGGTAGCGGCCATCGGGCAGGCCGGCGAAAACCTCGTCCGGATCGCCTGCATCGTTAGCCGCGGCCGCGGCGACCACGCAGCGGCGCAGGGAGGCTTCGGTGCGGTAATGGGTTCCAAGAAGCTCAAGGCCATCGCCGTTAGAGGGACACAAGGAATGGCAGCGATCAAAGTGGCCGAGCCCTCTAAACTAAAAGAAACGGTAAAAGAGGCGCTATATTTGTTGACGCCGCTTTTCTGCAATCCCAACTCGATGTTCTGGAATCCAGGAGTGGATCCCAATGCAGCGTCTCACTTCGGGCACTGGCAACGGTCGGACATCGGCAAATATATGAGCCCCGAGCTCAAGGTGCATAATGTAGGACGAACCGGAGACTGCCCGCTGGCCTGCGAGGACCAGTATGACGTACCAGGCATCGGAATGGGCGCAGTCATGTGTTCTAAGTACAGCGCTGGCCTCCTAGGGATAGGGAGCATCGACGGTTTCAGGGCGAAGGACCTCGGCGACCGGTACGGGATTAATCTAATTGAATTACATTTGATGATCCCCCTTCTCAGGAAGCTTTACAAGGAAAAAATCCTTACGGAGGAGAAGACGGGTATTCCCTTCTCAGCAGATCCCGGAGAACCATTTGTTCGCGCTTTGTTCGAAAAGATCGCCTTCAGAAAGGGCTTCGGGGATGTACTGGCGGAGGGCGTAGTGAGAGCTGCGCAAAAACTCGGGGTTTATGATGTCCTTCTAAAACAAGAGCTTGCCCAGTATCTACCCATTCCGGCGGAATTTCTGGCCTTCTGGTGTTCGTATGGCGGACACGGCTTCTGCGGCGAGAGCGACCCGCGTAATTGGATAGCGCCGGGGATATTCAACGCCGTATATCACAGAGAACCGCCATTAACCAGTTATTTCATTCTGATGTATTTCTCATCACTGCCGTTCGAGATGCAACAAGCGATCAGCGCAAAGGTATATGGAACGGAAGACGCGGTACAGCCCAAGGGCAAGCCCAAATACTGCGAGGCTGAAGCCCGTGCGGCAGCGATAGAGGCGCAGGATATGTGCATCGTTAACGCACTGACCCTTTGCGCTTGGAGTTGGCCGATGTATGTCAGCCCGTATAAAGAGCGAACACCAGCCTACTACGGGGATATATCTCTGCCCAGTAAACTGTACTCTGCCGCCACGGGAATAGACACCACCGAATTTGAGATGAGAGCAGCGGGGGAGAGAATCCACAACATGATGCGGGCGGTAACGGTGAGGGAGATGGGCACCAGGAATATGCGGAACGCTCATGACGTGCTGCCGGATCATTTTTTTGAAAACCCCAGCCCGAGCAGCGGCGCGCCGCCTGTAGATAGGAACAAGTTCGATTCTTTGATGAGCATGTACTACAAACTCAAAGGCTGGGATAAGGATGGATTGCCCACCAGGTCGAAGCTGGAATCGCTAGATATGAAGGACATAGCCGACGGTCTTAATAGTGGCGGCTTGCTCGGCAAAGCGACTGTCTGAGGCAATAGCTGTCTCATGCTGATATCGAGATCGATCCTTCGATTGTTCATGAGCTAATGCGTCCGCAACAATACGCGGATGACGGTTATAGCACATAGCCGTCCTTGCAAAAGCTGTTCGAGGAGACTATTTATGACGGAAATCCCAAAACATTTCCCTTCGCAAAACACCGACCGCTATATAAACTACCTCCGAGGGGTTGGAGAAATGATGATCCAGATGGAAATGGAGTTCGAGCATCATCTGGACACCAGCAGGCTGGAAAAGGCTCTGGATCTTGCACTCGATGCTGAACCTGTACTCGGGTGCCGCTTTGTGCCGCGATGGTGGCGGCCTCACTGGGAGAGACTGGATAGGGAGGACAGGGAGGTACTTACCATTGCTGGTGATGGCGGTGAATACAAAAAGTTTAAAACTGCTCCCATTGATCCCTGTGTTGGACCGCAGATCAAAGCTTGTCTGTGGCGTGCCATAGATAGAGATTGCCTGTTGATCAAAGTAGCCCACGAGGCGTCTGATGCCGGCGGTGTTAGGCAGATTGCCAGAATAATTTCGTCAATCTATTCCAGACTTGCAGATGAGCCCGACTATCATCCAGAGCCAAACATAAATGGATCGAGAAGTACCCGACAGATATTTCGTTATATCCCATGGTATGCCTACCCAATCATCTTTTACAACTACTATCGTCTATGGTTCATTCCAAGTTGTATCCCGCCTAAGTCGACACATTTACCCATTACAAAAGACAATGACAGAACACTGGAATTTGTAAGCCGCAGAGTCCCCGCGGATGTATTAAAACGCGCAACGGAATACAGCCATCAGCACAAAGGCACTATCAACGATATTATAATCACGTCATTTTTCTACGCGCTTATCCCGGCGGTTCACTTGGGCCACATGCCGCAGTGGAAGCTGCTTGTGCCCGCTAATCTGAGACAGCTCAAACCGAGTGGAGAAGCAGATAGCATATGTAATCTAAGCGGCATGGAGCTCGTTGATCTGGGCATTGATCTAGGCGATTCCTTCGATCATACTTTGGAGCGCGTCTCATCATATATGCATCGGAGGAAGGAGAGGTGGATTGGGATTGGTGAACATGTGGGACTTGCACCATTCAGCGTCATATTCCCATATGCCGTACTGAAAAGGGTCCTGCCATATTTAGTACATGTTTCGTTTGATGTGGGCATGGCAGCACATTGTCTTACCAATATGGGATCCATAAGCAGGGAAGACGTCACATTTGATATGCCGCCAGTTGACGTGAGGCTTTTACCTCCGGTAGATTATCCGTCACATATTATTTTCTGCTTCAGCAGCTATAATGGATCGCTTACGCTTTCAGCAGGGTCATGGCCGTGTTCCAAGAAACAGATAGAGCGATTCTTCGACGAGATGCTCGGTATGATTAACGGATTATCTTAAGTGATAATCAACCTCCTGTTAGTCCGAGGGGCGAGGCAAGATCAGGACTCTAATGCACCGTCAAGAGAGAAATCCCCTAATTCTTTCTATGTCCCCCAAAGTATGGGGGACTAGCAGGGGTTTTGGGAAAAAAGCCATAAGCTAATCGAAGAGGAAAGAAATGGTCGGGGTGGTCGGATTTGAACCGACGGCCTCATGGTCCCAAACCATGCGCGCTAAGCCACTGCGCCACACCCCGATGCGGGGAATATATCAAATAGGAGAGGAAAGGTCAAGGAACGTGCACAGGGAATGAACGCTCTATGCGACCTTGCAGCGCTCCAGCAGCCTCTGCCATTGCAAATCGACCCAGGTCTGCATCTGATCGATAATCGGCGCGTTCTCAGGGGTCATCAGATGTTTGAACCTGCCCTGAGAATCAAGCCAGTCCTTGACAGGCCTCTTGGGATTAGGGTTATAAGTCAGCGAATACTCGCCGTCGATTACTTCATAGAGAGGCCAGACGCACGTATCGACAGCAAGCCTGCATAACTCGACTGTTTTCTCACCGGGATAGCGCCATCCCCTTTGACATGGAACGAGCACATTAATAAATGCAGGCCCGTCGCAAGCTATGGCCTTCTTCGTCTTGGCCATCAGATCGCGCCAGGCATGTGGTGAAGCTTGAGCTACATACGGGATATTGTGGTCTGCCATTATAGCAGTGACATCCTTGCGATGCTCCCTCTTGCCAAACCGTGCCTTGCCATCCTGTGAAGTAGTGGTCCATGCGCCGAAAGGCGTAGCACTGGAACGTTGAATGCCCGTGTTCATATAGGCTTCGTTATTGAGACATACGTAGAGGAACTTATGGCCTCGCTCCATAGCTCCGCTGATCCATTGCAGGCCGATATCGTATGTGGCGCCGTCACCGGCGAAACACACGAACTTGATGCCTTTATCCTCCATCTTGCCCTGTCTCACCAGCGAGCGATACATGGCCTCAGCTCCGCATATTGTAGACGAAACGTTTTCAAACGCGCTATGTATCCATGGCACGCGCCATGAACTAAAAGGATACGGAGTCGTCGTCACCTCCACACATCCGGTCGATGAGCCGACAACTACAGGCTCACCTATCGCATGCAGGATCTGGCGTATCGCCATAGGCTCAGCACATCCGGCACAAAGCCGGTGTCCCGGCGCCAGTAAATCCCTTTCAGTTGAAATTTTTTCCAACCCTAAATCAAGCACCATGATTATCTCCTAATCCCTTACACCAAAGAATCTTTGGACAGGGCCTGTAATTCCTTTTTTATCTATCTCTACCAGCTCTTTGTACATCTCACATATGTGCGCCGGGGTGATATCGCGCCCTCCCATTCCGTAGACATAGTTCACTACTTTGGGAGAAACGCCGTGCGTAAAGAAAGAGGTAATAACCTCCAGGCACAAAGGCCCTGTCTGAGCGCCGAACGATATCGATCGATCGAGCACGCCGACCACTTTACGCTTGCCCAGCACTTCAGATACCATCTTATGAGGGAAAGGCCTGAAGCAGCGTATCTTGAGCAGACCTGCTTTCACCCCGCTGTCACGCATCATGTCTACAGCGACCTTCGAAGTGCCGGCTGTGGAACCCAGAGCCACCAGAACGTAATCAGCATCGTCCATGCAGTACTCTTCCATCAAACCGTATGGGCGGCCTGAAAGCTCACCGAATTCCTGACCGACTTTAACAATCACATCGAGAGCATTCTGTATCGCCTCCACCTGCTGGCGTTTATGCTCAAAGAAGTAGTCCTGCAGATCCATGGGGCCGAAGGTTGCCGGATGCTCGAAATCTAGGAGCGAATACTTTGGCGTGTAAGTCCCGATAAATTCCTTCACCGCTTCGTCAGGAAGCGTCTCCATCCTCTCCACGCTGTGCCCGATTATAAAACCATCCAGCGCATGAAGCGTAGGCAGCATAACGTCCGGATGCTCGGCGATTCGTAATACCTGAATCGCGCTGTCATAGGCCTCTTGAACATTCTCATCGAAAATATGAACCCATCCCGCATCCCGCATACCCATCGTATCGGAATGGTCACAATGTATATTTAACGGAGAAGATAACGATCGGTTGACCGCATGCATCACAATGGGAAGACGCGAGCCGGAGGCTACCCATAGCACTTCCCACATTAAAGCCATTCCGGCACCGGAGGTCGCTGTCTGCACACGTCCCCCTGCAGCAGCGGCACCGATACACGAACTCATCGCGGCATGTTCGCTCTCCACCGCTATGAATTCAGTATCCACCTCGCCGTTCGACACGAACTCGCTGAAGCGCATCACGATTTCCGTCTGAGGAGTGATCGGATACGCAGCCACTACATCGGGATTCATCTGGCGCATAGCCTCGGCTACTGCCCTGTCGCCCTCGAGCCCCTTTGGAAGACCTTTATACTTCGCTACATTCATTGTTGTCATTTCACCGCCTCCCTCAACTTGGTCTCCTCCATCATCTTGATAGCTTTCTGCGGGCATTCCTGAGCACATATGCCGCAACCCTTGCAATGATCAAGGTCCATGCCGATCATCACCCCATCCTTAATTGTTATGGAACCATCCGGGCAATAGACCCAGCAGACCTTGCAGTTGTTGCACTTTTTATCATCCCATATCGGGCGATAGGAACGCCAGTCACCGGTTTTGTAATTTATAGAATTCCCTACATCGGTTATCATCCCGCCGATGAGTATCTCTTTCCAACTTTTTAAAGCCATATTATTCACCCTTTACTTCGTTATATGCCCGCTCGAAGGCTACGACATTTGCCTTAACCAGCTTTTCGCTGACTTTAGTGCCTATCTTCTTCTTGACCCCGTCCAGAACCGCCTCTTTGCTCAACCCTCCGCCCAAAGCTTTCAGAAGAGCACCGACCAAGGGAGTATTGGGGATATTCTTCCCGATCGTGTCTATAGCGATACGCGTCGCGTCCACCGTAAACAGCTTGCCTCCCTTGAATCCAATCCGCTTCTTCAGTTCAGCCGGCGACTCGCCGATATTAACT
>Ga0315294_10003555_pt1 | contig 17002 bp, 16 predicted proteins | sample YL17G13_40_MG_FD_203626 | JGI IMG/M metagenome (GOLD analysis project Ga0315294, IMG submission 203626) | Sediment microbial communities from Yellowstone Lake, YNP, Wyoming, USA - YL17G13_40 | ecosystem: Environmental > Aquatic > Freshwater > Lake > Sediment | place: USA: Wyoming | collected... | reverse complement strand
CGTACGTGAAATCCGGTTCTTCTAGTGACATCCTTCAAGGCTTGCCGCTCTAGGTCCGTGAATCTTTCCTTGATGAAGTACAGTCTCAGATGCCATGAAGGGCGCATAGACGGCCCGCTTTTGTATCCAACCAATACGAGGGAGAGGTCGTCTGACCTGCCCACCTGCGACTTAACCCCGACGTCCCAATTAGCCCCGGTAGGGGTTGCCACATTCGCAGAACCCACCCTAAGCTCCACCTCTTTTCCTAGATCATCCCCGAAGACCTGTTTCAAACAATCCACTGCCTTATCCCCCAGGGATCTGGGTTTTTCGACGCTTTCGCTACCATTTGCGACTGAGGGCCTAGGAGGGGGCAAATCGCCATGCACGGGACCGTCAGGTTTGAATTGTTCCGGACATTCTCTGGCGTGTCTGAGACGGCCGTTATCCTTAGGCATCCTGAATTGTTCGTTCATCAGAGCATATGTGGAAGCACCACCTTATAAGAGAGTATGCCATCTGCTGTTGAGGACCTTCACGGCCTCGAACCACAGTACGCTCACTACTCCTGCTGAGACGCACATCGCAAGTTCAGACGTTGAAAGCCGTTGGAAGTGGAAGACTCCCTGCAGAAACGGGAGATAAAGGACGAGTCCGAGGAAGAACAACGTCCCCCCGAAGACCCATATGAGGGCCTTGTTCTGGGTCCGTAACATGGTGATGCTGCTTTGGTTCCACGAGCGGTTCGTCAGTATCAGGCCGAGGTTGGCTATGACTAGGGCTGTGAAAGCCATCGTCCTCGCCTCATCATCTGCAATCCCCCTGTACAACGCCAACACGTAGACGTTCGCCACGACCAGAAGGACCATCAACCCCTGCAGGAGACTTAAGACTACATCCTTCCGGCTGAACAGGGGGTCCGTGAGCCGCCTAGGCGGCCGCTTCATGACGTCTTTTTCAGCCTCCTCAGCCTCGAAGACCACGGAACACGCCGGGTCGATGATGAGCTCCAAAAAGGCTATGTGGGCGGGCATCAAAGCAAGAGGCCACCTCATGAGGACCGGCAGGAACGACATCCCGGCTATGGGAACGTGGACTGAAAGGATGTACGCGAGGGCCTTCTTCAGGTTGTCCAGTATCCGCCTACCCATCCTCACCCCTGAGACGATGGATGTGAAGTTGTCGTCGGTTATCACGAGCGACCCGGACTCCCTTGCCACATCCGTCCCCCTCAGACCCATCGCCACCCCGATATGCGCCGCCTTCAAGGCCGGGGCGTCGTTGACGCCGTCGCCTGTCATCGCGACAATCTCCCCGTTCGCCTTCAAGGCCTTCACCAAAACGAGCTTCTGCTCTGGGACGACACGCGCGAACACGTTGACTTCCCTGACCTTCCTGCGCAGCTCCTCCTCCCCCATCGAGGCAAGCTCCCACCCGGTGACAACCGCATCCGGCGACCGAAGGCCAATCTCCTTTGCAACCATCTGTGCGGTCCCGGCGTAGTCGCCGGTTATCATCACCACCCGGATGCCTGCGTCATAGCATTCCCGCACGGCATCTGCGATGCCTGGCCGTATCGGGTCCGCGAACCCGATAAGGCCGACGAATATGAAGTTGAAGTCGTGCTGGCCGACGGGGAAAGTATCGTGGCTGAAGCTTGCCCTCGCGACGCCGAGCACCCTGAGCCCGTCGGAAGCCATCCTTGACACCGCGTCTGAAATCTCCCGGGTCTTTCCTGTGTCAAGATGGCAGAGGTCGACTATCGCCTCCGGGGCGCCCTTTGCGGCTATGATGAATTCGCTCCCGTCCGGCGACTTCCAGACGTGGGAGAGCGCAAGCAGGTCCTTCGAAAGCGTATATTCCCGCACGAGGGACCAGTTGTTGTGTATGTGCTCGGTCCCTGAGAGCGCGTTCAAACCCAGCTCCTTGATGCTTTTTTCCATCGGGTCGAACGGGTACTTCTGGCTCGCCAGTATGCTGTACTCAAGGAGCTCGTGGAATTCCTCAGGGGGCGTGGGCGGCGATTCAGATTCTACCGGGTGGAATCTCCCATCGGTGTAAAGCCGGTTCAAAGACATCCTGTTCAACGTGATTGTCCCGGTTTTGTCAACGCACAGCACCGTCGTAGCGCCGAGGGTGCGTATAGCCTGGAGCCGGCGGGTGAGGACATTCCTCTTGCTCATCCTCCACGCGCCGATAGCAAGGAAAATCGTGAAGACCACTGGTATCTCCTCTGGAAGCATCGCCATCGCAAGCGCAATGCCTGCCAAAAAACCGTCAACCCAGCTTCCGCGGGAAAGACCGTACAAAACCACCACGAGCACGCACAAGACTAAGCCTCCCGCCGCCATGTACCGTACCAGCTTCCCGGTCTCAGCCTCGAAAAAGTCGGATTCGTCCTCAATCGTCCGAAGGGCCTTCCCAATCCTCCCTATTTCAGTACCGACTCCGATACCCTTGACCAATGTTATCCCGTGACCTTGCACGGCCATCGTCCCCGAGTATACGAACGGAAGGTCGTCACCGCCTGGACGGTCGAGGGCCTGCGAGGCATCACCTGCTGATTTGCGGACTGAAACGGACTCGCCTGTGAGAAGGGACTCGTCGACAAGGAGGTTGCTTGCGGCAAGGACTACGGCGTCGGCAGGCACCCTGTCGCCTTCTGTGACCACGACGTAGTCGCCGACCACAACCTCACGCCCAGGTATCCTCCTCTGCCTTCCGTCCCTGATGACAATGGCTCTGGGGCTCGAAAGGTCGCGGAGCGCCTCAAGCGCCCTTTCGGTCTTGCTCTCCTGGTATAATGTGATGCCCATGACGACAACGACGAAAAACAGAAGCAACAAGGCCTCCTCCAGGTCGCCGAGGAAAAGATACAATATGCCGCCTGCGATAAGAAGCAGGAACATCGGCTCAGTAACCACATCATACGCTATCGAATATATGCTGCGCCTCTTGGCGGACGGGATTTCATTGTATCCGTCCTCCCGGAGTCTCCTCAGGGCCTCCTCTTCTGAAAGCCCCCTTATGTTGTCCGCAGACAGACCCTCTTTCATCGGCCCTTAAGTTCCCCTAAAATCCTCTTAGCCTCGTCGACGCTAACCTTGCCGGCCTTCACCATTCCGGCCGCGACCAGGTCCGCAAGCTCCCCGTCCGCGCCGGCGGTCACGGCGATGTTCCTTGCGTGCAATCTCATGTGGCCCTTCTGAATCCCCTCCGATGCGAGCGCCCGCAAAGCCGCGAGATTCTGCGCAAGCCCGACGCATGCCATCACCTCACCAAGCTCGCGTGCAGACTTTACGCCCAGAATCTTCACCGCAGCCTTGGCGACAGGATGCGTCCTTACCGCCCCTCCCACAAGGCCGACTGCGACTGGAATCTCAATCCCGCCGACAAGGTCGCCTCTGCCGTTCTTCTCCCACGTGGTCAATGAAGTGTACCTCCCGCTCCTTGCCGCGAAGCTGTGACACCCTGCCTCGACCGCGCGCGTGTCGTTGCCTGTCGCAAGGACAAGGGCTGTGACACCGTTCATCACGCCCTTGTTGTGCGTGACCGCCCGGTACACGTCATGCGCTGCGAGCCGGTAGGCCCAGACTATCCTGTCAACGACCTCCTCCCCGCCCAAAGCCTCCTTAGGTACGGTGACGGAGGCTTTCGCAGTCCGTTCCAATGCATAATTCGAAAGAATCCGCAGGACGACCTTTCCGCCTGAGAACTCCGCTATCTTTGGCGCGAGGGCCTCACACATGGTGTTGACCGCGTTGGCGCCCATCGCATCAGCCACGTTCACGTGGAGGTGGACGACGACCATGTCCTTGACCTTCCTCACCGAGAGGTCGACCACGCCGCCGCCGAATTTCACGAGCGTGGGGTCAAGGGACTGCCCATAATCCATAAGCTCCTTCTTCTTAGAAAGTATCGCCTTTTCCGCGCCCTTCTTATGGTTGACGACCTGTATCTGCCCAATCATCACGGGTCGCGTACTTTCAGCCTTGAACCCGCCGCCCTCCCGGGCCATCTTCGCCGCATTGCTTGCGGCGGCGATGACCGAAGGCTCCTCTGTCGCCATCGGCACAAGATAATCCCTGCCGTTGATGAGGAAATTCGTCGCAATCCCTAGCGGGAGCTGAAAAAGGCCGACGACATTCTCGACCATCTTGTCAGCCTGCTCAATTCCAAGGCCGGCCTGAGACAACGCCGAAGCCTCCTCGTCTGTGAGGCCGCATTCGGCCTTTATCTTCACAATCCTTTCCGCAGGCGACAATCTGTAAAACCCCGATATCCTGGAATCCATGGGCTTAAATATACACTCGACGGTAATATATGCCTTATGTTCGGGGATAAACTCGCCCGATTCTTCAGGGATAAAGGCCCCGTGTTGGTGGCTTATTCTGGCGGTATAGACTCCTCGGTGCTTGCGAAGGCGGCCTACGACGCCTTGGGTGAGGACGCCTTGGCTGTGACGTTCGACACCCCCACCATTACGAGAAGCGAACTTGCTTTGGCGAAAAAGACCGCAAAGAGGATTGGGATAAGGCATGTCGTCGAAAGATACAGTGAACTTTGGGACAAACGCTTCAGGGAAAACCCCGGGAACCGCTGCTACTTCTGCAAGAAAAAAATGGCGGAAAGGCTGAGAAAGGTCGCGGGAAAACACGGCATCAAACTCATAGTCGAAGGCACGAACGCCGAAGACCTTAAAGGCGAGAGGCCGGGATACAAGGCCCTGAAGGAGGCGGGAATATCAAGCCCGCTGGCAGAGCTGGGCTTCACAAAAAACCAGGTTCGTGCGCTTGCGAGAAGACATGGGCTCAACTGGGACAAACCCTCAAGCGCATGCCTTGCCTCCCGGATTCCAACAGGAAAGGAGGTGACCTATGGGCGGCTGAGGCTTGTGGAGGACGCCGAAGAATGCCTCAAGTCGCTGGGCATCAGGCAGGTAAGGGTGAGGCTTGTCCCCCCCGACTGCAGGGACGCAAGGATTGAAGTCGAAAAGAAAGACTTCAAGAGTGTCCTTGAGAACGCTGAAAAAATCAGAAAGTCCCTCCCATTCCGCAGGATATCCCTCGACCTATCCCCCTACTCGTAGACCGGCTCGTAGGCCTCGTAGTCGTCTATGCCGAAGTCGTCGCCGCGGTAATCCGGCAGCTCAATCTCCTGGTTCACGGACGGGATGCCCTTCTTCTTCCCAAACGTGCATTTGGCGTTCAGGTAGTAGTCGCAGTAGTCGCAGCAGTAGGATTTCTCGTCGCAGTGGCTGAAGTCAGGGCAGTGTGAACAGCACTTCAAGCCCTTCGCCTTCACACGCTTCAAAGCCTTCGACGGCTTTGCCCTCACGTTCTTCACGGCCTTCTTCACGGCTTTAACAGATGGCTTTTTTCCTTTGGCCCTTTTTCTTGCTGCCATACACACCACGGAAGCTTGAATTACTGCCTTAACTTACGTCATTTGCCTATAAAAATCACAGCAGCATATAGTCTATCCAATGCAAGACATATTCTTCCTGACAGTGGAATGCATCCTAGCATTTGTGGTAATCTTCAGCCTTCCGACGTTCATCAAAGAACTGCGGCTGTACCGAAAGAGGGACATGTTCAGGTGCAGCCTATGCGGCAACTGCTGCAGGTTAAAGATAATATCGCTCACAAGAGACGACATCGCAAGGCTTGAGGCAAGAGGATTCCGGGACTTCGCAGAAGAAAGGGGCGAAAGAAGGCTGAAGAGGGTGAACGGCAGATGCATATTCCTAAAAGACGACAGATGCACCGTCCACGAACACAGGCCGCAGGTATGCAGGGACTTCCCATTCTTCGTGGAATACGGGATAGGGTACGGCGTAAGGGCCACATACTGCCCGGGGGTGGAGGAGCTGGAGAATGAACGAGGTAACTGAAAGATACGTGAAGGACATCGAATGGATAAGGGAGAGGCTCCAGGGCATGGATAGCCTCCACAACCCCCTAATGGGCATCAGGGACTGGGATGACGCAGCATGCATCGAATTCAACGGGAAGCTCCTCATATCGACCGACGGCCCGTACGCGAAGAGGCTCGTCATGAAAAGCGCACTCATACACGCGGCAACGGACGTCCTCGCAAAAGGGGGGAAACCGTTATTCGCACTCGACAACCTCATCGGGAGAAGGAAGGACGTCGAAGAAATGATTGGGTCGCTCGCGGAACAGGCCGAGGCCGTCGGCATCCCAATCGTGGGAGGCAACACCTTCTATGAGGACACGGAACCGCTCGCCTGCATCACCGTCGCAGGGAAGCTTGTGACCGAGGAGCCGATACGCGACAGCAAAGCGACGGCGGGCGACGTGATTGCCCTCGTCGGGGAGCCGCTATGGGGCGAGCGCGAAAACAGGCTCACGCTCGCGAAAAAACTCTTCGACGCATGGTACGACGCCCTCGAAAAAGTCGGGTTCAATTCGTGCAAAGACGTAACCAAAGGCGGCCTCGTCAGCGCCGTCTACGAGATGGAAAAGAAATCAGGAAAACGGTTCAAGCTCGACGACAGCATCCCATACCACATGACCCGCAACCTCGACAACCTCATCGCCACCCTCGACGAGTTCGAGTACGTGAAACTGGAGAAAGTCTGCATGAAGCACGGATGCAGGCTCGCGAGAATCGGCCGCGTGTCATAGATTTATTGGGATTTTATTGCCTTTGCTCCAGTATACTCATATGCCCACGGTGATGGCGCCATCTGATAGGGAGGCCATTGGAAAGAGGATAGTTGAGGCCGGGATGCCGCGGAGACATGCTAATGCCTTGGCAGCCGACCTCTTGAGAATCTCAGACCCTAAGGCGCCTTTTGAATTCACAGACGAAGTCGCCTTATTCTTCCTCAGACGCGGATTGGTTCTCACCCCCAATTCATCCCACCTGATGGGGGATTACCTCAAATGGCACAGGAAAGGCGGAAGCGTCGAGGAATTGGAGGCACTGGAGGAAAAGATAAATGATGCTGTGTCCTGGCGGCCGGGACGTCCTCAAGTCAACTTGGCGCTTCAAAAATTCTTTGAGGCAGCTAAAGCAGAGTTTGATAGGGGAAGCCATGAAGGCCTAAAAAGCTTCCAAAATCCGCACACTCCCCTGGGCAGGCACCTGAAGAATAGAAACGTTAGGTTCGCATCCAATACGGACCTGGTGAAGTTCCTGGACCAGATACAAAAGGGGGGGGAGAGGCAGGAGATTCCGCCTTTCCCTGATGATGTCGCGGCTGAAATGAGGGACATAGTTAGGGGCCTGCCGAATGTCGTGACAGAGCAGGATGTGGACAGGTATGCAATGATTCTCGGCAACCCGGCAGGCGAATTGGATTTCGCAACCGGGTTTCCGGTAAAATTCGGGATTCTTCCGACCGTATGCCCCGCACAAGGCCCAGAGGCGTCGACCCATGCCATTGTCATGGTACCAGAAAGCTGGGAGGTGGGCGGAAGGCTTCAGAGGACGGAATACAAACAGAGGTCTAAAAAAAACCATTATCCGGGGGCTTTGGCCTTCTGTGAATTGAGAATATACCCAAAAGCGGGCATCGGAGTCCAGATTGAAGTCCAATCCGACCATGACCCCAAGGAGACCCGCGGCCTCGGAATACACAATTGGCCGGACATCATGAGGGCGGTAATGCACATCGACTTCGAATCCCGGGGCATAAAGACAAGCCTGGTCCCTAAGTGCTCGAAAACGATGGGTCAAACATGTCTCGAGGACCCGGATGAGGACCACGGCAGGAGGAAAAAGTTTCAAAGGGCCTACGGAACCGACGAAGAGCCTCCAAAAGGATACGCGCCGATAATCGACAACGCCGCACTGGAAGAGGGAATAATTGATTCGACAAAAAACTACTGGATAAGACGAATAGGCCAGTCGGGAGTCTAGCGCACAATGAGGGAGTTAGTTATCTCGTCCTCACCGCCATCCCCCGCTTGAACTCCCTGATTTCCTTCGGCGACAGCATCAGTGTGCCGCAGCGTATGAACTTGTCTTTTTTGTCTACGACGATGCATTCGTCGCCGCACCTGAGTCCCGGGTCGACTTCTTCTACGAACTTGCACATCGCGCTCTTGCCGTCAACAACGCATTTTGTGGCTTCCGCATCGTCCTTCAGCATGACCCGCAGCTTCGGGGACTGGAATTTCTCCTTCAGTTTCAAGGCGAGCCTGTCGTGGGGTATTATCATGTGGTCGCTCGCCCGAACAGATGCGACCATCTCGCTGCCCTCGTAAAGCCACCTGATCCGCCTTGTGTTCCTCGACTTCTTCACTCTGAGGCCGTCCGGGAGGAGTTCCCCGGCGCCTTTTCCGAACTGGTATTCCATGATTGCGCGGAGCTTGGCCATGTCCCTCACCTTAGGCTTCACGTCGTCTGACATGCTGAACACGCCGTTGAACGGGTATATGTCCAAAAGCTCCTCGTTGACCGGGCCGAACGGCTGAAGCTCCAATGTGTTGGCGGTTGAGACCCTCTGAAGCCTGATTTTGGCGTTCAACACCTCGCTTCTTAGTTCCGATTCGGGGCCGGTGCGGTAGAATTGGGTTTTCTTTGTGATTGGGTCGAGTTCTGAAATCCACTGCGAATGCCCCATCAACGCATCCACCGCCCTCATCAAGGCGGGATGGGCCCTCGCTTGGAGGAGGACCAGCTCCCAGAGGCCGCCTTCGCAGATTGCCTGCTTCACACGCTCGACCATCGCGAAGGAAACATACAGGTTGTGCCTTGCCAAGGCGCCGGTCAGGTCTTCGCCGTACAGCCTCTTGAGTCCCATCTTGTGCTCGCTGCAGATGGGACACGTGCATGAGACGTATTCTATCTCGTCCAATCTCAGGGTCCCGTAGTCGGTCATGTACCTTCCGTCCTGCGCATACAAGGCGTACGCCGCGGAGTCGAAGAGGTCGCAGCCAAGAAGCGCGGCAAGGGGGAAGACCATCGGGTGCCCTAGGCCGAACGCGTGGACGACCCGGTCAGCCGGCAGGTTCTCCTTCACAGCCGCTATGACGTTGACGAGGTCCGCGAACCGGTAGGATTCCATGAGCGGGACTATGCCGCCGATTGCGGCAAGCGGGAAGTCCTTCCCTATTTCCCGCGCAGCTTCAGCGCGCAAATCCGCGTATTTGCCGCCCTGTATGGCGGCGTTGACCGTGAACTTCGCATCAAGCGCCTCCTTCGCGCGCGAGAGGGTCGTCTTCAGCTGCTCCTTCGCACGCGGCTTGTACGTGTCCGGGAGGGTGGGTATGTCGAGGAATGAGCCGATGTCAGAGCCTATCCTCTCCTGGAAGTCGACAATCTCCGTGTTGGTTGTTTCAACCGCGCCGTAGACCATCAGCTGGTAGCTGCCGGAGTCGGTCGCAATGATGCCGTCAAACCCGATAAGCTTATGTACTCCCTTCGAAAGAACCTCCTCCCTCAGTTCCTCGTCTTTCAAAAGCATGTAGGAGTTGGTCATGATGGCCTGCGCCCCGAACTTCCCCGCAAGCTCTCCGACGGGAATCGTCTCCTTCAATACGTTATAGACAGGCATGAGGGCTGGGGTCTCCACAGCCTTGCCGTTCAAAACGATACGCCCCACCCTCCCAGCCGCATCCTTCCTGCGGACATCGAACGTCAGACCCATTTTTAATAGCCTAAAAACAAGTGTATTTAGATAGGGAACAACCAATATAAGAGGTTGCATAAGATGCAAGACATAGAGGAACTGAGGGTCAGGGACGCGATGACCCGGGGCGTAATCTGCATAGACGCCAAAGACACCGTCCAAGAGGCCGCGGAGGTGATGAGGAAGAACGACATAAGCGGCCTGATAGTGACGAAGAAGGGCGAGGGCGTCGGGATAATAACCGAACGCGACATCATCTGCAAACTGGTCGCGGAGAACAAAAACCCCAACAAATCCACATGCGGTGAGATAATGACGTCACCGCTCATAACCGTGAGCTCGAGCGCCACAATCGACGAAGCCGCGAAGCTCATGAGGGACAAAGACGTAAGGCGCCTGGTGGTCGAAGACAAGGACAGGATAATCGGGGTCATAAGCGAGTTCGACATAGTCCGCCTCGAACCCACCATGCACATGCTCATCAGGGAACAATACAGCTGGAAACTCCACGACGCGGACGCGGCACAGGCAGGTCACGTCGCAGGCGAATGCGAAAACTGCGAAAACTTCAGCGAAAACCTCACAAGCATCGACGGCCGCCTTTTATGCGACGAATGCAAGCAATAACGCCCGCACAGGAGACAGGTGATCATGTGCTGAAGCCGGATGGGATTGCCTCAAAACGGTGGACGATTGTTTCCGCGGCAGCCCTGACTTTATGCGCAGCCGCCGTTATCCTCTACACCGTCGCTTCTTTGACTTGGAAGCCTGCGGATACAACGGACGCGTCAGAGCTGGAGTTGGAGTATGCGGCAGCCAGCGCATACTACAATGCCAAGCTTGGGGACGCATCAGCCAGGCTTCAGAATGCCGTGAACTCCAGAGACCCAGCGGCAATCGACTCGGCCGTCGCCGAGGTCTCATCCCTGAGGCGGGCCCAGGTCGAGAAAATCGCCGTAATCTGCGCGGGGCAACCAGTCTCCAAGCGGCAGTCCATGAAAACCCTCATAATAATGTGCAGGCACATAGACATCCTCGTGAAATGCAACGAGGAAGACCTCCAGTTCCTAACGAGGTCGCTAAAGTTCCTAATGACGCGGGAGAACAAGACGCGGGAAGACTGCAACCGCCTCCTTGAGCTCGGAGGAGGCTCGGAAGAATGCCAGGAGCTGAACAAAGAACTCGAAGGCCGGCCGACAGACCTCTCGGAGATGGAAAAAATCTGCAAGACGATGTAATGCCTTTATATTGGATTTCCTTATATCTTCTACCATGTTAGAGCTTTCGTTCGTCCGGGAGCACCCTGAGCTGGTCGAGGCAGACCTCAAGAAAAGAGGCGACTTGGAGAGACAAAAGTGGCTTAAAGACCTCCTTGAGAAGGACAGGGAGTGGAGGCAGCTTAAGCGGGAGGCAGACGACCTCAGAGCCTCGAGAAACACATTGACGAAGAGGGTGCAGGAGGCGAAGGCGAAAAAGGAAGACGCGTCAAAGATAATACAGGAGGCCAAGGAAATCCCAGGGAAAATCAAGGAGCGGGAGACGAGGATGGAGGAGCTGAAGGCCAGGGTCGACCACATCCTCATGCGTCTCCCGAACATACTACACGAGAGCGTACCAGTCGGTAAAGGGGAGGAAGACAATAAAGCCATCCGCGAATGGGGCGTTAAGAAGAAGTTCGACTTCGAACTGAAGCACCACGGAGAGCTTGCCTGCGACCTGGGAATAGCGGACTTCGAAAGGGCTGTGAAGATAGCGGGCGCCGGATTCTACTTCCTAAAAGGCGACCTCGCCCTCCTGGACTTCGCACTCCAAAACCTCGCAATCTCCATGCTCACCAAAAAAGGCTACACGCTGATATACCCGCCGTACATGATGCGGAGGAAGCCGTACGAAGGGGTCACAGACCTCGCGGACTTCGAATCGGTCATGTACAAGACCGCAGACGACGACCTCTACCTCATCGCCACAAGCGAACACCCGATGGCCGCGATGTACATGGACGAGGTGATGGACGAGCTCCCAGTGAAATACGCGGGCATCAGCGCCTGCTTCAGAAGGGAAATCGGCAAACACGGCCTCGACGAACGCGGCCTGTTCCGTGTCCACCAGTTCAACAAAATCGAACAGTTCATATTCTGCACTCCCGAGGAAAGCTGGAAATACCATGAGGAGCTCATCGCAAACGCCGAGGAGCTGATGAAGGCGCTCGAGATACCGTACAGGGTCGTGAGCGTCTGCACAGGCGACATCGGCACGGTCGCCGCAAAAAAATACGACCTCGAAGGCTGGAGCCCCAGGGAAAACAAGCACATAGAGCTGATGAGCTGCTCGAACTGCACCTCATACCAGGCGACACGGCTCGGCATCAGATACAGGACAGGGGCCGAGAACAGACACATACACACCCTCAACAGCACGATGGTTGCCACGTCGAGGGCATTGAGGCTGATTCTCGAAAACTACCAGCGCAAAGACGGCACAGTCGAAGTCCCGAAGGCCCTGCAGACGTACATGGGCAAGAAAGAAATCGGCAAAGCATGAGGCACTTTTCTTCCCATCATGCCCTAATCTTAATATGCAGTTGAAGCGGCGGGAATATGTTCGGCCTGAGCTTGTTGAATTGAAACAGGCGGTGATAGGTAGGATTCCACTGGTGTCGCCTGAAGACGCGACACGCCGCATAGACGCAGTCGTCGGAGGCCTTTGTTCGAAGGAAATCGACGTTTCAGCGTTGGCGGACGATTTCAAAGTCGACATCGGAGGAAAGGACGTCCCCAGAACATGCTCTGTCGCACCGCTTTACAAGAAAGTCAATTCCGCTGAACTGGGCGATGGTTCGGCTTACACCTTCTGCCTGGGGATGCTGCCCTCTGAAAAAGACCCTGCTGTCCCGTTTGTCAGGGCGCATTGGAGGGTCGGCAACTTCCCGGAGAAAATTAAAAAAATCGGCCGTTTAGTTCCTGAGGACATCTGCGACGAGAACGCCCACTCCGAAGTCCTCGCCACATGCTCGTGCAAATTCCATGTGATAATCCCAAGCGAGGGGAAACCGTTCCTCCTCATATACCCGACACAGTATATTGAGCCGGATTTCTTCGACGCACGGGACGGACTTGAAAGGATACGTGACGCCTCAGAAGACAAGGGGACAATAAGGGACGTGGAAAACCGCTTACGGGGTCTACGTAGCGGAGGCTCTCCGTTCCGCCATAGGGACAGGGACCTTGTGATGGTTCTCCTTGGCTTGGAGGCGGCAAGGGCGCTGGGTATAACCGACATAGCACTGCCTGCAAAGGAAATCTTTGAAAGACCGGAGGAGCTGGACAGCGCAGCATGGGGGAGGGACGGCAGGCTGAAGGACCTGAGGCTGATACGAAGATACGACGACCTTGAGGAGACACTGAAGGGGACGCCGGACTTCAGGATATTCCGGTGGAGCGGAAAATAAGTACCCAAGACCGGATTCAAAGACGGCCGGCCGTCTCCCTTAGGCCTTTTTCAGCCGGGATTTGATGCTGTCCGCGGAGGCCCATTCGACGCATTTCACCCTCAGGTCGTCGTCTATGATGTTCTCGCATATGCGCAGGTCACGGTCGGCGACCGCGAAACAGAATTCCCTCATGTTCTGTTTGGTAATCTGGCCGCAGATGGTCCGTCTGCCTGTCAGCCTTGCGACGTTCGACATGCAGTAGCCCCGGTAGTTCTGGTCTGGGAGTTTTTTGCAGATGCTCTCGTCCTTCTTTATCTCCGCGCCGTTGAAGTAGCATTCGCTTTTCATGGACTCGTTGGCTATGCCTGTGCAGAGTATGACCTCGTACTGGCTGTGGCGGAGGCGGCAGCGGTACTCCCACTCCTTGTCGAGTATCTTCCCGCAGAGGTTAGGGTCGCCGCATGACACCGACAGGTCGAAGAAACACATCCCCTGCTCCGTCAGGCTCAAACCGTCCCTGTAACAGCTGTCTTGAGGACAGTTCGCAGAGGCCGCCTTGGAGGGGGCGTCGCCTCCCCAGACGCAGCCTGCGATAAGAACAATGAACAACAGGAGGGCTGTGCGCATAATAGGATTTTCGATGGCAGAATAAAAATAGGGGCTTGGCCTTCAAGCGCGTCTTTTTTTGAAGGCCGAAAATACCAGCTTGGCTGTCACATACCCGAATATCACGCCGCCGACCACATCGCTCAGATAGTGTTGAACGAGCGTTATCCTCGATATCGCGATGGGCGCCGCGAGAGAGTACATGAGGAGGGGCTCCATCCCCACGAGCATGCAAGTCGTTGCGACCGCCACGGCGCCTGCAGTGTGTCCTGAGAAGAAGCTTGAGGTCCCCCCCGATTTTTTTATCAGGTCCATAAGCCAGTCTCCTGCCGGCATAGCCTGCGGAGGCCTCGCCCTCGGAGAGAACTCTGTGAATGCCGCCTGCATGAGGAAGATTAGTATGACCGACAGTACCATCGCAGCTCCCGCGCGTCTGTCCCGCATGAAAAGGAACGTAGCGGTCCCGACCATGTATAATGCAAAGTATACTGTGGAGAAGAAAATGGAGATGCCGTGCGAAGGACGGCCGCTCAATGCGACGGCAAGGTTGAAGTCAAGGCCGGAGAGATACGAGATGACTCCTGCCAGGGCCAAAGCCGCCAACCATGCGATTTCCAGCCTGGAGAATGTCCCGTCGCTCATGCCCGGGACTCCAGCATCCGGCGTATGGCGGCCGGGCCGTCAAGCTCCCCGGAAAGCCTCATGAGCCGCTTCGCCTTTCTCGCGAACGAAGCCTCCTCTAAGACCTCCCTGACGCATTCGAGAATGACCTCCGATGGGGTGTGGTATGAGAGCCTCCTTCCTAGGCCTTCGTCGTTTATGACCTGGGCGTTGTTCTCCTGCTCGCTGTGGAACATGTCTGGTATGGAGAGAATCGGCTTGCCGAAGGACATCGCCTCCATAATCGTGCTGTGGCCTCCCGGGGCGACGACGGCGTCTGAGCCCTTGATGTAGGGGAACGGGTCTTCAATGAAAGGCAGTACTTTGACGTTCCCCGGTATCTTCCCGAACTTCCTGGCCTCGACGTTCGGACCGGACACCAGCGTATAGCCTATTCGGCGGTTGAGCCTTGCCGCTTCAAGGATGTCCGTTAATATCCGCTCCCTGTAGCCGAAGCCGCCCACCATCGAGAGGATATGCGGTTTGCGCATCCTCTCAGCTTCGACCTCCTTCGGCCGCTTTCGGACGAGGGGGCCGCTGAAGAATATCTTCTCAGCCATCTCCTCGGTGAATGAGAGGTTGCGGCGGCATATGGTATAAGGCGGCGGGAAGTCCGGTATGATGATGCTGTCCACATGCTCGAAGACATGTGTGTAGAAGCCTTTGGCAAGCTCCCCGAGTATCTTCAGGCTGACGCCCCTGTCCCGGAAGAACTCCTGCATGTTTGTCTGGTTGACGATGACGTGCACCGGAATTCCCTTCACCTTTGCCGCGAGTATCCCGAGGTAGTAGCTGTCTGAAACCACCACATCAGGCCCGGTCTCATCGAGTATCCTCAGAACCTTCGGGCCTCCAAGGACCTGCACGCCCTTGAGTGTGGCGGCGACTGAGTCTTTCATGCTCAGGGACCCTGCTTTCCCGACGAGCCGTATCTCCGAGGGTATCTCATGGACTTGGTGTCCGCTCTTCTCGATGAGCCCCTTCGAGTAGCCGTATGCGCCGAAGAAGACCTCGTTGCCTGCGGATTCAAGCTCCCGGCCGAGAGCGAGGCAGCGGCTCGTGTGCCCCAGCCCCTCCCCGCACATGAAGATGAAAATTTTCATAAAGCCCGTTCACCCTGCGACCTTGACCCCTATCTTCGGCGGCTTCTCAAGGTGTTTTTTCACCGTGCATGATTCGACCACCTTCACCATTGCCTGCCTGTACTCGCCTGGGAAGCCCTGCGGCAGTCTTATCGTGATGTCGATGCGCCTTATCATCTTATCCTCAGGGCCGTATTCTGAATCCATCGTGAGGGACATGCCTTCAGTCGGAATCTTTCGCGCCCTGCAGAATTTGAGTGCGTAGAAGCCTGCGCAGGCGCCTATTGAAACGATGAAAAGGTCGAAGGGGGATGGTGCAGAATCCTCTCCGCCCGCCGCCACAGGCTGGTCTGCGACCACCTCATGCCCATTGTGCAATACCTTGACCTTGAGGCCGCCCGGGAACGTTATCTCGGAAGTCACCTTCAGTTCACCCTGAATATGCGTGTCGACTGGCTAATGTACCTCATCGTGAAAAGCCCGGATTCGTCCATGGACTTCAGCGTCTTCGCGAACGCGTTGGCGCAGTATTCCTTCGTGTTCGACCGCTCCTTCGCGCACCTTTGGACGCAGCCGTAGTCCATAATCACCCACTTGATGCCTTTGGCCTTAAGGAGGCCCCTCATCTTCTCAAGGTCCACGTTGATGGGGTCCGACCTTAACGCGGCGAGGTCCTTATCCCAGGGGAAGGCAAGCTTGTCAAACCCGATGACATAAGCGTCCTTCGTACAGAACGCATATACGGGGGTGTTTGGGGCCGTCTCATTAAGCATCAGATAGGCCTGGAAGTCGGAGCCGACTACGGCCTGCAGGTCGGTCGGCCATTTCGCTAGCTGGACGTCGAACTTCCAGATTCCGGACGATATGAACACGCCTATGAGAACCAGCGGAACCAGGTATTTGACCGCATCCTTCGGCATCCGCTTCGCCAGCTTCCTGGGCATCCAATTCAGCTCGTCGAGGTGCCTGAGCATGAAGCCGCCCGCCAATGCAAGGGGTATCGGGACGATGCCCCAGAACCTCGTCGGATATATCGAGAATTCGAACCCGCCGGAAAGCAGGGCCGCGACCGAGAACAACAGCCACAAAGAGGCTGCGATTATCCAAGGCGACTTCCTCAGGAAGGCCATGGGGTCATGCCGCAGGATGTAATCTAATGCGAGGACGGCAAGGAGTAGGGGGATTATGCCGAAGCCCTGCTGCGTGAATATGTCGCCGCTCCCTTTCGGGAAGAATACCTGCATCGCGGTCGGCAGCTCCCCGCGTTCTGCGACGCCGAGTCTGGTGACGCCCTGGAAAAGCTCAGACCCCTCAAGATGCCGTGTGTCGAAGGCGACAGGCAGCCAGTATATGAGGGACAACGCCAGGGCGACTGCGCCGACGGTGAAGAGGCTATTGAACTCGCCCCTCCTGGCTATCGAGCGTGCGGCAAGGAAGCACATGTAGAACACGCCCATCACGGCTGACATGAGAGTCTGTATCACAAGGCTCCCGGCAAGGAAGATTGCCGCAAGAATCATCCACGACTTTCCATCCCTGACCCTATCAAGGGCGTAGAACACAGGGAAAAGCACTGCAGCCGAAAGGGTGTGAGCCCAAATCGCATGGCTCCCGAAAGGCGGCAGCATGAGGAGTATC
>Ga0315294_10003554_pt1 | contig 17007 bp, 12 predicted proteins | sample YL17G13_40_MG_FD_203626 | JGI IMG/M metagenome (GOLD analysis project Ga0315294, IMG submission 203626) | Sediment microbial communities from Yellowstone Lake, YNP, Wyoming, USA - YL17G13_40 | ecosystem: Environmental > Aquatic > Freshwater > Lake > Sediment | place: USA: Wyoming | collected... | reverse complement strand
CCAGGCCTTCCACGTTAAGAACACACACGTAAGTCTCAAGGGCATGGCGGTTTCCGGCCGAAGGGACAGTCCTACGAACAGGACCGGCGCCTGATTGTTTTCGCACCCCTTGAGTTGCCCACAGGAGAAAAGACAATTCCTCCAGAGTCAGCGGGGTCTCGCTGAATTCTCGGCGGCTCTGGCGATTCGCCATGGCGGATAGCAAATCCGCCTTGGGCAATGCGCGGAACCTATTCGAACGAATCAGGTCGATTCTCTCTGCACCGGCGGAACACTCCTTCTCGATAGGCGGTGGAGAGACTCCGGCACTCTGATCGGTCGTTGAGAAATCGAACGTCTTTCGCAGGTTATCCTTTAGAAAACATCTGTTTTGCTCTATTGACTGTTGTTGCATGACGCACCTCTTCGCTTGAACATCCCGACGTATACGAAATAGCCGGGCGGTCTCTTATGCTAGCATTCCGACATCCGCATTGGCAAACAAGCGAACTGAGTTCATAGAGCTTATAGAGTTTGTAGAGTCCGTTGAGTTCATAGAGACGGGAGACACGGTGGAGTTCATTGAGTTTATAGAGTTTATAGAGTTTGTGACGAGATGATAGATAGGAGCGGACTAGAGACAAGGGGAGTTCATTGGGTTCATAGAGTTTATAGAGTTGGTAGAGTTTATAGAGACTAGAGACAGTTAGAGACACGATAGAGATTGGGAGAGACACAGTAGAGATACACTGGGGGAGATTGGGAGACTCGTAGAGATACAGTGGGGACACTGGTGACTGGTGACTGGTGACTGGTGACCAGCGGCTACGGTCCACTGACTAGTGACTAGTGACTGATGACCAGCGACTACTGACGCCTGACTACTGGCGCCCGGCCTACCAGTTTCCTAAACGTGATTGTCGAGCCGCAGTCGTAGATACCGGTTCCTTTCTTAGCAAGCGTCCTGATTAGAATGCCCCCGAGGACGACGCGAAGCCGGAGCTACCGCTTTCCAGGCAGGCGACAACCTCAGGCAACACAGCGGCTCAGTGCGCAATCATGGCGATTTTGAGAGATAGGAGGTCACTGAGGCTAGGAGGGAAAACGGCCAATGCATGCTTCACCCGCGCCTCATCCTTATAGAGTGCAAGGTACTTCTAAGCATCGGTTGGGATCCTGACCTCATCTGTTGGGTTTCTGGCCAAGCATGTGTCCCGCTTTGAGTGGATGACCAGACACATCACCCGGACTGCCCGTATCAAACCAGGCGTGTTCTTGGCCCAGTAGCGCTCTGTTTTCAGAATATCAGGTTCTGAGTTAGTACAATGGGGCTTTGTCTCTTAGCGTCTCGAGCAGCCTAACTAAGGTGCGCCTGTCATCACGTGGCAACGACGACCAGATATCTGTGATAAGCTGCGTAACTGCTGGATTCGCTCGTTTGAAAGCCTGCTCTCCTTCGGTGGTCATAACAACGCGCACCTCTCTGCGATCACGCGAATCTCTTACCCTATCGACTAAACCCGCTTTGACCATGCGGTCAACTATCATGCTAATGCTGTTAGTGCTACGTATCAACCGCTGCGCGATGTCGCTTATCCTTACGGGTTCATGGAGACACTCCATAGCCAGAAGTACTGTGTATTGCTCCGTGGTAATCCCGGATTTGCCAACTACTCGATCCTCAGATCTAGAAATCTGGCTGCGGGTCTGCTGCAGCAACAACCATGCGTCCAGATCCGACCTTTCGCCTGCGAACTCTTCCGACATAGTAGTCTCCTCTCAATTATTTCATCCAGAAATCGTTCGTGCCGGTCATCCCATTATAGCAGGTTTCTCCGGGGGGGGGGCTGCGCCGTCTTCATGGCACCTGGTGAGAGCTTTGTACTTGCTCCGAGACTCACAGTCTTGCCTTGCATCCAGTTGCTCGCGCATCTTGGCACAACAAGTCCCGCAGCCTTCTCGCGATTTCTACCTGCCCTAATTAAAGTCCGGGCCACTGCCGCCTCTTACTCTCTTTGTCAAGAACTATCCAATCATTGGCATCGCCTCTGGTTACCCTTCTTGTTATTGGTGGTGAGATGCCTCTTGGATCTGCAAGCCAAACAACGGTGCCGTATAACCTGTTTTGCTGCGCTTGCCAAAACTGAGTGGCCTCATACAGTGTGGTCCCTTCGCACAATTTTCTGATCTCTCCGACTTCGTTATACGGAGTTGAGACTGCCGATGAGACTGTGTATTTGACTTCAATTGCTCCGCCTTTGTGCTGAACGTAAATGACATCCCCTGCATTCACTCTATCGTATGGCGGATGTTTCGTGGACCGACATCTGCAGAGTACGTCAAGGTTTCTGATATCACTGTACGTTTGTTTTGGATCTTGAATGACAATATGCTCCATAGGGTCACCTCCAGTCAGTCATCTGATACTGATAGTGTTGCACGACAAGGAACACTGTTTGTGCCGAGACGTAGCTATATTTGTCACCGATTCGTTCAATGGCTACCCCAATAATCGTGGACTTTCCTCAATTCCTGTACATAAAACGCATCTCTATCACTTCCTGTGAACAGTCCCAGGCCACGGGATAGCTTGAAGAATCCCTGTCCAGGTCTGAGAGTATCTTTTTGCACAACTACCGCCGATATCAATGGCCTTCCGTCAGCGTGTTCGCGCTGATTTATGTCATCAAGAAGTTCTCCAATTTTGTTACGGTCAGGCGGTAGATCCATGTCCAAACCTACCATAGGAGCGATGTCACTATAGTAAGTGACCGTTCCCTTTCTAGCTATACCAATGAGCCTTTCGTAGATTTGTGTGTTCATAATAACGCGTTCCTCTTATTCAACCATGTCACCAATAGCGACCTCCAATTTCTGCCGCTTGAACTCAGTAGGTGACATGACGGATAATTGGTCAAAAATTCGCTGACGGCATTCAATCGCGAGACCCAAGCAGAGCTGCAGTTCGTGCTTCTCTAGCGTTTCAACGGCACGATGGGGATAAATCAGCTTCAGTAGTCCGGCAGCGGTCTTCTTAATGCTATCCTGATTTCTACCGGTCATATTGCCAAACTCTACGTGGGCGCCTACTAACGTCTGGTAGTTTTTTCTGCGTAGCCGGCTGATGATTTCGGCGAGGTAATCTGTTATGAAACCATGGCCTTCGGCGTAGTTTTCCGGTTGTATCTTCAGCATTTCCCAGCCAGGGAGAAAGGCATGTAGTCTATCAAGGAAAGCAAGATCCTGGAGCTCCTTAGGCAGCACAGAGAAGAGATGGACATAGTAGTTAGCAGGTCTCTTCAGTGTCATGTCAGCGTCTATATTCCCACCCAGGACTATGCTGGCCTGAGATGAAAACTCTAGGGAACCTCGTGAGAATCTGCCTGTTTGCATGTAATCCTTGAGAATGCTAATAGTGGCATCGGGATCACTGAAACTCGTGTTGGCAATCTCATCAAAAAAGACCACGTCCTTTTGCCCCAGTATGCCTATCTTCTTGGACGATTTGTGGTAAAAGAGCGTTGCCGGTGTTGCCTTGCCCCCAGAAATAACAAATGAATGGCTGGAGGTGTTCCGATATGTGTAGGTCTTTCCGGTCTCGCGTGGTCCGAGCTCAATAAGGTTATAGTTGGACTCTACGAAAGGCACAAGCCTGAGCAACATCAACATCTTCTCGCGGTCGGAGAATCTCTCAGGGTTGAAACCAATACTCTGCACAAGTAGGCTGATCCACTCCTGATCGGTGAACAGTCTGCGCTTCTCCAGGTAGTCATCTAGGTCCAGCCGTGTTATTTGAAATGGCGTGAAATTGCGTACGTAGAAGGGATATATTCTACCCTTCAGTTCATATTTATTATCATATTCAACCTCCAATGTACCCCACGCCCCGCCGGCGAGAAGAGTGTCTCCATATTCACGTAGTACCTTCTGGCTTATCCTGACAAAGTTGTCACCTAAGGCCGGCACTTCAGCCCAGTAATGGTCACGGGCCGCATCTAATCGAACCTGCAATTGCCCAAGTAAGATGTACTGTCCCTTCTCCTTGATGCGACTCTTGATAAGTTCTTTTGCCTCACTTTCCACATAGTGTTCGTTCAAGAGCCTATCGATACGCTGCTGACCGGCTACAGGATTGTCTGGATTAATGTATTTCGCGCAAAGGTATTCCATTACATACCGGGGGAACTCTTTGTAAGCTTCATTCCACCGTGTCAGAGGCTTGAGGACGACGCGATCGCCCAGATACTCCTGAATTTTGCGTTCTAATTCGTTCATTCTTATCCCTATGATTCTGAAGACTCGTCCAGTTTTTCGAGGCCGCTGAAATCGAATTCTACCTTGTCTTTGCGGGGTCTCACGGTGACCGACATAACCTTCCGAGGCAATTCCACGGTTGCGTTGTTGACATCGCGATAGGAAAGATTGCATGTGATCCTATCTCTCTTACGTTTGCTCCTGTATTTCGGTGTGAATCTGAATGTCGCCGAGACCTCTGACTTGGGCCCGATGTTCTGTTCGTAGGTCTGTTTCTCGCCAGTGGTGGCTTCGATCGACAAAACAAAACTTCCAGGCTTATTCCCTTCGTTCTTAATTCGTATTTCAATATTCTGTGGTTCGTCTTCACTTACTTCCAGGATCGCAGGCAAGTCCATGAATTGGATAGCTATAATAGGAGTCACAATTCTTTCGAGCGTCACGCCGGGCACTATGGTCTCGCAAAGGGATATCCCACCATGTGAGTATCTCGTAGGTCTCCCTCGAATACGTTGGAACCATGATTTCCCCTTAGCCAGACAGAACGCCCGGCCATCTCCATAGGTTACTTTCAAGCCTTGCGCATTATCGATATCTCTTAGATACCGGTAGGTAATTGGACTTCTCGGATCATCTTCTTTTAGCTCTTCCTGTTCCCTTGTCAGCCTTACCAGCATCGCCTTCTTCTCATCAAGCTCTATGAACCCGTGGTCGCTCGTCAGTAAGACATAGTCGTTTTCCTCAATACGGCTCTTAAGGTCCGGCAGAATACCTGTCTTGAATTTCTGTTCTATCACCTTGTTTAGATCCCAGACACTGTCTTTATAGGTATGAATCCAATCGTCGCTGAGGTTGTAAATCAGAATATTGTAGTCTTTCCTCTCCAAGTCCAACTCAACCTGTTTCCTATCAGTTTCGGCACTCGTGACAATTCTCAGTTTCTCACTCCAATGCCGCTCATCAAGTTCAAAAAGTTTGGCCGCCAATACATTGTGATCAGATGTGCGCCTGTTTGCAGAGTCAATCCATTGTCCAGGGTTCTTGCCCGCAATAAGGCTAACTCTGGCTATGTTTGTCACCGACGGAAGCGCACAGATGTAGCTCCTTTCGTCGGTAATCTCGAATTCATTCTGCAGAATGGGTTTTATAATCTCTGCCCACGTATCCCATCTCATACCATCAAAAATGAGTACCCAAATCCTAGGTTTCTTGGCAACACGCCCAAACTTCCTTATGATACTTCGCACTACATTGCATGACAAACGGTTGCTCGCAAGATATTTTGGCCATGACGATTCCAGTAGATTCGCCAAGTTGAGATCTGCTTCATTCAACCTGATCTTGATTCGTTCGTCGAGGTTCTTCATGTAGCCATCCAATGTCTCAGACAGCTCCTTGTCGCCAATAGACTTGACAAGGTGACGGACCTTGGAGAAAGCAAGTTCAAGTCGGTAATTCCTGGTACTAATATGCCAGTCGATAATTGCGTCGAAATCTTGAGCCTCTTGAAATGGCCTACTCAGGACTGTTTCGATACCTGCCAGCTCCCGCATAATCTCCAGCATTGTCGTAGCCAGCACCGTGTATTGCGTTTCCATGGTACTAATCCGGCAAATCTGTGAATCGATAGCACGCTTCAAGGATGCATCAAGCAGTAGTGTCACCATTGATCTTGGTTCCTGCCCCAGGTTGCATATCTTTACGGCCAAGCCATAGACTATGGCTGGGGATTTCTCTTGTTCCAAGCCATTGATGCAGTCTGCAATCGTGTTGAAGGGCAATGCCTGGAGTACTCTAATCACATCCTTCATTGAGAGTTCATGCTCGGCCAGGCTGGTTAGTCTGTTCCATAACCATTTGTCAGCCTGGAGACCTTTCATTATCTTGGGCAAGTCGGGTTCCAGCGCATCATCATCCACATCAACGAGTTGAAGTCCACGAACCTGGATCTGGGAATTAGGAACCGAATGACGGTCGAATATCTCCCTAATGTACATATATAGTGCTAGCTGATGTAGCTCGGTATCGATAATGGTCGCCAGCTCGCGTACGTCTAAGGATGTGCTCTCCAATGCCAGTTTCCTCAGTATCTCCAAATCACTCGCCTGCCATGCCTCCGAGAAAGCAAGTCTCATGTAATGCAGTATCAGGTCTGACGCACTCGTCTCGCTGAACATAAGATCCGGTATCTCCAGCTCCGGCTTCAGGCATTTGAGTATCAGGGAACGAATATGGTGAATACTTAAGGTTCTTATCCTGGAGAAGTGCAAACGTAACTGGCGATATGCGCGAACAAAGTCGCCAAGTCGGACAGCAATTGTTTCTTCATATTGAGATAAAGTATCAGCCATCCATTTCTGGTCTGCTGCAAGGCTACCTAGAACACCAGTCAGACTACAGTCTATTACCTTCGGCTCATCTGCCATCCGCAGGATATCTCCAATATAGCTCAAATCGATATTGGTCCGTTCGGAAAAACGGGGCAAGGTAACCCATATGATGTGCCGAAAATTAGGAGACTCCGGCCTTTGATGGTATAGAAGACGAAACTTCAGGTCGTTTTCACAATAAGGGTATACAGTCCACTGCCTGCCTTCGCCATCAACAATTTCGTTATTGAGGCCAAGATGGCTATTAGGATCGAGCACTATTATCAGACGTGTTGCTTCGTCCAGTGAGGTTATTCGGTGCTGAAAATACTCTGCTATTGTGTTAGGCGTACCCATGTCGTTGAAATTCCTTCATTAACCCAACTTAAGTTGACAAGCATAAGCAATTCTCTTGACGCGTGCAAAATCGCCTTCAGACAACGAAGATTGGTCCAGTCTTCCAAGGAGTGCAACCCCTTCTTGATACATCCCCATTCTATAACAGAATTCTATGAGCCAGGGAATCTCAGTCACGGGATGACTGTTTACGGTACTTTTTACCATGGACTTCACCTGCTCAACTATGGGACGCGCCCTTGCCAGAATAGCAGCGTCGGTAAGTTCAGTAATATTTCCGGTCCTCTGTCTGCCAGAAAGCCGTGTCTCATTGTATCTATCCCACAGGGACTTGCGTCTGCTTTCCCATGACACTTCTCTATTGTCGTCAGCCCATTGCCTTCCCGATTCTGATATCTGGGAGACGCCTCTCCCCTTTGGCTCTAGTAAACCTATTTCCTTCAGAACGTGTCTAGCCCAATCAATGTTCTTTATCCAGCGAGGCAGTGTGCCACTGGGGATATATTCATAATGATCTGGCGGGATATTAGCAGCATATTTCCTTCTAAACTCATTATGGATCTCGTCTGCAGAAATCGGTTTGTTCAGGTCATAGAGCAACTCGAGCAGAGCAGGAACATAATCTGAAGAATTGAATGAATCAGGCAATACAAAACCTCCTCAATGTTAGTCTATATTGAGCTGGCATGCTTCCACAATGCGCGTCATCTCGGTCCACCAACCCCGCGGCCCTACAGTCCGTTATACAGTAAAGATTAATGGCCTCTTCATAAAGCCCATTTTGGTAACAGTATCGAACTAGTTCACACAGCTCAAAATCAGAAGGGTGTATGGTATTGCCAGATAACACGCCGGTAATGTAGTCAAACTGAGTTTTCAGCCAATCCGTTCCAAAGATTCGATTGAAGACTTCTGCAGGTAAGTACTGTTTAATCTCCAACAGCGTGTCTCTACCGAAGCGCGCTGTTTCATAGGACCTTCTTGTCCTACGTTTCGTCCTGACTTGCTTTCCCAGACCTTCGAGCTTTCTAGCTTTGATATCGTCAGGGACCGCACGGTTATTGTTAAGCCAGTCTTCACCTTCTTTCGTTAGGCCCCAGAACGCGTGTCTTCGCGTACAAAGCCCCTTTTGTTTCAAACGATAACACGCCCACCAAACTACATGCATCCATGCTGGTTCCTTGCCGTTGCGTTTCTCATAATGTTTTGCTGGAATACTCTCTCCATAATCAGATTCAAACTCCCTGTATATCATGTCCCGATATCCAGAACCGCCAAGCTTCTTCAGCAACTCCAATAAAGGCAGGTCGTAGTCTTTATGTCTCCTAAAGGGTTTTACTGTACTCATGATTTCAAGCTATCATGCGAGTTTTAAGCTGCAGGCATCAGCGATGCGTTTTGCTCTCTTCCATGAAGCTTCGTCTGTCGAACCCCTGGGCAGCCTCTGGAACAAGTCAACAACCTCTGGAGACAGCTCGTGCTCATAACAGAACTCTATCCACCTACATAGTTCGGGACTATCAGGTGAGTAGTTGGTTTCACCAGCAAGGTAGCGGGATATCTGCATCCTCTGGTAACGTACTGCCACGTCCTGCTTAATGCGCTGTTCTTCTTCAGTAGGCAAACGGACTTTTGCCTCCTTGACAGTGAATCCCTCAATGGCCTTCTCGAAGCTCACTCTACCCTGCCATTCGGGAGGGATTGTTCTCAGATAGTATTCACGCAGCTCAGCCAACGGAACAGTGCCGTGCTTTTTGAGGAAATCCTGAAGTCTGATCACTGTCTCGACCTCCGGGTCACCCGATTCCATAGCCAAGCGCAATTGTCCCTTCTTGCCCGGACGTGTTTGATACGTTAGCAAGGTGCCTGGAGCATACCACGTATCACCAACTTTGCGAAAGAAATTGTTCAGAATCTGGTCCAGGTCAAACTTCTCTATCTGAACGCTCGTAAAAAGCCTTTTTATCACCTCATCGTATATGCGGTCACGGTTTTGTCCACCATGATGGAATAGGTGTTCTTGTATAATCGTAATGACTCTGTACTCAATATCCGTTTTGTCAACTCCGCGATGTGTCGCAGTTGCCTTCGGTTTCCTGTAATCGATGATCAGATAGCGCTGCTGGCTCTTATCAGAATCTAACTGTTTCTTCGTTTTGGATGCGGACCCAATGTGTAATACCTCTCCCTCTTGAACAAATCCAGCCATACCCGCCATATTCTGCACGCTTCGATACATCGAGGGGTCACTATAGCTATAGATAAGGGAGAGCCACCGACCTGGCTTGAGCAACCGGTAGGCTTCTTTCAAAGCTTCAGTCATCATCCTTTCATAGTCTAGGCGTGTCTTGCCCTGCTCCTTGTTTTCTATTATCTCAAGCTTAGTGTCTGTGTATTGACCTAACCAAGCTTCCCACATGATATTCAGTTCGCTGTAGTTTATATTTGAGCCATACGGTGGATCATAGAAGGCATAATCGATTGAGTCATTTGCCACTGTTTTCTTTGAGCGTGCGTCCGCAATTTCGACAAAAGCCCTACAGTCCTTCTTGAAAGCCATTTCTCCTATGGCATCAACTAGGTCCCGATACTTGGCAACCAGGTTATCACATACATTATTGTCTTGAATTAAACTCGGGATATATAGAGTCCCTCTGCTTCCACCTCCCCCCTTGGTGCGCCACCTATACTGATAGGAGCAATTAAATAGCAGTGATGTGAATACTAAGCGTAACTTGTCCCTGATGTGCTCGTCATCATTCTCATTGACGTACCTCCAGATCACTGAAAGGACGCTTAGATTGCGTCTTGAGAACATCTGAAAAGGGTGGGTGATCCCCCGTCTTAGTGGCTGCCTCGTGTTAAATCCGCGTTGAAATCTGGTGTCTTTTGGATACCAATAGGGCACATCTTGCGGCAAGATAGCCTCCTTTCCAGTATCCTCCAATATCCTCTTGAGCGTCCGTGTGCCGATGTCATCGGTAAACGCCTGGACAGGTCGAAACTCGTATCCATTCCACTCATCGTTACCTTGGTGTACCACTCGCGTTGGCCCACCCTCAACTGTGATGTAGTCTCGCCAGTCGTTTTGATTCAGAGGTCTGGCTCGCTCCTCGCCTTTGACTTTGCAGCGGGGACAATGAATACGCAACTCGATAGGCTCTATCCTCGCGAAGGCGGCGTCGTTTTTTGTGAACTGGTAGTTACACTGATTGCACACAATCCTATCTACCTTCTCTCCGCGTTTCATTTGCTCCCATCTGCCTCTGCCCGCGTAAAGGTTCTCAGCATTACAGCGGGGGCAACTGTAGACATCTGACAAGATTGTATTCGCTATCTGTGCCTCTCTGTTGCCGCACTTGTGACAGCGCGTGCGATATAGTCTCTGCATCTCAGGTCCTGCCTTGCTCAGTAGTTCTCTGTAGGCCTTGTCCACAGCGTGTAAATCTACAGGCGTCGTGTAGTTCCGGGCGATGTGAATACAGATGGGGGAAATGTCGCTCAGAATGGCGTTGCGTCCACACATCAGGGCAGCTACGCCGGTCATTCCTGCACCGCAGAAAGCGTCAAGTACAACGTCTCCAGGCCTTGTGTAGTGCTCTATGAACTGCTTGACAATGTAAGGATCTTGTTTGACCCAGTACATGTGCATGTTGTAGATCTTTGATGATTTTGAGGCATGGTCAAAGCTTCTATCAAAGGGCGGCATGTCATAGTCGTCACTGGCAGCATCATAAGGCTTGACATATTTCGCGATGAATTTGGCTTCAGTCGATTCCCCCAATTTGTCCTCAGCCATGTTCACTCCAAGCTAATGGTGACTCTTTTGCCCGGGTTATGCTTTTTTGCTTCAACAAAAGCCGATTGTAGAAGCTTCCGGAACTCCTGTACTACGCTCTCAAGTTTCTCTTCTTCTACTACCGGGAATTGATCCTTTAGACTTCTCAAAATAAGCGTCGGTTCTGTTCTGACGCCTTCTGCAGCAAGGAATTCGCGTATGTAATTGATCAGGTCATCATCGAGTACATCTACGAGGGGCGCAATGTTGCTGCCCTGCACGATTTGAAGGAACTTTGTTAATTTATCGTTCGCCCTCTTCGCCAGAATCTGCCTGACGACCCCCGAGGCAAAGCGCCTCATCTGTTCTCTTAGGGCTTTGTCAACCTCTTTGTCCAAATAAGATATATCTTCGACGGGTAGGCTGTCACCGAATTTCAGGTTGCAGCCAGCGCAGAAAGGTTGGTTCTCTACTGATACTTGAGTCACGCTAGTAATGGGGCAGGTGGACAACCTCTTGTCCAGATTCTGAAACTCGTTGGCCAAATGAGTGCCGGCGGGCTTGCCCAATTCCTCAATCTTGTTCAGCTTTTGCAGTGCCTCCAGTTGTTGTGCTATTACATCCCTTCTCTTCCTGAGTTCGGCCATTCGCTTGAAGTGATCGCGATGAAAAGCCTGATATTTGTTACGGTACGATGTCTTGAACCTATCGAAATTGGCCCTGATACTCGGCCAGAGCGGTGGGTTCTTCAGCAGTGAGCTAATGACAAGCTGATTTGATGTAGCTGCATTGTCTATTCTCAGCTGTTGTTCCGACTCAGGTATCGACGCTTGTTTTAGCCAATCTTCGACATGTATTATCTCTGTGGAGTGATCTGAGATAGCTTTCCAATTCTTATAGGTTGACAAATCGCTTCCGAATGGCTCAGGTTGGGTATACTTCGCTTGCAGATTCTTGTAGAAAGTCGTGCAGTCGGTGCAATCGACAACTTCCCTGATTCTCTGAAGAGCGTCCTTGTCATCTCCGGCGATTTGCTGTTCCAGTTTGCTCGCCAGCAGTTTTACGTTGTTTTCAATCTTATCAGTTTCGTCACATATGCTCTTTGTGCAATCCAGGAGCTTATCTTCATGCCTCTCAATTTCATCGAGGTCCGTGGTAGCGGTGAAATCAGGAGACAGTAGCCTGGCAAAAGGCACAATATCGTTCCATGATGGCCCGCTACTAAGATTCAGAGTGTCAAAATGCTGCCACACACCAACCTTCCAGTCGACTTTCGGGATGATGTCTGAGGTGATTCTATTGTCTCTTGGTTTCTGATTAGACGCTTTCAGGACGACGTTATGAGTGGGCTTCAAGTAGAGTTCGATGGGCGGTGATGACTGTAGGATAAAACACAGGATATATAGTGTTGTGAGCGGGTATGTGAGCCCATACGGAGGATTACTGAGCTCTTGGTACACCTTCCACGTATTGATGTGCCCTTGGTTATTATCCAAGCACTGTTTCAGATACTCGAAGACAAAGGGAGGCGCTGGTGAAAACTTACGAGGATTTTCTGGCTTGGATAGCTCAAGGCCGACCGCAAAATTCTCCACCGCACTTCTCTCGGCGGGTTTTGGATTCTGGTTAAAGAAACCAGCCAGTACTTTGAATGCGTCCGCTTGCGCAAAGGTTCTTTTGAATGCCTGGAAACTCTTAGGCAGTTTCGAGTAAGCGTTGTTGAGCAACGGAATTGTAATGCACTCCAGGCGACGCCTCTCCTCCTGTGTGGCAAATACCTCGCCGGGGTCAATGGACAATCTGCTTTTGGTATAGATTCTGCCTGCCCTGTAAATGCTATATTGACTGTTGATAAGGTCCCTCGATATATCAGCCTTTCTGGAATAGATCCACTCCCTTATCTGCTCCGCATCTTTCTCTTTCTTCTCCTTATACAGTTGTTCCATCCTCTGTATCGCTCCGAATGACTTCACTGCCTCCGTCGCTTCAGAGGACAGATCGCCCGGTACGCAGACTGCTATGCGATCATCCTTGATTTCCCCATCAGGGATATCAGTTTTCTCCATGACCATTACTACTCGGAAGTGATGATCATCTTTAAAAATACTTTCACCCCACTGTGGTTGCCACTTTTCACAGAGCACAGTCTCGCCAGTGTATTCCACCTTGCTTGTTTCCTGCACCGTTCTGTTCGGCACACCAGTTAATACCATCTGAGCGAATATTGCGCTTTGACCTTTCAAGTCGGTCGCAGGCTTGTTCAAGCTTTCACGCCATAACCTATCGATCTCGTACGGGTCAACAATCTTTTGCTTCAGCTCGTTAAACACTTCCAGGGCTTCCGGCCCGGTTCGGTGGACTCTGAAGGCAGCCTCAGCTTTATCTCTTGAATATGACACTTGCGCAAGATCCTGTAGCTTCGATAGTATGACGGCGACTTCATCATCGGGTTTCACCTTGCCGTACGCAGTCAGAGTGGCCTGAGCAAGCTCGTGCACTGAAATCGGCGAGTCAACATCCGGTGAAGCGCAATGAAGGAGAAATAGTGTCTTGATGATGCGTTCAGCTAGATCCTTCTGGTCATCTTCCAGGGGGATTTTGCCAAGATTGCGGATGGCAGTCTCATAGGCATCATAGGCCTCCCTGTATGAAGGTGCTGTGGACAAGCCTGCGGTAAGGTCGTTGGATAGCATGAGGTCTGCGACCGTAACAAGCTGATCTCTTAACAGTACGCTCAAGGTCTCGTCCTTATTGTGAGGTGACTCGGGGTCAATGACCTCATGGAGGACATTTATGCCAACGCGAGCGGTAGGTAAATTCCGCGCCGTAATTTGCCGGAGCACATCAAAGCAACGCGGCTGAAAAGGGAATATATCCCGAAAGAGTTCTTCATCGATATCCTTCATGAAATCGAAATTGTGGGCGTAGTATTCGTAATACCCGTTTATCTCAGGTTCCTTCTCTGTGTTTAATTCCCTCACTCTTCTGGATACAATGATGTCATATTCTCTTTCACCACCGTCACGCATGAGTACGAGATTGATGAACCGGTCACCGGACCCACTTCCCCAAAGCTTGGTGGGCACGTGCTTCTGAGAGGCAACGACAGTATAGATGTTATAGTGCATATCCTTGGGCAATACGAAAGCAAGGGTCTCCAACACTTCTTCATCCCTTGCATACTGGGGTGATCCCTCTGGATGCATGTCTTGCCAGAAGGCAAATTCGTCAATCACAAACAACAGGCCGTTGTAGCCGTTCTTACCTCTTGCACATAATTGATCGTATATGGCGGCGATTCTGTCCTTTGTGCTCGTAGGAATATCGATTCTGAATCCGTGCTCCTGGCACACATCCCAGATTAGCCTGGCTAGCTTTTTGCGGCCCGCCTGTTTCAAAATCTGCTCCGGGCTTGCCTTAGTCTTCCTCTGAATATGGTCCTTGATGGGATTCTTGAACTCATCGCCAAGGTTGTTGAACCAGCTTACTATTTCCTCCGCTGAGGTCACCATAATATCCTCTTTCAGGCCATGTGCTTGAAGGGCTCTGGCAATGGCATCTTGAATGATCTCCAGCAGGGCCTTCTCCGTATGCTCTTCTCCACTCTCACCTCTCAGGGACAACACAACTGGGAAAAGCTTCACATTTGAAAGGCGCTTGCTGTAGTTCCCAATCTCATTGTCGTGGACATTCTCCCAAATATCCGGCTTGCGACTGCTCAACAAAAGAGTAAGCACAGCCAGGAAATGTGTTTTGCCTGCACCCATTTCGGCGTTGACCCAAAAGCCTTGCCCTTTGCCGGTGGCTACGCTTTCCAAGATGCTGATGAAGTGGCCACGTATACTATCCGTAAACACGTAGGTGCCAACGGTGCCGTCTGCGTTCTCTTCTTTTATGACTTTCAGCAGCGAAAGAGTAGTCTCGGGACGCTTTCCTACCTTTATCAAACTGCCTATTGGGTCAAATTTCTGTTGTTTCATTCTCCCTCCTCTATGACATGGTCACTCTCTACAAGTTTCGCCAGGTAATTGAAACACGTCTCTGGCTCAAAGTTGACGAAACTGGGCAATCTCACTGTCTCGATATACCACTTTGCCACCTGGAGAATTAGCATCCTCCCATCGCCAACGAAATTATCGTAATACATTTGTAGGCCTGTTTTGTATCGTGCCATAAGATAGGCGTTAGTCACAACCAATATATGTGGCTCAGGTAGATTGCTGTGATTAGTGAGTTCACGGGAAATCTGTTTCTTGATAAGCCTATCAATTTCATCAGCAACACACTCTGAAATATCGACATTCCGTATGGTCTCTACAATATCCATTCTACTGGTAACATCTTGGGGCAAGATATCATCCAGACCTCTCTCTGTTCCGTGCCAGAGGTAGACGTATCTTCCCTTCATGATCCTTTTTTTGAAGTCAGCTATCAGTGTTTTGAATTCAACAAGGTTCATAAGTATGTCTTACGGTTCAGTATCTCTTTCAAGGTATATCTAGTGTTGACCTGCTCGAGCTGGTCTGCAATCACGTATTTCGCTATGAGACCCTTCCGCAGTGCCATCCTTAGCAGGTTTCGCACGTCGTCCTCGCGGCGCATTCCAAGATACTTCCAAAATGGGTTGGTCAGAATCTCATCCAGCGAAACAACCCTTTGTTCGGGTGCGAAAATGCTGTGTATGAGTATGAGGAACGCCGTCCCTCCTAGAGGTAGTGCAATCACAGTAAGGTTGCCTTTCTGTCTGTGAATGAACCCGAGGCGTCCGACAGTGGTTATGAGCCTCGCGCGAAGCTTCACGCTCATGGTTCCACGTTTGGATAACACGTAGTCGTCGACTGTTTGCAGCTTTAGTTGACTTGCAGCCTCTAACGGCAGTACGTAACTGGTGATGAACTCTCCCACCAAAGGTGTGTTCGATAGATACAGATATCTCATGAGGTTCTTCACCAAGTCTTCGTCTCCGTAGTACTTCCATACGTCTGTCAGAAGATTGTCCATCGTATGCAACGGGAAGTACCATCTAACGAGGTTTGCGGCAGCCCTTCTCCGGCTTTCTTCAGAATTCTGCGGTAGTGATCCTCTAAGATATTCGTAAAACTGGTCAAATGACGAGAACTTCGTACTTTCCTTGACCGCGTTCAATGCGTCTTCCCAGATGAAATCATCTAAGTAGGCATTCTTCCTTTTCAACTAGCCTCCAACGCAATATTCAAGGCGAGTGATAATGTCTGTGCTCCGCCGAAGGGGGCCTGCCTCTATTTCCTCTATATTTCTGAGCGAAAAGGCGCAGGTCATCTTTATGAATCAACCACGCGTTATGGATTTTCTCGGCAGACAATGTCCCTTCTCTGCAGAGCCTTTTCGCTGTGCCTGGGTGTATTCGGAGTATTTCAGCAGCCTCAACTACGTTCAGATAATCATCCAATATTGGCATAGTAGTGCTGTCATGCGAATTATTCCGCTGGCGTTATATTATATAGGTTTCGAGTGACATAGTCAATACTCCATTTGGTAACCATGAATTGTCTGTAAGTTCAAAGGAACATGAGGCATCGAACATGGACCCATCAATACTGACGTTCCTGCAATTCAACAGAGAGCTTCGGTTCCGCCTTTTGGGGCAGCGTTCGGCGGCAGAGAGCAGGAGCCCCAGTTCACTGCCTTAATTGGTCTAAGAGCACGTCGATCACGTCAATGCGGTTATCTCTGGTCACCAGGAGGATTTCGACTTCAGGATGGCGTTTGATTTCGCCTCAATTCCATGAGTTCTGTCTTCGCCGCCTTTCTTAACTCTGCGGGGAGCCAACAAGTAGCACTGGCCCGTGAGAGATCAACAATATGCCTTGGGAAAATGCGCCTGTCGTGTTTAGGCCTAAACGTCTGCCGGTACCCCACTTGACAAATATCAGCACTATCAGTATAATCAGAAACATCAGAATATTTGGAGGTACTATATGGACTGTTGTGCTTCTTCGGAGAAAGGTCAGCCCTGCTGCAAGGTTGAGTCTGTTGTCAGCGTAGACGAGCGGGGCCAGATGGTCTTACCCAAAGAGTTAAGGGAGAAGGCGCGCATTAGAGCGGGAGACAAGTTGGCGGTCGTAAGTTGTGGACAAGATGGTGGTGTGGCTTGCCTGGCACTCATCAAGGTTGAGGACCTATCCAGCTTTGTCAGGCAGATTCTAGGCCCGGTATTTGGAGAAGTATCCAAATAGCTAAATGGTTTAACGCTTAAAGTTCTGTAGGAGGGAAAAGATGAAAAAAGAAGAA
>Ga0315294_10003553_pt1 | contig 17007 bp, 17 predicted proteins | sample YL17G13_40_MG_FD_203626 | JGI IMG/M metagenome (GOLD analysis project Ga0315294, IMG submission 203626) | Sediment microbial communities from Yellowstone Lake, YNP, Wyoming, USA - YL17G13_40 | ecosystem: Environmental > Aquatic > Freshwater > Lake > Sediment | place: USA: Wyoming | collected... | reverse complement strand
AACTCGTCGTGAAATGCTCAAGGACAGCGCGCGTCTGGCGACGGGCGTGGCGCTGGGCAGCGGATATCTGTGTTCATCGTGGATCGAATCACTGAGGGCGGGCTCGCGCGGGTTCAAGATCGGCGCGTGCGATTGGACGTTGAACAAGCGGACGGATCCGGCCGCGCTCGAACTGGCGAAGAAGCTGGGGCTCGACGGTCTTCAGGTGGACTTCGGACATCAGAAGGATGCGCTGCCGTTGCGCAAGCCGGAACTCCAGAAGAAATATCTGGAAATGGCGAAGAGCCTGAACGTGGAGATTGGCTCGCTGGCCCTCGGATGTTTGAACGACGTGCCGCTCAAGAGTGACCCTCAGGCGGAGCAGTGGCTGGCGGAAAGCGTCGGGGTGTGTAAGGCGCTCGGCGTCACGGTAGTGCTGGTGCCGTTCTTCGGCAAGGGTGACCTGCTGAAGGACCAGCCGGGCACGGACGCCGTCGTGGAGCGGCTGAAGCGCGTGGCGCCGAAGGCCGAGAAAGCCGACGTCATCCTGGGCTTCGAAAGTTGGCTCAGCGCTGAGCAGCACATGGAGATCCTCGACCGCGTCGGCTCGCCCGCGGTGCAGGTCTATTACGACGTGGGCAACTCGCACCGGCAGGGCTACGACATCTACAAGGAGATTCGTACCCTCGGGAAGAAGATCTGCGAGTTTCACGCCAAGGACAACGACGACCTGTACGGCAAGGGCAAAATCAACTTCCCGGAAGTGCGCCGGGCCATGGATGACATCGGTTATCGCGGCTGGCTGCACATCGAAGGCACGAGATTTCCTCTGGGCCTGGAGGAAAGCGTTCGCTACGACGAGCGCTACCTGCGCGGCGTTTTCCCGCGCGAGGTGTGAGGCGCGAACCGCACGGGCAGGCCCCGCGGACCGCAACTTCTCTGGGAATCTCGGTATAATGACTTATGCGTCCACTTAGTCTGCGGGCGGGCGTCATAGTGTTTTCGTCGAGGAAGGAATAACTGTGAGTGTGGCTGCTGAAGTTCGCGCACGCTACGAGTCCGTGATTGGGCTGGAGGTGCACGTCCAGCTCCTGACGAAGTCGAAGATTTTCTGCGCCTGCTCGACGCGCTTTGGCGACCCGCCCAATTCGAACACCTGTCCGGTGTGCCTGGGCCTGCCCGGCGCGCTGCCGGTACTCAACCGCGAGGCGGTCAGAATGGCGATGAAAGCGGCGCTGGCGCTGAACTGTTCCCTCAGTCCACGCTCGCGGTTCGCGCGCAAGAATTACTTCTATCCCGACCTGCCCAAGGGTTACCAGATTTCGCAATTCGACGAACCGCTCTCGCACGACGGCTGGATTGAGATTGAAGTGGAGGGCGCGCGCAAGCGCATCGGCATCACGCGCGTGCACCTGGAGGAAGATGCCGGCAAGTCGCTGCACGAGGGCTTCCCAGATTCCGAGGCGAAGTCGTACATTGATCTGAACCGCACGGGCGTGCCGCTGGTCGAAATCGTCGGCGAGCCGGACCTGCGCTCGCCCGAAGAGGCGTTCGATTACGTGACGCGTTTGAAGACGATCATGCTCTATCTCGAAGTCTCCGACTGCAACATGGAAGAGGGCAGTCTGCGGGTGGACGCCAACGTCAGCGTGCGGCGCGCGGGGGCGAGCGAGTTTGGCGTCAAGACCGAGGTCAAGAACCTGAATTCGTTCCGTTTTCTCCAGAAGGCGCTGGCCTACGAGATCGACCGGCAGATTGCGGCGCTCGAAAGCGGCGGGACGATTTCGCAGGAGACCCGCCTCTGGGACAGCCGCGAGCAACGGACCTACGGCATGCGGTCGAAAGAGTTTGCCCATGACTACCGCTATTTCCCGGAACCCGACTTACTGCCGCTGGTCATCACGGAAGAATGGAAAGAAGAGGCGCGGCGCGCGCTGCCCGAACTGCCGGAGGCGCGCCAGCAACGGTTCGTCCGGGAATATGCACTGCCCGAATACGATGCCGCGCAATTGACGTCTTCGAAGCGGCTGGCGAACTATTTCGAGGAGGTAGCGAAAGCTTGCGGCGAACCCAAGCTGGCGGCCAACTGGGTCCTTAGCGAACTGCTCTATCTGCTGAAAGAGGCGAATCAGGAGATCGAACAGTCGCCGGTCACTTCGCACCACCTTGCCGCACTGCTGACCCTCATCCGGGAGGGAACTGTCTCCGGCAAGATGGGCAAGGAGATCCTGGCGGAAATGTTCGCCACCGGTAAAGGCGCGCGCGAGGTGATGGCGGCGAAAGGGCTGGAGCAGATCAACGATCCGGAAAAGATTGCGGCCGTGGCGCGCGAGATTATGGCTGCCAATCCCAAGCAGGTCGAGCAGTACCGCAAGGGCAAAACGGCGACCTTCGGCTGGTTTGTCGGCCAGGTGATGAAAGTCACCCGGGGCCAGGCTAATCCGCAGTTGGTGCAAGAGGTCCTGAAGAAGGAGTTGGGATGACCTATGTTTCCTGAGAATGACAAGGGAAAACACGGCGAGGGTCAGTGCTATGATTCGGATAGGCAGGACGTAACCGGCGCATCGGACACTGAGTCACCGGGGGGACACGACGACTCTAAGCCTGCTGATGGGGAGGCAGAGAGCCAGTTCATGAATCCCAACCGCCGGTGGCGGCGTGAGGAGCTTTACGATGAGCGATTCAAACGCCGGAAATAGGACCTGCTGCGCTGGGATTACAGGTTCGGAAAGGACAAAGAGATGCTCAACGTCGGCGACCCGGCTCCCGATTTCTCCCTGCCGTCCCACACGGGGGAGGAAGTGAGCTTGGAGGACTTCAAGGGAAAGACCCTCGTGCTGTTTTTCTTCCCCAAAGCCGACACGCCCGGTTGAACCAGCGAGGCGAACCAGTTCCGGGATGCCCAAAAAGAACTGGCCAAACTGAACGCGCGCGTTCTGGGAATGAGCGGCGACAGCGTCGAGGCGCTGAAGAAATTCCACGCCAAGTACAAACTGAATTTCCCGCTGGCCGGGGACACCGCGCACCGGACCCTGGAAGCCTACGGCGCCTGGCAGGCGAAGATGATATATGGCATGAAGAAGATGGGAATCGTGCGCAGCAGCTACATCATCGGGCCGGAGGGCCGGGTCCAGCACGTCTTCCCCAAGGTCAAAGCCGAGGGCCACATCCACGAGGTTCTGGCGGCGCTGAAGGCTGGAAGTTGATCCCGCGTCCTACCACGGAGAGGTTCGGATGAGACACATCGCCACTCGTTTGCGCCGCGCGGTTTTGCTGTGCGCGGCAGGCATCTTTGTTTTTTCCTCGGTGGGGCTGGCACAGAAAGAGCCAGCTCCCAGCCAACTCTTCCGCAAGATCGAAGCCATGGTTCCGATGCGCGACGGAATCCGTCTGAACACGGAAATTTACGTGCCGAAGAATTCGCGCGAGCCGCTGCCCATCCTGCTGACGCGGACGCCCTACGGGCTGGGTCATGATGACCAGGGTTTCCATTCGGCGCTCAGCTCGAGCTACCGGGAATTGGCGGACGAAGGCTTCATCTTTGTGTTCCAGGACATTCGCGGACGTTACCGGTCAGAAGGCCAGTTCGTCATGTGGCGTCTGCCGCGCGACCGGCGCGATCCGAAAGCGATCGACGAGAGCACGGACACCTACGACACCATCGAGTGGTTGCTGCGCCAGGTCCCCAACCACAACGGCCGGGCGGGTGTCCTGGGGATTTCCTATGGCGGCTGGCTGACGGTGATGGCCATGCTCGACCCGCACCCCGCGCTCAAAGCCGTTTCCGAACAGGCCTCCCCGGCCGACCAGTTCCTGGGGGACGACTTCCACCATAACGGCGCTTTCCGGCTCAGCTACGGGTTCGAATACGTGGCCATGATGGAGACAACGAAAGAGAAGTTTTCTTTCGCGTTTGACAAGTATGACACCTTCGAATGGTATTTGAGCCTGGGGGCGCTGGCGAATGCGAACCAGCGCTACTTTCACGAGAAGCTGCCTACCTGGAATGACTTTGTCGCTCATCCCAACTATGACGAGTTTTGGCAGAAGCAGGCGGTGCCACCCTATCTGGAGGAAGCCACCGTCCCGAATCTCAACGTCGCCGGCTGGTGGGACCAGGAAGACTTCTACGGTCCGTTGAAGATTTATGAGACCCTGGAAAAGAAGGACTCCCATCACCGGAACTATCTGGTGGTGGGACCCTGGAACCATGGCGGCTGGGCGAACGGCGCGGGACGAACGCTCGGCAAGATTGATTTTGAGAGCGACACCAGCAAGTACTTCCGCGAGAAGGTTCAGGCGCCGTGGTTTGCCTTCTGGTTGAAGGACAAGGGCAAGCTGCCGCTCGGTGAAGCACTCACCTTCCAGACCGGTTCGAACCGGTGGGAGCCTGATGAGCAGTGGCCGCCGCGCCGGAACATCACAAAGCAGAAACTCTACTTTCACCATGCGGGCCGGCTCTCCTTCGACCCTCCGCCGGCAGAAGGCGAGCAGGAGTTCGATAGTTACGTCTCCGATCCGGCTCATCCCGTTCCGTACCGGCCGCGCCCGATTGAGCCCACCTATCCCGGACCCGGCTGGCCCGTGTGGCTGGTGGAAGATCAGCGCTTCGTTCACCTGCGCCCGGATGTCTTGAGTTGGGAGAGCGAACCCTTGCCGGAGGATCTGACGGTCTCAGGGGACATTGTCGCCCACCTTTTCGCCTCCACCTCGGGCACGGACAGCGATTGGATTGCGAAGCTCATTGATGTGTATCCGGAAGAGTATGCCCAGGACCGCAAAATGGGCGGCTATCAGTTAATGATCGCCAACGAGGTGCTGCGCTCCCGGTTCCGCCGCAGCTTCGCGAAGCCCGAGCCGGTGGTCCCCGATCAGGTCACCGAATACGCCATCGATCTCCACGGCGCCAACCACTGCTTCCTCAAGGGACATCGCATCATGGTCCAGGTGCAAAGCACGTGGTTCCCCGTAATCGATCGCAACCCGCAGAAGTTTGTGGAGAATATCTTCCAGGCCACGGAAGCTGACTATCAGAAAGCGACGCAGCGGGTGTATCGCTCCCGCCGCTACCCGTCCCACGTGGAGGTGGCGGTGGAGAGCCGGTGAGATTCAGGTAAGCAGGGTGGCGATCGAGGGGCTGCGGTCGTAGCCGTAGGTAGGGTGGTAGCAGTAGAAGACGCGCAGCACGCGCTCACCGAGTGCCGCAATCTGTACTTCCTCCCGAGCCCATCCGTTGGACTTCAGCAACTCACTGAAAGGCTTGATCTCGGCAGGATTCCTTCCCAGGATGAATTGCTGGAATTGCCGGTAAGCGTCTTCGCCCAGGACGACGAGCTTCTCGAGGCTGGGGAACTGCTTTAATTCCCCCATGAGGTGCCGAGCGCAATTGGCCAGAGCCTTCTCCGCGACGTGCGGTCCGGTGGCGTGGCAACGGATGGCGTCCGTCAGCACGAAGCGCCTTTTGAACTCCGCAAAATCTTTCGCGCCCACCAGTTCGTAAAGTCCGGTAGTGAAGCGGTTGCTGCCCTCGGGATTTTCGTAGAGGAAGTTTTCGGGCCGGTTGGGCGCGTCGCGTCCGATGACGGCCACTTGCACCGCGTTCAGGTCGGGGTAGTGTCGCTTCAGGTGCTTCGTCAGGAATTGGCGGGGTGGGAGCGAGATGGAAGAGAGCGCGGCGCAGTCGCGGCAACTCTCGATCTTCAGGCGCAGGGCATCTGTTTCCAGCCCGGGAATTCGGGTTTGGATATCCGCGATGGGCCGGGCGGTCAAGGCTAGCTGGAGGAGCGTCTCGGGGCTGGCGCCTGATGGTCCGAAAATCAAGTTGTCGATGAGCCGCGTCGTTCCTACCCGCGCGGCCACGAACGTGACGCAACCGGCCGTCACCCGCTCGACGGGCCGGAGTGCTGTGGGATCGACAATCGCGACGTAGCCGAGTTGGACCTGCCGCTCGACCGCGAAGACCTTTCGCATCTCCTCCAGCAACTTGCGAGTTTCAGTTTCACCCGTGTGGACCAACTCCTCGGCAAGCCGCAGGCTGCGGTAGAGAACCAGGGCTGCGGCGCGCTCCTCCAGGCTCAGGTGGGCGTTGCGTGAACTCATCGCCAGGCCATCAGGCTCGCGCACGGTGGGACAGATGACCAGGCGCATATCCAGGTTCAGATCTTCCACCAGACGGCGAATCAGCAACGCTTGCTGGAAATCTTTCTGCCCGAAATAGGCCACGTCCGGCCGGACGATGTTGAAGAGCTTCAGCACCACGGTGGCGACCCCGCGGAAGTGGCCGGGACGCGCCGCACCCTCGAGCGACGTGGCAATCTCGCCCGGCTCCACAAAAGTCTCGCAGCCCTCCGGATACATCTGGGCCGCGGTGGGCGCGAACGCGGCGTCCACCCGGTAGGAGCCGAGAAGTTCCACATCCTTTTCCAGGTTGCGGGGGTAGCGGGTGAAGTCCTCGCCCTGGCCGAACTGCGTGGGATTCACAAAGATGGAAACCACCACGACATCACATTGCCGCCTGGCTTGGCGCACCAGGCTGAGGTGGCCGTCGTGCAGGGCTCCCATCGTCGGAACGAGTGCCACCGATTTCCCCGCGGCACGCGCCTGCCGCGAAAAGCCCTGCATGTCCGGGATGGAGGCGATTAACCGCATAATGAAGTCTTAACGGGACAGTTCGGAATTCACAATTCACAATTCATAATTCACAATTCGTCCTTCACTCTTCAAACTCGTCTCCGGAACTCTTGATGGCGACTTCTTTCTCGAACTGCTCGCGCAGACTGGGCGACCAGTGGTACGACTCCGCGTCGTTCGGATAGCGCCCTGCCACGACGTCGTCACGGAATCGCGCGAAGGCATCGCGTAAAGAATCGGTCAGGTGAGCGTAGGATCGCACGAACTTGGCGCGCGGCTGAAAACTCAGGCCCAGGAGGTCGTGCACCACCAGCACCTGGCCGTCGCAGTCGGGCCCGGCGCCGATGCCGATGGTTGGAATGTTCAGTCTTCCGGTGATGATCGCCGCCAGTTCCCTCGGCACGCCTTCCAGCACTAGGGCGAACGCACCGGCATCCTCCACGGCTTCCGCGTCGGCCAGGAGCCCCATCGCGGATTCGAGTGTCTTCCCCTGCACGCGGTAGCCGCCCAGACTGTGCACGGATTGCGGCGTCAGGCCAATGTGGCTCATGACCGGGATTTCCGCATCCACCAGGCGGCGGATGAGCGCGGCTCGCTTCTTGCCGCCCTCGATTTTCACCGCCTCGGCGCCGCCTTCCTTCAAGCAACGGATGCTCGCGCGCAGGGCTTCTTGTTCACCCAGGTGGTACGCGCCGTAGGGCAAGTCCACGATGAGCAGGGCGCGCCGCGTAGCCCGTCGCACCGCGCGCAGGTGGTGAAGCATTTCATCCAGCGTCACCGGAATCGTGGAGTCGTAGCCCAACACCACCTGGGCCAGCGAGTCGCCCACCAGAATCATGTCGATCCCGGCTTCGTCCACCAGCCGCGCCGTGGGATAGTCGTAGGCGGTCAGACAGGTGACCTTCTCGCCGCGGAGTTTGCGCTCTAAAATCAACGGCACGGTGATCTTGCTCACGGCCTCGGGTTGGGGGTCCATGGCATTACCTCGGGAGAACGGAAGTCAAAAGTCGAAAGTTGAAAGTCAAAAGCCACAAATCCAAAATCCAAAATCCAAAATAAAAGACCCTCGCTGTCGCAGGTTTTCACCGGCGCTCATCGTGCGGGCGCCCGGGGGCCCGAGTGGGCCTCCACTGGCCTGGACAGAGAGGGTCTTGAGCTTTTCAGTTTCCGGTTCGTGCCCGACGCCGTTCGGCAGCCCTGGCTGCCTCGCGCCGCCCGGGAAGAACCGCTGGCGACCGTCTCAGTCCGCCGGGGCGGATCCAAGCGGCAGAAAATACTGCGTGCCTCTGACCGGCTGGTGGAGCCGTTCGAGCAGCCCCCGCAAATCTTCGTTCCGGTCGATGAAATCGATCTCGGACGTCTGAATCACCAACAGGTCGCTCGACTTATAATGAAAGAAAAAGTGCTCGTACGCCTTGCCTACTTCCTCCAGATACTCGTCGGAGATCTGATGCTCGCTGGGCACATTCTTCTTGGCGATGCGCTTCCTGAGCGTCTCCGGCTTCGCTTGCAAGTATATCACCAAATCGGGGACGGGGACCTGCTCGGCGAGAAGCTCGTAGTAGCGGTTGTAGAGCTCGAGTTCCGCGTCCGCCAGGTTGATGTAGGCGAAGATCTTGTCCTTCTCGAACAGATAATCGCTGACCACCGCGCGACTGGCGTTGGCGGCCAGATCCAGGGCGCGTAATTGCTTGAAGCGCTCCAGCAGAAAGTAGAACTGCGCCTGAAACGCCGCGCCGGGCTTGTCCTTGTAGAAATCCTCGAGGAAGGGGTTGTCTTCCACGTCCCGCAAACGCAGGGCGCCGAGGTGGTGGGCGAGGATGTCCGCCAGGCTGGTCTTGCCCACGCGGATCGGGCCCTCGATGGCGATGAACCGGGGTGGCTCAAATTCTGGCAGGTTAACCATTTTGTGCCGGCACGAAATTGTGAATTATGAATTCTGAATTATGAATTGATGCCAGCACCAGCGAAGCTGCCATCCTCCATCGAGTTCGTCGTTCGTAATTCAGAATTCACAATTCCTAATTCCTCACTCCTGTCTTAGCCGAACGACCTGGCTCGCGTCCGGCGTGTCGTGCAGCAATTCCACGACCGTCCGCTGCGTCACGGGGTGGCGAAGGTCACCCGCCAGTTCCCGCAGGGGAATCAGCACGAACCGCCGTTCGCTCAACCGTTCGTGTGGAATCGTCAGCAGCGCCGAGCGGACAACCACATTCTCGTAAAGCAGGATGTCAATGTCAATCGGACGCGGCCCCTTGGGAATTCCCGGGCGGCGGCCGAGCGCCCTTTCCACGGACTGCAAGGTCTTCAGCAGCCGCCGCGGCATCAGGTCGGTGCCCACTTCGACGACGCAATTCACGAACCAGCGTTGCGGGAGGAAATCGACGGGCTCGGTCTGGTAGCAGGAGGAAACGCGGCGAACCTCGATGCCGGCCCGCGAAAGCAACTCGAGGGCCTGGCGAATGTGGGCCACCCGGTCACCGATGTTGGAACCGAGAGAGAGAAATACTTGCTTCACCGGATTTCAAATCTGCAATTTGGAATGTGAGACTTCAAACCCTTAATCCTTAATCAAACAAGCGGGGCGGGGCACCCCCCGGCATGGGCAGCTTCAGATGCTTGTACGCCGGCTCATTGGCTTTGCGCCCGCTCTTGGTGCGGCTGATGAACCCTTGCTGCAACAAGAACGGTTCTACCATGTCCACCAGCGTGTCCACTTCCTCGTTCAAGGTGGCGGAAAGCGCCTCGACCCCCACGGGTCCGCCGTGGTAAAGCCGGATAATAGTGGAGAGGAAGTTCCGGTCAAGGTCGTCGAGGCCCAACTCGTCCACGCCTTCGAGTTTCAGGGCTTCGCGGGCGATGGCCGGCGTGATGGCCCCGCTCGCCTTGACCTCGGCAAAGTCCCGGACGCGCCGCAGCAGGCGGTTGGCGATGCGCGGCGTGCCGCGGGCGCGGCGGGAAATTTCCGTCGCCCCGGCCTCGTCCAGTTGTGTGCCCAGGATGCGCGCCGAGCGCCGGACGATCTGCCGCAGGTCGTCCACGTCGTAAAATTCCAGGTGAAAGAAGAGTCCAAAGCGGTTCCGCAGCGGCGCCGAGAGGCTGCCCGCACGCGTCGTGGCGCCGGCCAGGGTGAACTTCTTCAGGGGAACGTTGATGGTCTTGGCAAACATCCCCTTATCCACGACGAAGTCCACCTTGAAGTCCTCCATCGCCGGATAGAGGAATTCTTCGATGTTGATGGGGAGCCGATGGATTTCGTCAATAAAGAGGATGTCACCCTCGCCGAGATTGGTGAGGATCCCCATCAGGTCGCCCGTGCGTTCGAGCGCCGGCCCCGAGGTGGTGGTGATCTTCGAGCTCATAGCATTGGCGATGATGTAGGCGAGGGTGGTCTTCCCCAGTCCTGGCGGGCCGTAGAAGAGCACGTGCTCCAAGGGCTCGCCGCGTTGCTTCGCCGCCTGGAGCGCGATGGAAAGTTTCTCCACCACCTTCTTCTGCCCGACCCATTCTTCCAGCGTGGGGGGACGAAGAGTTTGGTTGAAGCTCTCTTCTTCTTTCGAGATGAGGTCCGGTGATACTAAGCGCACTCGCGACATAGGAGCAGGTTACAGGGAACAGGGGACAGGGAACAGAAAAACCCCTGGTTGCCTGTAGTCACCTCGTGATTGCTGCCATTCAGAATTCATAATTCAAAACTCACAATTGCCCCGGAGCCGATTGACGTTGCTCAAATACCTTGCGCAGGAAATCTTCTGTGGTCTTCAGGTTCTTGTGCCTCGCAAAAACCTCTTCCACGATCCTTTGCGCTTCGCTGCGGGAATATTCGAGCTGGACGAGCACCTGCACGGCCTCGGCCTTCAATTCGACCGCGGATTCACGCTCCACGGCCAGCGGCTCTTCCGTGGGAGCCAGCGCGAACTTCGCCATCTTGCCGCGCAGTTCGGTGACGATGCGTTCCGCCGTCTTCTTGCCGACATAGGGCAACTCTTCCAGGAAGGCTGCGTCCGCGCGCTCGATGGCCAGGGCAATTTCGTTGAGCGGCCGCACCAGGCACTTGAGCGCTTTCATGAATCCCACGCCCGGCACCGTCGTGAACACTTCGAAGAACTCGCGGTCGAGCGGGTCGAGAAAGCCCACCAGCTTGGGCGTCAAGTGGCCGCCGCCCACCGCGCCGTCGATGTAATAAATTGTGTACAGCGTGATGGGGTTGCGACGCTCGCTTTCGGGGGCCTGGCGGAGCCGCGTCGCAATGCCGGAGGGCACAAAGATTTCGTAGCAGAGCGAGTTCACTCGCACCAGCAGCGAGTGGCGCTGGATGCGGTCATACAGGACTTCGCCGGTGATTTCGGAGATCAGGGTGTTGCTCCTTCTCGAGCGGCGATGTCCTCATCGCCGGACGTTCGGCGGCGGTCACTGACTGCCGCTACAAGCGGTGCGATGGCCGCCGCCCGTCTGCTCCCCGGCGCAGCGAATTCACGTAGCACAACGCCGCGGCCAGGGCGTCGGCCACGTCGGGCGGTTGCGGCGGCCGGCTGAGCGAAAAGAACTGCTGCACGGCGCGCTGCACTTGCAGCTTGCTGGCGTTGCCGTTGCCGGTTACGGATTGCTTGATGCGCTTCGCCGAGAAACTCGCCACCGGCACCTGCGCCAGCCGCGCCGCCAGGCAAATCACTCCCCGCGCGTGTCCCATGAGAATGGCAGTCTGCGGATAGCCGATGTGACTGTAGACTTCCTCCAGACACATCGTCTGGGGATGGAACTCCTCCAGCACCTCGCGCAACTCTCGGAAGAGAGATTCGAGCCGCGCCGGCAGGTTGTCTCCGCGGCTGCGCGGCAAGCGGATGACACCGGCCTCCAGCAGCTTCACCTCGCTCGACCGGCATTCAACCACGCCGTAGCCGGTCACGTTCAGGCCGGGGTCAATGCCGATGACGCGAGTGGAGACGTGGGAGGCGCTGACCATGCGACGCGATTGTAGCATCCGGCGGGAGAATTGCGGAAGAGTTCTGGCGGAGTTGGCAGTCAGCAGTCTACAGTCGGCAGTCAGGAATCCAAGGCCAACCACCAACAATGAACAATGAACAACGAACAACGAACAATGAACAACGAACAACGGACAACCAACAACCCTCACCTCGGCGTAGCGTCGGGCAGGCCGCCATCCACGGGCAGCGTGGCGCCGGTGGTCGGCGTCTGCCGCGTGGCGAAGAAGAGCACCGCCTTTGCCACATGCTTCGCCGTGACCTTTACCTTGAGCAGGTTGCGCTGGCGGTAGTATTCCTCGAGTCCCTTCTCATCCAAGCCGCGGGCGCGCATGCGCTCCGGCCCCACCTCAGCCCACAGGCCGGACTTGCGGCCGCCATGCGAGAACACGGCGTCTGGCGAGACCATGTTGACGCGGACGCCAATCTCGGCGAGTTCCAGACTCGCGATGCGCGCCAACTGATGGGCGGCAGCCTTGGTGGCGCTGTAGGCGCCGAACTTTGCCCCCGGCGCAAAGACATTCTTCGTGGAGACCAAGACGATGTCTCCTCCCGTCCCCTGAAGCCGGAAGTGGCGCGCCGCCTCGGCGATGACCAGCAGCGTGCCCTCGACATTCACCCGCTCGAGTTTTCGGAAAGAATCCAGATTCATTTCGGTGAGGGCAGAAACCATGGCGATGCCTGCATTCGCGACGATCAGGTCCACACCACCCCAGGTTTGGATGACGGCGGCGAAAGCGCGCGCCACCGAGTCTGGATCGGTCACGTCAAGTGGGACTCCCAGGACGCGGTCACCAAAAGTCGCTTTCAATTCGTGCGCCAAGCTGTCGAGGTTGTCGCTGGGAAGATCGGTGACCGCGACATGACAACCGTTTTCCAGAAGCTCCTGTGAGATCGCGGAGCCAATCGCTCCCGCCGCGCCGGTGACCAACGCCACGTGCCGGGCGACCGGCAGTTCCGCGCCTCCCCCGAGCTTGGCGTGCTGGAAGCTCTGGTATTCCATGTCGAAGAGTTCCGCTTCCGCGAGCCCCTCGTACGTACCCATGGCAGCCACTTGGGCCTTAACCGCCAACGTGTGGGCCGTAATATCTTGAGCGACCCTTGCCGCGCCAACATCTTTCCCGGCGCAGAGCGCGCCGAGTCCTGGCATGAGCACCACTCGGGGCAGGGAATCCAGGCGCGTCAGACCTTCGGGCAGGCGCGCGGCGTGTCTTTCCACATAGGCGTCGTAGGCGGCGGAGTATTCCTGGATCGCCTGGGAGATTAGGGCGCGCAGCTTGTCCGCGTCCCCGTAGTCGGGGGCATCGATCCACAAGGGCCACGCCTTGGTGCGTATCAGATGATCAGAGGTGAGTGGAGGCGTGAGAGCAATCTCCCGCCCGCGCTCTGAATCCACGAAGTCCAGAACTTCGCGGCTGAGCAAGGGTTGGAGGATGACTCGCAGATAGGGTTGATCCGCATCTTCCGTGGGTTGAGCTAGCAACCCTCGCACAACGGGCGCAACACGCGGCAGCCTCTCCTGGGCTATGGAAAGAGTTGTTGAGACCTTGACGGCCAACGGCTTGGCAGCGCGTTTCGCTAAGAACTCTTCGGCCCGGGTGACCAGTTCAATCATGGTGTCATAAGACTCGCGGGCCGTTTCACCCCAGGTGAGGAGCCCGTGGCGCATCCAGACCATAGCCTTGCGTCCCGGGGCTGCTTCAAAGGCAGCGGCGGCAGCTTTGGCGAGCTGGAACCCCGGCCGCACATACTCGAGGACGATGACTGCTTCACCCAGCGCCTCTTTGACGAGCTCCTTGCCGTGGGTTTGATTCGTCAAAGCCAGGATGGCGTCCGCGTGCGTGTGGTCGATATATTTCGGGGGAAGGAAGGCGTGTACCAGACTCTCAAGCGAAGGCGTTGGCGCGTGTGCCTCGAGAAGATGAGTGCAGAATTCATCGAGCATTTGCTCATCAGAGAGTTCCGGCAGAGCCCGCAGTTTCCTCAGGTACGCCAGATCCAATCCCGGGTGGCCGTCGGGCTCAATGGTGGCCATGTTGTAGCCGGATGCCTTGACGTAGATTGCCGGGACACGCTCGCCCAGAAGATTTGTGTGCGTGCCCTTCACGGAACTGTTACCGCCGCCGTGCAGGACAAGGCTCTCCTGTGCCCCCAGCAAGCGGCTGGAATACGTCCGCAACGCCAGGTCTTCGCCCCAACGGGCGGCGTAATTGGCAGTAAACTCAGCAGCTTCGTCCTCGCGCCAGCGGTTCTGCATGTTTCTCTCTTAGAAGCCAGAATTCAGAATTCTGAATTCACTATTTACCTTTTGACTGCGTCAAGCATCCATCTGGCATTTTCTTCCGCTGCCTTGCCGTCGAAGACCGCGCTTCCGGTGACGATGATGTCCACGCCGGTCCGGGCTACCTCGGCGATGTTGGTGCGCGTAATTCCCCCATCGACCATCAAGAGAATCTCGCGATGTGCGTCCGCAATCATCTGCCGGACGCGCGCGATGCGGTCGATCGTCGAAGGTATAAACTTCTGGCCACCCCAGCCTGGGTTGACCGCAAGAAGCAGAACCAGATCGAGTTCGTCCAGTAGCGGCTTGAGGACTTCCAACGGAGTCCCAGGGTTCAGGGCTACGCCGCGCACCAGGCCTCTGGCCGGATCGTTGGCGTTCGTCATGTTGCGCATCTGTTGCAGGACGCGGTGCGGATGCGCGCAGCCCTCCGGGTGAAACGTGATGATGTCGGCGCCGGCGGTCACGTAGTCGGCAATCTTCCCCAACGGGTCCGCAATCATCAGGTGTACGTCTTTGAGGAGCGGGGTCTTCACGGCCTTGATGAACGGCGGGCCCACGGTCATCATGGGACAAAAGCAGCCGTCCATCACGTCGATGTGAGCCAGCTTGACGCCCGTCCGTTCGAGCAGGGCCAACTCGGAGCCCAACGCCAGCAAGTCCGCTGTCAGGATGCCCACGCTGACCGTGGGGCATGATTCGCGCAGGAATTCAACTGCCGTCTGGTTGGCCATGCCTTCCGCTTCCGTAGCGGCGGCCTTCAGGCCGCCATCTTGTTGCCCACCGGGCCGTCTCTACCTCTCATGCTTCAGCGTCTGATAGAGATCGTAAGCCTGCTCGGGCTTCATCCCCTCGTGGACCACTTTCCGCACCGCCTGAATGATGGCAACCGGCGCGTCAGACTGGAAGATGTTGCGCCCCATGTCCACGCCGGCGGCGCCCTGATTGACGGCGTTCGCGGCCATCTTCAGGGCGTCCAGTTCTGGCAGCTTTTTCCCACCGGCCATCACGATGGGAACCGGGCAGGAGGCGGTGACGGTCTCAAAACCCTCGGGCACGTAGTACGTCTTGACGAAGTGCGCGCCCAGCTCGGCGCAGATGCGGCAGGCCAGCCGCAGATACTTGGCGTCCCGGACCATGGCCTTGCCCACCGCGGTCACTCCCAGGACGGCCACACCGTAGCGATTCCCCATGTCCACCAGTCGGGTCATGTTGTGGACTGTCTGGGTCTCGAACTCGCCGCCAATGTACACTTGCACGGCCACCGCGCTGGCGTTGAGCCGGATGGCGTCCTCCATGTCCATGGCGATCTGCTCGTTGGAAAGTTCTCTCAGGATGCTGGGCCCACCGCTGGCCCTGAGCACGATGGCGTTGCGGCAGGAAGAGGGAATCGTCGAGCGCAGGATGCCGCGCGTAAGCATCAGCGCGTCGGCGTAGGGCACGAGCGGCACGATGTTCACGTCCACGCGCTCCAGGCCGGTGGTGGGTCCCTGGAAGTAACCGTGGTCAATGGCCAGCATCACGGCCTTCCCGGAAGCCGGGTTGAAAATCCGCGCCAGCCGGTTCTGGATTCCCCAGTCCAGCGCCCCGGAGCCTTTCAGGAAGAAGGCTTCGTTCTTCGCGGGAATATCCAGATGAAAGTCCTTCGTTTCGTTCGTGCTATCGGCATCAGGCATTGTCCATTGCTCCTTTCAGCTGATCGGCTGGATTAGAACGCGACTATGTTGTCCGCGGTCTATCCTGGCAGTCTCCGCCAATTCAGGACCGCGTTCTGTAGCGTGTTCCCTGTGTCCAAAGTAAGGACGCGAACGGATTCTCACGGTAATGAATGGCTCGGCGTTTGTCAAGAAGCGGCCCCCACTCCGACGAGGCTAGAGGAAGCACGATGTCACAATCGGATGTGGAGCGACGGGGGTTCTGGTATACTCTGCCGGACCTTGATGATGTCCGCATTCCTGTGAATCGCGCTGACTTCCAGAAACTCTCGCGGCTTCGGATCAAGGAGGCCAAGGCGCTCCTCGATGGCGGCCTGTATTCCGGGGCCTACTACTTGGCGGGTTATGCAGTTGAGTGCGCCCTCAAAGCCTGTATCGCTAAGCTAACGAAGGAGCATGATTTCCCGGACAGGGAGGTTGTGAACAAAAGCTGGAGTCACAGACTGAGTCAACTCGTAGAGGTAGCCGGTCTGGAAAAGGAACGAAATGAAAAGGCGCGCCTTGACAAGGAATTTGAGTTAAGATGGGGATTGGTGAAAGATTGGAACGAAGATTCCAGGTATGGGTCGGCAAGCGAGAAGAAGGCTAGGCAGTTGTACGACGCAATCGCTGACCCCACCTACGGTGTTCTTCAATGGTTAGAGCAACGCTGGTGAAGGATTGGATCGAATTGGGCAGACGACTTACTGAGGCGCTCGATCGTGCCAATTTTGAGGTCGTCGCTTCATTCTGGTTCTATGACCAGGAGAGCGATGAATGGCGTTTGATAATCGCCTCCCCCATTGTGGACGAAGAAGGGCCGCTCGAGGCATACAGGACTATACAGCGAGTTCTGGGAGAGCTAGATTATGGCGAGTTGAGTCTCAACGACATTTCTGTGGTCAGCCCGACTCACGATCTGGTCAGCCTGCTCCGTATTGCGTTCCACACAGGAAACGGCATTTCTGGGATCAGGTTTACGAGGAATCGAATCAATGACCAGTTTATCGAGGACGCCTACATTTACCGCGTGATGTAGCTTTCCACCACCACACATTCTCCACCGTAAGAGGCATCAGCGGCCCCCTCCTATGCGTAAATCCCACGCAGCTTAACGGTGAAGGCCACGCGGTCGATGGCGAGCATGTAGGCGGCGATACGGTTGTTGACGTTGTGCTTCTCACCGTAGCGCACCACGTCGTTGAAGGCTGCCACCATGATGTGTTTGAGCCGTTCGTTCACCATGTCTTCCGGCCAGAAATAACCCTGGCGGTCCTGCACCCATTCGAAGTAGGACACCGTGACGCCGCCGGCGTTAGCCAGGATGTCGGGGATGACGAACACGCCCCGCCAAAACAGGATGTCGTCGGCGGGCGGCGTGGTAGGGCTGTTCGCGCCTTCTGACAGGATGCGCGCCTTGATGCGGCTGGCGTTCTTGCTG
>Ga0315294_10003549_pt1 | contig 17025 bp, 13 predicted proteins | sample YL17G13_40_MG_FD_203626 | JGI IMG/M metagenome (GOLD analysis project Ga0315294, IMG submission 203626) | Sediment microbial communities from Yellowstone Lake, YNP, Wyoming, USA - YL17G13_40 | ecosystem: Environmental > Aquatic > Freshwater > Lake > Sediment | place: USA: Wyoming | collected... | reverse complement strand
ATCCTTCTGCGGCGCCTGAGCCTCGGCCTGCGCCGGATCGCCCGACGCTTCCCCGGCCTCCTCGCCCACCCCTTGCGCCTTGGGGGGGCGCGTGTGCTTGCATTCGGGGTAGCCCGAGCACCCCAGAAACGGCCCGTGCCGTCCGGTGCGCAGGAGCATCGGCTTGCCGCACTCGGCGCACACCTCATCCGTCGGCTGCGGCTCGGGCTTGCTTTCGTCCTTGCCGCCGACCGGTGCGGTGTAGCGACATTCAGGGTACCCGCTGCACGCCAGGAACGGCCCGTGCTTGCCGGTGCGGATCACCAGCGGTTTCCCGCACTCCGGGCATTTCTCCTCGGTCGCGCCCATTCGCTCTTCCGCCTCCGACAGCGCCTCCGCAAACGGCCCGTAGAACTCGCGCAGCAGTTGCACCCAGTCGTTTTCCCCCTGCTCCACGCGGTCGAGCTGCTCCTCGACGCGCGCGGTGAACTGGACGTCCATGATGCGCGGGAAGTGCTCAGCGAGCTGGTCGGTGACGACGAATCCCAGGTCGGTGGGGCGCAGGTGCTTCGGCTTCTCATCGTCCAGGTAAACGTAGCCGCGATCGCGGATGGTGGCGAGGATGGGGGCGTAGGTGCTGGGGCGGCCGATGCCCTTGGCCTCCAGCACCCGCACCAGGCTCGCCTCGGTGTAGCGCGGTGGCGGTTCGGTGAATTTCTGCACCGTCTCGAGGTCGAGCAACCGCAACTCCTGCCCCTCCTGCAGCACCGGCAGCTTGATCTCCGCTCCTTCTTCCGCCGCCTTCGATGGCGAGTATACCCGCATGAAGCCCGCGAATTTCACCGCCTGGCCGGTCACGCGAAAAAGATACGGGCCGCCCACCGCGTCAACCACCATCACATCCAGCACCGCGTTGGCCATCTGGCTGGCGATGAACCGCGACCAGATCAGGCGGTACAGGCGCAGTTGATCCGGGTCGAGGTATTGGGCGACGGCGTCCGGGGTGCGTGAGACGGAGGTGGGGCGAATCGCCTCGTGCGCCTCCTGGGCGCCCTTGCGCGCGGCGAACTGGCGCGGGCGCTCGGGGAGGCAGTTGTCGCCGAACTGAGCGCTGATGTAGGCGCGCGCCTCCGCCTGCGCCTCCTGCGCGACCCGGGTGGAATCGGTTCGCATGTAGGTAATGAGGCCGACGGGGCCCTCGTCGCCGATCTCCAGGCCCTCGTAGAGCTGCTGGGCGAGCGCCATCGTGCGCCGCGGGGACATGCCCAGGCGCACGGAAGCATCCTGCTGTAAGGTCGAGGTGATGAAAGGCGGCAGGGGCCTGCGGCTATTGTCGGACCGCTTCACTCGGGCCACGCGATAGCTTTGCTTGCGCGCATCGTCGGCGATCGAGGCCGCCTGTTCGCCGTTATCCACCTTGCCCTTGGCGCCGTCGATCTCAACCAGCTTGGCGCGGAAGGGATACTCCTCCGTGACCGGAGTCAGGTGGGCGAAGATGTCCCAGTACTCCTGGGGCTGGAAGGCCTCGATCTCGCGCTCGCGGTCACACGCTAGCTTGACCGCCACCGATTGCACGCGCCCGGCGCTCAGGGTGCGCCGGCCCAGCTTGCGCCACAGCAGCGGGCTCAACTGGTAGCCCACCAGGCGGTCGAGTATGCGTCGGGCCTGCTGGGCGTCAACGCGCCGCATGTCGATGCCGCGGGGATGCTTCAGGGCGTGCTGCACCGCGCCGCGTGTGATCTCGTTGAACTCGATGCGCCGCGGATCCTTGAGCTTGAGCGCCTGGGCCAGGTGCCAGGCGATGGCCTCGCCCTCGCGGTCGGGGTCGGAGGCCAGGTAGACCGCCTCGGCGGCCTTGACCTGCTTGCGCAGGTTGGCGAGGGTGCCCTTGCGCTCGGCCAGGGGCTCGTAGTCCGGGGCGAAGTCGTGCTCGATGTCCACCCCGAGCTTGCTGGGGGGCAGGTCGCGCACATGCCCCATGGAGGCGGCTATGTCATAGCCGCGCCCCACGAAGCTGCCCAGCGTGCGCGTCTTGGCAGGCGACTCGACGATGATAAGTGACTTGGCCATGGTACTCGGTTGCGTTAGCGACCCCCGGACACGCAACGACTTCTGCGTAGCGCGAAGCCCCAAGACTTCGCCGCGCGCGTGTCGACGCCCGGGGCCGTCAATCTGTCCCAAACCTGTCGGGACCGCCGTCGGTGCTGCGGCCGGAGATCCGCGGCGGCGGTAATACAATACAGATTTTCCACACCCTGCGCAAGGCCGCGCCGGCCGCCGAAGCACAGGTGCGAAGCCGACATAGGGGTTTTTCCCCGAACCGCGCGTCCCGTAACGGGGAAAATGGCGAGGCGAGCAAACATGTATTTGTGACGAGGCGGGGTGCGCATGACGGCGGGTGCGCCCGCTGCGGGAGCGAGCAGCTCCTCACCAACCGGCAAAGCGCCTCACTCACCGGCTGCGCCGGGCTCGCCCTGGCGCAGCTTCTGCGTAATCCGGAAGTGGAGCTTGGCGACCTCGCCCAGCAGCTCCTCGCCCCCGCGGAGCCAGATCTGGCGCGCGGCGTCGGTGACATGAGTTGCCCCCTTGGGCAGGGTCAACCCCACCCGCGCCGACAGTGTTTCCAGGCCCTCGAGGAACGCCGCGCGGGCGAGAACGGAGGCAGCGGCCACCGCCACGTCCTGCTCGGCGCGCGGCGTCTGCACGAGCAGCACATGGCGGCCCCTGCGCATCAGGGCCTGGCGCAGCCACTGCTCGTCGCCGAACTGATCCGATATCACGAGCGGGGCGGGCGCGCGCGCCAGCAGGTTCTCGATTGCGCGGGCGTGAGCCCAGGCGAGCAAATGATTCAGGTTGCGCAGCTTCGCGTAGAGCTCATTGTAGCGCCGGGGGGAAATGCGCACGACGTCGGACGCCGCGCGCGCCTTGATCTCGCCGGCCAGTCTGCGCGCGACGCTGTCGGCCATGCGCTTGGAGTCGCGCACGCCGAGCGCGCGCAGCGATTCTTCCTGGCCCGGTTCGACGTGGACGGCGGCGACGACCAGGTGGCCGAAATAGTCGCCCTTGCCGGCCTCGTCGGTGCCGATGCGCGGGCCGGCCGGGGCATCGGGCGAGGCGAGCGGCGTCGTTGTCGCAGTGGTGGGCTTATGGGTCATGATGTGGAGTCAGCCGGTGCGCCGACGGATCGCGGTGAACGCGGCGCGCTCAGCGCGGGGCGAGCACCGTCAGCGCCCGCGGCAGGATTTCCACTTCCACCGGCGTCATGCCTGCTGGGTCGCCGTCGAGCTGCAGCGCGAGCGGGGGATCGCACTCGATGCGCACCCGGCGCGTGGTGAACGCCATCACGCCCGGCCGCCGTACGTGCCTGCCGACGAGCGCCCCGAGGACGTGCGCCGGAGGATCGAGCGCGCCCCGCCACGTGAAGACGACGATGTCGAGCAGGCCGTCGTCGGGCCGCGCCTGCGGGGCCAGGCGCCAGTGGTAGGTGTACTGCGCGGAATTGGCTACGACGACCATGAGGGCGGGGACGTTCACCTCTGTCTCGTCCAACTGCAGACGGACCTGCGCCGGCCTCAGGCGCGGGGCGCACGCCGCCCCGGCGAGCACGTAGGCGACCGGGCCCGTCCAGCGTTTGACCGCAGGGTTGACGCCGGCCACGACCTGGGCGTCGAAGCCCACACCGGCCATGAGCACGAAATGGCGGGGGCCCACACGTGCCGCGTCTATGACGCGCTGGCAGCCGGCGGCGGCGATGTCGCACGCCCCTTGCCAGGCGAGGGGTACGCCCATTTCTCGGGCGAAGGCGTTGGCCATGCCGGTGGGGATGATGCCGAGGGCGACCGAGGTGTGAGCGAGGGCGCCGACGACGGAGCCGATGGTGCCGTCGCCGCCGGCGACGACGACGCGGCGGCAGCCGCTTCGCAGTGCGGAGCGCACGGCGTCGGCCGCGGCGCAGCCGGCGGCGGTAAGCCGCAGGTCAACCTCGAGGCCGCGCGCAGCCAGGGCGCGCGCCAGCAGCGGGGCCAGGCGGCCTGTTCGCCCGAGGCCGGCAACAGGATTCGCGATGAGCAGCGTGGGTTCGCCGGACACGCGCGCCTCCTGGCAGTCACATAGGATGACGCCGCACCCGTGCAGGTGCGGCGTCACGGGATTCGATTCCCCACGAGCCTTACCTGATGCTGTAGGGCTGCTCCATCATGGGGAGCTTGCGGCTCTTGCGGATGGCGTTCTCGCGCTTGAGGATGCGCAGGAGCTCCTGGTTGAGCTTCTGCTTGTTGCTGGTCTGTTCGCTCCACCAGTCGACGGCGGATCTGGCCACCTGGTCACGCGGGTTCTGCTTGAGGCATTCCTTCCAGGTCTCGATGGCCTTGTCCACCTGCCAGGTGTTCTCGTAGGCGTGGGCCAGCATGTGGCGGACGTAGATGGGGGCGTCGGGGCGCTTGAGCGCCGCTTGCCACCACGGGATGGCGCTCTTGGGGTCCTTGAGCTTGTCGTGGTAGAGCCACGCGAGGTCTTTGTAGAGGTCATAGTGGTCGGGATTGAAGTAAATGCCGCGCTTGTAGGCTTCGATGCCCGTCTGGACCCACTTGGGGCGGTCTTCCGGCGCGGCGTCGACCCAAATGTTCCATGCGCAGTGCCAGCCAAAGGTTGACCACGCGTCGATGAAATGGGGATCCATCTCGCACACGGTCTGCAGCACCCCCACCAGGCGCCACCAGCCCGACCCGCCGGAATGCCAATACTGGTCGGCTTTGAGCCACAGCAAGTTGGCGACCAAGGGACGGAAGCCCCCGACCATGGCCATGATGGCGACGGTGCCCCCTTCGCGGATGCTGGAGGCGGGAACGTTGAGGTTGTATTCCTTGCGGTAGCCGGGGTCGCGCGCTATGCTCAACTGCACCGGATATAGCAGCGCCAGCACGGCGACCACCGCCAGCAGGAGCCACCTGCCGTGCTTGTGCGCGTTCGGCTTCATCGGGTCACAGCTCCCTTTCGTTGAAGAGGATCGCGGCGACGGCGAGCACCACGATCGAGTAGCCTAATCCGTAGATACCCATCTTGCTCAGCAATCTAAGGGGGATCGGGATGCCATCGACGACCGGGAGCCGCAGATCCAGGTAGGTCAAGTTTGGCAAAATGGCGCTCATCACCTGCAGCAGCGTGGAGGATACCTTGTTGTCGGCGTGCTCGGCAAGCTGCGTCATGTAGGCCTGGCCGTAGCCGACGGCCCAGAAGACGAAGCCGCTGACGATCGCCAGCAGCGAGGAGGCGAAAGTGCTGACCATCATCACCAACGCGGTCATGATCATGAGGGAGAAGAAGACCCCGACCAGGGCGACCAGCAGATCGGGGCTCCATATGTGCTGCTTGAGGTACAGCGCGCCGACCAGCACCACGCCCATGACGATCATGGAGATGGCGAGCACGACGACCGCGCCCAGATACTTGCCCAGCACGAACTCGAGGCGTCGCACCGGCTTGGCGAGCAGCGCATAGATGGTGCGGCGCTCGATCTCGGGCTGGATGAGGCTGACGCCCATGAAGATAGCGAGCACCAGGCCAAAGACGGTGATGACGGTCAACCCCAGGTCCTTGAGCATCTTGTCCTCTTCGCCCGGCGTCATGTAGGTGAAGAAGAACCCGAGGAGCAGGAACATGAGCGCGAAGATCAGGATCAACTGCAGGATGATGCGGCTCAACGTCTCGGACACGGTGTTACGGGCGATGATGAAAATGCTGCGCATTTATTCCGCCTCCCGACGAACGAGGTCAATAAACACTTGCTCCAGGGTCGGGCGCGGTCGCAGCAGTTCGTGCAGGCGGCCTCCGTCGCGCTCCACCAGCGCCAGCACCTGCTCCGACTGCTCCAGCGGCGCGGTGATGCGCACCAGGCCGTCGGCGGGCACGCACGCCGCCCCCATCTCCTCCAAGCGCGCCAGCGCCGGCGCCGCCAGCCCCTGCGCCACGATCACCACCTGCGACGGCTGCGGGAGCAGCTCATCCATGGTGCCGCAGGCCTTGAGGTCGCCGCGGTAGAGCACGCCCACGCGGTCGCACAGGGTCTCCACCTCGTTGAGCAGATGGCTCGCAAAGAGGATGGTCTTGCCCTGCTGCTTGAGCTCGAGGATGAGGTTGCGGATCTGATAGGCGCCCACCGGATCGAGGCCCGAGGTCGGCTCGTCCAGGATCAGCAGCGCGGGGTCGTTGAGCAGCGCCTGGGCCAGGCCGATGCGCTGGAGCATGCCGCGCGAGTAGTGGCGCAGCAGCATGTTGCGCCGCTCCGACATGCCCACCAGGGCCAGCAGGTCGTCGACGCGCTTGCGCTGTTCCACTCCGCGCACGCCGAAGAGCTGCGCGAAGTAGCGCAGCAGCTGCTCCCCCGTCAGGTGATCGTAGAAATAGGGCGTTTCGGGCATGTAGCCCAGCAGATGTTTGACGCGCACGTCGGTGACTCTGCGACCGAAGAGCATGGCCTTGCCCGAGGTCGGGAAGATCAACCCCAGCAGCAGCTTCAGGCACGTCGTCTTGCCCGACCCGTTAGGCCCGACCAGCCCGAAGGTCTCTCCCTGCGCCACCTGCAGGTCGAGATGGTTGAGCGCGCGCACGCCGATCCCGCCGAAGAACGAGCGGTAGACCTTGGTCAGCCCCTGCACCTCGACAACCGATGCCAACGATATACCTCCCGCCACAAATCCCGCGTCAGCAGAAAAGATAGGAAGGGATATGTGATGACGCTATACTCATGTTAGTATACCCACCGCCGGAGCGTACTGTCAAGGAATACCGGAGCATGGGTGTGACCTCGAAAAGTGGGGGTTTGAGCGAAGGACTCCTCTCCCTACCAGGGAGAGGATCAACGGCTAGGTCGCTTCGCGACCGCCGTGGCGGCCCGAAGGGCTTAGCCAGGAGAGGGTCGCCTGCCTGGCTTGTACGGGCAAGGCATGCCTTGCCCCTACCCCGGCCCGCTCTCAGCGGGCCGACCTCTCCGCCTGAGGTTTACCCGCCTCTGGCGGGCGGACAAGTCCCTGCAAGGGAGAGGCGTTGCCGCCGCACCCACTAAAAACGGTCACACCCGGACGCCCCGTCATGTCACAGGCACGGGATGGCAGAGCCACCCGCCCAGGCCCCGAGAAACCGAGCTTACGGCGTGCGCTTGCCTGCGTTGACACCCGCGCCGGCCGGTGCTATAGTTCGAAAGGAGTACCGTTGGCCGAACGGGCTCTGATGACATACGAGGCGACCGACCGTGCCGATATACGAGTTCAGATGCGACAACTGCAGGCAGGAGTTTGAGGTCCTGTGCCGCATGGGCGGCAACGGCAAGGGCGTGGCGTGCCCGAGCTGCGGCAAGAAGCGGCTGCACCGGCTCATGTCAACCTTCAGCGCGCGCTCCGGCGGCGCCAGGGCGGGGGCGACGGCGTCCGCCTCCACCTCCAGCGCATGCTCCAGTTGCTCCGGCGGCGATTGCTCGACCTGTCACTGATACGCTGATCGGCCGACCCCAGGGGGCGCAAGTGATCACCATCCAGGATTTCCAGAAGCTCCACATCCGCGTGGGCGAGATCATCGCGGCCAACAAGGTGCCGGGAGCGGACAAACTGCTCCAGCTCACCCTCGACTTCGGCGACGAGGCGCGCACCGCGGTCGCCGGCATCGCCACCTGCTACCGGCCCGACCAACTCGTCGGCAGGCGCGTCATCGCGCTCACCAATCTCCAGCCCGCAGTCATCCGCGGCATCCGCTCCGACGCCATGATCCTGGCCTCCGGCGACGAGGGGGACCTGTCCCTCGTCGTCACCGACCCCGACCGCCCCGCCCCCAAGGGCGCGGTCGTGCGCTGACCCGCAGCGGGCAGCGCCGGTCACAGGCGTTCCGCGCCTACACCTCCCCGCCCTCGCGTGGGTGCCCTCCACACAGCCGGCGGGCAAGCCCCTTGGCGGTCCCGCGCCTGCGGAAACCCGCGGCATTGTGGAATATAGTTAACGCACACTGCGCCGGCGCCGCCGGCGCAAGTGGCATCAGCGCGTGCCGTCCAGCCAGAAAACGGAGCACCGGGCTGCAGCAATGGTCGCCCAACAGCCCAACCAGGCGGTGGTCGAGCGAGCCGAACGTCTGCGCGCCGAGCGACGCGAGGTGGAGCGCAAGGCGGAGCTGCTCGACTTGGTCACCTTCCACCTCGGCCGCGAGGCCTATGCCCTGCCCGCCGACGAGGTGCGCGGGGTCGTCGCCCGCCAGGAAATCGTCCCCATCCCATCCACTCCCGCGCATTTGCTGGGCATCACCAATTTCCGCGGGGAGATTCTGCCCGTGTTCGACCTCAAGGTGCTGCTGGGTTTGGCCGCGCAGCCCGACGAGCCCCAGTACCTGCTGATCGCGCGCCCGGGGGCCGGCACCGCCGCTCTGGGATGCGACGACTGCCCCGATATTCTGCGCGTGGCGGCGGACGACATCAAGCCGCCGCGTTCGACCATCGCCGCGCCCGAGACCCCCTACTTGCGCGGGCACGCGCTGGTGGCTGAGGGTGTGCTGCGCGTGCTGGACCTGAGCAAGGTGTTGCAGTGCTGAACGGGGACGGGAGCGAAACCCTGGACGTCGTTCTGTTCCGCGCCGGGGGCGTGCTTTTCGCCGTGCCCGCGGAGAACGCGCGCGAAGCGCAGCACGACCGCAGCAGACGTCGCCCGGCGCTCGACCTCGCCGACGTGCTCGGGCGCCGCCCGTCCGGCAACCAGATCCTGGTGGTGACCGCCGGCCGCAGGCGCTTGTGTCTGCGCGTGGACGAAGTCGAGGAAGTGACGGCGCTGCCGCTGGAGACGATACATCGGCTGCCATCGGCGGCCGCTGACAGCCAGCGCGGCGGCTACGTGGTCGGCGTCGCGGTGCGCGGCGACGAGCTCGCGCTCATGCTCGATGTCGGCGCGCTGGTGCGCGCCGAAGCGGAAATAGCGCCCCGGGGTGCCGCGCACCGGAGCCAGTGCGCGTCGGGCGCAACCTAGAGCACAACCCATGCCCGAGCCTTTTGAGACAGCGCGTTTCCTGAAGACATTCGTGCTGGAAGCCCAGGAGCGGCTCGGCCGTATCGAGCAGGGACTGGTGCGCCTCGAGCGCGAGTCCGCCGACCTCGAGCTCTTCAACCAGCTCCTGCGGGAGGCGCACACCCTCAAGGGCTCGGCGCGCATGATCGGCCTGATGGCGGTGGACGGGCTCGCCCATCGCCTGGAGGAAGTGCTTGCCGCGGTGCGCGACAGCGGGCAGCCGCCGTCGCGCCAGCTCATCGACGTCATGCTTGAGGCCGCCGACGCGCTCAAGGCCCTGGTCGAGGAAGCCGCGGGTGGCCCTGCGGCGCCGGATACCGCGGATCTCGTCAGACGCATGGCGCGCTGGGGCGGCCAGTCCGCCGCCGCCGCGCCCCGCACGCCCGCCGCGCAGCCGCTGAGCCTATCGGCGCTCGGCGAAACGCGATCCCAGGCGCGCGCGCAGCGCGTCGCGGGTCCGGAGCACACGGTTCGCGTCGAGGTCGGCAAGCTGGAGAAGCTGTCCAACCTGACACTCGACCTGCTCTCGACCTACGAGCAGATGAAGCGCGCGGACGAGGGGCTCAATCACGCCACCCAGGAGGTGCAGCGGCTGCGCCGCGCCCTGGCCGAACTGGCGATGCGGCTGGAGGGAGCGGAGCGCCACCCCGCGCGCGCGGCTGCGGTGGCCCGCGACCTCGCCGGCGCCGCCTCCCAGCAGCGCCGCGTGGCCGAAGAGCTGGTAGCCGTGCGCCAGGGCTTCGAGGCCGACGCCCACCGCGCCGACTTGGTGATCGAGGAGCTGCGCGAGCTCGCGATTGACCTGCACATGCTGCCCATCTCCACCGTCTTCGACGCCTTCCCGCGCGCGGTGCGCGACCTGGCGGCGGAGTACGACAAAGAGGTGCAATTCCTGATCGTAGGCGGCGAGGTCAAGCTCGACAAGAAAATCATCGAGGAGATCGGGGAGCCCCTGCTTCACCTGCTGCGCAACGCAGTGGTGCACGGCATCGAACTCCCCGAGGAACGGGAACGCGCCAGCAAGCCCCGCCGCGGCACCATCGAGATCAGCGCCGCCACCCGCGCCAACCGCATCCTGGTGGCCGTGCGCGATGACGGCGCCGGCATGGACGCCGAGGCGCTCAAGAGCAAGGCGGTCGAGCGCGGCCTGCTCGACGAGGCCGCCGCCCACCAGCTCACCCATCAGCAGGCGCTGGAGCTCGCCTTCCAACCGGGGCTGACCACCACGCGCATGATCACCGATATCTCGGGCCGCGGCGTCGGCATGGACGTGGTGCGGGCGGCGGCGCGGCGCCTCAACGGCACGGTGGACGTGGTTTCCCGGCCCGGCGCCGGGTGCACGGTGACGCTGGAGCTGCCGCTGACGCTGGCCATCATGCACGTCATCCTCGTGCGCGCGGGCGGCTACCAGATGGCGATGCCGAGCTCGTTTGTGCGCACGGTGCTCAACGCCCCCGGCAACGGCGACGCCGCGCGCTCGTTCGCCCTCGATGGCGAGACATTGCCCCTGGTGAGCCTGGCCGCGCTCATGGAGCTCGGCCCCAACGGCCGCAACGGCAGCCACCAGCGCATCGTCGCGATCCAGGCCGCGGGGGAGAAGATCGGGCTGACTGCGGACGAGGTGCTGGAGGAGCGCGAAGTCGTCTTGCGCCCGCTGGGGCCGCACCTGTCCGGGCAGCGCAAGGTGATGGCCGCCACCCTGCTGTCGGAGGGCGAGGTGGTGGCGGTGCTCGATATCCCGGGGCTGATGGAAGCGGCCAAGAGCTACCACGCGCAGGCGCAGCCGACCATGGCGGCGACCGGGCGCAAGCCGCGCCCGGCGGTGCTGCTGGTGGAGGACTCCGTCATCACCGCCGATATCGAGCGCGCGCTGCTGGAGCGGGCCGGCTACGAGGTGGTGGTGGCGGGTGACGGCGTGGAGGCGCTCGCGCGCCTCGGGGAGCGCCGCTTTGACGTGGTGGTGGCGGATGTCGAGATGCCGCGCATGGACGGCTTCACCCTACTCGAGCGCCTGCGCGGCATAAGCGACTATGCCCGGCTGCCGGTGGTGATCGTGACCTCGCGCCAGAGCCCCCAGGACAAGCGGCGGGGGCTGGAGCTGGGCGCCAGCGCCTACATCGGCAAAGGCACTTTCGACCAGAACGTGCTGCTCGACACCATCCAGCGGCTGGCGGGATAGGACCGGACGGCCCATGGCGCGCGAACTCGTATTGGTAGCCGACGACAGCCCCACCGTGGTGGCGATGCTGACCGCGCTGCTGGAGGATGTCGGCTACCGCGTGGCGGCGGCGCAGGACGGGATCGCCGCCGCGGAGAGCGCTTTCGCCCAGCGCCCGGACCTGGTGCTGCTCGACGTCACCATGCCGCGCATGAACGGCTACCAGGTGTGCCGACTGCTGAAGAGCGACCCCTACCTGCGCGACACGCCGGTGCTGCTGCTGACCTCCAAGGACCAGGCCAGCGACAGATTCTGGGGCGCCCACAGCGGCGCCGACCGCTACCTGACCAAGGACAGCAGCCCCGCGGATATCATCGCCACCGTGCGCGAGGCCCTGGCCAACCGCCCCGGCTCCCACGACGTTCCGAAGCGCAGCGAGGTTACCTCTCCGCCCGCGGGAGCCCGGACCGAGGCCCTGGACGTGCTCACTCGCGTCAACGACCTGCTCGACCGCCGCCTGTTCCAGGCCACCATCCTCAACGAGGTCGCGCGCGTCGGGCGTTCCCTGCAGGACCTGGAGCAGTGCGCCAACACCGTCATGAAGATCCTGAGCCAGCTCGTGAACTACCACCTGGCCGCCGTGTTGCTCGCGGACGAGGAGGCGGGCGAGCTCTACCTGCGCCAGGTCAAGCCCGTCACCCGCTCCTGCCTCGATCGCTTCGAGAAGGATTGCTTCAACGCCCTCTCCGACCGCAGCCAGCAGGCGCCGGAGCGCGACCGCTGGCGCGCCAGCATCCTCGATGATTCGGGGCCGGGCGATCCCGCCGAGGACCTCGAGCAGCTCATCACCCTGCCGCTCGAGGCGGAGGATCGCGCCGTCGGCCTGCTTGCCTTCGCCGGCGGCCAACACATGGCAGTCGCCCATGAGGACCAGCGCCTGCTGTCGTCGCTGGCGGACCAGGTCTTCGTCGTGCTCGACAACGCCCGCCTCTACCGCAAGGTGCAGGTGATGGCGGTGCATGACGAGCTCACCGGCCTCTACAACTTCCGCTTTCTCCGCGAGCGCCTGGCCGAGGAGTTCGCCCGCGCCCGCCGCTACGGCTCCGACATGACCCTTATCCTGCTTGATATCGACCACTTCAAGGCCGTCAACGATCGCTGCGGCCACCAGGCCGGAAACCTCGTGCTGTGCCAGGTGGTGGCCGCCTTGCGCTCCCAGATCCGCGACCTGGACGTCGCCGCCCGTTACGGGGGCGAGGAGTTCGCCGTGATCCTGCCGATGACCGGCCAGGACGGCGCGCTGGAGGTCGCCGAGCGCTTGCGCCGTGCGGTGGCCGACGCCCGCTTCGGCACCGGCGACGACCCGCTGCGCCTGACCATCAGCATCGGCGTGGTCTCCTTCCCCGCGGTGGCGGTTAGCGCCCCCGACCAGCTCATCACCGAAGCCGACAACGCCCTCTACCAGGCCAAGGACGACGGGCGCAACTGCGTGCGTTACGCCGGCGAGCCGCACCATGATCGAGCCCACCCTCCACCTGACTCACGACCAGTTTGACCGCGCGCGCGAGCTGATCGAGGAGCGCGCCGGCATCTACTGCCCCGACTCGCGGGAGCAGGTGCTGCGGCGCGCGCTCGCCGCACGCATGCACCTGTGCGCGATTGCCGACTGGCGCCACTACCTGCAGCTCCTGACCTCCGCCGCCACCGGCGACGCCGAGTTCCGCCAGCTCCTGCGCTACATCACCATCAGCGAGACCTCCTTCTTCCGCATCCCCTCCCAGTTCCAGGCCCTGCGCCAGGTGCTGGTGCCCTCCATTGTCGCCGCCTCGCCCGCGGGCACGCTCAACATCTGGAGCGCCGGCTGCTCCACCGGTGAGGAGCCCTACTCCATCGCCATCACCCTCGAGGACATGGGCGCCGCGCTGCGCCGCTGGCAGGTGCACATCCTGGCCACCGACGTCAGGCCCGAAGCGGTCGAGTGCGGGCGCCTGGGACGCTACCGCGAGCGCGCCCTGCGCGGGGCATCCCGCGATCACCGCGCCCGCTATTTCGCGCGCCGCGACGATGAGTACGAGGTCAGCCCCCATCTGCGCCAGCGCGTGCGCTTTCAGGAGCTAAACCTTGCGGCCCCCCGTTACCCCCGCCCCGCCCCCAACGGGTGGGACATCATCTTCTGCCGCAACGTGACCATGTACTTCCGCCCGCAGACGGCGCGCCAGGTGATCGCCAGGTTCCGCGAGGCGCTGCGCCCCGGCGGGTTCCTGGTGCTGAGCCCAACCGAGTGCCTGTGCACGGTCAGCACCGCTTTCGAAATCATCGAGGCGGCCGGCGCCTTCATCTACGTCAAGCCGCCGCTGGACGCCGCCCTCGCCGCGCTGCGGCCCTCCGGCGCCGCGCCCCATGCGCCCGCCGCGGACGCGCACCCTCGTCCCCCGCAGGGCGTAGGGGCAAGGCATGCCTTGCCCCTGCCGTGCCCGGCGCGTCGGCCAGCCGCCTCCGAGGGCGAAGCCGAGCGCCAGGCGTGCGCCCGGGCGGTCGCCGCGGCGGCGGCGGACCTGCTGGAGGAAGCCGAGCACACCCTGCTGCCCTTCGCCGCCGACCCGCGTGCCGTGCGCGCGCGCTCGCTGCTGGCGTGGGTGCGTGCGCTGCGCGGCGAATGGGAGCAGGCGGCGGCCGGGTGCATGGAATTGCTGGCGCACGACGCGCTGCTGGCGCCGGCGCACTACATCCTGGGCCGCATCGCCGGCCACGCCGGGGAAGCGGACGAAAGCGAGGAACACTTCGCAAAGGCCATCTACAGCGACAGCGGCCTGGTCCCCGCTCACTATTACCTGGGGGTCGCGCGCGCCGGCCGCGGGGACAACGAGGGCGCCTTGCGCGCCTTCCGCGGCGCCCTGCGCGCGCTGGGCGAAGGCAATGACGCGTGGCTCGATTTCAGCGAAGGGCTGACGCGCGAGCACTGGCGCCACGCCTGTGAGGAGCGCCTGGCGGCGGCCGTCGTCTGACGCAGGGATGGAGTAGGGGCAAGGCATGCCTTGCCCCTACCCGCTAGGTCCCCCCTGGCGACCGCCACCCCAGCCCGGCCATGCCGGGCTTAGGGGCCTGGGCCTCACGGGCCTGTAGGGGCAAGGCATGCCTTGCCCCTACCCACGAAGCGCGCCATGCGCTCCAACGCTTCTTCCAGCAGCGCCATGCTGGTGGCGTAGCACATGCGGATGTGTCCGGCCCCGCACTCGCCGAACGCATCCCCCGGCACGACCGCCACCTTCTGCTCCACCAGCAACCGCTCCGCGAACTCCTGCGCCGTCATGCCGGTGCCCGCGATCGAGGGGAAGGCGTAGAACGCCCCCTGCGGCTCGAAGCACGGCAGACCCATTTTCCCCAACCGCGACATCACCACCCGCCGCCGGCGGTTGTATTCCTGGCGCATCTCGGCCACCTCGCGCTCGGCGCGCCGCAGCGCCTCCGCCGCGCCGTGCTGGGCGGTCACCGCCGCGCACAGCGCCGTGTAGGCGTGAATCCGCGTCATCGCGTCGATGATCTCCGCCGGGCCGCACGCATACCCCAGCCGCCACCCCGTCATCGCGAACGCCTTGGAGAACCCGCTCAGCAGCACCGTGCGCTCCCGCATCCCCGGCGCCGCCGCGAAGCTCACCGGCTCCCCGTCATAGCGCAGCTCGGCGTAGAGCTCGTCCGCGATCACCACCAGCCCCAGCTCGCGCACCGCCTGCGCCAGCGCCGCCATCTCCGCGGCGTCGAGCGCGACCCCCGTCGGGTTGCTCGGGTACCCCAGCAGCAGCGCCTTCGCCCCCCGCGCCGCCTCCCGCGCCTGCGCCGGGGTGACCTTGAACCCCTGCTCGATGGTGGTCGCGATGCCAACCGGCCGCGCTCCCGCCAATGACACGCACGGGCCGTACGACACATAGCACGGCTCCGCGAAGACGACCGCGTCGCCGGGGTCGAGCAGCGCCCGGCAGGCGAGGTCGAGCCCCTCGCTCACGCCCAGGGTCACCAGGATCTCCGTGTCGGGGTCGTACTCCAGCGCGAAGCGCCGCTGCAGGTAGCGCGCTATCTCGACCCGCAGCTCGCGCGTGCCGCGGTTGGGGGTGTAGTGGGTGTGGCCGCGCTCGAGGCTGTAGATGGCGGCCTCGCGCACGTGCCAGGGGGTGATGAAATCCGGCTCCCCCACGCTGAGCGAGATGGCGTCGGGCATGGATTCGACGAGGTCGAAGAAGCGCCGGATGGGCGAGGGCCGCAGGTCGCGCGCGCGCCGGGATATGATGTCTGGTCGTCGCGTCAAGCTCGCCCCCCGCTCACATGCTTATGGGCAGGCGCTGGGCCTGCTCCGGCTGCTCCAGGATGTCGCCGTCCACCTTGTAGCGCCGCAGCACGAAATGGGTGGCGGTGCTCTGCACCCCTTCGATGGTGGCGAGCTTCTCGGCGACGAACAGCGCGACCTCGCGCATGTTCGAGCCCTCGGCCACCACGTGCAGGTCGTACGCCCCCGACATCAGGTACAGCGAATGCACCTCCGGGAAGCGCAGGATGCGCTCCGCCACCGCGTCGAAGCCCCGCCCGCGCTCGGGCGTCACGCGCACCTCGATGAAGGCGTACACCCGCTCCGCCCCCGTGCGCTCCCAGTTGACCACCGCCTTGTACTTGCGAATGACCCCCGTCTGTTCCAATTCGCGCACCAGGCGGTTGACGCGCCGCTTGGACAGGCCGCTGCGTTCCGCTATCTGGTCGGGAGTGGTGTGCGCGTCCTGCTCCAGAACCTGCAGAACGTCCGCCACCCCGGGCTGTTTCATGATGCGAGCGATGTCGTCCACGATTCCCTCCACTTCGCCATGCGAGACTCAGAATCTCTAACAAAACCTCGTTACTATGTCACCCCGAGTGTTGACGAGGGGTCTTGGTGTGCTCGAGCGAAACCAAGACTCTTCGCGGAGTTCATCCCTTCGTTTCACTCAGGGCAAACTCTGCGAAGAATCTTGGGCGGCTCAGGGCAAACTCCGGGCTGCCCCTACTTGTGCAGCGGATGCCCGAGGGCGTCACCCACCGCCTCCTCGGTGATCTCCGCCATCGTGGGATGGGCGCGGATGCCCGCCGCGAACAGCTCGATCGGCGTGCGCGCCCATATCGCGGCCGCCGCCTCCGCTATCAGCTCGGTGGCATAGGGGCCGACGATGTGCGCGCCCACCAGCCGCTCTTCGGCCACCAACACCTTGATGAAGCCCTCGCGCTCGCCCATCGCCACCGCCTTGCCCTGCGCGCGGAAGGGGAAGGCGCCCACGCGCACCTCCACCCCCCGTTCCTGCGCCTGCTTCTCGCTCAGCCCGACGGAGGCTATCTCCGGCCACGTGTAAACGCAAAACGGCATCGCCCGATAGTCGATCTCCGCCTCCCCGCCCAGGGCATTGACGACCGCGACGCGGGCTTCCGCCTTCCCCGCGTGCGCCAGCAGCGGCGGGCCGATCACATCCCCCGCCGCGTACACTCCTTCCACGCCGGTCTCCATGCGCCTGTTGACCACCAGGCGCCCGCGCTCGACTTTGACCCCGATCCCCGGGGCGCCGCTGTCCTCGAACACCGACCGGCGCCCCACCGCCAGCAGCACCAGGTCCACCTCGAGTTCCGCCTCGCCCTCGCCCCCCGCTTGCGCGTACTTCACGACCTTAGCGCCATTCCGCGCTTCGATCGCCGTCACCCGCGCCGGGGCGTGGATCTTCACTTTCATGCGCTGGAACGCGCGCGCCAGCTCCGCCGCCAGGTCCGCGTCAACCTCGGGCAGGATGTGGTCGGTCATCTCGAAGATCGTCACCTCGGAGCCGAGGTCGGCCAGCGCGTACGCGGATT
>Ga0315294_10003548_pt1 | contig 17030 bp, 10 predicted proteins | sample YL17G13_40_MG_FD_203626 | JGI IMG/M metagenome (GOLD analysis project Ga0315294, IMG submission 203626) | Sediment microbial communities from Yellowstone Lake, YNP, Wyoming, USA - YL17G13_40 | ecosystem: Environmental > Aquatic > Freshwater > Lake > Sediment | place: USA: Wyoming | collected... | reverse complement strand
ACTTTACGCAGTACCTCCAATACAGATTCATCTTTAACACCCCTTGTTTCTATCTGCAAGCTCACCATCTTTTCTCTAAGTTTTTTAAAATCCTGACTAGGTGAAGTCTGTGTAACTGCATCTTGGGCAAGAATAACGCAGTAACTAAAGATAAAAATCGAACTCATTATGGGGAGTAATCTTACTATACGCATATACTCCTTTTGCCACTAAAACTTTTCCCAATGCATTACCTGCTCAATGCTTCTTTTTTCTATAACTTTGAATTTATCTTGGGATTTGGGATAACCTAAGGAGATGAGACTGACCAGCTTAAAATTTGGCGGGACACTTAACAAACTGCTAATCTGACTACAATAAGGTTTCTTATCACCGGCTACCCAACATGAACCAATACCTAAGGCAGTTGCAGCCAGGAGCATATTTTGGGTCGCAGCACTTCCGTCCTCTAAATAATATTTAGTATCCTGACAGATTACCGCAATACAGGCTTTGGCCTGCGCGATAAACTTTCCATATTCGGCTATATCCGCTATCTTCTTTAAAGTAGCCTGTTCAGTGACGACAATAAATTCCCAGGGTTGGATTCCTCTGGCTGTAGGCGCAAACCTCGCAGCATCCACAATCTTCTCCAGCGCCTCTTTGGGTATGGATTTATCCAGATATTCTCGGATACTTCTTCTGGTCTTGATAACTTTGATTGCCTCCATTAGATTTACCTCACCTATCGCTATTTTATGGCACCTTTTCCAAAATTAGCTGTTTATTATTCTGGTCAACCTTAAAATTAAATTTATTTAAAAAAGACATCCCCAATACACCGTCTTTAAAATTATTGTCGCCTACGTCATCCAATAAAACCGCAGCATCAACGTTCGTGGCCTCAACCCCCTGCACGGTTACGCTTTTTAAAGATATATATTTAGCATCAATTTTACGGCCATCGGCTAATTGTAATTTTACAATATCTTTTTTCCTATTGTCAGTATTTATCCCTAATTGCTCTCCTATTTTATGGGTCAATACTATGGCTGATGCACCGGTATCCATAAGAAGCTGAACACTGACTTTTTTATTCAATAGGGCATTGACGAATATATGGCCTTTCTCCTGGGATACCTCAACGCGTTTTGGCTGTTGCTCCCTCATTTTTGCCTCTTCCTCAAGCTTCCTTTCTGTTTCTTGTCTGCGCCTTTCCCAGTTCTGGCGAAGCTGTTCGGACTCATCTTCCGAAGACCTGGTAATCCGCTCTATTTCACTCTTCTTAAATCCTACTGTTCCAATCCCGATATCTAATTTTATACTATCCTCATCCTCGCTTTTTATAATTCCTTCAATACTGCGGCCGTTTTTCAAATATATGGTATCTGCGTCTGACTCTAAAATAAAAATGAATAAAAATAGCAAAGTTAAGGCGAATTCTTTCTTCATTATAGTACTATGTTAAATTTTAGCCCTTTTTAATACTTGTGAATTGTATAACTGCTTTTAAATAACAAGTTATAAATATCTTATCCCTTGAGGTTGATTCCACAGATTATAAAGCTGATTTCACCGATTGTCCCGTCGGTGACCAATCTGTGTAATCTGTATTTAATCTGCGAAATCATAATTTTAACAAACTACTGTTCATTCTTATCGTAGCTATTTAGCCAGCCTTTTCTGCAAAAATTCTCTAAATTCCGCCGGATATTCTATTTTGGCTTTTCCTGCGGAGCACTTCTCTATGCTTTCTATGATTTTTGGAATTCTTTCATAGGGGATACTGACGAGAAGCTTATCCTTTTCTACATTACATATCTTTCTTGCCGTATAGTCATAAAATGATATATTCACTTCACCGGTCAATAAAGGATAGATTATGGACATTCTGCAGGTAGGACCTCCGATTTTAATCTTAGGCATAACACCATCAATAAAGGTAACAAGGGTCAGGAGTCGACAGGTAGCTTCGGCATTAGAGATAAAAATGATCAATTGCGGCTGGACTGCGCTTTTTTCTAAAGGGCTTAATAAAAAACAGGCCTCGGCATTATCCGGCACCTCTTCCATCTGGCTTAATAATGTATCCAAAGCCTGGTAAGAGCAAAAAAGCTTCTCTCCCTCCACGACGAATTTCTTAATCATCTCAATAACCTTAGGATCTTTAATTTTGTGAAAGCCCAGATGCCAGCTTGCGCCAAAACAGGCATTATTGCCCTTGGAAATCTCTAAGGTTTGGCCAAGGCCAGCCTCTAAGATTGCCCGGCAGATGCGCAATTTTTTATCAGTTGCTTTTGGCCTGGCTTCTTTTAGGCAGCTGATTGCTACAGGGCTGTAATCTAAATTTAGGAGTTCCTTTAAAATCAAAGAATAATCCTGCCACTCTTTCTTCTCGCTCATTTTTCACTTTTTCCCTTTTTAGCTTCCTTCTCCTTATTTTCTTCGAGAATTTTCTGCGCGATTTCTGTTGGCACTTGAGCATATCTTTTAAATTCCATAGAGGCATTGGCTCGGCCGCTACTTAAAGAGCGAATTGCCGTCGCATATCCGAACATCTCCGCTAAGGGAACCTCCGCAGAAATAATTTTTTGTTTTCCTTTGGTATCCATATTCAGAATCTTTCCCCGGCGGGAACAGATATAACCGACAATACTGTTGACATATTCTTCGGGTGTGTTTACTCCCAGGGACATATACGGCTCAAGAAGTAGGGGCTGTGCCTGCAGAAAAATCTGTTTAAACCCCAAAATTGCCGCCATCCTAAAGGCAATGTCTGAAGAGTCTACTTCATGAAAAGAACCGTCAAAGAGATTTACCTTCACATCCACTACTGGGTATCCAGCGTAGGCTCCTTTTTGCATAGCCCCAATTACGCCTTTTTCTACTGCGGGAATAAAATTCTTCGGAATCGCCCCTCCTTTGATACTATCAACAAACTCAAAGCCTGCTCCAGGATTAGGAGAAAGCTCCATAATTACATGGCCATACTGACCCCTGCCCCCCGATTGCTTAATATATTTGCCTTCTCCGTTTGCAGTCTGTAAGATAGTCTCTCGATAAGCAACTTTAGGCTGACCCACAATTGCCTCCACCCCAAATTCTTCTTTGAGCCTATCTACAATAATCTCCAAATGTAACTCGCCCATTCCGGTCAGAATGGTCTCCTTGGTTTCTTCATCCGAAGAAACCAAGAATGTGGGGTCTTCATCCATAAGCCGGGATAGCCCTTTACCGAGCTTATCCTGATCAGCTCTACTTTTAGGCGCAATACTAAGAGAGACCACTGGCACTGGAAACTTAATCGCTTCCAATATAACCGGATTATCCGCACCGCAGAGCGTATCTCCGGTAACGGTATGCGTCAGACCGATAACCGCCACAATATCTCCGGCAAAGGCATTTTCGATATTTTCCCGTTGATTGGCGTGCATCTGCACAATCCTGCCAATTCTTGCCTTTTTATTTTTGGTGGCATTTAAAACATAAGTGCCGGTTTCCAGGACTCCGGAATAAATCCTTAAATACACTAACTTGCCCATATGCGGGTCAGACTGGACCTTAAAAGCCAAGGCAGTAAAAGGTTCTTTAATATCGGCGCTCCTGGAGATAATTTTCTCAGCGTCCTCAGGGTCATTGCCTTTTACTGCGGGAAGGTCAGCCGGAGAAGGAAAATAAAGGGTTATGGCATCAAGAAGCTTTTGCACTCCTTTATTTTTAAAGGCAGAACCGCAAAACACAGGAACCATTTTTCCGGCAATAGTCTGCCGACGAATAATCGGGATTAAATCTTCAAAGGTTATTGATGACTCTGATTCCAGAAATTTCTTCATTAGGGACTCATTAAAAGCTGCGACTTTTTCAATCAGTGCATGGCGGTATTTCTTGGCGTTTTCTTGGAATTCGGGTGGTATTTCTTCAGTATGAAATTCTTTACCTTGAGATTCTTCGTCATATATATAAGCCTTCATCTGGAGAAGGTCAATAATTCCGCGGAATTGGTCTTCCTGCCCTAAGGGTATTACTAGAACAGCGGCATTACCGCCTAATTCCTGCTCAATGCTTTTCACCACCCCAAAAAAATCTGCGCCTGTGCGGTCCATCTTATTGATAAAGGCAATTTTGGGCACATTGTATTTATCTGCCTGGTGCCATACTGTCTCTGACTGTGGCTCAACTCCTCCCACAGCACAGAAAACTGCTATTGCACCGTCGAGCACGCGCAGGCTACGCTCAACCTCAGCCGTAAAATCTACATGGCCAGGGGTATCAATAATATTAATCCTGTGCTCGTTCCAAAAACAAGTGGTGGCTGCCGAAGTAATAGTAATCCCCCTTTCCTGCTCCTGCTTCATCCAGTCCATCTGGGCTTTACCCTCGTGAACCTCGCCGATTTTATGCGAACGGCCAGTATAAAATAATATTCTTTCAGTAAGAGTAGTCTTACCCGCATCGATATGCGCCATAATCCCAATATTTCTTACCTTGGCAATATCAATCTTAGGAGTAGGAAGAACTCTTTCTTTTTTCTCTACTTCTTCTTTTATAATAGGCTCTTCTGGTTCAGGCTTTGCTTCTATTTCTGGTTTTGGTTCTGGGATTACTTCTGGTTCTGGTTTCGCTTCTGTTTCCGGTGTTACTTGCGGCTCAGGCGTTATCTCTTCTATTGTTTGCGGCTTAAGGTGCGAGACTTGAGTCTCAAAATGCTCTCTTTCTCTTAACTTAGCCTTTAATTGCAGAAGCTCTTCAACCAGAATCTTAAGCTTGGCCTCCTTGGCCTCTAATTCCTTCTCCAACTCCGTGTATTCTTCATTCAGTTTATTGAATTCTGTCTTAGGCACCCATTCGCTGATTTGCTCTTTCTTTTTAAATCCATCAATAGTATCAATGTGGACCTGTGCCTCCTGGCGCAGTTTTTCAATCTGATGCCTCATCACTTCAATTTGCTCAGATTTATCTTTGCCCTCTTTTTCCAGGTCCTTTAGCTTCTCACTTAATTGCTCTATCTGCCGGCCTAAATCTACATTCTTGCTAAATAGTTCCTGCACTTCTTTTTCTTTACCCATTAACTGATTCTTGAATTCTAAACTTTGCTCCTTAACCTTCTTTAAGTCTTCATCGCTTTTGGCGACCCACTCTTGCCTTTTGGACAACTGTGTCTCGAAATCTGCTTCTTTCTTTTTGGCAATATCCAATTCCTTCTCTAAATTTACGTAGTCGGTCTTAACTTTATCTAATTCATTTTGTAAAGAATTTACCTGTGTCTCTAAACTTTGCATCTGCTGCTCTTTATAAAGGATAGCCTGTTCCTTGGGATATCCTAAGGGCTTTCTTTTTATCTTTGCGCCTGCTTCCTTGGAGAAGAATAAGCCGTAGATAGAATATCCAATCATTCCAATTGCGACAATTAATATTGCTCCCAGCAATACAATCACTTCTTATCCTCGTATAATCATCACGTATAATTTAGGGATTATACGTGATTACACAGATGGTGTTTAGATTACACAGATTAAGGCATAAATAGCCTTTATCCGACAGCTTTTATTGCCAAAATCAATCAATAGCCCCTCCTAAATCGGTGTAATCTGCTTTTGGAATCTGTGCAATCATATATATGGTCTTTATAGTATGTCTTTTACTGAAGCAACCTTTTTCCAAAAATATAAATCGGTATATCTTTCTTCAGGAGATAATGAAAATATGACCTTGGGCCCCGATAGATTAAATGAAAACCCTGCTTGAAAAAAAATGGCTTAGCCCTTTCAGATAAAGTAGCCAGATAAACCCCCGGTATTTTTTCTTGGGCGAGATAATTAAGGTAAGTATTAATTAATCTTGAGCCGATTCCCAAACCGCGCGACCCTTCATTAAGATTGATATGCAAAGTTGCGGGATAATCTTTGGATAAATCCGGAGATTTAAATTCGCCTTTAAAAAAACTCATCACGCAATGCAAGAAAAAAATAATATTCTTCTTTTTGAAGAGCACGCCTTTGGTAAATATGCCCAGAAATAATCGCCAGGAGATTTTAAAATCAAAAACTTTTTTTAAAATAGCGGTGTCCTTGGCTCCGATAAGGTAACCGATAACCTTATCATTTTCTTCAGCCACAAAACAAGACCCTGGTTCATAATCGGTAAAGTATAAAGTCAAAAAATCCGCCAAGAGCTTTTTGTCTTCAAAAAATATGCTTGCGGGCTTACCCATAAAGGCTGTCTCCCAGGCAATCTCTCTTACAAAATCGCGGTCTCTCTGTGCATAGCGGCGAATAATAACCTCTTCCATTACTTATTCCAAATAGAGGATATGCCAAGCCGTATCATCCAAAGTTGAATCTCTTAAGCCTGCCCTGGTACAACTTAAAATATAATGCGGATTACCTAAGGTAGATAAAGGGATGCTGATTACCAAGGCCTTACCCTCAAAATGCATTTTTGCATCTTTAATAAAGAGCATCCGCTTTTTTTCTTTGACCCGCAGGCCTGCCATATCCACAATAAGTTTTATTTTTGGCATTTGGCTAAAGTCTCGCTTATTATGATACCCTAAGAGAAAAATGGATATCCCAAACTTCTCATCTATCCTTCTTTTTAAAGTTAAACTAATCAAAAATTGATTATCCGAAAGCGCATAGGCTAAAGTAGAGATCTGGCCTTGTTCATTCTCTCTGGCATCTTCTTTTATTTCCAAATGCTGCCAAGAAATTTCTTTCGTATTTTGTGCTTTTAGCTTAACTAGAGGATAATCTCCGAAAAGTTCATTTTTTCGGGCAAAGGTAAATAGATAGGGCGGATTATATTTTATCTGGCTTTTATAAAAAGATATGGCATTGTGCTTTGCCTTGATCTCCTCTTCGCTTAAGGGTAATTTCCACCATAAGCCACTAAGTTTATTTGGTGGCTCCAATTCCAAATCCGGATGATATCCTCTCGGTGTTGGCCAGCCCACCACATGAATAATATAAGGAAAGGTCTCAGGCGGCTTAATCTTGTCCTTTAAATCCCAGAGGGCAACCTGTAAAAACAAATACAGGGCGCGATGGTCGCGGTTGGTATCTGCAGGATGCGAAACAAATATTTTTGTAGGCTTAAAATCATAAACAATACTTTCAATGTCACTTAAGATACTCTCGCCTACATAAGGGGCGTCGTAAGAATAAGCGTTGCGGTAAGGAACCCGGGATACCCTGTTTAAAAGATTTCTGAAGGGTTTAGTTTTTTCTCCCCAATATTTCGTGAGAATCTCCATGGTCCCAAAATCCGGATAACCTAAGAATGTAATATCATTTTCTTTTAAACCCAAAGAGGTCATCGCCTCAATTGTCTCTTTTTGCCTTACCTCGCCCATATGCACCAATTCTCTTTTCTTAAAGGTAATCCTTTTTTCGTATACGATAAAGGCGAGCTCGTTATGGTCGCCGTTAGTATAGCAGACAACTTTAACGCGGGCGCCTGCGCTAAGGGCCCGTTGAATCAGACCGCCTGTGCCTATGGTTTCGTCATCCGGGTGAGGAGCAAAAATAAGCACCCGCTCACCTTTTAAAAAGGGGGGTAATTCCTGAAAATCTAAAGCCGCCGCTTTATCGCTAAGAAAAATAAAAAAAATAATAACCCAAAGTAAATAGGATTTATTTTTCATCTCTCGACGGTGCCTGTCCTGGGTTTGCATGCTGATTTTTTACTACTGGATATTTGATTTTACTTTGATTATTTTTGTGGGTAGGATGATAATTTCTACTCTTCTATTCTTGCGTCTTCCTTCTTCGGTGCTATTGTCGGCTATCGGCTTAAATTCTCCGTAGGCATTTAGGGAAAACCTCGCCGGGTCAAGGCCGCACTCGTCAGTAAAATAATTTAAAACGGAGAGGGCGCGGGCACTGGAGAGGTTCCAGTTAGACTTCCAACTCGAATATCTTATAGGCATATTATCAGTATGGCCTTCAATGATAATCTGGTTCTCCTTGGCAACAGTGTCTTTAAGTACCTCGGATATTTTTTTAAGCATCTCCTTGCTATCAGATTTAATCTTATTACTACCCGAATCAAACATTACATCGGTTAATACCGTTACCACGATGCCTTGTTTGGATACCTCTAATTTCATTTTGTAATCATCCAATTCTTTGCGTAAATCTTTCTCGATCCTATCCTTGGTCTCCTTTAAATCCGCCAATTGCTTGGTCATATCTTGAGAGGTTTTATCCCGCGACTCATATCCCTTCTTAGCTGCCTCTAACTCCCTGTCTTTGACTTTGAGGGCCTCCTGATCTTTCTTGGCTAAGTCCATTTGTTTAAGATAATCGCTATTCAACTTATTCATTTCTTTTTCTTTAGTCTCTGTTTGCTGTTTAAGCTGGCTGAGCTCTTTTTCCTCCTCCTGTATCTGTTTATCTTTATCCGCTAAGAGAGATTTCTGGCTCTGGAGGGATTCGCTAAGTTTGGCTAATTCTTTGTCTTTGGCGGTGAGATTATCCTCGAGGAGATTAGATTTTTCTTTTAGCTGAAGAATTTGGGTCTGGGTTTCCTCAAGTTGCATATCTTTGGCTTTTACCTCTTGCGCTCTCCCTTTAGACAGAGAACTAACCTGCTCTTTAGCTACCTTCTGCTCATTGATGAGTTTGGCTAATTCATTTTCTTTGGCGGCGAGGGTTTCTTCTTTTGTCTTTAGTTTAACCTGATAATCCGCAACTTTCTTTTGCAAGTCATCCTGACCCTGCTTTAGTTGCGCCTGCGAAGTCATGAGTTCTTTTTCTATCACGCTGATTTGCTGCTCGAGTCCGGTGATTTTGGACTGAGATTCTTTAAGGGTATCTTCTTTTTCCCATATTTGTTTATTTTTATCCGTTAAAAGAGTGTTGTATTGCGCCCTTTGCACCTCGAAATCTTCGCTAAACTTAATTAATTCTTTAGTTTTAGCGTCAATAATATCTCCCAGGCTTTTGAGTTTATCTTTATATTCTGAAATTTGTTTACCAGATTCCTCCCGCGCCTTACTCAGTTGAGCCTGCACATCTTTTAGTTTAACTTCTGCTTCCTGGATTTGTTTATCTTTTCCTGATAAGAGAGGCTTCTGATTTTGGAGAGTCTGGTTAAGGTTGGCTAATTCCTTGTCTTTGGCGGTGAGGGTTTCTTGCGAAACCTTGAGTTTAGCTTGAGAATCCTGCGTTGCTTTCAGTTCGTCATTGAGTTTAGATATTTCCTTTTCTTTGTTATTGAGGGTCTCTTCTACCGCCTTTAGTTTAGACTGATATTCCAAGACTTGCTGATTGGAGGCGCTTTGGCTCTGACTAAGTTGCGTCTGGATATCTTTCAGGATAGCTTCAGCTTTCTCTTTCTCGGCCAAAATGGATTTGTTTTCATTCATCTTGGCTTGCAGGCTATCATTGAGCTTGGCTAATCCCTTGTCTTTACTCGAGAAATTCTCCTGCAGGTCTTTAAGTTTTTCTTGGTATTCGGATATTTTAGCCTTGTAATCAGCTTGCTCGCGGTTAATTCTACTCCCTAATTCTCTGATCATTTTCTTGTTATTGGCAATATTTTTAATCAGGTCTACTGCTTCTTTATTCCTTCTTTTTAGTTTATTCTCTATAGACCCAATTGTGGCTTGATGAACTGTAACCTGTTTACTCAAATCAGACTGAGCTAAGCTAAGCTTCTCCTTGAGCTCATTAATACTCTTCTCTTTCTCCTGTATTTGCTTTTCCTTATCGTATAAAAGAGTTTTCTGAGTCTCTAGATCTGCGTTGATTTTAGCTAATTCTTTATCTCTGGTAGCGAGATTATCTTCTGTGTCTCTGAGTTTAGTTGGGTAATCTTGCATTGTTTTGAGTTCATCGCTAAGTTTAGCTAATTCTTTTTCTTTGGTGGTGAGGCTTTCTTCTGTAGCTCTGAGTTTTGCCTCATAGTCAGAGATTTTTTTACTGGAATTATCTTGGGACTGATTAAGCTGGGATTGGAGGTCTTTAATTTGGCTGTCTTTGGTTTTAAGATTTTCTTCGAGAATGCTGGTCTGCTCTTTTATTTTCAAAAGCTGTGACTGCATTTCCTTAAGTTGATTATCTTTGGCTTCTAACTGTTGCTCTTTTTCTTTAACCAGGGATTGAAGCCGGCCTTTACCCGACTCCTGCTCTGCAAGCAGTTTGTTTAATTCCCTCTCTTTAATTGCAAGATTATCTTCGGCTATTTTAAGTTTGGACTGGTAATCCGATATTTTTTGTTGATTGGCCTCCTGAATTTGGCTCAGCTGAAGAGTAAGTTCTTTAATCTTATTATCCCTGATTTCAAGATTCTTCTCGAGAATTCCGACCTGCTCTTTTACTGTTCCTAACTGAGACTGCATCTCCTTAAGCTGTGCATCCCTGCCACCTAATTGCTGTTCTTTGTCTTTCAGCAGGGAACCGAGGCTCTCTGCCGCTGACTTGGACTCTGCATTTAGTTTAGTTAATTCTTTATTCTTATTCTCAAGATTATCCTGGAGGTCCTTAAGTTTATCTTGATATTCGGGGCCTTGCTTAAGAGATAAATTCTGCAGTTCATTTAGCTTAGGCAGGAGGTCTTTGAGTGCAGCTTCATTATCCTGTATTTGTTTATTTTTTTCGATGAGAAGAGAATTCAGTTCTTCTTTTTCTATTTTTAGAAGATTATTAAGCTTGGTCAATTCTTCGTCTCTGGTTAAAAAACTATCTCCTACGGCTTTGAGTTTATTTTGATACTCTGCGATCTGTTGATTAGATACGTTTTCCAATTCTTCGAGTTTATTCTCTGCGTCTTTTAGCTGCTTATCCTTAAGCTTAAGGCCTTTTTCCAAAAGACTGGTTTGTTGTTGCAAATTGGTGAGTTTTGACTGGGATTCCTTGAGATTATCTTCTGCTACTTTAAGTTTGGACTGGTAATCGGCAATCTTCTGGTTGGCGTCCTTGGGTTGCTCAAGTTGGGTTTGCAATTCCTTTATTTGCTTATCCTTTGCCTTAAGATTCCCTTCCATAATGCCCAGTTGATGCTGGGCATTAAAAAGCCTGGCTTGGATGCTTTCTAGATTTCCCCGTTTCTCCTCTATTTTTTTTATCTGATTTTGTCTGCTGGCGAGATCATCTTCTTTCGTTTTCAGTTTACCTTGATAATCCGCAATCTTTTGGTTAAATTCTGCCTGGAGTTGATTAAATTTGGCTTGCAGCGTATCAAGTTGAGCGTTCTTTTCGGAATTATCTTTAGCCAGAAGATTATTTGCCTCTTGCAATTTCTTTACTGTTGCGTTTAATTTGTCATTTTCGCTTTTTAGGCTGGCTATTTGCTTGGTGATAGACTCCATATCTTTTTCAAAGTTGTAAAGATATGTTGACCTAGACTCTTCTCTCTTGGAGACCTCTTTCTCTGCATCCACCCCCATTTTCTGCAAATAGCTTCTGGCTACGGCGTTACTGGGGTCAATGAGCAAGGCCTTCAAGAATTCATGTTTGGCAGTTTCGAAGTCTCCCTGGTCATAGCAAGATTTGGCATATTCGCAGAGGAAGCTTATTGAAAGGTCAGTTTTTATTGGAAGGCTGGTTTTCTCGCTGCAAAATCCTTTTAGGCTAACCCCTAACAGAAAAATAATTATCAGCAATAATAATCTTAAATTCTTCATCTTATTTAGCATTATAGGTTTATTTAAAAGTATTTTAAGTTAAAAAGGGGCCTTAAGCAAGTAGTATTTTATCAGGTATAAAAAAAGTCCAGATTTTTCTTCTGGGCTAAAGATATGAGCATCTAAGTTTGTCGTTTTAGCTTAATTTTTCTTGACCTCTTTTGGGACCTCTTTTGGTTTTAAGAAAGATACCCTTTCTTTTTTTAAATTCTTGATATAAGACTCGGATACCTTAAATACGAGGTTGGCAGGAATAACTCTTAAGTAGTGAGACTTCTCAGATTCAAGATATTGACCAATCTCCATCTGGGCGGCTTTCTTGGCTTCGAGGTCTTGCAGGGTAATTTTTAAGGAAGGGGCGTCAAAACCATAGGTGGAGAGACTCGGGTCTAAAATCTCTTTGGCATAGATATTGGAAATATTGCGCAACAGTTCATCGACCTTGCTGGTATCAATCTCTTCGCCTTGAGCCAACGCAGGCTCAAAGTTCCAGACCGGATTGGCGCTACCTTCCGGTTGACTTTTCTTGAAAATCAACTGCTCTTTGTCGCTTATCAATTCAATTTTCTGTATCTGCTTTGCCTCAAAGGTGAATAACTTTAAGTCGGCAAAATAAGTATCATTCAGCTTTGCTTCTTTGCTATACAGATTAAAGAGCGATAGGATATCTTTATTTACCAGGACAACTTTTTCGGATTTGTCCTGTCTGACAAAAGTCTTATTCCAATCAGGTTTTAGAAAAGAAACCACCAGATGATTGATAATATTACCTGTCCCCGCTTCAATAAGAATATGCAAGGCCTTGCTATCTTCAATCTGAAAATCAGCGAATAAATCTTTAGACTCGGCGCGCACCTCGCCTTTTAATCCTTTTAGCTCCTTCAGTAGATTATCCACGCTTGGCTTTCTGGCTTTAATCCCGTACTTACTCTCTAAAATCCAGAGCCCTTGCGAGTTTTTCACTAAAACCATCTTATTCTTTTCATCATCGCCCTTATAGACGACGACCCCTGAAATAAAAGTCTCGGGTAAATCTTTGATTAATTCAAATTCAGTAGTCAGTGGCGCGGTTTCCTGTTTAGCTAAATATTTTTTCTGGGCAGTCTTCTTGACCAGAACCAAAACCAATAGGCCTAAGACCACGCCGACAATAACTAAAAGTTTCTTAAATCCCATGCTTATTTCTCCCGCGCCATAGAATAAAACTGTTTCTCTTTACTGCGTAAGAATAAACGCAAAGATGCATAGATAATCAATAATATCGGGACCAAAAAGATAGTGATGAACCGGTAAAATATCTTTTGATTATCGCTTACCTTTTTAATATCCCGGCTGACATAAGATTTGGCGCGAATCTTAACAATACTCTCACCCAGCGTTAGCCCATCCACAATATTACTGAAAAGGCCTAAATTCCCCGGATTAGCAATCAGGTCGTCATTAAACATTTTTGAGCAGCCGATAACGATTAATTTTGCGGGCTTGGGATTTTCCATCTCGGCCTTCTTTTCCTCTAATTTCACTGGCTCTTCTGGCTTGGGAGTGGTAACCTGCAAGCCTAGCGGCTCTTGCGGCTTCTCCTCTTTTTCTTTAGGCCACTCCGGAAGATTTGCTTGGGCGAAGGTATTACTGAATTGATCCTCAAGCATCACACCCAAAGTGAATTTACCTTCGGAGCCGGATTTAGGAAATACCAGTGATTCTTTTTTAAGGTTCCCTCCTTCATAAGGCAACTTCCAGCTGCGCGGGCTTGAGGTAAACATAATTGACTTTTTTAAGCCAGACTGTTTCAAAATATCATCGGAAACATCCAATGCTGAACCCCACAGATACAGCAATGAAGGCAGCCGGGTCATCAAAAGCATATTTTTGTTCATCGTGTCGTAGCGGACATTAATCTGATTGGGAATTTTAATCGGCATGGATAAGGCAAACGGACCCACTCTCTGGCCGGTAGATACCTCAATAATCTCGCTGTTTTCATCCATGAGCATATCTTCGTTTATACTAATCCCCCATTTTTTAATCAGCTTATTTATATCTAAGTTAAGTTTTTGCGGAGTAACTTCCAGGCCGCTGGGAGGAGTAATCTGAAATGAATAGTCAAATCCGTTAGCCGCCAGCAAAAGTGAACCACCCTGATATAAAAATTTGTTAATTTCAAAAATCTGCCTATCGTTTAGTTTTCCCGGATTTATCATCATCAGGATACTTGTGTCTTCAGGAATAGAATTCTCTTTAGTCAAGCCGATGCGCTCTACATCATAGCCATTATTGCGCATTAAAGGCACAATGGTTTTATATTCATCCTCATATTGAGGTTTGTTTTGGTCCGACCCAGATAGAATGCGGCTTATTTCCGGAGTAAACTCTTCGGTTTTTAAAGGAGCAAGAACAGCAATCCTGGGCTTCTTCTCCTGCATAAGTTTCATAATCCGGGAGAAAAGAAGATATTCTAAATCCGGAAGTGTCTGAGGAAGGATACGCGGAAGTATTTCCTCGCTTTTCTCCTTGTAACTTAGCGATAATGCCGAATAAACCAGTTTTAAACCTACTTCATCCTTGTCAATGCTCTGAACCTGAAAAGGCACAATCCCTTTATCCTGAAGCGTTTTTTCCAGTGATTCAGCGCCCTTTTCCTTTTCGGCATTCTCTTCGGCCTTCTTTTCTTCTAAAAGTCGCGCAGCTTCAATATGAAAGACCTTAAAATTAAATTTGTTGTTGGAGGCAACCCTTAATTCCTCAAGTTTACCCACAATATCCTGCTCTAGGGTCTTAAAGAAAGTAGGCATCTTTTCTGCAGGCGTAATATAAAGATTAACTGAAACCGGCGCCTTCAAATCCTTAAATATTTTCTTGGCCGTATCTGAGACAGTATAAATCTTATTTTCCGTGACATCAAATCTACCTATGGGTAAGTCATGCACCAGCAAATTAAAAAGAATTACTCCTAATAAACAGATTAAAACTGCAATGGAAAAAACTATTTTTGCCTTGGGCTTTAATCTTCCTTCTAAAAAGAAACCGTTCAAGAGGAGAAAAACTGCGCTGGCAATAACAAAATAAAGAATATCCTTAAGGTCAATAACCCCTTTACTAAAACTAATCAGGTGGGAAGCTGCGCCCACATAATCTTTTAAAAAGGTTCCCAGGCCAGCAGTCCAGCCATCAATAAATGAGGCGAAAAAGTCGGTTCCCAAATAGAAAATGGCAAAACAGCTTAAAGTGGTCAGGACAAAAGCCACAATCTGCTCTTGGGTGAGCCCGGAGATAAAAATCCCGATGGCCAGAAATAGAATACCGATCATTAAAGAACCCAGATATCCCCCAAAAATCGCTCCGGGATCTGGCCGGCCACTAAGATAAAGAATAATCGGTATAGTAATAGTGCTTAATAAAGATATAAGGTAAAAGATTAGGCTGGCAAAAAATTTACCTAAGACCAGCTCTGCGGGTTTCATGGGAAAGGTGAGCAATAATTCATAGGTATGCACCTTCTTATCTTCGCTCCAGAGTCGCATAGTAATTACAGGTATAAAAATAAATAGTATTAAAGGCAGGCTGTCAAAATACAGCTTCATATCCGCCTTACCTATAAGAAAGTAGCGGGTCATAAAGAGGCTGTTGTTAATCGCGATAAAGACAATCAGGTAAATATAGGCAATGGCAGAATTAAAATATGCGCCTAACTCTCTTTTTGCAATCGTGTAAATATTCCTCATAATACTTAAGCCGCCTTTTTAAATAGCCCTAAAAAGACTTCTTCTAAAGATGGCTCTTTCAAAGCCAATTCTCGCAAAAACCAGCCCTTTTCCCGGGCAAGATTATTTATTGCCCGGGCTGCTTCCTCATAAGAAACTGCTGTGCATAAAAATTTAGAGGTTCCGGAAATTTCTTCAATGAGATTACAGCTTTTTAAACTCGTTATCCCTTTAAGCGCAGAGTCGATTTCCTTCCAGGGGGCACGGATGGAAACCAAGAAAGTGTTCTCGCTAGATTTATCCTTCTTTAATTCCGCTAATGTGCCTTGGGCAATGATACGGCCCTGGTCGATAATCAAAAGCCGGTCAGCCACACTAGATGCCTCCTGTAAGATATGGGTAGAAAAAATAATCGTCTTTTCTTTAGCCAGGTCTTTGATGAGTTTACGGATACCCACAATCTGCATGGGGTCAAGGCCTGAGGTCGGCTCATCCAAGATAAGCACTTTGGGGTCGTGGATTAATGCCTGGGCCAAACCCACCCTCTGCCTGTATCCTAAAGATAATTCCGAAATAATATGCTTCCAGACACTGGCAATCTGCGTAGCTTCAATAACCCACTCTTTTCTCTTTTTTAATTCTACAGAGGATAATCCGCGGGAACGGCCGACAAAATCAATAAATTCATCCACGCGCATATCCATATAAAGAGGAAGGTTCTCCGGAAGATAACCAATAACTTTTCTGGCGGAAAGCGGGTCTTTGGTCACATCGAAGCCGCAGATTTTTGCGGTTCCCTGGGTAGGATAGATAAAAGTGGTAAGAATACGCATAAGCGTCGACTTGCCTGCACCGTTTGGCCCAAGCAAACCAACAATCTCATTCTCCCTGGCGATGAAGGAAACGCGGTCAAGCGCCCGGGTAGAGCCATAATACATGGTAATGCTTTTGGCTTCGATCATAGTGCCTCATCAACTAAATAATATTATGATTACACCGATTAAAAGGCAGATTACACAGATAATATCGCTGTCTTTAATCTGTGGAATCTTTTTTAAAAATCTGTGAAATCAATACAATCATTATCTTTTAGACATAGCATCATAGGAATGGTATCTTAGGCAATATCTCTTAAAATTTTATGCGTATTCGATTATTTTGTCAAGAAAAAAATTACCGGTTCATCATTAGTTGGGAGGCGGGAGTTTATTTTTTAAATGCCTGAGAGATGCCGTAGGCAGCAGCTGCTCCGATGGCTGTGGAAATTAAAGCGCATCCGGAAGTTAAAATGCTAAATGCACATATTGATACGAGGGCGCAAATCTTTTTGAGCATTGAACCTCAATTTTTAGGTATCGCGCATATCCTTTAAACAACGATACTATAGCAAAGTTAAAACCTGTGGCGCCTATGATGACTTAGCCTAAAGTTGCCTTTTGGTTGTTTATGCGCAGGCTGATGCGCAGGCTGAATAAATTGTTCCTGGGAAATCTCCGGGTGTTTTGAGATCGGCAGAGAAATCCTGATAATTTTCTCGATATCGCGCACATCACGGCTCTGGTCAGGCGTAGCAAAAGAAATCGCATGCCCCTTATGGCCTGCCCTCGCGGTCCGGCCGATACGATGCACATAATTTCCCGCTTCATCGGGAAGGTCATAGTTGATTACAAGCTCGATACCGATAACATCAATTCCCCTGGCAGCGATGTCGGTTGCCACAAGCA
>Ga0315294_10003547_pt1 | contig 17031 bp, 9 predicted proteins | sample YL17G13_40_MG_FD_203626 | JGI IMG/M metagenome (GOLD analysis project Ga0315294, IMG submission 203626) | Sediment microbial communities from Yellowstone Lake, YNP, Wyoming, USA - YL17G13_40 | ecosystem: Environmental > Aquatic > Freshwater > Lake > Sediment | place: USA: Wyoming | collected... | reverse complement strand
GCTTCTCCTCGTAGACCTGCGTCGGGACGCAAAGGCTGAGGAATTTCGGCGGCGGGTTGTAGAACGTATGCCTCATTTTGAGGGGCCGGAAGATATTTTGTTCGGCGAATTCTGCGATCGTCTTCCCCGTGACTTTTTTAACGATGTAGGCCAGGGTGATATAGCCGAGGCAGCTGTAGGTGAATTTCTCGCCCGGCGGCGCCTCTTTTTTGAGCTGGCCGATGTGGATGACCAGCGTATCGACGGGACAGGGACGGCCGTATTTCTTTTCAACTTCGTCGGCAGGTGTGTATGCCGGCAGACCGGAGGTGTGGGTCAGAAGATGCCAGAGCCGGGCGTCCTCTCCCGGTTCGCTCTTCTTGTTCGCTTCGGTCTTTTCAGCCACGTAAGGAGTAAATTCGGGGACATAGTCCTTAACTTTTTCGTAGATGCTCAATTTTCCCTGCTCGGCAAGGATCATGATGGAGGTGGCCGTGGCAATGGGCTTGGTGAGGGAGGCCATGTCGAAAATCATGTCCGCGGCCATAGGCTTATGCTGCGGAATCCATTGGCTCTCGCCATAGGCTTCGCGCAGGACCACCTTGCCCTTGCGGGACACGAGCAGAACGGCGCCCGGAAAATCCTTTCGGGCTATCGCCTCTTTGATAACGACCGATGCCTGATTGAGGCGATCCTCCGACATCCCGACACTCTCGGCGCCCGATCGAGGCAAGGTTTTACGGCCGCAGCTAAGATTGACAAAGAGGATCGCGAAAAGACTGACGGCAATTTTTTGCGACGATTTCATCGATGCCTCCCCTGGCTTGGATAAAAAGAGGAGTTTCTCATATGCAGGCTGAAATCTCGAAACACTATTAACACATTTTGATGTTCTTTGCAAAACCTCCGTCAACTGACAAACCCTGTTTACGGAAAGGGCAATTTTAAAAGGCTATTGACTTAGGAGGAAACAATATTTTCGCCAAGAAGAGCTGTCGAAGAATCTTATTTAAAGCCGGGAATGGCTATTATTATTAAGCGAAGTGGATTTAGAATTTATGAAATTTCGCTCCTATCATTTAACCCCAAAGCGTCATACGACTGGTTTCGAGAAACGGCAGGTTCCCGATCGGCGATGATTGTTTTCAATCCCCCTTCTTATTCCTCAGCTTCATCCCGAATTCTTTTAAATTCTTCTTTGAGTTCAACAAAGGCCTTGACGATCTCCGGGTCGAAGTGCGTCCCGCTCGAGGCAAGAACGATCTCCGTGCTTTTTTCGTGAGAAAAGGCGGGTTTATAACAGCGCTTCGCCCTCAAGGTTTCATAGACGTCCGCCACCGCCATGATGCGTGCGGAAAGCGGGATGGCTTCGCCCGCTAAACCCTGGGGATAGCCGCTACCGTCCCACTTTTCATGATGGAACCCGGCGATGGTGATCCCCATATCGAGCAGTGCATTTCCCGGGTATTTTTGCCGGACGGCCTCAAGAGTATCAGCCCCGCGCCGGGCGTGGGTCTTCATGACCTCAAATTCTTCCGGCGTCAGCTTCCCAGGTTTCAGGAGAATATGATCAGGAATGGCGACTTTCCCGATATCGTGCAAAGGACTTGCATGAAAAATATTCTCGACAAAAGCCTCATCGATCTGTTCGCTCCAGCGGGAGCGCTGTTTCAGTCTGCCGGCCAACTGCTTACAAAAAACCTGGACCCGTTCAAGATGCATGCCGGTATCATCATCCCGGGATTCCGCCAGCTTGGCCAGGGCAAATATCATGGCCATCTGCGTGTCTGAAATTCGCTTCACCTGGGCTTGAACAAGCTTCTCCAATTCGCGATTGTGCATCTCGAGCTCTTTTTGAAGGCTTCGGAGCTTCAGGTGTGTTTCCACGCGAGCCTGGACTTCATCAATCTGAAAGGGCTTGGTGATATAGTCGACTCCGCCGACGGAGAACGCCTTGACTTTGTCCAGGATTTCGTTAAGAGCGCTGATAAAGATGACGGGGATTTCCTTCAGCCGTTCGTCCGCTTTCAGGCGCTCGCAAACTTCGTAGCCGTTCATCTCCGGCATGTTGATATCGAGCAGGATCACATCCGGCGGGTCGCTCTTGGCGGCTTGAAGGGCCAGCATCCCGCTGGGAACCGGCCTGGTTTTATACCCTCGTTCCTTGAGCATATTCGCCAACAGCAGGAGGTTGGCCGGGGTATCATCCACGACCAGGACATTCGGCTTAGGTGAAGGAGCGATCGATGATTTCATCGGGAGTTTCTTCCTGTCTGCAAAAGCTCAAGGAATTCCGTGTATTCAAAACGTTCGATGAGGCTCCGCAGTTCCTGGGCGACAAAGATGTTGTGGTCCTCGACGCCGCCGACCAACTCCATCATCAGCTCAAAATCCGCTTTGATGACGGCGTCCCTCATCTTATGGATGGACTCCTCCGGCAGAGCCGACAAAACTTCTGCCGTCATCGCGCTCATCACCGCGTCATTGGGCAGGAGTTTTTCGGACCTGGCCTTGTCCGAAAGACTATACTCAACACCCAGGAGCTTTCCGATCTTCTCGAAAAGAACGGCTTCCCGAAAAGGCTTGGCAATAAATTCATCGGCGCCGGCCCGGAGGGCTTCCCGGCGGTCCTGTTCAAACGCGCTGGCCGATACACTCACGATCTTGACGTCCCGGCCGCCGGCATCGGCACGGATGCGGCGGATAGCGTCGTAGCCGTCCATCACGGGCATGCGCATGTCCATGAAAATCAAATGCGGCTGCCATGCCCTGAATGTCTCGACAGCTTCTTCGCCGTTAGTCGCCTGTCTCATTTCGAATCCGATATCGCCGAGCAGCCGGGAAAGGAGCGCCAGGTTCGTCTCTTCGTCATCGGCAATCAGGATTCGGTACTCCGGCTGTCCCGGCCGGAGGCCTCTCACCCGAGCCAATTCCTGTTTTTTTTCGTTAGGGCCAGTCTCGCTCTCTTTCAGCCGAACATCGAACTTGAATAAGCTTCCGGTCCCGTCCTTGCTGCCGACCATGATGTCCCCTCCCATCAGGCGGACAAATTCCTTGCTGATCGCCAGGCCCAAACCCGTGCCCGATCCAGCCCGGCGGCTATTCTGCGTTTGCAGGAAAGGCTTAAACAGATTATTCAGTTCCGTTTCCGGAATGCCCGGTCCCGTGTCTTCCACTTCCGCCAACAACCGAAGTCTGTCCGAGTCCTCCTGCTTCACCCGAACCCTCAAGACGACTCCGCCTTTCTCGGTGAATTTCACCGCATTCCCGAGCAGGTTAATGAAGACCTGGAGCAGTTTGCCTTGATCCCCTACGACATAACCAGGCATATGACCTAAGCCTTCCACGGAGAAATTCAGCTTTTTCGCATCGGTGCGCACGCGAAACATCATCTCCAGATCCTCGAGCAGCGCCCGGAGGTTGAATATCGTGGGATTGAGAGTCGTCCGGCCGGCTTCTATTTTCGACATTTCCAGGATATCGTTAATCAGCGCTATTAGGTGCTCGCCGCTCCGGTTGATGATGTCGAGATGCTTCCATTGCTGGGGATTCAGCGTATCATCTCGCTGCATCAACTGGGAAAATCCAAGGATGGCGTTCATCGGGGTCCGAATCTCATGCGACATATTGGCCAGAAAGACGCTCTTGGCCCGATTGGCCGCATCGGCGGCTTGCCTCGCCGCATCGAGCTCTTTGGTCCGTGCCTCGACAAGCTCTTCCAGATGTTCCCTGTATTTGTCCAGCTCTTCCTCCGCCCGCTTGCGCTCGGTGATGTCTTCAATGGTTCCGTCGAAATATTGGATGCTTCCCTGCTCATCCTTGACGGCGACCGCCGAGACCGAACAAACGATCGGGCTCCCGTCCTTTTTCTTGAGGTGTGTTTCCTCATTCCTGGCAAATCCCTGTCTGAGCATTTTTTCGCTAAATTTTTCTCTGGCCGCTTCGTTCTGGTATAAATCAGAAACAGCCAAAGCCAGGAATTCCTTTTTGTTCTTATAGCCAAACATCTTAACCATGGCGGAATTCGCCTCGAGGAACCTGCCCTCGGCTCCTGCGGTATTTCTGTAAACTCCGATATTGACATTTTCGGTTAAGGTTCGATATTTTTCCTCGTTTTCTTTCAGGGCCTGCTCCGCCTTTTTGCGCTCCGTGATGTCTCTGGCGATTCCCAAGACGACCGTTTTGCCCTGGAACTTTACGGGGTGGGTGCTGATTTCAACCGCGACCTTGCTGCCGTCTTTTCTTTTCAAAATAAATTCATCGGGCCCGGTCGACTTGTTTCTTAGATTTTTGAATAAAAGATAAGCGGCTTTCGGAATAAACTCCGCAGAAAGCAGGTTCAGCTTCAAGAAGCTCATTCCGACGAGCTCCTCCCTCTTATAGCCCGTCAGTTTCTCCGCGGCCTTATTGCCGTCAATAAAATTGCCTTTCAGGTCGTTCAAATAGTAAGCATCGGGAGCAGATTCGAAGACAAGTCTGAACCGCTCTTCCGACTTTTTGAGCTCTTCCTCCGCCCGGACGCCCTCGATGAGTTTTAAAACAGGATCCATCAGCAACGTCAATTGGCGAACGTCGGATTCATCGTAATCTTCTTCTTTGTTTGCGACACCAACTACGGCCGTAATATTGTCATCAGAAAAAAGCGGTATCGTCAAATACCTGGAGAGTTTCACATGTCCCGTCGGACAGCCTTTGTTATTTGGATTAGGAGCCTGATAGTCATTGATCATAAAAGGCGTTCGACGGCGAATGCCTTCCGCCCAGATGCCGGCGTTCTCCAAGGGAAATACCAGCGATTTTTCGGGGACTTCACATTCCTTCATCGCCTCTCTAGACCATGTGACGATTGTCATAGCTCTGTTTTCTTCGCTGTAGAACCCAAAAAACCCAATTTTGCTCGAGGTCAACTTAATCGCCTCATGAAGAGTGCAATCAAACAAGTCCTGTATATCTTTCGATTTATGTTGTGAAATATTCAGGAGGCTTTGCAGCCTGGCCTCATTGAGCCTAACTTCCTTCTCGGCCTGCTTGCGCTCGGTGATGTCGGCGGTGACAATAACCACGTTCCAATCGGGTAATTTAACGGGAACTGCGCTCACGCTGGTCCAGATAACTTTGCCGTCCTCCTTCACGACTCCGGTCTCAACATTGTGAATTGCCCTTTGCTCCTTGATCGCCCGTGCGCTGGCAAATTCCTCGGCCGGCATGAGCGTTCCATCCGCTCTGAGATATGTTCGATTCTTGTAATCTTCTCTGAACAGACCCTCTCTGGAAATCTCCAAAATCCTTTCAAGGGCGGAGTTCGCAAAGGAGATCTTTTGTTCTGTATCGAGAATGGAGACTCCTATTGGCAGTATTTCGAAAAGGGCTTTGAGTTTCGATTCCCTTTCCTGCAACATCTCCTCCGCCCGCCGGCGTTCGGTGATGTCTTCCCCTGAGCAAAGGACGCCAACGAAGTTCCCTGCTTCATCTTTCAAGGGTATATTATGCCAGGCGATGATTCTCTCCTCCCCTTGTTGAGTGAGAACTGGATTTTCATGGTATTCAACGGGCTCGACTTCTCCGGCCATCAACCTTTTGATAACGTCTTGTACCTCATCCTTGATTCGTGCCGGCAAGAAGGCCTCGAACCAGTTCTTTCCGATGATCTCATGCTCCGGATAGCCGAGAATTTTGCATCCTTTTTTATTGATCAGGGTGACCGTGGCCGATGAATCCAAAATGACGATCATTACGCCTGCGATATCCAGGTAATTTTGGGCCTTATCCTTCTCCTTACCCAGCTCTTCCTCCCGCTTTTTCTCGTCGATGATGTGGGCAATATAGCTGGCGATAGCCTGCAGGACGGAGACATCGTCTTCAGAGAAGGCGCTGACTTGCGTCGCCTGAAGGTCGAGAACGCCTATGAGCTGATCTTGGACAACCAGGGGAATAATCAACTCCGCTTTTGTCTCCGTGAGGTGATTGGGGATATAGTCCGGCTCTTTGGAAACATCATTGGCGACAATCGTCTGTTTCAAGAGACCCGCCTTGCCGATCAGCCCTTGCCCTAGTTTTTGTCGATGGCCCCTGGGGATAAGAAAGCCCGATTTGTTCCAGCCGGTCAGATATTCAATTTCCTTCGTTTCTGGATGATAAAGGTTCACGGAAATCTTGTAATATCCGAAGGATTTGCCGATGCTTTCGGCCGCCTGGACGATCACCGTTTCAATATCGGTATTCACCGGAATTTCGCTTTGAATATGATGAATTAGCTCGAGCTGGGCATTCCGCTTTTGAATCGCCTCCTCCGCCCGCCTGCGCTCGGTGATATCTCTTGTAATCGCGACAAAGCCTTTCGGTTCTCCCTCGATATCATGAACCAGGGTGGAACTGAGTTCACCGATAAAACGGGATCCGTCTTTCCTGACCAAGATATATTCTTCATTTTTTAAAATACCGTCTCTCAAGGTTGCCTGAAGATTTTTCATCGCCCGTTCGTGATCTTCCGGAGAAATGAGATTAAGAGCGCTTTTCCCGATAAGTTCTTCGGAACTTTTAAAGCCGTGGAGCTCGAGAGTTCGAGGAGAAACGTAGGTGATCCTGCCCTCCATATCCGTTGCGGTGACCACTTCCGGAGAGGTTTCGATCAGCATTCGAAACCATTGCTCAGACTTGACAAGCCGGCGTTCTGTTTTTTTGCGTTCAATGGCATAGCTGATCGACGTCACCAGCCGGCTAGTGTTGCTTTGCTCTTTGACAAGATAATCCTGAGCCCCTTTTTTTATGGCATCGAGAGCAAGCGCTTCATCGGCGAGACCCGTCAGCACGATAATCGGAACCTCTTGTTCCTGAACGTTGACCTTGATGAACGTCTCAAGTCCCCGGCTGTCGGGCAACCCGAGATCCAAGAGGATGACGTCATACAAGGTCTCTTTGATTTTCCCCAACCCCTCCTTGAGGCAGGAGGCAGTTTCAAGATCAAACAGGCTGATGTCCACTTCCTTAAACATTTCGCTAATGAGGAGGATATCCCCGGGGTTATCCTCGATCATCAGCACCTTGATCTGTTTGTCGGTCATATTTTATCTTCCGTCGGGAGTTTCATCGTGGCCGGCCCGTTAAGATTTCCAGCGGCGTCCGAATCTGAGTTCGGCTTATCGTGTTGGCGGATGTCTTCATCTTAATTTCTCTGTTTCCGGCAAGGTTGGTGAGCTGCTGTTTTCCTCCTCTCACGGCCCCAGGATTATGGCAAAATGTCTTCCGTGCCCGTCAGGCCTGTCCGAGATATACCATCACGATTTCTGCCTGGCATACTAAAATTGTCGGGGGAATCCTTCAGTTTAACAATCCCCTCTTTGAATGAAGTTTAAGATGATTTTTGTTCGGGTTTTATCACCTATAAGGGGGATGTCGGCTCGATGACAGACGGCTTGATTTGTAAACTTTCTTACAAGTTATTTATTTTAAAGGAGGTTAGAGGATGAAAAGGATATTTTCTCCAGTTATTTTCCGCTGCTTTCGCCCGGCGGCAACTTGACCACTGTCAGCCAGAAGTCCTCGATGGATTTCACGACCTTGATGAATTGATTCAGGTCAATGGGCTTTGTGATAAAGCAGTTCGCATGGAGGTTGTACGTCTTCATGACGTCTTCCTCATCCTTAGAAACCGTCAGGATGACCACAGGAATTCGCTTCAGGTCGGCGTCTTCTTTGATCTCTGCCAGAACCTCCCGGCCGTCTTTTCTGGGAAGGTTGAGGTCCAGCAGGATGAGGTCCGGTCGCGGCGCTCGAGCATGCTTACCCTCTTTCCGGAGAAAATCCATCGCCTCCTGGCCGTTATCCACCCAGTGCAGAGCGTTGCGGACTTTGGCGTCCTGGAAAGCTTCCCTGGCCAGCCGGGCATCCCCCGGATTGTCCTCAACCAATAAGATTTCGATGGGATGGACCGCGATTTCGGAAACCATATTCATTCCCTCCTTTTTGGTATTGTGAAAAAGAAAGTGGAGCCTTTGCCGGGCTCTGATTCCACCCAGATCCGCCCGCCATGCCTTTCCACAATCTTCTTGCAGATGGCCAGCCCGATGCCCTCTCCCGAATACTCTTCTCTGCTGTACAGGCGCTGGAAGATGACGAAAATTCGGTCGAAATATTCTTTGGCTATGCCTATGCCGTTATCCCGGACTCCAAACATCCATTCTTCCTCCCTTGACTCAGAGAAGATATGGATCCGGGGCGGCTCCTTTCCCCTGAATTTTATGGCATTTCCGATCAGGTTCTGGAACAGATGGAGCATCTGGGAAGCATCGGCAGTGATCTCAGGCAAGGATTCATGGGTCAGAAGGGCCTGGTTCTCTTCGATTAAGGGAAGAAGGTTGGCGTGAACCCGGGCCAGGATCTCTTCGCTGTTGACAGGCTCGAAGGGCGTGCCGCGGGTGGAAAGGCGGGAGTAGGATAAAAGGTCATTGATCATGCGCTGCATGCGGTTGGCGCCATCCACGACAAACTCGATGAATTCATCGGCACTCTTGTCGAATTTTCCTTTATAGCGCTGCTCCAAGAGCTGAGTGAAGCTGGAGATCATTCTCAGCGGCTCCTGAAGGTCATGAGAGGCGACATAAGCGAACTGTCCAAGATCTCTGTTGGAACGTTCCAGTTCCCTGTTCAAGGCGGAGAGTTGAACGACCTGGCTCTCAAGGTCCTTATTTAATCTTGCGATCGTTTCCTCAGCCTTTTTGAGGGCGGTGATGTCCTGCTGGGCCATAAGTAAGACTCGCTGTCCGCCCAATTCTATCTGATCGATGTTGAGGAGAGCATAAAAAGCCGTCCCGTCTTTTCTCTTCATCCTGACTGTGTAATCCCGGACTTTGCCTGTTTCCTCCAGGATTTTGAGCATCTCCCTGCGATCGTTGGCATCCGCGTAAGTTTCCCCAATATTGATTGTCTTGAATTCCTCTTGCGAATAGCCTGTCATCTCCTCCACCATCCGGTTTATAGAATAGATATTCCCCTTCAGGTCTAATATCCCTATGCCTACGGGCACCGCCTCAACCAGCTTGGGCAATCTCTCCTCAGATTCACGGAGCGCCTCTTTCACCCGCTTGAGCTTGGTGAGACGTGAACCCGAGCCGGCAAGCGACGGAGGGTTTTTCGATTTCTTTTTTTTGATATTAGCTTTTCCTTCCATATTTATGCCATCCTATTTGCGTGCGTTTTTTAAGCAGGATTCGCTCTTGTTCCAGGGCATGGCTGTGCTTTCGAGATCGTTGTTCAAGCTCTTTGGTGGGATTAACCATATTCCCCTCCGCCCTTCCGGTTGAATTTTATCTTCTGCTCTATGTGGAAGATCATAAATCGAGACATGCGCGATTGTCAAGCCGGCGACATCGGTGGTTTCTCCTTTCGGAGAATGAGGGGGTGCAATTTCATTATTACCCCATCCTAATGTGGTGTCTCGAAAATAAGTTGATCGATTATTTGTCCTTCCACACTTTCCCGTCCTGGCTGATGTGCCAGGCCTCGCCGGATTTGCCACGGTAAATAGTTTCAAACAGGCTTGTCGTGGTCTGGATGACTGGCGGAAAGACAAAATCGCCGGCTTTGATGTCCTTTTCTTTGAGCCCGATGACTCCGAGGCTTGAGGAAAAACTTCCTTTTTCGGCCTTGACGGCCCATTCTTTATAGTAGATTTTCCGTAGAGCCCATTTGGCTTCCTCTTCAGGCCTGTCCTGGAACGAATCTCTTCCCCGGCCGGCGGTCTTGCCTGAGAACTGGACATAGCCCCACATCTCGGGATAATGGATGTTGATCAAGCCCATGGGCGACCAGACCCAGTTGTCTTCAGCAAAGGGCTTTCCCGTCGCCGGGTCCTTGGCTTTGACATATTGCCCGTTCTCGACGTTCACCCGGTATTCGACGCGAGAAAAATTCAACCGCCACTGGTCTCCCGGCTTGGGCAACGACTTGGCCGCGGCGGCTTCTTTGAGGACCTCCCAAGGCATGGCGATCTCGACAAACCAGCCTTTGTCCTTGTCGCCGGGATTGTTGACCGTCCCGTTGACCTTGACCGCCGTCTGGAGTCCCTGGATATCCCAGGCATGGATCGCAGGCCCCCCATCCCGGTAGGGCTTGACCAGAAAAAGGTCCCAGACCGTGTTCAAGGCGTTCATCTCGAGCTCGTAGTAGTTGTGGGTATCGCCGTCGGGGTCGATGAAGATCTCAAAATCGTTGTCCTGGTAAATGATCGAGTCACGCTTAATCAGCGTGGCCCAGACGTCGGGCTCCTGGAGATAGGCTCCGAGGTAAAAATAATCATCGTCCCAGAGCATTTTGACCATCGTCCGGTATCGCGGCTTGGGACGGAGCGAGCCCTCGATATCGACAAAATTGTCCGACCAAGGGACCTTGGACCAGACCTCTTCGTCCAGATTGCCGTCGACTTGGACCGGCCCGGCCGCCCTGTAACAAATAGATTTTTTGGGATTAAAGGCAATCTTCGGCTCGGGGACCTTGGTCCCGTCCGAAAATCCCAAAGAAACAATCAGGCAGAAAATTAAAAACCAAACGAGATGACGCGCGCACATTTTGATCCTCCGATCTCATTCCCTCCTCCCTTGATTGGCCAAGGGGGAAGGAAATTTATTAGTTTTCGTTCTCCTCCATTTCATATTCTTCTTGCCTTGCGTCTTTGCCCAAAAAATCGAATCCTGCCGCCGCCAGCGTGCCCGCCCCCAAGCCGGCCAAAAATTCCCGTCTTTTCATACGACCTCGTTGATTCAATTTAAACAGAAAACTAGGAAGGGGTCAAACCTCAACATTCAACATCAAAGGATCTCTTCCGTTTCGCGTGTTTGAATTCGGGAATCCGCGACGCCCACTGCGACTCGAGGACATTATAGGATGTTGATTGTTGAGGTTTGACCCCGCCGGGTTTGACATCCCAGGGACGGTGCCGCCAAGTCACCGTCCCTGAGAATTTAAACCTATTTTAAAAAATTAATATCCCGGATAGAAACTGAACTGCCAGTACCCGGATTTCTTAAGGGGACGGTCGAACGGATAGACATAATTGACGCCGAGGACAAGATAGCCCAAGAGGTTGACCCTCAGCCCGACGCCGGCGCTGGAAATAGGCTTCATGACTCCATGCGGCGAAAGGATCGGCAAGCGCGGACTGTTGGTGGAATCCCAGGCGACTCCGACATCATAGAAGGCCAGGAAATCCAAGGGGAAAATCCCATAAAATCCCTTGCCGATTCCCAGGGCTCCGAACAGCGGAAAACGCAGTTCAAAATTGGCGACCATCAACCGGCTGCCCCACAGCCTGTTGAAATCGAAGGTTCCTTTGGTTTCGGGATCGACTTCCTGCGCGGTAAAGGACCCGTAGTTGTAGCCCCGGACGAGGGTATCATATCCGAGAAACATCGGGTACAGCCTTTCATCATCGGAGCCCTTTCCGTAGCGTCCATAGGTCATGGCACGGAAGGCCAAGGTGAACGGCTTGACGGGCATCAGATACCGCCTGTAATCCCCCAACAAGGAATAAAATTTGAGCGACCCGACGGTGGGTGAAGCCTCGAGCCTGTAGCTCTGGCCCAGAATTGGGGCTGTCGCACCGAAGAAGGCGCTGTCATAGACCAGGGCGGCGGAGGCATAGGCCATGGCCAGGCCCGGAGGGGACGGCAGCTTGGTTTTTTCATCCAAGATGAGGGAGTTGTCGTACATGGAGTAAGCGCGGGTGTAGACGACATTGTTAAAATCGATATAATTCAACCCACCCGACAATTCAAACCTCTGCATCTGGCTGAAAGGATAGGAAGCAAAGCCTCCGATCTGATAATAGATCTGTCGATAAAGAACTTCCTCTTCGATATAGGCCGGCTCATTGAAGACAGTGCCTGTGTAGACGTTATAGCCGCCGTAAGCATAGGGGATGCGATAGGCAATGGCCCCCCAATTCAGGCGATTCCTCGAGTTCACGTACTGGGCGAGGAAAGAGGAATCTTCCAGCCGGTTGTAGACCTGGACCATCGTGGCCAGGTTATGGAAGCCGAGCATGTCGCTCCAGAACAGGGTGATCCCGCCGCCCCCGTAGGTGCCGTAGCGGTCGACGCCGACTCCCATCTGGGGCGGCGTGGCAAAGTCCAGGGTCAGCTTGGGCTTGTACGAGCTAACGCCGAATTTGGTTGCATCCGGAAGCCCGAACCAGGGATTCTTGAGCAGTCCGAGAATCTCGGATCCGGACCGCTCTTTGGGAGGCAGGACGGCCGGAGAGTATTGGCCCTGGAGGGCCTCCACGGCTTTGCCCGCCAGCAAATCAGGAGGTTCGATGGTGTAGATGCTGAAATTCCCGTCGTCATAGACGCTGTACAGCAGGTCATTCGTTTTCGCCGCGATCGACAGGGCCGGGCTGAGCTGGGTGATCCCGCTGACGCCGGTATAGAGGTTGGTGACCTCGGTCACATTTCCGGATTCGAGGGCCAGCCTGTACACGTTGGGAATGCCGTTTTGGTCGGAGATAAAGTGGAGACTCTTGGAATCCGATGACCATTGGGGATTGACGCTTTTTGCGGCATCAAATGTTTTCAGCTCCTTGATCTCGCCCGATTCAGGATCCATCAAGGCCAGACGGAAACCGCCCATGTTCAACACATCCAGCTTCGTCGTGAATCGTTCGGTCACGAAGGCGATCGTGCGTCCGTCCGGTGACCAGACGGGATGAATATCTCCGTAGGGATCCCCCGTCATATTCTTCAGTTTCTTCGTTTCCAGGTCATAGATATAGAGATCGGTATAGCCGCCGGCCAATCCCGAGAAGGCGATTTTTTTGCCGTCCGGTGACCAGGTCGGGTTGAGGATCTCGCCGAGTTCGGGGAACTTGATTTCCTCGCTGATCTTCTGACCTTCGACATCGAGAAGGGCCAGCACCGGCTTTCCGGCGCTCACCGCCCCAAAGACAAACTGTTTGCCCGTCATGTCCCAGGAGCCGGCGGAATTGATAAACTGGATGCTCTGGAAATGGGGATCTACCGAGGTCCGGGTGATCCTCCGGGTCATTTTTCCCGTCTTTGCGTCTCCGATGAACATATCGAGCGAGAACAGGTCTCTCGAAGAAATGTAGACAAATTTCTTGCCGTCCGGGCTGAGCACGGGAGCGACGTTGTACGGATCGTACTCAGAGCCTTTGACGAGCAGCCGGCCCGTCGCCGTCGGGGACTGGGTTGTCTGCTGGTAGGGGCTGTAATCTTTCTTCAGAGCGGCCTGCCAATCTTCGGACAATTTTTTCAAATTGATGCCGAGGGCCCTTTCCATGGCTTTTTCATAATCGGCGCCGCGGATGATGTCTTTCAATATTTTAACCACGACCAAGTCTCCCCAGCGGCCGCCGATATACGCCAAGACCGCCTGCCCGTAGCGGTAGGGGAAATAGCGGTAAGGATCCCTGAGGTCTTTGATCGTCGGCATCTTCTTTTTCTTGATCACGTCCCGCATCCACATCGCCGTGTTCGAGTCCACGGGACCGATGGAAAGATATTCGGCCATCCCCTCGACGACCCAGAGGGGCGCCCGTTCCAAGCCGCCCATGCTCTGGCCGGAATACTGTTGAGCCTGCCCGGCAGCCATATCGTACTGGAAGGCGTGGACGAGCTCGTGGCCGATGACATGGTCTGTTTCTTCGAGCGAACCGGCAAAGGGCACGATGATGCGGCGCTTCATGGATTCCGTGACGCCGCCCGTCCCTTCACCGATGATGTCGGACAGGACCGTGGTCTGCTCAAACTGAGGGTGGCTGGCGTACATGATCAGGGCCTGCCGGCCGCGGAGTTCGTAATTGAAGAGCCGGGCGTATCTCTTGTACCAGCGCTCGGCCATCCGGGCGCCCACCTTGGTAGCCTGTTCTTCCTCCGGATAAAAATAGACGTCGAAATGCTCGGTCTTCAAGACCTTATAATCAAATTTCTCGTACTGGACCTTGTTTCGACCGAAGTACTGTCCGAACACGGGCTGCAGGGTCAGCAGCAGGCCTAAACTAAGGGCAGCCAAGAGAAAAACAGTCTTCTGAAAGCCTTTTAGCATTAGACTGGAAATCATGGTCAGGTCTCCTTTTGGCGGCCTGCCGCCCGGAGGGGCAGCCGCAGGTTTAAATATACGTAATCCTATAGGATTTGTCAATTCTGGGGGGAAGCGCAAATTTTTCATCTAGTCCTCCTGTCCCTCCTATTATACAAAAAACGTGCCAAACCGGCCTCCCTGAAGGGAGAAAAATGGCAGGCCCGGACTGTCCTTTGTTGGTGACAACTGACTATCCTTAGGGTCATAACTGAGCTATCTTATCCCACAATTTAGACAAACTAAAGAAGACTTTTCTTGGCATCCGGGAAAATTGGCGATCCCAGCAGGATTTTTAGCTCGTGATCCAAAAAAATGGATGCTGCTTATCTGGCCTCGATGGGGACGATGCTCATCTCGGTCCGTTCCTTGCCCCGGATGACGGTCAAGGCGAGCTGCCGCCGGGGAAATCACCAGGCGATCCCGTAATCATCGCCGAAATTGCTCGAGCCTCCCCAGAACGTGCCGTGTTTCCAGTCGAAAAAGATGGCGTTGATCGGACCGGAGGTGTATTTCTTGACATCGAGGGCATAGCCCATAGCTTTAAGCTTCTCCCGGACATGCGGCGGGACTTTCTCGTTGATCTCGAGCTTGCCCGGAATGGGCCTATGGTCATCAAAAGAGTTTCTCATCTGGTAGCTCGTGATGTTCGGCGCTTCGCAGGCCTCTTGGACATTCATCCCCCACTCCACGACATCCAGGAAAAACTGAAGCAGGTTCTGGTCCTGGGTATCCCCTCCCTGGACGGCGAAAGAGAGGAAGGGCTTCCCGTCCTTGAGGGCGAGACCGGGGGTAAGCGTGGCCCGCGGCCTTTTTCCGGGTGTGATGACGTTGAAAGGATTCTCCGCTTCAGCCAAAACGAAGCTCTGTGCCCGCTGGCTCATGCCGATCCCCGTCCGCCCGGCGATTACGGCCGGGACCCAGCCGCCGCTGGGCGTGACCGATACGACCCAGCCTTTTTCATCGGCCGCTTGGATGGATGTCGTACCTCCCCAGAAACTCTCTTCCTTAGCGGCCGTCTCTTTTTCCGAGGGCGGCCATTTCTCCAAATATTTGAGGAACGGATTCTTTTTGCCTTCGTAAGGATACGGGTCGCCGGGTTTTACTCCCGGATCGTTGCGCTCCCAATTGATGAGCTTCATTCGTTCCTTGGCATAAACTTTGGACAGAAGGCCTTTGATCGGTTCCTCGGGAGGAAAATAGGGATCTCCGTAATAAAAATCGCGGTCGGCAAAGGCCAGGTTCATGATTTGATAAAGGGCATGGATGTAGTTGGCGCTGTTGAAACCCATGGGTTTCAGGTCCAAGTTCTCCAACATGTTCAGCGCCTGGAGCATCACCGGACCTTGGACCCAGGAATTCAGCTTGTATACATCAATCCCTTTGTACGTGCCCATGACCGGTTCTTCGATATAGATCTTCCATTTGGCCAGGTCTTCCATGGTGATGAGACCGCCCTGTTCTTTGGAACCGCGGACGAATTCCCGGGCAATGTCGCCCTTGTAAAAACGGTCATACGCGGCGGAAAGGGCTTCCTTCCGGCTTTTTCCCTTGGCCAATGCCTCCTGCTCGGCGCTGACCAGTTTTTTCAAGGTTTCCAAAAGGTCCGGCTGGCGGAAAACCTCGCCCGGCAAGGGGCCTTCATGATTCTCGCCAAGCTGAGGGAGCATGACCTTTTTGGAATAGGGCCACTGCTTGATCTTTTCCTTGTCTTTTTCGATTCTGTCGGCCGTGTCTTTCTCCATCGGATAGCCCTCTGCCATCTGCATGGCGGGAGCGAGCACATCTTTAAGGCTCATTGTTCCGTATTCGGCCAGCATCGTGATCAGGCCGCCGGGCGTGCCCGGAGTCACCGCAGACAGCGGGCCGGTCGCGGGCGGATATTTCATTCCCTTGGAGCTATAGAACTCGGGGGTCGCCCCGGTCGGGGCCACGCCCAGGGCGTTGATGGCAATCACCTTTTTTGTCCCGGGATTATAGATGAGGGCCTGGGTCTCCCCTCCCCAGCTCAACACATCCCACATCGTGCACACCGCGCCGAGCATGGCGCAGGCAGCGTCGACCGCGTTTCCGCCTTTCGCAAACATCATGGCGCCCGCGGTCGCCGCGATCGGCTTGCCGGTAATCGCCATCCAGTGCTTACCCTGGAGCACCGGCTTTTCCGTCCGCTCAGGATACATCGAGCTCGCTCCGATCACAATTATCAAAGCCAATAAGAGAACATATCTTCCACTTTTTGACAAGACTTTTGTCGGCATTACATTTACCTCCCTGGAATATCCCAGCTCACCAATAATCGTTTTATCATCACGAGTATCTCCGGCCTAAATGGAAATTTGGATGTGTTGTCGGAATGGCCGAAGCGACCATAGAGGGTTTAGCCTTCGCGAACCGCCTTTCGAGGGTACCCGCTTGTTCGGGCGCCGAGAATGTTTGAGCTTCAGCTAAAAAGGGAACGCGCCACAATTTGGACAAGGGCATTTTTGAAGCCGTTTTAATCAAACATGCGAGAAACGCAGGCGCCGAGAAAGGCGCAGTGAGCGAACGGCGTTAAAAACCCGAAAGGGAGCAAGGTCATTCCGGCAAGCCATCTCACTTCTTGATCCGATACTTCTCGAACCAGGCCATGAGGTAGGCCTGTTGGAGAAGCCGGTGCGACGGCCGCCTCCAGCCGTGAAATTCCTCGGGCATCCGGACGAGCAGCGTGTCTTTCTTCAACATTTTAAGGGCGCGGTAGAATTCCTCGCTCTGGCTGATGGGCGTCCGCAGGTCGGCCTCCCCCGTCATGACCATGGTCGGGGTAGTCACATTGGCCACAAAGTTGAGCGGCGAGCGCACCGCATACTCCAGCGGATCTTCCCACGGATATTTTTTGAACTGTTTGTACCAACTCGGGCCGTCCGTAATGCCCACGAAGGAATGCCAGTTGATCACCGGCCGCATGGAGACTGCGGCCCGGAAGCG
>Ga0315294_10003545_pt1 | contig 17033 bp, 18 predicted proteins | sample YL17G13_40_MG_FD_203626 | JGI IMG/M metagenome (GOLD analysis project Ga0315294, IMG submission 203626) | Sediment microbial communities from Yellowstone Lake, YNP, Wyoming, USA - YL17G13_40 | ecosystem: Environmental > Aquatic > Freshwater > Lake > Sediment | place: USA: Wyoming | collected... | reverse complement strand
TTTTGGAAAGTTCAAAAAAATTCTGAAAAAGAAGAAAGGCAAGATAAAACAGGTTTTGATGAATCAGGAAGTTATTGCTGGTATTGGCAATATTTATTCTGACGAAATATTGTGGGAAGCGAAGGTGCATCCCCTCAGAGATGTCTCAAAATTAAGCGATAAAGAACTGGGGAGGATTTATTTAACGACCCAAAAGATTCTTAAAAAAGCCATCGAATTAAGAGGCACCAGCATTTCCGATTTTAGGGATACAGAAGGCCGCCCGGGTTTTTACGGAAAAACAAGGAAAGTTTACCAAAGAAAGGGCGAAAAATGCCCTCGTTGCGGTGATATAATCAAAAGAATAAAAGTCGGCGGCCGAAGCGCTCATTTTTGCCCAAATTGCCAAAAATTATGATTATTTTTATTTACGGCGAAGATACCTACAGGTTAAGACGGAAACTGGCTGAAATTATCGGGCATTACAAAAAAACCAACAAAACCGGGCTGAATTTGATTTACCCTGATTTTTCAAAAGAAGGTCCCAGCAGCGTTTTAAAAGATTTGGAAGACAGTATAAACCAGATTTCGATGTTCAAAGAGAAGAAAATGGCAGTTTTGATAAATCCCTTTTCGAATGCCGCTTTCAAAGAAGAATTTTTAGAGGAGGGCGGCAGATTCGTAAAATCAGACGACATAATTCTTTTTTGTCAGGAGGGGAAAATTGATGAGAGAAATGCCCTATTCAAATTCCTTAAAAAAAGCGCCGAATGTCAGGAATTTCAACTTTTTTCCGGGCTAAAGCTAAAAAACTGGATAAAAAAAGAATTTGAAAAATACGGGAAAAGGATAGACAACGGCATAATGGACATTTTGATTGAATTTGTCGGCAGCGACCTTTGGGCGATGGCCAATGAGATTAAAAAACTGGCAAGCTTTAAAAAGGACGGAGTAATATCAACAGATGATGTAAAAAAATTGGTAAGGCCAAAAATTGAGACTGATATTTTTGAGACAATCAATGCCATCGCCGCAAAAAATAAGAAGCGGGCCCTGGAATTGCTAAACGGGCATTTGGAAAAAGGCGACAGCCCCCTGTATCTTTTGGCGATGATTTGTTATCAATTTAGGAACCTTTTAATTATTAAGGACTTAACTGAAAAGCGGGTTGCTTTTTACGATATTACTCGGAAAAGCGGCCTTCACCCATTTGTTGTAAAAAAAACCTATGGGTTAGCTCAAAAATTTACTTTTTCCGAATTAAAAAAAATCTACCAGAAAATTTTTCAGGTAGACCTGGATATAAAAACTGGGAAAATGCAACCCGAGGCGGCGCTGGAAATACTAATCGCCGAAATCTGATAAGCTATTTAGAAGACTTGTTGATTAATTTCGTTATTCTTGATTTTGTTCTGGCGGCCGCATTCTTTTTTATTACTCCCGCTTTTGCTGATTTGTCTAATATTTTATAGACTTCTGGAAGCAGTTTTTTAGCCTCTTCCGCTTTCTTCTCCGAAACTAAAGTTCTAACCTTTTTTATAAGGCCCTTCATTTTATTTTTATAAATTATGTTTCTGTCTCTCCGTTTCGTATTTTGTCGAAGAGCCTTTTTTGCTGATTTTGTGATAGGCATGTAACAAAATCTCGATTTCCCCCGCTGGTGGAAAAACAGCGAGCGAAAGCGAGCGTTAGAAACCGAAGGTGTCTAAAAGAGGGGGTCGGGGGAAATCGTGTGATCGCGATTTGGTTATTGGCATGATAGTAAAATAGAAAATTAAATATTAAAATTTATCGTATAAACCATATGTTAACAGAGATTTAAAAAAATTCAATACCTGGATGAATTTCGCGATTTTTTAAACTATGTTAGAATAAAATATATGCCCAGTAGGAGAGTTTCGAATTGGCATTATGTTTATGTGCTGTTAAGCAAGAAGGATAACGATTTTTATATTGGCTACACTCAAGATTTAAGAAGACGTCTTCAACAACATAATGCCAAAAGGAATTTTTCTACAAAGGGCAGGGCCCCTTTGAAATTGGTTTATGCTGAAGCCTGTTTAACCAGAGAAGACGCTCAGAGGAGAGAAGATTACTTAAAGACCACACAGGGGCGGAGATTATTAAAATTAAGACTAAAGGAGTTTTTAAAAAGAACATAAAATTCTATTCGAAACTCCTCTACTGGGTATGGCAGAAGAACAACTTCCCCAAGAACCGATGCCGGAAGGCGGGGCGGAAAAAATAGAAAGCGCCGAAATTGGAGAAATGAAAGAGCGGATAGAAAAATTGGATTCTCAGTTGAAAGAGCAGGCGCCTGAAAAAAAAGAAGAGATGGTGAAAAAAGAGATTAAGAGCTATCTTAAAGAGCTTCAGCAAATGCCCTCTTCCTCTCTGCCCATCGCTGCCCGCGATGGAGCAGATGAGATTTCTAAGTTCCCCGCCAATCAGCAGGTTGGAGCTCTGATTGCTTTGGTTTTTGAAAAAGGGCTATCAGAAGCCGTTTCGGTCGCCAGGGCCCTTGATAATCCAGCCGTTCTAGACGAATTTCACGACTTGCTAGTTGATAGATATTACGAGGAACTTGTGAAGAATAAAATTCTTAAAAATTTATAGGTTAAAATCCAAACCTTGCTATGCTTTTGACCTTATCAATCATTTTTCTTGCTATTTTTTGGGTCGCGATTTTTGCTATTTCATTAATTATTTTTCAAAAGAAAAGAACCCAGGAATTTCTCAATCGCGGAATGAACTTGGTTCTTTTTTTAGTGTCGATTCCCCAGGAAACGGATAAAGAAAAGCAAAAAGAGGATTCTTTGGAGGATTATTTGAAAATTGCCGAGCAATTTTATTCGTCTTTAGCCGGGACAAAAGAAGGGAAAAAAACTTTGAATTTTTTGGTGGGAAATCCGTTTTTCGTTTTTGAAATTTCAGTTCACAAAGCTGGCGAAGAAATCTATTTTTATGTCGCCTGTCCTCGTTCAATGGCCGGGATAATGGAAAAACAAATTCTTGGTTTTTGGCCGAAAGCGCAGGTCCAGCCCGTTCAGGATTATAATATTTTTAATCCAACGGGCTTTTCCGTTGGTTCAAAAGCGCTTTTGGCGAGGTCGCCAATCCTGCCGCTTAAAAATTATCAGGAATTCAAAATGGACCCGCTTTCTTCGGTCACCAGCGTTTTAACCAAATTGGAAAAAGACGGAGAAGGAGCGGCAATCCAGATTTTGGTTCGTCCCACTCAAAAACCAATCAAAAAGGCGGCTGGCAAAACTGCAGAATTCCTGCAGTCGGGAGAAAAATTAGACACGGCTTTGGCACGAGCCCAGACCGGGTTTTTGAAGCAATTGCTTGAGCCGTTTTTTGCCAAACCTAAAGATAAAGAAAAAGAGCTCAGAAAACCCGAGATAAATCCGATTCAGCAGGAAATTATTTCGGCAATTTCCAGAAAATCTTACCAGCCTTTGTTTGATGTTAATCTGCGGCTGCTTTCTTCTGCTCAAAACAAAGAACGGGCGGAAGTAATTCTCGGCCAATTGGAAAGCGCTTTTGAGCAATTCAACTCGCCCGTCCTTAACCAGCTCAAATTCAAAAAACCTTCCGGCAGAAGTTTGAAAAAGCTTTTTTATCAGTTCTCTTTCAGAATTTTTGACGACAGGCAGACGGCGGTTCTTTCTTCGGGAGAATTAGCCGCAATTTTTCATTTTCCGAGCCCCGGCTTGCTTACGCCGCACATCAAATGGCTGAAAGCAAAGCAAGCCCCTCCGCCTACCAATCTACCGGCAGAGGGGATTGTCGTAGGGAAAAGCGTTTTTCGCAGCGAGGAAAGAATTGTCAGGGCCTTAAAGGAAGACAGGCGCCGCCATTTTTACATGATTGGCCAGACAGGTACCGGCAAGTCCGCTTTGCTTCAGGAGATGATCCGTCAGGATATTGAGGCGGGCGAGGGCGTGGCTTTAATCGACCCCCACGGCGATCTGGCGGAGAAAGTGTTAAACCTTATCCCCCCGTCAAGAGCAGAAGACGTAATTTATTTAAACCCCGGCGATGTTGAAAAACCTCTAGGGTTGAATATGCTTGAGTACGACCCGAAATACCCCGAGGCAAAGACATTCGTAGTCAACGAATTAATAGAAATTTTTGAAAAACTTTACAATTTGAAAGCGCACGGTTTTGGCGGCCCGATTTTTGAGCAATATATGAGAAACTCGCTTTTGTTGATAATGGAAGACCCGGAATCAGGCAGCACTTTAGTTGAAATACCAAAAGTTTTGGCTGACGTTAATTTCAGAAAGTATAAACTCTCCCGTTGCAAAAATATGGTTGTTAAAAACTTCTGGGAACTGGAAGCGGAAAAAGCCGGAGGGGAAGCGTCTTTGGCTAATATGGTTCCCTACATCACAAGCAAGATGAACATTTTTATTGCCAATGATTTAGTCAGGCCTATAATTTCCCAGCAAAAATCCACTTTTAATTTCAGGGAGGTGATGGATCAGGGAAAGATTTTGATAATTAATCTTTCGAAGGGAAGATTGGGGGATATGAACAGCTATCTAATCGGGATGATTGTCGTGGGTAAGATTATGATTGCCGCTTTGTCGCGGGTTGATTCGCCGGAAGAAGAACGACGAGATTTTTATCTTTACATTGATGAGTTTCAAAACGTTACAACTAAAACAATTCCCTCTATTTTAGCCGAAGCCCGGAAATACCGGCTCGATATGATTTTTGCCCATCAGTTCATAGGCCAGCTAGACGACGACACAAAGAAGGCGATTTTTGGCAATGTCGGTTCAATGCTGGCTTTCCGGGTGGGTCCCGAAGACGCCAAGTTTTTAATTACCGAATTTGAGCCGGTTTTTGACGAAAATGATTTGGTTAATTTAGACAATTACAACGCCGCTCTCCGTCTTCTGATAAACGGCGCCACTTCAAAGCCGTTTAATATTGTCACCATCCCGCCCCAAAAGGGAAATTCTGAAGTGGGCAAAGCGATAAAAGAATTATCACGCATCAAATACGGCCGCGATCGAAACTTGGTGGAGCTAGAACTTTATCAACGGTTGCAGAAAAAATGGATAATTTAAAATATGCCCCGTAGGAGAATTTCGACAATGTCTTTATTTTAAAATATCTTACAGGGTATAAAACAGATAATAAGGTTTATTCTAATAATAAAGCATTAAAAGGAAGCCCGACATTATTTTAAAATGTCGAAATTCCTCTACGGGGTATGTCATTCGAAAAACCGAAAGTTGGGGGACCAATAGAGGAAGTCTCCGGCGAAGAAGAGCCGGTGGGCATTGGGATTGAAGCAGAAGAGGAGTTAGAACGAGAATCAGAAGTATTGAAAAGTATGGTTGGCGGGATTGCCGAGAGATTAAAGCGGGAGCATGTTCCCGTAACGGAAGACTGCCGGATTGATATGACAATGTTTCGCGGAGTTTATTCCCCTGAGGCGATACAGCGAGACCAAGAATATGCCGAAAGAATTATGGGGCAAGGCGAAGAAAGAAGGCGATTCCCGCGTCGTCAATTGGCGGGAGAGACCCCGGAAAGATTAAAAGCAACCGGCGAAAGAATGGAAATGTTAAAAACCGTAGTTTTCGATAAGTTTTTGGGGAAAGACTTTGTTGTTGTGAGGTCTGTTCGATATGATGATGTCGCAAATAAAATTGATAATGTAATCCTAGACAGAAAAACGGGGAATTTGGTTTGCGCTTTTGACGAAGTTGGCGAGTCTTCCGGTCCCAAATATGAACGGAAAAAAGACGAGGTATTAAGAAGAGATAGAGAAAAAGGAGGCGGAACGTTAAAATACGGCCTCAGGATGGAAAGAGGCAACAGGTTGATTAGAGACAAAGTGGAAAATGTGCCAATTTTTTATCTTGCTTTGCCAAAAGAACTTATTGATGAAACGATTGAACAATTAGATCCGTCAGCTGATGAGCCGTCTCGTCGTGAAAAGCAGTTATTTACTTACTTTGCTACTTCGCTGTATTCCCAGATTCAATTATTAAATATGGACGTAAATTTGAACCCTGTTTTGGCAGATAGGATTAAAAATTTCGAGAGGATTCTGGAAGGATTACAAGAGAAGAAATGAACCGTTGAGTTGACTTTTAAGGTCAGTGTGATAATAAGAAATTAAGATAAAAGGTCTTAAAAAATAAATAAAAATAATTTTTAAAATATATGCTATTTGGAGAAGGACAATTCGAAAAACCAGGAGCCGGGGTCAATCCGGAAGGAAAACCAGCAGAGGGGCAACCCGAAGAAGAAGTGGCTGAGCAACCGGAGGGGCAAGAAGGAACAGCAGAAGCCACTACAGAAAAACGAGAGGAAACACAGGAATCTATTGAGAAAAGATACCAAGAGAGAATGGGCAAATTACAAGGTGTTCTGAGAGATTTAGCGAACCAATACCATCTGGGCTTCGATAATATAATGACAATTGTAGCAAAAGACAATGCTGCTTTTAGTTTAGACGAAGCAAAGCTGACGGCCCCGGGGCTGCGGGATATTATAAATAGCGCGAGGGAAAAACACAAAGAAATCGAAGAAGAAAAAAGAGTTGCTTTGGAATGGCTAAGAACTCAAAAAGTTACTGAGTTTGGTTCAAGGATAGGTAATATCTAAGTATAAAAATATCATGAAAAAAGCAAAAAAAACTAAAAAAACGAAGAGGACTTTGAGAAAAAAAGTTTGTTGCCGCAGGAAACCGGCAAAGAAAGGGAAGAAGATTAAAAGAATATCAACCGGGATGCTCCAGTATTTTTTAGATAAGATAGCCGCGATATAAAAATTAATTACTTGTTTTACTGGACCGCCGAGGCGGTCCAGTTTTATTTTACTTATTTTGTCTTAGTTTTTTGATAAGGTCGCGGATTTCCGCTGCCCGTTCGAAGTCTAGATTTTTGGCGGCCTCCTTCATCTCCCTTTCCAGAAGTTTTTTGTCTTGGACCAGCCATAATTCTGAAACAATATCCTCTTTTTTTGCAAATCCCCACTCGCGGATTTCTTTTATTATGGGACGGGGCGTAATTTTATGTTTTCTGTTGTATTCTTCTTGGATCTTTCTTCTTCGCTTTATTTCGTTTATCGCTGCGCGCATCGAACCGGTTATTTTATCAGCGTATAAAATAATATTGCCATCGGGGTGTCTGGCCGCCCGACCCATTATTTGGATAAGCGTTGTTTCGTTCCTTAAAAACCCTTCCTTGTCAGCATCAAGAATAGCTACTAACGAAACCTCGGGCAAATCCAGCCCTTCTCTCAAAAGGTTAACGCCTACCAGTACGTCGTATTTTCCTTGTCTCAAATCTTTCAAAATTTCCGGCCTCTCTAATGTTTTAACTTCTGCATGAAGCCAGATCGCTTTTATTCCCTGTTCCAGCAAGTGGTCGGATACCGCTTCAGCCAGTCTTTTTGTCAGGGTAAGCACAAGAGTCCTCTGCTTTTTAGCGGTTCTTTTTTTGATTTCGCTGATCAAGTCGTTTATCTGTTTTTTCGTCGGTTTAACTTCTATTGATGGCTCCAGCAGACCCGTCGGCCGAATTAATTGCTCGATTATGTTTTCTTTTTTGGCTTCTTTTTTTTCATACAGGCTGGGCGTGGCGGATGTGTAAATGGTCTGTGGCTTTCTTTCTTCAAACTCTTTGAAAGTCAAAGGCCTATTATCTATTGCCGAAGGCAGGCGGAATCCGTATTCAACCAACGTCTGTTTTCTTATTTTATCCTGTCGGGACATGGCGTTTAATTGAGGGATTGTCATGTGGGATTCGTCAATAAATATAAGAAAATCGTCGCCAAAAGAATATCTGAAGTAATCAACCAGACAGAAGGGAGGATCTCCCGAATTTCTGAACTCCAAGTGCCTTGAATAGTTTTCAATGCCGTGGCAAAAGCCGGTTTCCCGAATCATTTCCAGATCGTACTTCGTTCTCTGTCCCAAGCGTTCGGCCTCCAGCATTTTTTTCTGTTTTTTTAGTTTTTCCAATTGCTCCTCTAGTTCTAGCTCAATATTCCCTATGGCGATTTCCAGTTTGTCGGGCGGAGCCACCCAGAAGGTGGCGGGAAACAATTTGAATTTAGAATTTAGAATCTTGAATTTTGAATTTAGGTTCGCTTCAGTAATAGAGATTTTTTCTATAGCGTCATCGGAGAATTCTATTTTTAAGATATTTTTACCCGTTACTAAGTAAATCTCAATTACCCCTCCTCTTACTCTAAAACTGCCGGGCGCAAATTCAATATCGTTTCTTTGGTACTGCATGGCAATCAGCCGGGCAATAAAATCTTTTCTTTTTATTCTTTGGCCGGGCTTGATTTCCATTGAAACCGCCTTATAATTTTCCGGAGAGCCGATGTTGTAAATGCAGGAAACCGAAGCGCAGACAATAACGTCTTTTCTTGATAAAACGTCTTGGGTGGCTGCATGTCTCAGTCTGTCAATTGTTTCATTTATCTTGGAATCTTTTTCAATGTAGGTGTCGGTTTGGGGGATATACGCCTCGGGCTGGTAATAGTCGTAGTAGCTTACAAAATAATGCACGCCGTTATTCGGGAAAAACTCTTTGAACTCTTGGTACAGCTGGGCGCCTAAGGTTTTGTTGTGGGTTATTATCAAAGCCGGCTTTTGGGTGTTTTTTATTAAATTAGCCATCACAAAAGTTTTGCCTGAGCCCGTGACGCCCAAAAGCACCTGGTCCTTTTTGCCGGCTCTAACATTCCTGGTCATTTTTTCAATCACTTCCGGCTGTCCGCCAGCCGGTTTAAATTTTGAAACTAACTTAAACTGCATTATAATGGAATAAACTAGCAACTATATAATTTATGATTTCTCATTTACAAGGCAAAATTATCCTGAAAAAAGACAAGTTTATCGTTTTAGATGTTAATGGCGTAGGCTACAAAGTTTTTCTGTCGCAGAAGGCCTTATTAAAAATACCAGAAATCGGCCAAAACCTCAAATTGTTTTGCTATTTGAACGTTAGAGAAACCGCAATGGACCTCTACGGATTTTTTGATGAGAAAGAGCTGGAATTTTTTGAAATACTTAATGCGATAACCGGCATCGGCCCGAAAGTGGCGTTGGAGATTTCTTCCTTGGGGCCGTTGGAAAAAATCAAAGATAGGATTTTGGCCCAAGACCAGAAGATATTTGAAGGCATACCGGGGGTGGGTAGGAAGCGGGCAATGACGATTATTTTGGAGCTATCGGGCAAAATAAAGGATATTTCTTTGGCGCGTCCCAAAAAAGAAACAAAAATCGATGAAGCAGAAGACGTTTTAGCAGGACTTGGCTTTCCTCGCCAAAGGGTGAAAGAAGCGTTAAGCCGCGTTTCAAGAGACATGGCGCCCGAAGAAAGAATAAAAGAAGCATTAAGGATTTTAGGCAAACAATAATGGAAGATTATAAAGATATTTTAGATCTACTGGGGTCTTTAATGTGGATCATTGCGATATATTATGCGCTGGTTGCCGCCGCTTTTGTTTTTTGGATAATAATGCTGGTTGACGTGGCGAGAAGAGTGTATCCGAAGCAAAGCGACAAAACTAGATGGTTATTGATTGTTGTTATTTTGGGAGTTTTCGGCGCATTGTGGTATTATTTTTCGGTTAAAAAGAAGCCAGCCGACTCAACCGGCTTCCCGCCCCCTAACCCGTCTTCTGGCGCTGAAGAGGGTCTCTAAAAAGAAGAGTTCGGGATTTTACCTCCCAGCCGGCCGGCAAGCGGCCGGTTTTCTTTTTCTGTTTTTATGTTAAATTGGATACAAGATAATTGAGATGAAAATCAAAAAAATAATTCCAAAATTTGTAGTAAATCTTTATCACTTTTTTCTGGTCTTGACCGGGGCTTTTTGGTACGGATTTCCTTCCAGAAAAATGACAGTTATCGGTATAACCGGCACAAAAGGAAAATCAACAACCGTAATGCTGGCCGGCAAGATTTTGGAGGAAGCCGGATCCAAAGTTGGTTGGATTTCTTCCGCTACCATTAAGGTTGGCAACAAGGAATGGCTGAATCCTTATCACATGACAATGCCCGGCCGGTTCACTATCCAAAGATTAATGGCTCAAATGGTAAAAGAAAAATGCCGATACTGCCTGCTCGAAGTAACCTCTGAAGGGGTTGTCCAATACCGCCACAGGTTTATAAGTTTTGATACTGCGGTTTTTCTAAATCTGAGACCCGAGCATATTGAGGCGCATGGTTCTTTCGAAAAATACCGCGAGGCTAAGGGAAAATTGTTTGGGGTAACAAAGAAAAAGCATATTTTGAATTTAGACGACGAGAACACGGAATATTTTCTAAAATATCCTGCGAGAGAAAAATGGGGCTATGAACTCAAAACTCAAAAGTCAAAACTCAAAACCACAACCCAAAACCTGAAAGTTTTAATAGCGAACAATATAAAAACAATTCCGCAGGGAAATAATTTTGTGGTCCAGGGTATTCCTTTCCAGGCTAATTTATTGGGCGGGTTTAATATCTATAATGCGCTGGCGGCAATAGCCCTTGCCTTGTCAGAAGAAGTAAGTTTGGATATTTGCAAAAAGGCCTTGGAAAAAATAAAAACAATACCGGGGAGAATGGAAATCGTGGTTGAGAGGCCGTTTAAGGTTATTGTAGATTTAGCCCATACCCCCGATTCTTTTGAAGAAGTTTTCAGGACAGTGAAAGATATGCCGCACAATAAAATTATTTCGATTTTTGGCGCGGCCGGCGGCGGTCGCGACAAATGGAAAAGGCCGGTTTTAGGAAAAATCGCGGCTCAAAACTCCGATTTTATTATCTTAACCAACGAAGATTCTTACGATGAGAGACCGGAAGAGATTTTAAACCAAATAGAGGCCGGGGTAAAAGAAACTAACCTTAAGGATTACCTAAAAATTGAGGATAGGAGAGAGGCAATCAGAGCTGGTTTAAAAATGGCGGGAGAAAATGACATTGTTTTATTTCTAGGTAAGGGTACGGAACAATTGATGGTAGTTGGCTCCCAAAAAATCCCCTGGGATGATAGAAATATAGTCCGCGAGGAACTTAATAATCTTAAGAAATGAGATACGAAATCTTAGAACATACGGCTGATCTAAAAATCCGTATTTTTGGCAAGACGAAAGAAGAATTATTTTTGAACGCGCTTTTGGCAATGGCCGAACTGATGAAGCCGGAACTTGGAAAAGGGATGAAAGTCAAAAGGGAAATAAAAGTAAAGTCAGCAGATTTGCCAGCCCTTTTGGTGGATTTTTTGAGCCAAATCTTATATCTATCGCAGACAAAAAGAGAGGTTTATAATAATATAAAATTCAGTAATTTTTCTGATACCGAATTAATCAGCGAGTTAACGGGCTCATCGGCAATAAGATTCGGAGAGGATATAAAAGCGGTTACTTATCACAATTTAGAAGTTAAACAAAAAAACGATGGAACCTGGGAGGCGGTGATATTATTTGACATTTAGAATAAAAATCCTAATATTCAAGATAGTACATTAAGAAAAGGAGCCGACTATGGAAGCCCTGCATATTGTTCTGCATCTAGTAGAAATAGCGGCAATTATCGCTGTTGGCATCACAGCACTATCATTACGGAAAGCACTTCGCAATCACGTCAGAAAGTTGAAGAAAATGGTGACATCATTACAGGCGGTTATTCCCGCGGGAAGCACTCCTGCCGAATAGAATCCCTGGCTCGGTTTCAAATCGAGCCTTTTTATTTTTAAAGATGGCAGGTAGAATAAAAATATAATGAATAAAAATAACTTCAACAAAATAAATGACTGGCTTTGGGAAATTCCAAAATCTTTCAGGCAAGATATGAGGGTACCGGTTCGGCTTTATACTTCAGAAAAAATGCTGGGGAAAGTTTTTGAAGATAGAACAATAGAGCAATTAATTAATACTACTACTTTACCGGGTATCGTAAATTATAGTATGGCAATGCCCGATGCTCACGAGGGTTATGGTTTTCCAATTGGCGGCGTGGCGGCAATGGATATGGAAAAAGGCGTTATTTCGCCTGGCGGCGTTGGTTATGATATCAACTGCGGAATGCGGGTTTTGAAAACAACCTATCAAGAAAAAGATTTAAAGCCGTATATTGAGAAACTAGCCACGGAAATCCAAAAAGAAGTGCCATCGGGTTTGGGCAAGGGCAGACAATTAAGGTTTTCCAATACCGAAATTGATAAAGTTTTAGAGGGCGGGGCAAAATTTTTGGTGGAAAAAGGATACGGCGAAAAAGAGGACGTTGAAAACTGCGAAGCCAATGGCTGCCTGAATTGGGCTAAAGCGTCCAATGTTTCAAATCAGGCGAAAAATCGGGGCAAAGACCAGGTTGGCACTTTGGGGTCGGGCAATCACTTTTTAGAAATTCAAAAAGTTGCGGAAATTTTTGATGAAAAAACCGCCAAGTCTTTTGGATTATTTAAAGACCAAGTGGTCATCATGGTTCATACCGGTTCCCGCGGCTTGGGTCACCAAATTGCCACTGATTACATAAAAATAATGATGCAAGCGATGGTAAAATACAGCATTTATTTGCCCGATAGAGAGCTGGCTGCCTGTCCGATAAACTCAGCAGAGGGGCAAAAATATTTTTCTGCCATGGCCTGCGGCGCGAATTACGCCTGGGCTAACCGCCAGATGATAACTCATTTTATTAGAAAGGCGTGGGGAGCGGTTTTAGAGGGCAAGGCCACTCCCCTTACAGTTTTGTATGATGTGGCTCACAACATTGCCAAGAAAGAAAGACATGTTGTTGATGGAAAAGAAACAATGATTTGTCTGCATCGGAAAGGCGCCACTCGGGCCTTCCCAGCAGGGCATCCGGAAATTCCTGAAAAGTACCGAGGAGTTGGTCAGCCGGTTTTAATACCCGGTTCGATGGGTACGGCTTCATATATTTTAGTTGGAGTAGAATCAGGGAAAGAAGCGTTTTATTCCACTTGTCATGGTGCTGGTCGCACAATGTCGCGGCATGCGGCAATAAGAGCGATTTCCGGCCAGGAAGTTGTAAAAGAGTTAGAATCGCGGGGAATAATTATAAAATGCTGGTCTTTAAGGGGCATTGCCGAAGAGGCGCCGATGGCCTATAAAGACGTTGATGATGTTGTAAGTGTAGTCCATAACGCAGGTTTATCGAAAAAAGTTGTTAGGCTAGTCCCCCTTGCAGTAATTAAGGGAGAATGATACAATATCTATATAATTATTGAATATATATAGATATGGAGAGAATAACATTACAATATATAGCTGGTTTCTTTGACGGAGAAGGAAGTGTCGGCATTTATTACAGGCAGAAAACCAAGGATAGATTTCATTTAAGAACTCAGCTTTCCCAGAATAAGGATAAAAATATACAGAAGATGATGGATTATTTAGTGGATAAATTTGGGGGTAATTTGTCAGAACAAGTTACTTTATCTGGGAGGGTAAAATATAATTGGCAATTAAACTCTGATACGGCTGTATCTTTTTTAAGAAAGATTGAACCCTATCTAATTATTAAAAAAGACCAGGCAATAATAGCCACAAACTGGCAGGAACAAAGGCCAGAACGTATTAGAGACAATAGAGGAAGAATACGGGTGAAAAGAAAAAGAACCGTTGATTTTGATATTAAAGTTTCACGTCTAATTAAGGCATTAAAACAAGAAGAAATTGATACTGTGATAGAAAATCAAAAGGATTTAATCGAGGTTATAACCGAACTTAGGCCTTTGGCGGTAATAAGGGGCGAGTAGTCAGGGTTTGACTTTTCGTCTAATTTTCTCTAATATATAAAAGACTATAATTTATCATGTCTTTGGTAGTCTTTTTATTTTTAACACAAGGGGTATTTTTAGGTTATGAAAAAGTTGTCCAAATCAATTCGCAAATTTATCAGAAAGGAAAAAGCCCGAATTCGTCGGGGAGTTTTGAAATTAGGAGAACAGGAAAGATTAATATCAGAGATCTATAAAAAATGCCAATACGAACCGATGAAAAAGATTCAGGCCAAACAAACTATTGAAAATAAACCTGTCGTGCTTGAGCCTAAGACAAACAGAGTGTCGAAACCAGCAAAAAATAAAATTGTAAAATAATGAAAATTAAAGAGATTTACAATTTGGCTATCCAGATGGGAGTGGAAGCGGACTTTAGAGGCAAGGAAGAAATCAATAAAATCCTTGCTAGGAAAAAAGAAAAATACGAAAAACTTTCCGTTTCCGAAAAAGAAGAATTTGATTTAGAAACGCTGGAAAATCCATATTCTGACTCCCGCATTTTACATATTGCCGAAGACAAGGAAATCAAAAAAGTTTTGGTTGGAATTGATATTGACCCGGCGGAAGTTTTGATGGCAAAAGAAATTGGCGGCATAGACCTAATTATTTCTCATCACCCGAGAGGCAAGGCGCTCGCCACATTGGCCGATGTTATGGAAATGCAATGCGATGTTTTGAATCAATATGGCGTGCCGATAAATATTGCCGAGGGCCTGATGAAAGAAAAGATAAGCGAAGTTGCCAGAGGTATTAGCGCTGTTAACCATCAAAGAGCGGTTGACGCGGCAAAACTGCTAAAATTCAATTTTATCTGCCTGCATACGGCTTGCGATAATTTGGCGGCCAATTTTTTGAAAAAAAAGGTTGAGCCGGCAAGCTTGCCGAGAATTGATGATTTGATGAAACTACTTAAAGAAATATCGGAATACAAAGAAGCGGGAAAGTTAGGAGCGGGTCCCAAGATATTCGTTGGCTCCCCTGAGAACCGTTGCGGTAAAATCGCCTTAACTGAAATTACCGGTGGCACCGAAGGGTCGCCCAAACTTTACGAAAAAATGGCCCAGGCGGGAATTGGTACGGTTATTGGAATGCATATTTCCGAAGAGCACAAAAAGGAAGCCGAAGCGGCTCATATTAATGTCGTCATCGCCGGCCATATGTCGTCTGATTCTTTGGGAGTGAATTTGTTTCTAGACGAACTGGAGAAAAAAGGGATTGGTATTATGCCCTGCTCGGGATTGATAAGGGTTTCAAGGACGAAATAAATTCTAGGTTAAAACAAAAGCGGCCTGTGCGGGCCGCTTTTGTTGTCCGTCAGATATTTTTTACCATGTAAGTATTTTTTAAGGCGAAACCCAGTTTCCGATAATATTCTCTTGCTCCTATTCCGGAAATTACAGCCATTTTTTTTAAGCAATATTCTTTTTTAATTATTCTCTCCGCCTCTTTCATCAGTTTTTTGCCTAGCCCCTTATGTTGGGGTGAAATGGTTGAGGATTTATTATCCAAAGGATTAACTTGTCCGTAAGTATGGAGTTCTCGGATTATGGCCGCATTTTCCAAAACTGGAATAACAATTTTTCCGGAGGGAATTCTCAAACGCAAAAGGCTGTATAATCTTTCTCGATTCTTGCTTTCGTAGCTCAGAAATATTTCTTTGCCACGCGAGGCGTCGTAATTCTGGCGGAATAAATAAAGTTTTTCCTTTGGCCGGTAATCTTCTCCGACTTCCCTGCAACGGATGCATTTGCATTTCCAGCCCTCCTCTTTCGCTTCTTTGGCCAAAATCTGGCGCATATTGGAAATCTTTGCCGGGCCGGTAACAATGCTGGGCGAAGGAATATCGCGGGTAAGCCGCTGAATGCGGCAGTAATAAGGAATTTTCTTCTTGGCAGCTTTTAGCAGGGTTATGAGTCGTCTTTCTGTATATGGCTTGTACCCGCCTTGCTTCCATAATTTGTAAATCGGGGCTTCTTTCAAAATGGCGCAGGGATATATTTTCAATAGGTCAGGCTGAAAGTCGGGATTTTGGAAAATCTCCTCAAACATTTTCTCGTCGCGCTTCAAGTTGGAGCCGGGAAGGTTGGGCATCAAATGGTAGCAAACCTTAAAGCCAGCATCTTTTAAAAGCTTGGTTGCTTCTATCACTTCTTTTTTTCCGTGACCCCGCAGGTTGAATTTCAAAACGTCTTCGTAAATATTTTGTACCCCCATTTCTACTCTCGTTACCCCTAATTCTCGCAATCTCTTAATTTCCTTTTCGGTTATAAAGTCGGGGCGAGTTTCAATTGTTATGCCGACAATCCGGCATTTCGCCTTCTCGTTTATTTTCTGAGCAGTGGCTATCTCCTTGCTAACCCTGCCGTTGCAAGCATCAAAGCATCTCTTAACAAACCAGTTTTGGTATTTTAAAGGAAGATACGACCAGGTGCCGCCGATAACAATCAATTCTATCTTGTCTGTCGGGTGACCGGTGGCTTTTAACGACTTTAATCGCATTTTAACCTGCTTTAAAGGGTCAAACTTGTTTAAAACGGCTCTCATCACGGCTGGCTCGTTGGACAGGTAGGATTTGGGCATTCCTTTCTGGCTAGGGCAGTAAAGGCATTTGCCCGGGCACTTGTAGGGCTTTGTTAAAACCGATACAATAACCACGCCGGAAAGCGACCGGATGGCCTTTTTTCTCAACAAATTTTCCAATTTTCGGCTGGGTTTCGCGCTTTTACTCAGAATCAAATTGTGATATGCTTTTAATAATTCAACGTTTGAAGGAAAGGCCAGGCCGGATTTTTTGGAAAACCTCCTTTTTGCCGAATCCAAATCCGCCGGATTATCAATCCGACTGCGCAATAACTTTTTAACGGCCAATTCATATTTTTTAAGTTTCATGGATAAAAAATACGCAGAAAAATTGCTTTTAGAGACTAGAAAGAATTATAACCTTATTGCTGAACATTTTTCAAGGACAAGAGTAGCTGTGCCGGAAGATGTAAAAATACCGACGGAATATACAAAGCAAGGAAAAAAAGTGCTTGACTTGGGCTGTGGTAATGGCTCCCTATGGCAGATTTTAAAAAACAAAGGCGTGGATTATCTCGGCGTTGATAATTCTGAAGAGCTGATTGGAATCGCCAAAAAGCTGTATCCGGAAGCCATGTTTCAGCAAGCCGACGCCTTAAACCTACCATTTCCAGAAAACTCTTTTGATACTGTTTATTGCATCGGCGTTTTCCATCATATTCCCTCAAAAGAAATCCAACTGCAATTTTTGGAAGAGGCGAA
>Ga0315294_10003544_pt1 | contig 17034 bp, 10 predicted proteins | sample YL17G13_40_MG_FD_203626 | JGI IMG/M metagenome (GOLD analysis project Ga0315294, IMG submission 203626) | Sediment microbial communities from Yellowstone Lake, YNP, Wyoming, USA - YL17G13_40 | ecosystem: Environmental > Aquatic > Freshwater > Lake > Sediment | place: USA: Wyoming | collected... | reverse complement strand
AATTACCGAATCTATGCAAAAAGCTATTGACGAAACGAATAGACGGCGTAAAATTCAACTCCAATACAATAAAGAACACAATATTACACCAGAAACGATAAGAAAGGAGATTCGCACAAGCTTAACTGAGCAGATAAAAGCCAGACATACTGCTCGCGAGGCGATTCGATTCACCGATACGGAATTTGAGAAGGTTGAATTAGCCGCTCAGATTGAGCAGGAGATGATTGAGGCCGCCCAGACACTGGATTTTGAACGGGCGGCTTTTTTGCGAGACCAGCTCAGAGAACTGAAAGAATTACCGGAATTTGCCCTGATTGAAGGATTCAAAAAGAAACAGAGCAGGAAAGTAAAAAGAAAATGAAAAAACTTAACATTAAACAAATCCAGCCAATAGTAAATTTGGCGATCCAGGAGGACCTGGGCGAAGGTGATATGACCAGCGAGCTTTTCGCAAAAAGCAACACTATCACCCAGGCTGATATCGTTTCACGCGAAGAAATAGTCGTTTGCGGAACAGAGGTCGTCAGGGAAATCCTCAGATGCTACGACAAAAAACTCAAGCTAAAGGTATACATAAAAGACGGCCGAGCGGCCCATGTCGGCTCCAAACTTGCCACAATCAAAGGGCCTTTGTGTTCTATGCTCTCTGCTGAACGGGTCATACTGAATTTCCTGCAAAAGCTTAGCGGAATAGCCACGACAACTCGCAAATACGTACACGCTGTTCATGGTACGAAAACAAAAATTTACGATACGCGAAAAACTACGCCAGGCTGGCGAATCCTCGAAAAATACGCGGTCCGATGCGGCGGAGGCTATAATCACCGCCTCGGGCTCTACGACGGTATCCTGATTAAAGATAACCACCTCGCACAGCTTGGCAGAAACTTCTATCCTAAACTTAAAAAAATAGTTGAAAAAGCCAAAAAGGTAAAGCACGCTAAATTCATCGCTGTTGAAGTCGACCACGTCGACGACCAGCTCAATTATGTATTAAAAATTCCAGGTATTGATATCGTGCTCCTCGACAATATGGGCCAGTGGCAGTTGAACCACGCCGTAGAGATGAGAAATGCAATGCGCGGCAAAAACAAAAAACCGCTCCTGGAAGCATCAGGAAACATAACATTAAACAACGTTTCGGCCATCGCACAGTGTGGTATAGACAGAATTGCCGTAGGCGCCATCACACATTCAGCTACAGCAGTTGACATTGGAGTCGACAGGTAACCAGAGCCATGCTAAAAACTGATAATCTGGACCCTGACAAAATAAAAGTTAGTACCAGGCGTATCGGCAAAAAAATCCTCGTCTATAGCAGTACCTCAAGTACCAACGATATTGCCGCAGAGTACGCAAAGAATAAAAAAAACGACGGCTTGGTGATTTTCACCGAAGAGCAAACCGTCGGCAGAGGCAGGGCCGGCAGCAAATGGATAACCGGCTCAGCTGACAGTATCCTTTGTTCAATCGTCTTGACCTCATGCAGATGTAGTGCTGAGCTGCTCTCACTTGCCTGTGCTGTGGCGGTCGCAGATGGGCTAGGCAAGCTCGGCGGAACTCATGCAAAAATCAAATGGCCAAACGATATAATTCTCAATGGCAAAAAAGTGGCTGGCATATTGCTCGAATCTAAATCAAATAAGGACGGCACCGCTTACATACTCGGCGTGGGAATAAACTGCCATCAAAAACAGGATTCCTTCCCCCCCGAATTACGGACAGTGGCAACAAGTATCGACATCGAAAACCGGACAACCTGTGACAGAATTTCGCTGGCAAAAAGACTGCTTATCTCAATGGACCACTGGCTCGAAGTGGCAGAAAAAAACAGCAAAAAAGTAATTGACCAATGGCGCAAACTAAGCGTCCAGTTGGGCCACAGGGTAACAGCCGTCTTTAACGGGAAGAAGTTTACCGGTAACTGCATTGGCGTTGACCCCGAAAAGGGCCTGATTCTGCTGTTGGAAACCGGCGGGGTAAGAATGTTCGACGCCGCACATACAACTATTGCCAAACAACACCAATCTGCATCTGCAGCCGCTGGAGAATATTTTTAAGTTTGATAAAAAAAAGAGGTCTGGGGATCATGGCGGAAAAATTTGATATCACAGTAATTGGCGCCGGCCCAGGGGGCTTTAGAGCTGCTGTCAGGTGCGCACAAAGAGCCGCTTCGGTCGCAATCATCGAAAAAGATTTTATTGGCGGCACCTGCCTGAATTGGGGATGCATTCCTTCAAAAGCCCTGCTTGCATCAGCCCACACTTTACTTGCGGCTAAAAACGCAGCTGCTATGGGAGTTGACATCGCCTCAGCAACCCCAAATTGGCCTAAAATCCAGGCCAGAAAAGACAGCATAGTTGCCGGCTTTCGTAAAGCAATGACAGATTCGATACAAACCAGCGGTGCAAAATTGATCCAAGGCCGGGCCATAGTAATCTCACCAAACCAAATAAAAATCGAAACAGACAACGGCACGGTAGAAATACTGACTGACAAAATAATCCTCGCAACAGGCTCTGAACCGATTCAAATTCCAACGATACCATTCGACGGCCAGACCGTTATCAGCAGTAAAGAGGCCTTGTCTCTGCAGCAAATACCCAAATCCATGGTAATCGTGGGAGGCGGCGCAATCGGCTGTGAACTGGCCTGTGTCTATGCCGCCGTCGGAACAAAAATAACCATCGTAGAGGCACTTTCAAGATTGATACCTATGGAAGACCAATGGGTCGGCCAATTAATAGAACGCGAACTAAAAAAACTTGGCATCAATGTTTTAACCAGCCAGAAAGTTATCTCCACAGATAAAACTACCGGCCTGGCAAAAATCGTCCTCGAAAACGGCCAGACAATCGAGGCAGAAAAATTGCTGATTTCAGTTGGCAGAAAAGCAGCGTGCGATAAGCAAACCATTGAGGCATTGAATCTGGAAACCTCTGGCTCAGCTATAAAAGTAAATGAAAGATTGCAAACCAGCGCCAAAAACGTCTACGCCATCGGCGACGTTGCGGGGACAACTTATTTGGCCCACGGTGCTGCAGCTGAGGCAGAAGTGGCAGCGGTAAACGCCACAGGCGGCAGCGACAAAATGACCGATTACTCTCTCGTACCACGGGTCGTCTACACATTTCCGGAGGTGGCATCGGTCGGCAAATCGGAAAAGACTTGTAACGCCGAAGGTATCAAATTTTCCGTAGGAAAAGCGTTTTTCAGAGCCGATGGCCAAAGCGTTGCACATGGGCAAACCATCGGCGAGATAAGAGCTACAAGGGATAATTCAACGAATAAAATCATCGGCATCACAATTGTCGGCGAAATGGCAACTGAGCTGATAGCCGCAGCCAGGATATTTATAGGCAGTGACGAAAAAATTTCCAAAATAACGTTCGCACATCCAACCGTTTCAGAAACGCTGCATGACGCCGTTGAAAATGCCTTCGGCCCAAGCTTGCACAATATGCCAAAAGCATAAAAACAAAAAATCGCAATGTTAAAAATGGCAGAAAAAATTAGAAACTATCCTTTGCAAATTTATGATTTGGCTCTTGCCGAGTATCGACAGGTCTTAGAGCATCAGCGCCAATTATCAGAAAAAAAACGCCAGGGACAAATACCAAACACCGTCCTAATCGTTGAGCACCCTTCTGTGATTACACTCGGGGCTAGGCACAGCGCCAACAAACTGCTCGCCAGTCGCAGTGAACTGGCAGAAAAACACATTGATGTTGTTGATATACGCAGGGGCGGCGGCGCAACAGCCCACAATCCAGGACAGTTGGTTTTCTACCCCATTCTGCATCTGCAACAACTGGGCCTTAGCATTAGCGAATACGTCAGAGAACTGGAAGCAATAGGTGCAGAACTGCTCGAGCAATTTGGTGTCCAAAGCCAAAGACGGACAGGATTCCCCGGATTATGGGTGGCAAAGAAAAAAATCGCCTCAATCGGCGTGCGCGTATCAAAATTCGTAACCAGTCACGGCATGGCAATAAATATACAAAATGACCTGAGCATTTTTGGATTTATAGTACCCTGCGGCCTGGATGGCGTGAAAATAACATCGGTGCTGAAAGAAACCGGCAGAAAAAACTCAATGAAACGCGTAAAGCAGTACTTATCCAAACTGCTCGTAAAGCATTTTTCCAGCGAGGATTCAGTTGAATACGAAAACTATGCCCAAATTACCCCCGTGGTTGCGCAGACCACTGCCGGCTAGCGAAACTTACAATCGCACTGCAGCCATATTAAGCTCTCTGGGTCTGGAGACAATCTGCACCAACGCTAACTGTCCCAATCGAGGTCAGTGCTGGAGCAGGGGAACGGCTACGGTCCTGATTCTGGGCAATGTGTGCACGCGAAACTGCAGATTTTGCTCGGTAGCCACAGGCAAACCCCAGCCGCCCGACCCAACTGAACCAGCGCGAATAGCCCGTATGGCAAAGCAAATGACCCTCAAATTCCTGGTAATAACCAGCGTCAACCGCGACGACCTCCCCGACGGCGGTGCCAGCCATTTTCGCGATTGCATTAACAAAGTAAGAGAGCAATGCCCTGATGTTAGATTTGAAATATTAACACCTGACTTCCGCAATTGCCAGACAGAGGCTCTTGGAATCCTGCGCGACGCCTTGCCTTTTATATTCGCTCATAACATTGAAACGGTACCGTCTTTGTACCCAGCTGCCAGGACCGGCGGTAACTATCAAAGGTCATTGAACCTGCTCAAAATGGCCAAAGAAAGCTGCAACATCCAGACCAAATCCTCAATTATGCTCGGACTGGGAGAAACCGATGCCCAGGTCGAGCAGGTCTTAAGTGATTTGCGCAGCGTGCGCTGCGATAGAATCTCAATCGGCCAATATCTCAAGCCGTCAAAAAACTCACTCGATGTCGTCGAATACGTTGCACCTGAAAAATTCGACTGGTGGAAGCAAAAAGCAGTTCAACTGGGATTTTCTTGGGTGTGCTCTTCGCCTTTCACACGCAGTTCGTATTTTGCAGAACTTGAAAATACCTTATAAGGCGGCAACTGCGCAAAAATCAGCTCAACTTATTCGGCCTATAAGTATTTTCTTGTTTGACAGTCGAACCTTTATATAGTTTAATTCCCCCCAATATGCCTGCACCCTGGCAGAAATATTAAGTAATATTATAATATAGTCTGGAGGATTTGGCATGCCGAAACGACATGACATAAAAAAAGTCATGATTATTGGCTCCGGCCCAATCGTCATTGGTCAGGCCTGCGAGTTTGACTACTCGGGTACCCAAGCCTGCAAAGCTCTTCGCAAGTTGGGTTACGAGATAGTGCTCGTCAATTCTAACCCGGCAACCATTATGACCGACCCGGGTATGGCTGATGCAACTTACATTGAACCCCTTAACCTTCAGACCATGACTAAAATTATCGAAAAGGAGCGGCCGGACGCCCTGCTGCCGAATCTCGGCGGCCAGAGCGGACTTAATCTGTCCTCCGAACTTGCACACGCAGGGGTGCTTGATAAATACGGCGTTAAAGTCATCGGCGTGCAAATAGATACCATCAAGCGAGGTGAAGACCGCATCGCCTTCAAAGAGACAATGAATCGCCTCGGCATTGACATGCCGAAAAGCGCACCGGCCTATACCATAGAAGAAGCCGAGAAAATCGCCGACGAACTCGGATATCCGGTAGTCATCCGACCGGCTTACACCATGGGCGGAACCGGCGGCGGGCTGGTTTACAATATCGAGGAGCTGCGCACAGTTGCTAGCCGCGGTTTAGCGGCAAGCCTCATCGGACAAATCCTGGTCGAAGAATCGGTACTGGGATGGGAAGAGCTGGAACTCGAGGTCGTGCGGGACGCCAAAAACCAAATGATAACCGTCTGCTTCATCGAAAACGTCGATGCAATGGGAGTCCATACGGGCGATTCGTACTGCACCGCTCCAATGCTCACCATCGACACAGAACTGCAAAAACGACTGCAAAAATACTCCTACGATGTCGTCGAAGCAATCGAGGTCATAGGCGGCACTAATATACAATTCGCTCATAATCCAAAAACAGGACGAGTGGTCATAATCGAAATCAATCCCCGAACATCCCGCTCATCAGCTTTGGCCTCAAAAGCAACCGGCTTTCCAATAGCTCTCGTCTCCTCTACACTGGCCGCAGGTATTACATTAGACGAGATACCTTACTGGCGAGACGGCACACTAGAGAAATACACCCCCAGCGGCGATTACGTGGTGGTCAAGTTTGCCCGCTGGGCCTTTGAAAAATTCAAGGGCCTTGAGGACAAACTCGGAACCCAAATGCAGGCCGTCGGTGAAGTGATGAGCATCGGTAAAACCTATAAAGAGGCCTTCCAAAAATCTATTCGCTCTCTTGAAATTGGCCGATACGGCCTGGGCTTTGCGAAAAACTTTAATAAGCTGCCGCTCGATGAACTAATGAAGCTGCTGAACAATCCGTCCAGCGAACGGCAGTTCATAATGTACGAGGCCCTGCGCAAAGGGGCTTTCGTCCAGGCACTGTCCGATAAAACCTACATTAAAACGTGGTTTATCGAACAAATGGCTGAGCTTGTCAAACTCGAGCAGGAAATCCTCAAATTCAAAGGCAAACTCCTGCCCAACAAGCTCTTAACCCAGGCCAAAAAGGACGGATTTGCCGACCGATATCTCGCACAACTGACAGGCACCCCGGAAGAGAAAATCCGCCGGCAGCGAACCTCACTTGGCGTCGTCGAGGCATGGGAGCCGGTACCGGTCAGCGGTGTTGAAAATGCAGCATATTATTTCTCCACCTACAACGCGCCCGACAAAGTAAGTGTCAGCAAAAAACGCAAGGTAATGGTCCTCGGCGGCGGCCCAAACCGAATCGGCCAGGGAATCGAATTCGACTACTGCTGTGTCCACGCCGCTTTCGCCCTTCGAGACGAAGGTGTTGAAACAATCATGGTTAACTGCAACCCCGAGACAGTCTCGACCGACTACGACACATCCGACAAGCTCTATTTCGAGCCGTTAACGGTCGAGGATGTATTGAGCATATACCAAAAGGAAAAGCCGCTAGGCGTTATCGTCCAGTTCGGCGGTCAAACACCTCTCAATATCGCCGACGAACTCGCCAAGGCCGGCGTCAAAATATTGGGAACATCGGTGGAAACCATAGACCTGGCAGAAGACCGCGACCGATTCCGCAAAATGATGGAAAAGCTCAACATACCCATGCCCGAATCCGGCATGGCAAGCAACCTCAAAGAAGCCCTTGCCATCGCTAAAAAAATCGGCTATCCCCTTATGGTTCGCCCTTCTTATGTCTTGGGCGGACGCGGTATGGAAGTTGTCCACGATGAAGAGATGCTCCGCCACTATGTAGCCGCAGCGGTGGAAATAACTCCCGAACGACCAATTTTGATAGACAAATTTCTCAACAACGCAATCGAGACAGAAGCCGATGCCATCGCTGACGGCACCAACGTCTTTATCCCCGCAATTATGGAACATATCGAGCTGGCCGGCATACACTCCGGTGACTCAGCCTGTGTTATCCCGCCCGTCAGCATTCCTAAAAAACATCTTGATACAATTTGTGAATACACCAAAAAAATAGCAATAGAGCTAAAAGTCGTTGGCCTGATGAATATGCAGTACGCTATAGCCAACGATATCGTCTATGTACTCGAAGCCAACCCCAGGGCCTCGCGAACCGTCCCGCTGGTCTCCAAGGTCTGTGGTATTTCGATGGCTCGGGTAGCAACCCAGCTTATGCTTGGCAAGAAACTTTCTGACTTAAACTTAAAGCAACGCTCAATCCCTCATTTCGGCGTCAAAGAGGCAGTCTTCCCGTTCAATATGTTCCACACCGTAGACCCTGTCCTTGGCCCTGAGATGCGTTCTACCGGCGAGGTGCTTGGCATGGCCGACTCGTTCGGCTCGGCATTCTTTAAGGCCCAGGAAGCCGCCCAGTCCACCCTGCCCTCCGAAGGAACCGTCCTGATAACTGTCGCCGACCAGGACAAACCCGCTATCTTGGAAACCGCTAAGCAATTTCAGAAACTCGGCTTCAAAATCAAAGCGACCGACAGCACTGGGCAATTCCTGACAGAAAACGGAGTCAAAACTGAGCTTATTCTCAAAATGCACCAGGGCAGACCCAACATAGTGGATGCCATTAAAAATCGTGAGATTCAGCTGGTCATCAACACCCCCGTCGGCAAACAGAGCAAATATGACGATTCTTATATCCGCAAAACAGCTATCAAATACAAAGTGCCCTACGTTACTACCACAGCAGCAGCAGCAGCCGCCGTCAAAGGTATTGCAGCTCACCGAAAAGAGCCTAGCACCGTAAAATCACTGCAGAGTTACCATGCAGCCATTAAGTAAAATCAAAGATGACCCTTAAATTTTGAATTGCGATATTTGCTTTTCGCTTCCCCGTGCTGTTTATTCTTTGCACCTGCTCTTTCAATCGTGTATTATTTAAAAAGAGAAATAAGTCCCTAAACAAAAATGCAAAAAAACCCAAAAAATTCGCTGTTCTCAAGCGGCAACTGGCTGGTTGGAATAACAGCAGACGACTCTGTAAATGCTGAACACTATCTAAGCGACCAAAGTGCAGAATCACGCGAGCATAACCACAAATTCAAAGTGCCGGACATAATCGCCATCCTGCCGATTCGCAACACCGTCGCTTACCCGGGTACAGTAACACCATTGGCCATCGGACGGGAAAGAAGCAAACTCTTACTTGGGGACATCAAGCTCAATGAATCCCTCATAGGACTGGTCACCCAGTACGATCCTGAAACAGACAAGCCGGGTTTCAACGACATTTACTCTATCGGAACTATCGCTTCAGTCCTGAAAATCATAAAGATGCCGCACGGTCCTATTCACGCTGTAATTCACGGCTTGGCTCGCTTCAAAATAGTAGAAAGAGTAGCCTCGCAGCCATACCTAAAGGCCCGCATCCGGCTCCTCAACGTAAAAGTTAAAATGACCAAAAAGCTCCAGGCCCTTATTGTCAGCATCCGCCAGACTGCCAACCGCGTTATCGCCCTCAGCCCCAACGTACCTGAAGAAGCATCTGTCCTGCTGGAAAATATTGAAAACCCTTCCGCTTTGGCCGATTTTTTGGCGGCTAACCTCAGCCTTGATACCGAGGAAAAACAAAAACTCCTCGAGGAGCTTGATGCAGCCAAACGACTTGAAAAAATATCCGTCGTCTTGGCAAACCAATTGGAGGTTCTCGAGCTCAGTCACAAAATCCAGGGCAAGGTCAAAGAATCGGTAGATAAAAATCAGCGGGAATACTTCCTGCAGGAACAGCTAAAAGCCATCCAGTCTGAGCTCGGCCGCGAAGACCGCCAAACCGAAGAGCTAAAGCAAATCAGCGAGAATATTAAAAAAGCTAAAATGCCCCAAAAAGTCGAGCAAGAGGCCCTTCGGGAATTAGACCGATTGAGCAAAATCCCGCCCGCCTCGCCGGAGTATAGCGTGATTCGAACATACCTGGACTGGGTTTGCGAACTGCCGTGGGCAGTTGAGACCAAAGACCAGCTTGATATCAACAAGGCCGAGCGGATACTAAACCAGGACCACTATGACCTGCGCAAGGTAAAAAAACGCATCCTCGAATTCCTCGCTGTCCGCAAGCTCAACCCCACCGGCAAAAGCCCGATACTTTGTTTTGTCGGTCCGCCCGGCGTGGGCAAAACATCCCTCGGAAAATCCATCGCACGTGCAATGGCAAGAAAATTCATCCGCATTTCACTGGGCGGAATAAGAGATGAGGCCGACATTCGCGGCCACCGAAGAACCTATATTGGTGCCCTGCCCGGAAGAATACTCCAGGAACTCAGAAAAACCGGCAGCAGAAACCCGGTATTCATGCTCGATGAGCTGGACAAAATCGGAATCGACTTCAGGGGTGACCCGGCAAGTGCGCTTCTCGAAGTGCTTGACCCGGAACAAAACTTCAGCTTTACCGACCACTACCTCGACCAGCCCTTCGATTTGTCCCACGTCATGTTTATCGGCACCGCAAATTATACCGAGCCCGTCCCGCCGGCACTTCGCGACCGAATGGAAGTCATAGAGCTGCCCGGCTACACCGAAACTGAAAAACTCAATATCGCAAAAAAATATCTCATCCCACGCCAACTCGCTGAACATGGCCTGAATAAAAAAAATCTGACTATAAAAGACCATGCGGTAATAGAGATAATTCAAGGCTACACCCGTGAGGCTGGCGTCCGCAATCTCGAAAGAAACATCGCGGCTATCTGCCGCAGCATCGCTACCCAAATAGCTAAAAACAAAAAAAGGCGGGCAACCATCAACAAAGAAGAACTCGCAAAAATCATGGGGCCTACACAATTTGAATCGGAACTGGCTCTGCGAACCGGAATACCAGGCGTCGCAACGGCGCTGGCCTATACTCCCGTCGGCGGCGAGTTATTGTTCGTCGAATCCGCTTCTATGCCCGGCAAAGGAAATCTGCAGCTGACAGGACATATCGGTGACGTCATGAAGGAAAGCGCCCAGACCGCATTTTCCATCGTCAAGGCAACCGCCAAAAAACTGAAAATCGAAGATGACAGATTCCGAAAATTCGATTACCACATCCACGTCCCCGCAGGAGCTATTCCAAAAGACGGCCCAAGTGCCGGCGTGGCCATGTTCACTTCCCTGGTCTCGCTGCTGCTGGCCAAACCCGTCCGCCCCGATGTGGCAATGACCGGCGAAATAACCCTCCGAGGTCTGGTTTTGCCTATCGGCGGCCTGAAAGAAAAAATCCTCGCAGCTAAACAGGCCGGCATAAAAACTGTAATCCTGCCGGCCAGAAATCGAAAAGATATGCCTGACGTGCCCGCCGAGGCCAAAAAAGGCCTCAAATTCAAATTCGTCAAAAACACCACCGAAGCCCTAAAACTCGCATTGAACACCTAATGTTTAGGGCAGCGACCCACGCAGTGTTTTTTATAGCTAGCACTTAATCGCGTTAGCAACCTTCACCACATCCACCATTTCAGCTACATCGTGCACACGCACAATTGAAACTCCTGCCGCCGCACACATCGCAACCGTCGCCGCCGTGCCGAATACCCGCTCAGCCGGGTTTTCCCTGCCTGCTATCTTGCCTATAAAAGCCTTTCGACTTGTGCCGATACAAACCCGGTAGCCGCTGTTGACAAATCTATCAATGTTCCTCAAAAGTTCCAGATTATGTTCGGTCGTCTTGCCAAACCCAATCCCCGGGTCAATAAAAATCATATTCTTTGCGATACCAGATTTTTCCGCCCGCCCGGCCCGCTCAAGTAAAAACTGCAGAACCTCGCTAACAACATCCTCATACGTTGGCTCAATCTGCATTGTTGCAGGCGCCCCCTGCATATGCATCAGCACAACCGGCACATGCTGCTCAGCTGCCAACTTCGCCATCCGCTCATCGCTCAAGGTGGTAATGTCATTTATCATCCCCGCCCCAGCTTTCAAAGCAGCTTCCGCAACCTCGTAGTTATAAGTATCGATACTGATAGGCACGCTCACTTTTTTACTTAGCGCCTTAATTACAGGAATCACCCTTCTAATCTGTTCCTCAATTGAAACACACGTCGCCCCTGGCCTGGTCGATTCCCCGCCGACGTCTATTATCGCAGCCCCCTCCTCAGCCATCTGCACACCGCGTTCAATCGCCTTATTAGTATCAAAAAATTGCCCTCCGTCACTGAACGAGTCCGGCGTAACATTCAAAACCCCCATCACAATACAGCCGGCCGCCTGCGGTGAGCCTGGTCGAACCGAAAAATCCAACCGCCCTCTCGGCCACTCAACTATCTTGCTGTCACTTTTCGCCATACCGTCATTCCTGCGAAAGCAGGAATCCAATACCTCTTAACTTTTCAGCAATTTTTTTACTATCCGCTGTCCGCTGTCCGCTATCCGCTATCTTTACCTGCGTATTTTGAAATTCCCTCCGGACAGGATAATCGCGGCGCAGCCGGTCGAACATCGCGCACTTCTTGCCCACCGGCATATTCAGAACGCCCCTCAAGTTGGAATCGTCTTTTCGAATATCATAAATTTCCTTGACCGCCTCGCGCAGTATTTCCTGCTCACCGGCAGGTTGCGGATTTATCTTCAACACCGGCACCGCAGACTCAGGCAAAAACGATGCAACATCAAATTTTGGGCTTAATCCGAAATGCTCACAAGCCGCCTTATAAATCATAATCATACCGGCCACTTTCCCGTCAAACGAATACCCCGCTATGTGCGGCGTACCAATATTAACCATTTCCAAAAGCTCCGTATCGATATCAGGCTCATCTTCCCAGACATCAAGCACAACAGCCTTCAATCTCCCAAATTTAATCGCTGCCTTCAAGGCGGCTGTTTCAACCACTCCGCCTCGCGCAGTATTAAGAAAAACACATCCAGCTTTTAGCGACTTAAAAAACTTCGCATCGGCTAAATGAAATGTCTTGTCAACCCCTTCAGAAGTCAACGGCGTATGAAGCGTTATAAAATCGCAGTCAAATAGTTTCTCCAGCGGCAGATATTTCGCATCCCCGCTTTCCCTCTGCAGTGGCGGGTCGTTGAGATAAACCTTCATACCAAGTGCTGAAGCTTTCACCTCTACCCAGCTGCCGACGTTGCCCACACCTACAATGCCTATCGATTTACCCTCAAGGGTAATATTATGCTTCTGCCCGACCTCGAGCATCGCAGCAACAATATACTCCGCCACCGAATTGGCATTTGACCCCGGAGCCGATACAAAGCCGATATTGTGGCACCGCAGAAAATCAACGTCCACATGGTCAAATCCGATGGTGGCGGTAGCTACAAAGCGAACCTTGCTGTTGGCCAATAGCTTCAAATCAACCGGCGTAACGCTGCGAACCAGCAACATATCGGCATCGACAACAACATCCGGCGTTATCTCTCGCCCGGGCACAACCTCTACCTGCCCGATGGAAGAAAAACACTCCGCCACAAATGGAATATTCGCATCTGCAATTATCTTCATTTCACAAAACCTGTCTAAAGTTCAAAACCGACTATCTTCGTGCCGCAATCCGGACAGCACGAATTCTTTGTTCTATTGGCAAGAATTTTATACCCAACGCGCTCAATCAGCATCCCGTCGCACTTGTAACAAAAGGTACTTTCCGTCTTTGTCCCCGGCACATTGCCGAGGTAAACGTAATGCAGCCCAGCCGCCTTGCCGATATCATACGCCCGTTCAAGCGTTTTCATCGGCGTCGGCTCTGAATCCATGTATTTGTACTGCGGATAGAATCGGCTGATATGCCAGGGGACATCCGCCCCAGCCTGCGAAACAAGAAAGTCCGCCAGCCTCTTCAGCTCATCATCAGAATCATTTTCACCAGGAACTATTAAAGTGGTGATTTCCTGCCAGATATTTGTTTCCTTCGCAATGTAGGTAATCGTATCAAGCACCGGCTGCAATCGGGCCTTGCACAGCCTTTTGTAGTAATCCTCGCTAAACGCCTTCAAATCTACATTTATCCCATCAAGCCAGCCTTTGGCAAAATCAATCGCTTCATGCGTCATATACCCGTTACTGACAAAGACATTCGCCAGCCCTTTTCTCTTCGCCAGCGGCCCGCAATCTGCACACAACTCCATAAAAACCGTCGGCTCGGTATAGGTATAAGCGATCGATTTGCACCCGCTGCGAACAGCCGCCTCGACAATATCTTCTGGCAAATACGCCTGCCCCTCGATTTGCCCTTCTTCGACGGCCTGCTGACTAATCTCCCAGTTCTGGCAAAACTCACACTGAAAATTACACCCAGGCGTCGAAATCGAAAAGCTCCTCGACCCAGGCTGAAAATGAAAGAGCGGCTTTTTCTCAATAGGGTCAACATTAGCCGAACAAACTTTATAGTAAACAAGTGAATACAGAACACCATCAATGTTTCTGCGGACGACACAGTGCCCCACCTTCCCCTCGGCAATCACGCATCGCCAGCTGCAAAGTTTGCACCTGACCTTCCTGCCCTCAGCTTTGTCCCAAAGTACAGCTTGCTTCAAATTTTCCTTCTTCATTTCCATATTCATCTCCCCCCTGAATAAACCCTGTTCTCTTCAACTCCTAAATTTTCCCCCAAACATACGCACGATGCAATATGAAAAACTGTCCATTATTCGCTATAACATTCTGCCAAAACTTTAATCGGATGGCTTGCTATTTTATCACTTATATGCTCTATCTGCATCTTGCAGGCGGCGCATTCGGTCAACACGTTTTTGGCCGGCGACGATCTCAATGCCTCTCGCAAACTCTTGGATATTTCATCAGAAAGCTCGCGATTCTTCTGCTGCATCCCGAATGTCCCCGCAAGACCGCAGCAGCCGGCCTTTAAATCAATAACCTTCACGCCGCAAAGTTTGTCCAAAAGTTCAATACTTGCTCCATTATCCCCCAGAGCAAGAAGATGACACGGCCGGTGATATGTGAAATCCTGCGACATCAACTTATTGGCCGGCTTCAGCTTCCCGTCTCTGAAAAGCCCACGAAGATAATTCATCAGTTCATAAGTATTTTCCGAAACAAGCTCAGCATCTTCTCCCGAAACAAAATGCTTAAGTTCCTGCCGCAGACAAAGCGCTGCGCTCGGCTCAGAGCAGACTATCTTGAAACCATCCCGAACTGCCCTGGCCAGGTGTTTCACATTATACGCCAAATCTCCACGCGCCTGCCTGACATCACCGTAACAAATTGCCGGTAAAGGCGCCGGCCGCTGCCGGGGCAAAATCACTTCAATATCATTTTCCCGCAAAACATCAAGCACAGCAAATCCCAACCCGTGGTCGTTATAGTTTGCGTAAGTATCCACAAAGTAAGCGACTTTATCAACCGGTTTTGCTACGGGCCCCTGCGCCGCCAGATACTTGCGCCCGGCTCTCAGGAAAGACCCTCGCTCAAACCTGGGCATACCTCTGCGCCTGTCAAGTCCGATAAATTTCTCAAGGAACCACTTAAAAATAGCGATATTCATCACAAAATTCGAAACGCCGGCTGCCGCACTACTTAAAATGCTAAGATACCGATTGCAGCTTAAGACCAGCTCCGCACGCTTCAATCCCCTGCGATTGACATATCCTGTTCGTGCCGCATTCATCAACCTGGAAACATCCACCCCGGAGGGACATTGCAGCGAACACATTTTGCAGTTAATACACAAATCCAAAATCTTCTTAAACTGCGGCGACTCAAAATCTTCCTTTCTCAACTGCCCCGTTGCCCAGAAATTAAGTATATTGGCTTTCGCACGAGGACTGCCCAGCTCTTCGCCCAGTGCGCGAAACACAGGACACATACGCAAATCCGGTTCCCTGCTCAGGCACACACCACAGCCGCTGCACTGCTCAAGCTCGAGCTCAAGTTCATCTCTCTCGAAAAGCAAACCCGTTTCTAGCCTGTCCGGCTGAATCTTATACGCAGCCCTTAGGTTTTTAACCATAATATCAGGGTCGCTGTTAATGATTTTGCCGGGATTCATCAAGCCGTGCGGGTCGAATATCTTTTTTATCCTGCACAGCAGCTCATAGTACTCATCGCCATACTGCCTCCTTATGAATGCTGCTCTCAACAAACCGTCGGCGTGCTCACCACTGATTGACCCGCCCAGCGACCAGGCCAGTTCGAAAACATCATTCGCAATAGACCGCATCTTCTCTATGTCAGCCGAATCGTGTAAATCCAGATTCGGCCGTATATGAAGCACACCGTCGCCGGCATGACCATAACAGGAAAATGAAACACCGTATCGCTTCTTGACTTTTTCCAGACCCGAAACGTATTCCGCAAGTTTCCTGTTATCGACGGAAATATCTTCTATAAACTCAACCGGGTGCTTCTTGCTTTTTACTCTGAAAAGCAGCGGCACCGCATCCTTCCGCGATTTCCATACCCGCTTCTGCTGCTTCGGTTCAAAAAAAATACTGCGCCCGCTCGCCAACCTTCCAACCGCCGAATCGGTCTTGTCTATTTTTTCCTGAACCTGCTCACCCGTGCTGCCAATATGCTCAATCAAAAGCACCACCTCCGCGCCGGTCGGCAAAATGTCCCTATACTCAGGCAGTGAATCTATCGCTAAATTTATCACGTTTTTGTCCATCACATCGCAGGTGGAAACTCCGCTGTCCACAATAACCGGCACAGCCTGCGCCATTTTATCCAGCGAATCAAACTCGAGCTGCAGCAGGGCCTTTACCGGCGGAACAGCCACGGTCTTCAGAGTAATCTTCGTGAAAATCGCCAGCGTCCCCTCCGACCCGGCCATCAGCCGGGCTAAATCTATCCTCCCATCGTGGCAAATCCCCGCAATGTTATAGCCGCACCGGTTTCGTCTGGTTTTAGGTAACGCCTTGGCGATAATCGCCTCTTTGCCCGAAAGAATAGATATACACTCCCCCGCAACCGAGGCAAGCTTTTCGTCCCGAATGTTTTCAGGATTCAAATTGTTCGCCACCTCGACAACACTGCCATCCGCCAAAACCGCTTCAATACTTTCAACATGCTCAGCTATATAACCGTATTCCAGCGAATGAGCTCCGGTGGAATTATTGGCAACAATACCGCCGATTGTGGCCCTGTTGCCGCTGGATGGGTCAGGCCCGATTTTCCTGCCGTATCCCGCCAAGCAATTATTCAAATCATCCAAAACCACTCCCGGCTCGCAAACAACCGTCTTCCCGTCATCCGCCACATTTATAATCTTGTTCATATAGCGGGTCATATCGAACACTATCCCGCTGCACAGCGATTCCCCTGCCAGACCGCTTCCAGCCCCGCGAGCAACTCCAGCTGTACCATTGGCATGGGCATATTTGACAACCGAAACCACGTCTGTCTTGTCGAGTGGCACTACAACACAAAGAGGAACTATCTGATAAATGCTGGAGTCTCTGCTGTAAGCAGCCCTGTGGAATATATCAGTAAAAACATCGCCCCGGATAGCTTTAGCCAAGTCGGCGGCGACTTTCTCCGGTCTTGCG
>Ga0315294_10003543_pt1 | contig 17035 bp, 10 predicted proteins | sample YL17G13_40_MG_FD_203626 | JGI IMG/M metagenome (GOLD analysis project Ga0315294, IMG submission 203626) | Sediment microbial communities from Yellowstone Lake, YNP, Wyoming, USA - YL17G13_40 | ecosystem: Environmental > Aquatic > Freshwater > Lake > Sediment | place: USA: Wyoming | collected... | reverse complement strand
CCCACCCGCCGGGAAGCAGCCGCTCTATGACTTTCCATTCTTCATCTACCGGTTCCGTCTCAGTTATCATGCCCAAGAGGATACCATACCCCTCAAGAGAATGGGAGCCCTTAGGTTAACGCGTATGGGGGAAGGGGGGTGAGGTAAAAAAAACCCTCTCCCGACGGAAGAGGGTTGGTCATGAGTTCGGTACACGCACTACGGTTAGAGGGGTTCTCCATCGAGAGAGGGGTCGAAGCGACTGGCTTCGTGTGAGAGTCCCCCGTCGGACGGCGGTGTTGCGCCGCTCGATTCGAGGGGAGTCCCGTCACTCACGCCGGCCATCCGGACATTCGCGGCCTGAAGGCCTTTGGATGTGTCGACCAACTCGAACGAGACCGGTTGACCTTCCTTCAGGTCTTTAAACCCGTCCATCTGGATCTGCGAGTAATGCACGAATACGTCGCTTTCTCCCTCACGCTCGATGAAACCGTAGCCTTTCGCCGTGTTGAACCACTTTACCCTACCATCATTCAAAGCGGACCTCCTTTGTAGGGCGTCTGCCGAAAGGCATATCATTTACAATCTACCATTTTTGAGCAGGCGGGGACAGGCACGAATTTCGCCCCCGAGCCGCACAGCAACCTTCAGGCAAGTTACGGGCGAAATTCGAGCCAGTCCCCTTTGGCTCACAATTTCACTATCCTCAGGCCGCCGTCGCATGCAGCGACGTATGCGTACCCGTTTGACACTCCGACACCGTTCACGGTCCCGGGCACATCAACCGAGCCGACTACCGACGCTGCATCGATCGGATCGATATCCACTATCTGCAGCCCTTCCCAGCTTGCCGCTATGGCCGCAAATCCGTTGTAGAGCGCTACATCCACGGCATATCCGGGCACGGTGACGCTCTTGACTATGCTTGCCGAGCCGACCGGATCGACATCGATGATCTTCAGCCCGCCTTCCGAATCCGCCACGTAGGCGTATCCGTTCTCGACAGCGACCCTGGCCGCCATTCCATCCGTGTCAACTGCGTTCACGATGCTCTCCGACCCGGGAACGCTGATATCGATTATCTGCAGGCCCATGTCGTAGTCTGCGACAAACGCGTATCCGTTCCAGATCGCGACGCCCCGACCCGATCCGGGCGTGTCTACAGTATTGATGATCGATGCCGATCCGATCGGATCGACATCTATCACCTGCAGTCCGTTGAAATGGTCGGGGACGTAGGCGTATCCGTTCGATACCGCCGTGTCGAACGCAAACATCATGGGCCCCACGATTTTCTCGACAAATGCCAGGTCCGGCGGGTCGACATCGATGATATTGAGCCCTCCCCAGCCATATGACGCGTAGGCGTATCCGTCGGAGTAAACGGCCGCGAGACAGGGTCCACTCGCAAGGGGCACACTCTTGAGTACCGACGCGGTCTGCAGAGGGTCGATACTCACCATCTGCAGCCCTCCCGAGTCGTCGGACACATATGCGATCCCGTCAAAAACGGTGACATCATTCGCCCAGCCGGGTGTGTCGAGGTTTTTCACAATCGATGCCGAGCCGACAGGGTCCACGTCGGCGACTTTCAGCCCTCCCGCGCCGTCTGCGATGAATGCAAACTCGCCCGACACCTTGACCTCCCGTGCCCACCCTATCACCTCGATGGTCTTAACAACCGACGCGGTCCCAGGCGGATCGACATCGATGATTTCCAGATACTGGCTGCCTTCCACGCAGTATGCATATTCGCCGAGCACATCAACTCCGGTCGGCATGCCGGTCGTACTTACCGTGTTGATTACCGAGGCCGTCAATGGATCAGTTACGTCGATGATCAGAAACCCCATCGAGTTGTCGGCGGCATAAACGTATGTGCCCTGGACCACAACATTATCCACCCAGCCGCCCGTGGCCACGGTATTGACCACGACAGGGCTTTCGGGCGGATCGATATCGATAATCGTCATACCGGAGGTAGTATCGGCTACGTACGCATATCCACCGGCAACATCGATGCCCGAAGCAGAGCCGGGCGTGTCCACCTCGCCGATGATGCCTGCCGACTCAATCGGGTCGATATCGATGATCTTGACCCCGATATCCGATGCTGCCACGTAGGCGTAGCCGCCCTCAACCGCCACATCCGTGGAGGCCCCGAAGTACTGGATGAACTTGGCCAAATGCGCCTGCTCAGGCGGATCGACATCGACTATCTTGAGTCCGCCGTAAAGGTCCGAGACATACGCGTAGCCGCCGGCGACCTCCACACCCTCCTCGTAGCCGTTCAGGTCAACCCAGTTGACCCATGTTGGATTCAACGGATCGGTGATATCGAAAATGTGGAGCCCGCAGGGTCCGCCGGCAACGTAGGCGTAATTGCCGTCGATCGCGACATCGTCCGGCGAGAAATTAAGCTGCGGCGGGGTCACATCGACAAGCGATCCTTTCACCTCCAGCGTCACAACCTGGTACGCGGTCAGATCAAGCCAGGGTTCCGCCGGATCATTCTCCGCCGCCTCCTTACTGACCAGGCACTTGTATTCGCCGGCGGTGGCCGGTTTCGAGTTAGGGACTGTGGCTGCGTATGTTGCGTGATCGACATCATCTTCCAGCCAGTATGCGTCGATCTCTCCGTCGAACAATTCCGGACACTCCACCACCGGCATAAAAGTGCTGTCCTTGCCCTGCCAGTCGTAGACGTCGATGGTCAGCATCGTCGCCCCGCCTAACGAGCTTAGACCACCGCCGACGGGCTTCTCGGAGATGTCGATCTTCCATGCCTCGGGGCAGTTCGCATCGGGCCCGAAATCGGTCACCGGATCGACCACCGGCTTGTTGATCGCCGGCTCCCAGCTTGCATCGACAGCGTAGCCGAACTCGAACGGGGCCGCAGGCAATGCGACTTCGTAGGTCATCGAAACGGTATCGTTTGATGCGAACCAGTTTCTCGCGGATCCGGTGGGCGAGACGTGCCGCTTGAAGCCACTCAGAAGCACGGTCGGAGCCTGGTTGGTCGCGAACTTTCCCTTGATGTAGCCCTGCAGGCCGTTCGGCCCCGACCCCAGTGTTGTCGGGTTGTAGAGGGTGGTGTAACCGTCCGCGTTTACCAGCTCGCCGTCGCCGAGCGCGCGATCCGACAGCGTCAGCCCGGATACGGGATAGATCCGGTTTCCTTCGAACATGGCGATGCCGCGGACATCGAATCCGGTCAGGTTCGGATTGTTAAAAGGATGCCTGATTTCAACATATACATCGAAGGTGCCGGTTCCGGTCGGTGTGATGCTGATGATCCTGAAACAGTTCGTGCATAGACCCTGTTCGAGCCACCTCAGAACGTTCCAGTGAGCGGCGATTTCCCTGACGGGTGTGATGTCGTATTCCAGCGTTTCCGGATCGACATGCACCGTCCAGAACCCCCAGAGTTGATGCGCCGAATGTGCCGAGCCCGTCTCGGGCTTCGCAATTGACGCTTCATCAGAAGCGTCGTGCGATGTCGCAGGTGCGATCGGCTCGCTTCCGTGAGAACATCCGACCAGAAGACACCCCATCACGGTGAAGAGTGAAAAAATGAGAATGGAAATAGACCCGGTCCGCATTGTCGGCCTCCCTTGTTGATCTGTGTTGAATTATATCCTTACTGAGTCATTTATTCCAACCTCACCCCTTTTCCCCCTCTCCTAACCTCACCCCCCTTACCCCCCTCTCCACAATTGTGGAGAGGGGGGACAGGGGGGTGAGGAAAAGAACGGGACAGGGGGGGTGAGGAAAAGAACGGGACAGGGGGGGTGAGGAAAAGAAGGGGGACAGGGGGGTGAGGAAAAGAACGGGACAGGGGGGGTGAGGATTCCTCAGTATGTGATAAAATCCGGTCCCGTGCTCGTTCACTCGATACATCCGCGGGATTTCCGCAATCTGGAATCGTTGAGGCTCGAATTCTCTCCCCGAGTGAATTTCGTGTCGGGACGCAACGGTCAGGGCAAGACGAATCTTCTTGAGTCGATCTACTGGCTGCTGACGCTCAGGGGGAAGCGCGGAAGTGTGCAGGAATGCGCGAGGAGGGGGTCGAGCGGTTTTCAGATCGACTCGGAGCTGACCTTCGGGGGCCTCAGGCATCGCGTCGGTCTGGAGGTCGAAGGTCGCGCGAAGAGACTGACAATCGACGATTCGCCCGCAAAGCGAAGGCGGGACTACCTGGAGAATGTGCTGGCTGTAGATTTTTTCCCTGAAGACCTCCTGATACTCATCATGGAGCCCGCGCTGAGGAGGAGGTTTATCGACCTCGCATGTGTGCAGTATTTCCTTCCTCACGAGGAAATCCTTAGGCGGTTCAAGCGGCTTCTGGAGCAGCGCAACAGCCTCCTGAGAGCGCCGGGTGGTCCGAACGAAAGCGTGCTCGAAAGCTACGATGATCCGCTTGCGGAGTCTTCTTCAGCGGTCACGTCGGCCAGACTGAACTTGCTCGCGAGACTCGGCGAGAGGACCGATGCGATTTTCCGCGACGGGATCGGGGAGCGGTACGAGGCGTCTTTGTACTACGTGCCGGCGCTGGAGGGCATACCGGAGGCGATTAGTCCGGATGCGTCGCTGGAGCCGTCCGCCTTCAAAGAGCTCTGCCTGAATGCACTCAGGCGGTCGAGACGGCGCGACGTCGAGAGCGGCCGCACGACCGTGGGACCGCATCGCGACGACTGGGGGATGCGTCTCGACGGCAAGCCGGTGAGAGCTTTCGCGAGCAGGGGCGAGGTCAGGAGCACTCTTTTCGCCCTGCACCTGGCGAGATTTCATGTCCTTACCGAAAAACGCGGGATCGAGCCTGTTGTGCTGATCGACGATGTCATGAGCGAGCTCGATGCATCGAGAAGGCTCAAGGTAATGGAGCTCCTTCCGCCGGGACAGGTCTTTCTCACGTCGTGCGATCCGCCCGCGGAGCTGGGAAAGATCGGGGACGGCGAGGTAGCGTATTTTGTCGTGGAGGGCGGTAAGGCTTCGCGAGCGGAGTGATGCAGGGGCGTTCGATCCGACAGCGGTTCATCCGACATTATTATGGGTTCTCATCATGCGCACACGCTGCGGAATATTCGTTGTCGGGTTTCTCCTGCTGACTTTTCTGCTCGCGACCATCTCGGCGGTGGCCGAGGGAGCGCGCGAATTCCACATGCCCACGGGCCTGGTCACCGACTTCACCGGGACTCTTTCCGAGGCGGATGTCACCGAGATTCTCGCCGCGATCGAGTCGTCTCGCTCGAAAAATCAGATGGACGGACACATTATCGTGGCGCTCAGGACGCCGGAGTGGTATCTCGACGAATATGTCAAGGATTACGCGGACTTCCTGCAGGGACAGGGGCAGGTAAGCCCGTCCGGATGGCTGCTGTATGTATCGACCGCCGACCGCAAATTCTCGCTGGGGGTGCAGGATGTGGCGGCGTCGTCAATAACCGAGCCGAGAAAGCAGGAGATCGCGCTCATCATGAGCGAGAAACTGGAGCAGGGGGACGTGAAGGGGGCGATAGTCGATGCTGTGAAGGCGATAGGGGAGCTCGATCCTCCGCAGGGCGGCAAAGTCAAGAAGGGCATGCGTCCAGAGATGCTCTTCTTCGCCGGGATAGCGATCATTGTCGTAACACTGATGGCCAGGCTGAGGAACCAGAAGCGAAAAACGGCCTGACGGTCCGGTTCAATCATCCTTCCTTCGATATTCCCGAAAGCGCACGGTGCCCTGCACAAGCGAGACGCGGCGGGAAATAGTGTCCGACCAATTGACGCCCCCCCTATAATCCCCCCCCAAGGGGTGGGATGGTATTCTATATAATCCCCCCAAGGGGGGGGATGGTGTTCTATATAATCCCCCCCCCAAGGGGGGGGAGGGTGTTCTTTGAAGCCTGATGAATCGTGGGCTCTGCAATAAGTTGACATATAAACAGTCCCCCCCTTGGGGGGGGACTACAGGGGGGCCTAGACCTTTTTCCGCCCCGTCAAGCGAAACCGGTGCTCTTCTCAGAAGAAGACGGCGATGACCGACCTCATGGGTAGAGGTCAAACACCCTTATCCCGGTGCCTTGCTGCATCAGGTACAGGTAGTCGTTGTTCACGAGCATATCCCAGTTGTAACTCCCGTACGTGGCGCCGAAAGGCTCTCCGAGGTTCTGAGGTCCGTTCGGGGGATAAACCGAGTACACCGCGGGGGTATTGGTCAGATCGCAGACAAACGCGAGCTGACCGTCCGCCGCCATCCGCCACATGGGGTACGGATGAGGGAGGCTCCATATCTTGGTTGGGCTCGCCGGATTGTTGATGTCGCAAATGACAAGCTCGTCCGTCGAGCACACGTAGAGATAGTCGTTGAAGAAGTAGGAGCCCAGCGCCATGTCCTGGACCTTGCCGGCGGTCGACCAGGAGCCGACATTCACCGGGGTGTACTTGTTGGTGAGGTCGTAGATCTCGAAACCATAAGTGTCGCCGACATGAGCGTACAGGTAGTTTCCGTGGACCATCATGCGTGTCACCGTGCCGGGCAGAGCGACATCATCCTTGGGCACAATGGCCGGGAAGTTGGTCACGTCATAGGTTCTCAACATGTTGTTGGTACGCGCCACGTACAGCGCGGCGGACGTTATCTCAATTGCGCTGACTCCTGACGTGTAGCTCATTGCGTAGGCGGCGGAAGGATTCTCCGGGTCCGAAATATCGTAAAGCCACATTTTGTCGTCGGCGTACGAGCCTATGGCCAGCTTGTTGCCGTCCACGGATGTGCAGAACGGTGCTCCCGTAAGCAGGACCTCTTTCTTGACGTACGCGCTCTCAGGCGGATCGACGTCGACAACCTTGATGGCTCCGTATGGGCCATCGCCTTCCACAAACAGGCCCAGACCCTGCCTGAACACGGCGCCGCGAGGGAAGTTGAGCGTATTCGCGGTGCGGCCGACCAGAGACGGATTCGCATGGTCCTCAAGGTCATATGCAGCGAATCCCGAGTACGCGCTGCCTATGCAGAGGTAGCCGTACTTGAGGTCCATGGCGGAAACACCGCCCACCGGATCGAACGACCCAATCTCCTGAAAGTTGAAATCGTCTATGTAGTCAAGGATCTTTATGCCATTGTCCGTGGAGACGTACGCATAACGCATGCCGGAGCTTTCGACGCAACTGGCGCCGCTGCTGAAACCGTAGGTGCCGGTCGATGAGACAGCGCCGGAGACCGGGTCAACGAAAAGCGCTTCGAAATACGAATCGTACGCGGCGTCGAGATACGTTATTACGATGAAGTTTTCATCCGTCGCCAGGTACAGATTAACTCCGTCGAGCATGGAAGACCCGTCTAGGTACGTGACATTCGATGGATCCTCGACGTTATAGACCTGCAGGGCGAGAAAGGTCATGACCACCAGCCTGGTGTCGGATCCCTGGGGGTCCAGAAGCTCTATGGCCTGGCAGTGAGAGGCGGCGGTAAAGGAGCCCAGGAGCTGAGGATGCGCGGGATCGTTCGCCCAGTTATATATGTATACATTCGTCCCACCCCCCTCCGCCACCGCAACGTAGAGGTCATCGGTGTTCATTGTGATCGCCCTGACCTGATTGTCGAATGTCAGAACGTCCTCGTAGTGAACGGGCGATGATACCGTGTAATAGTCGTCAAGGTCCAATCCCCAGGGGCTGGTCGTCATATCCTCCGTGTAGTAAATGCGTCCGGATCTTGTGGCCACCTGCCCCAGGGCAGAGTCCCGAACCCTTGAGATAATATAGGGTGAGGCCTGAGAATGGCCGCACCAGGTTCCGCCGGCTCCTGCCATGTAGACATAGTTCATTCCCATTCCAAACGCGCTTACCCAGCTGGGCCCGCAATCAAGCTCCGGTGGCGTGACTTCCGTCGGCTCGGGAGTGATATCCGTGAGAGCGACGTTGGCGTAAAGCAGGTACTGGAACGCCCCCACATTGTCGGCGCACCTCAGCTCGATATGGTACCAGCCGGCATATAGCGGGGTACCCGTCCAGTCGATCTCCGTGTATCCATCGCTTGTGGTTCCCACGGCGATCTGGTTCCCATCCTCATCGTACATAAAGAGATCCTGTGTTCCCGCGTCGTGGTAGAAGCGGATGACTCCGCTCGCCTGATAATGGGGGCCTATGTTCATCTTGAACCAGTCGGCTTGGTCTTCGATTTTGCAGAGAGTTCCTATCGCAGTCCCGTAAGGGTAGAGCGACTCAGCTTCATCCCAGCTGTTGTTGGTGTCGGCCGCGCATTCCGGATCGATGACCGTGACCTGCCTCACTTGCCACTCAGAGATGTAATCGTCGGGAGCAGGGGGGCTCCCCTGTTTGTATGCAGGGCCGCTCTTCGATTTGATCTGCCACCCGAGCAGGAACTCCCCGGCCTGAGTCGGATTCGGTTCCGGCCACAGCTTTTTGTAGTAGGTTGCAAACCCGGAATCCTCGCCGATGGAGTCGAGAGGTATCCCCCCGGAGAACAGCGCCGGACACCAGAGCTTGACGGAATCGATCTGGTCAGGCACGTTTCCGCTTACCTCCCCCTGCCAGTCCCTCGCTTCCGCACCGACCCAGAGCACTCCCCCGCCGCGACCCGACTCCGAATCGTAGTAGAGGCTGTTAATGGGATGGTAAACGACTGAATAATAGGCCTCCGGCTGGTTGGCCTCGATCGGGAAGTCGTCGGGGATCTCGGCCGGTGGATTGGGGCTTGGGGCTTTCCAGGAAGCGTCCACCGCGTACCCGTACTTGACGACTGGTCCGGGATTCATCGGAAACTGGATTCGATATCTTCTCGTGTTTGAGCTCCCGGGCCTGAAAACTCCGCGGCCCAGGTCGTCGTCAACAGGCACATCAAAGAGCTTGTCACTAGTGTCCTGGGGACCGAGTATGTCGGCAAAGGTCTTGTACGGATTAACCGTCGCCGTGAGCTGTATCGCGGGTGCGTTCGCGAGTTTCCCCTGTATATACCCGAACATGCCCGGCGCAGGGAACTCGGTCGGATTCCACCATCGCGTCCAGCCGTCCGCGTTCTCAAGATGCGTCTCGTCGAGATCCGCAAAGACCAGCGACCCGATTCCTGTCATCGTTCCGGGAGTGATCAGTATCCCCTTCACATCGAAACCGGCGAACTGAGGCTTTGCGGGAAAGGGATGCGCCAGGGTGATGTCGAGCACGAACAGGCCGGTCGCGGGATTTGATTCGCCCGGTACCATCGCCGCGCTGACTCCGAGCGTGGTGTTCAGTATGCCGGTCACGTTCAGGTGCCAGTCGGCGGATCGCGCGGGCTCGATCGCGGCCTTCATCTCCCGGGTGTCGATCGTCAGACAGTAATAGCCCAGACACTGGTGCGGCGACGGCGTCTCCTGGGGTTCGGACGAAGCAGCCCCGAGATCGGGCTGAGCTGTCGGCGCTACCGGGCTCGATTGACAGCCGAGCGCTGCGGCGAGCAGGAACAGCAGCGTCACGGATGCGATATGGCGTGTTGACATGGTTGGTCCTTCTTTACGATTCCCCCTACCCGGAATTATATGCTATAAGCGGCGCCCGTGTCCGGTGCGAGGATTACATGTATCGCAAGGGGGTGTTCGGTGCCCTCCACAAGCGAGTCTTCGAGCTTGTGGAGGTCCTGTCCCGTCTTGAAGGGAAACCTCCACAAAGCAAAAAGCGCTTTGTGGAGGGCACCGGCGATCTGAGCTTCATCAGCTTCCGGACTCGATGATATTCAGAGCTTCACCGATTTCGTATCTCACCAGCAGATCCGCTTCGATACTCTGTCTGATCGTCAGAGCCGCAATAGCTGTCTCCCTGCCGCGCCGGAATTCCGAAAAATACTCATACTTCTGCAAGCCCCGGACCGCGAATACTCGAGCTGTCTGAATAGGGTGGTCCAGAGTGTCGATCATCAGGTAGATGGCGTACTCCGATTCCATTCTACGCATGGCGTATGCAACGTCCGCTGGGAACTCGTCGTATGCGTTTATGAGTGTGGGCATGAATTCGAGCATTCCGGTTAGGCCCATATGATACAAAACGTGTTGCCTGCAGTCGCTCCCATCGACTTTCCCGATTTGATAGAGAGCTTCCATCGCGCCCCAGAGATCAGCGTCAGTCCATCCCGCATGTTCTTCCCAGTCGAAGGAGCTCGGTTCCCCCCAATCCCCGAAGATCTGGAGAAGCACACTATCGATGGTTTCCTGGCTGACGTGCGGCGGCTCGCCATATTCCGGAGCGTCGGGCGGCCACGTAGGCGCTCCCACCGATGAGCGATTGCACGCGCAAAGGAGAGCCAGCAACGCAAGCAGACAGAGGGACAGATTCTGTATTCTCTTCATCTCACTTCTGCCTCCGATTTGAGTTATTGCACGCGGGTCGTATTTCTGCAGGCCATTTATATTATACCATCTATGAGGGCGGTGCCCTCCACAAGGGAGTCTTCGAGCTTGTGGAGGTCTCGTCCGGTCTTGAAGGGAGACCTCCACAAAGCAAAAAGCGCTTTGTGGAGGGCACCGGGCTGGTCGGGGTCTTGAAGGGAGACCTCCACAAAGCAAAAAGCGCTTTGTGGAGGGCACCGGACGATGCTCAATCCCCGGGGTGGAAATCGACCCATTCGCCGGTGGTGAGGAATTCGTGCATCGCGACCGCGGCGATTTTTGCCTGGCCCATCGCCAGGATCACGGTCGCGCCGCCGGTGATAGCGTCGCCCCCGGCGAATACTCCGCGCTTGGTTGTGCGACCCGTTTCCTTGTCGGCCGCGAGCACGCCCCATTTGTCGGCCTTGAGATCGGGCGTGGTCGAGGCGATCAGGGGATTGACGCCGAAACCGAGCGCGGAGATGACAGTGTCGCATTCGATCTCGAACTCGGTTCCCGCGACCGGCACCGGGCGCCTTCGTCCCGACGCATCCGGCTCGCCGAGCTCCATGCGGATGCATCGCATCGCCTCCACCCAGCCGTCCTTGTCTCCGACCACCTCGAGCGGCTGCGTGAGGAATCGAAAATCGACGCCCTCCTGCTCGGCGTGCTCGAGCTCCTCGGATCGCGCAGGCGCCTCCGCGCGGGTGCGTCGATAGACGATGTACGAATTCCTGCCGAAACGTTTGCACGTACGCGCAGCGTCCATCGCGGTGTTTCCGCATCCGACGACAACGCAATTTTGACCGACGGTCACCGGAGTGGAGAATCCGGGGAACAGGTCGGCGCGCATGAGATTGACGCGGACGAGAAATTCATTCGCTGTGTAGACACCTTTGAGATTCTCGCCGGGGATTCCGAGCATCCACGGAAGGCCCGCGCCGGTGGCGAGGAAAATCGCATCGTAGCCCTGCTCTCTCATCAGCTCATCGATCGTGTAGGCCTGACCAATGAGCGCGTTCGTGACGAACACGACACCCATCCGCCTGAGTTTGTCCACCTCGGCGTCGACGATCTCGTTCGGGAGCCGGAACTCGGGAATTCCGTAAATGAGCACCCCGCCGATTTTGTGGAGGGCCTCGAAGACAGTGACCTCGTGGCCTTTCTGGATCATCTCGCCCGAGCATGTGAGCCCGGCGGGACCGCTTCCGATGATCGCGACTTTCTTGCCGGTGGGCGGGGCGACCTGGGGCACGTATGGTTCGCCGTGAAGGCGCGCATAATCGGAGGCGAAACGCTCGAGCCGTCCGATAGCGACGGGATCGCCCTTTTTCGCGAGAACGCAGACGACCTCGCACTGCTGTTCCTGCGGACACACTCGTCCGCAGATCGCGCCCAGCGTGTTGGTCTCGAAGATTTTCCTGTTGGCGCCCAGGAAATCATTCTGCCGGAGAAGCTTGATGAACGCGGGGATGTCGATATTGACCGGGCAGCCGGTGATACAGGGTGCGTTCTTGCACTGAAGACACCTGTTGGCCTCGATAATAGCCTGTTCGGTGGAGTAGCCGTACGCGACCTCGTCGAAGTTCTCGATTCTGTCCTGGGGTTTCTGTTCAGGGATCGCTTGTCGCGGGATTTTCATGCGCCATGTTCCCTTGAGCGCCTCGCCCAGTTCGTCCAGCGCGAGACCCTCCGGGAGCTTGCCATGATAGATTTTGTCGAGCTGCTCGACGGTCGGGGTCTTGAGGGGAGCGCAGGGCTCGTCGGGTGGCGGGAGTTTTCCCTCTTTGTAGAGTCTGAAGATCTCCTCCTCCTGCGGGCGATAGAACCTGGTGCGCTCGACGAGATTTTCCCAGTTCACCTTGTGGGCGTCGAAATCCGGACCGTGAAAACACGCGAACTTGATCTCGCCGCCGACCTCGACACGACACACGCCGCACATTCCCGTGGCATCGAGCATCAGAGCGTTCAGCGACGCATAGCTGGGGATTCCGAGAGGGGCGGTGAGATTGGCGACCGCGCGCATCATGGGCACCGGTCCCACGGAGAATGTCCAGCCCACGGGCTCCTTTCTGTCGAGAAGCATCTGAAGGCCGTGCGTGACGAAACCCTTGATTCCCTCGGAACCGTCGTCCGTCGTGATGATGACCTCGTCAGCCACCTCCCTCGCGTCGTCGACACAAAGGAGGAGGTCCTTCGTGCGGGAGCCGATGACCGCAACGGCCCTGTTGCCTGCATCGCGATTGGCCTTGAGGATCGACAGGATCGCCCCGGAGCCGTACCCGCCCCCAAGACACACCGCGGTCCCGCAATTGGGGATGATGTGGGTCGGCGTGCCGAGCGGTCCGAGAATGCTGTGAACCTTCTGCCCGGGCTCGAGCGATGTCAGCTCGTGGGAGGACTTTCCGACGGTCTGGATTATGACAGTGATTGTGCCGTTCTCTTTGTCGCCGCCTTTGAGCGAGACGGGGATGCGTTCGGCGCGTGCATGGGCGAGAAAGATGACGAACTGTCCGGGCTTTCGGGATCGTGCGACAAGAGGAGCACGGAAGGTGAGCTCGTAGGTGTCGGGTGCCAGGAGCTTCCTGGAAAGCAGCATGAAATCGGAGGATTCGAAGTCCTTCCCGGCCTGGCTGTAAGGCGGGCAAAACGGTTCTTTCAGAGCGTCGGACATAACTACCTGGTATCTCCTTGGTATTTACGGAATCATTTATTCTACGCGGCACGGGGAGAAAATCAAATTTGACCGCGGTTAAATTATTGTAGCATGCGCCTCCTTGTAGCAATGCGCCTCCGGCGCATAGTTCTTTGGGTTTCCGCCGTTAAGAACCATGCGCAGGATGCGCGTGGTACATGGGATGCGCGTGGTACATGGGATGCGCGTGACTGCAGGGAGCTAACGGGATTCAGGACTTGACCCGGACTTTGAGGTCGGGAAGTGCGCTCCTCACGTAATCCCTGAAGCGATCATTCACCAGCTCGGGGATCGTGTGCGGCTCGAGTCCAAGCAGGAAACGAACATCGTCCGGAATTCTCTCGTCCGCCCTTTCGGCGTCGGAGCCGACGGCGAGAAACCTGGTGAGGTGTCCGGCGACATACACAAGCGCCGACTCGGGCATGTCGGAGGATACGACCGGAAGATGGCTGCCCTTGACCACCCACGAGAGGGTCACAGGCAGCCTTAGATAGCTGAGGAGCATTGCGCCCGCGAGCGCGTGCGTCACGCCGAGCTCCTTCAGTTCCTCCACCATGAGCGAGGAGTGGTTTTCCCTTGAGGCCTGGACGGCTCTTTGGAAAGCCGCGGGCCGCCATCGCTGGAGCACGATCTTGCCTATGTCATGAAGCATGGCGCCGGTGCCGGCGAGGTCGAGGCGCAGCGGGACGGATGCGATTTCGGCGATCCAGCCCGTAAGACGAGCCGACGCCAGCGAGTGGCGGTAGAGGTCCTTGATATCAACCGGCCCTTGAAGGGAGCAATGATTGAGGAAAAGGCAGCTTGTCAGAACGATCTGATGCACTTCGTTAAACCCCAGCGCAGCGACTGCACTGGGCAGGTCGTCCACGCGGGAATCCAGCGAATAGTAGGGGGAATTGACGGTCCTCAGCACCATCGCGTCAAGGCCGGGTAGACGACTGCTCACCCGCGCAACATGAGCGGGCGAAGAATCGGAGTTGTTCAAGAGGTCGAGGAGCTCCGCAATCTGAATCGGCAGACGGCAGATATCGATGAGGGTGTAGTCCAGATCGGTTCGCCGTCGCTGGTTAAGATGATCGAGGGAATGATAGATACCGTCTTCCTCCGGCAGGAAGAGGGATTCGAGACTGTGCGGGGCCTGATGTCCGGAGTCGAGCCGTTCAGCGGATCCGCCCGGAGGAAGTGGCGCAACACCGATTCCGTCCGGGACGGCGCCCGATTTCGATGTCGAGCTCCGCGCCCGTGCGACGGGAGGATTCGCGGCGAAGTAGTATGAAACGGCCCCTGCAAGAGAGACCAGGACGATTATCCCGAAAAGAACAGTCGGTAGCATGCGGATGTTCCCCTTATGAGAGAACCGGCAATCTGTGCAAGTACTATATTAGTGTCAACGAAACGGGGAGATATATTGCTCGACGCGGCGGATCTTGGGGTCAGGCTACGAATCCGACGGTGATGTCCGAGAGGGCGGTCTTGGCGTAATGCTCGAAGCCGCGACTGACCAGCTCGGTCATGGTCTTCTCGCGAATCTTGAGCAGTTCCCTGATACCGTCGTCCAGACGGTTTTCAAAGACCTCGCCGTCCTCGCCAAGCTCCATATGCCTGGCCACCTGGCTGGACAGGTAAACCAGGGCCGCCTCCGGGAGCTGCGGATCGAGCTCGGGCTTATGGCATTCCTTCACCAGGCAATTGAGGGTGTAAGGCAGGTTCCAGCGGTCGGCCAGAAGCGACGCGGCGAAAGCGTGGGTGAGACCAAGGATTTTCAGCTCCTCCTCCAGAAGGGAAGTGCCGTTTTCCCTGGTAGCCTGGACGGCGCTCTGGAACGCGTAGGGGCGCCAGCACTGCAGCAGCAGCTTGCCGACGTCGTGCAGCATCGCCCCGGTACCCGCCAGGCCGATGCGTATCGGCGCGTTCGTCCTGTCGGTGAGCCAACTGGTGACGCGGGCCGCGGCGACCGAGTGCTGCCAGAGCTGTTGGATTTTGACGATGCTGTTGGGCACGTCGGCGGACCTGAACAGGCTCATCGTGTACACGATCTGCCTGATTTCGTCGAATCCAAGCAGGGCCACCGCCTGGGTTATGTCGTCCACCGATGACTTGAGTCCGTAAAACGGCGAGTTCACCAGCTTGAGGACCATGGCGGTGAGCTCAACGCTCTCCTCGCAGATGCTTGCCACCTGCGACGCCGAGGACATTGGGTTGTTCAGAACCTCAAGGAGCTCGGTAACAGGGGTAGGGAGGTTGGTGAGAGTCTCGAGGGCATATTCCAGATCGATCCAGCCTCGCTCCGTGATGAGATGCATCTTGTAATAGACGTCGCGGTCTTCCGGTGTGAAACGCGTCTTGAGGGAGGCGACGCGCCAGCTGTCCGGGCTGTTTGGATCCTTGAGGGTGGGGGGCTCGTAGGCAGGAAAGCTCCTCGACACCCCGGGCGCCGCGCTCGGGGTTTCCTGGGCCACGGGGACTTCGACCGGTTCCGGTTTCGGCTCGACAGGCTCCACGTGCGCCGGCTCGGGCCTGGTAGCAGGCTTCGATTTCGAACGCGCATTCGACCAGCAGTACAACCAGATTCCGCCGGCTGCAACCATCAGTACGATTCCCAGCAACACAACAGGAACCATCAAGTCCCTCCGAGCATAGACTCCCGGACTCCGTACACGTATTATTATCAATCTGAGACTGCAGAGATGAACCCGATGGACGGCGAACCCCGCATCAATTCTGATTAAGGAACGTATGATTTCCTGAAGACAGGTTCAGTCGTTTAGTCGGGCAGAGCGCCAAGGGGCATGATCAGCCTGGGCAGGGCTTCCGTCGAGACAACCTCCGCAACCTGGTCGTCGTAGAACGCCCCGATCGCAACGGTTCCCAGTCCGAGCGATCCGCATTGCAGGTAAACGTCCTGGCAGATGCAACCCACTTCCTGGTCGATGTAGCGCAGGCTTCTGTCGCCGTAACGGGCTTCGGTTATCTCGGGGATGGCGGTTATGACCAGCGCGGCGGCGGCGTTTCCAACGCAATCCTGGTCGAGAGCGGCGGCCTGCAGATCGGCAAGAAGGCTCCCCTCCCTGACAAGGGTTATCGAATGATCCTCGGGATCGTACAGCCATGACCCGTCTTCGAGTCCGTCAACGTTCTCGGCGACGAAATACAGGCGAACCGGGTACAGCGCGCCCGCGGACGGCGTGGTCCTGAAGCCGCGATCCGATGTTATGCCCTGGGCCGCCCACAGGACCTGCGAAACCTGATCAAGCGTGAGCGGGGTTTCGGAGAAGCTGCGCTGCGACCGTCGGGCTGCGATGCATTCCTCCAGAGATCTCGTGCCCTCCAGCGAGGGTTCCGGCAGCTTTACTACGATCTCGTCCGATCCTGTCTGACACATTGCGGGACCTCCGGTCGTGAGTGCTGTGGTAACGAACAGGGTCAGCAGAAGAGCGAATAGGGTTATGACGATTCTCAGCATATGGCGAGTCCTCCTTGCAGGTCCGGATTATACAATCGATTCGCGCTTGGCGGGCAAAATCGGGATGCCTGTCCCCGGTCCATCCCCCGGACTCCTATGTGGTTGGGGAGGAGAGATTCGAACTCTCGACTTCCTGCTCCCAGAGCAGGCGCGCTAGCCGGGCTGCGCTGCTTCGCAATATCGGTATGTGCAGACGGTGGGTCAGGCGTTTCCTTTCCTCGGGAAATTCAAATGCAGTTCTTCGCCCTTTGGTGATTCTATGGGTTTGGCGTTCTTGAAAGTAATGTTAATGGCTGCTGTTGGCGGACAGTCAATCTGCTTGCCTTGCAGTAGTTCATCTATTGTTAGAACCTGCATCATCGGGTGATTGCCCCAGGCGGTCTTGAAGAAACCGGCGCTCGCTGCTTCAGTCAACATTGGCCTCGCAGGTGACTCCATGGTTATGAGAACACCAATTTGAGCTTTCTTTCTGTCAACCACGCCACGAAGATCTCTGACATCTCTAACCGAGACATGCCCAGACTTCACGGACAAGACAATCTGATTGGTACGGCC
>Ga0315294_10003541_pt1 | contig 17037 bp, 15 predicted proteins | sample YL17G13_40_MG_FD_203626 | JGI IMG/M metagenome (GOLD analysis project Ga0315294, IMG submission 203626) | Sediment microbial communities from Yellowstone Lake, YNP, Wyoming, USA - YL17G13_40 | ecosystem: Environmental > Aquatic > Freshwater > Lake > Sediment | place: USA: Wyoming | collected... | reverse complement strand
GATGAGACGAAGGTCGTTGACGGCGTCAAGACCCGCGTGGTCGAAGAACGCGAGACCAAGGGCGGGCAACTGGACGAAGTGTCCCGCAATTACTTCGCCATCGACAAGACCACCGGCGACGTCTACTACTTCGGCGAAGACGTGGACAACTACAAGGACGGCAAGGTCACCAGCCACGAGGGGGTCTGGCTGGCGGGCGTCGGCGGGGCCAGGTTCGGCCTGCTCATGCCCGGCAAGCCCACGGTGGGCGACAGGTATTACCAGGAGATCGCCCCGAAGGTGGCCATGGACCGCGCGGAGGTCGTCGGCCTTACCGAGGAAGTCAAGGTCCCCGCCGGGACGTTCAAGAACTGCCTGCGCACGCGCGAATCCAGCGCGCTGGAGAGCGGGTCCGAGGACAAACTCTATGCGCCCGACGTCGGGATCCTGAAGGACGGCGGCTTCGTCCTGGTGAGAGTCGAGAACCCCAAGTCGCCGGCATGATCAGTCCGGGCAGCAGCGTGAGATCCTAGCCGCCGCCGGTGAGCGGCCAACGGCCTCGCCGGCGGTGGTGCTGTCCCTGGTGACGCCCATGCGCCTGCTCCTTGTCGAAGATTACCTGCCCCTTCAGCGGGCGGTGGCCAAGGGCCTCCGCGAGGCCGGCTTTGCCGTCGACGCCACCGCGATGGCGAAGAGGGCCTCTGGTACGCCTCCGGCAACGACTACGATGTCATCGTCCTGGACCTGATGCTGCCCGGCGTGGACGGCCTCACGCTTCTGAAGCGTCTGCGCAGCGAAGGCCGCCCCGCCCACGTCCTCATCCTGACGGCCAAGGACACGGTGGCCGACCGCGTCCGGGGCCTCGACCTGGGCGCCGATGATTATCTCGTCAAGCCCTTTGCGTTCGAGGAACTCCTGGCCCGCGTGCGGGCGCTGGCGCGGTTGCTGCGCGGGCGCAAAAAACCGGCGCGGCGACCCTCTCGTCGCCGCGCCAGCCGCCCGAACTTCGTCAGGACGGTCGTCCGATTCGACGTTTTCTTCATGACCCGGGGGGGGGATCCAGGTCATGGCCTCGCCGCCCCTCTGGCGGCCCAGCGCGTCGCTCGGACGCGAGTCATCGCTACCACCCTCTAGTAGCATACACGCTTTTTGCAAACTTGCAATAGCGATACCTTGCTGTTTGGGATACCGGAATCCTCTCAAATTGGCATCGGGGAAACCCCTTACGCCGGCGCGCTGTTACAGGCTTGTTACCCGCGCCGCCCCCCTGGCGTGCGATAGTACCTGTGGCGGGCCGGGTGGCCGGCCCCATCACTGCAAAGGAGCAAGCCATGAGACGCAGCATAGCAATCGCGTGCCTGGTGGTCGTTTGGACGGCGGGCGTGGCCCCGGCGGCCCCGCCTTCCGCACCCGAGCCGGAAGCGGCCGGGGCAACGGCGATCCTGCCGATCAAGGAGATCACGGTCTTCAAGGACGGCCACGCCTTCGTCCTGCACGAGGGAAAGGCCCCGACCGATGCCGCCGGCCGCGTCGTCCTCGACTACCTCCCGGCCCCGGTCCTCGGCACGTTCTGGCCGTACTCGGCCGACCCGAAGGTCAAACTGACGGCCGTCACGGCCGGCCGCCGCCTGACGACCGTCAAGCGGACCGCCCTGGCAATTCCGGAACTCCTTGAGGGCAACGTCGGCGCCAAGGTGCGCATCCGCGAGGCCGCGAAGGGCGAGAAGAACCCCCCGGAGGTCTACGAGGCCGCCATCCTGGGCATCCCCACCCGCACCAGCGAGGAACTTAGTCGCACCAGCCCCCCGGGGACCGAAGATCGCCCGCCGCAGAAGGGCGGCATCGTCCTCCTGAAGACCGCCGACGGCATCCGGGCCGTCCCCATCGCCAACATCGACCAGGTCACCTTCCTCGACGGGCCGGCCCCCGGCGTCGCCGCCGAGGAGTTCCGCAACCTTCTCACGCTCCAGTTCGACTGGGCCGGCCGCAAGCCCCCCGAGGCGGCCGACGTCGGCATGATGTACCTCCAGCGCGGCATACGGTGGATTCCCAACTACCGCGTCGAGATCGACGGCAAGGGCAAGGCCCGCATCAGGCTCCAGGCCACGCTCCTGAACGAGTTGGCGGACTTGAAGGACGTCAAGGCCCACCTCGTGATCGGCGTGCCGACGTTCGCCTTCAAGGACACGGTGGATCCGATTTCGCTCCAGCAGGCGGTGGCCCAGTTGTCGAGCCATTTCCAGCAGGGGGCTCGGACGGCGTACGCCAGCAACTTTTCGAACGCGATCATGACGCAGAGCAACACCGCTTCGGAGCCGCTCGGCCGCGCAGCCGAGGCCCTGGCCGCGGGGGCCATGGATCTGGGACCGGAGATCGCCGGCGGCCGCAAGACCGAGGATCTTTTCGTCTTTACGGTCGATCACATCACGCTGAAGAAGGGTGAGCGGATGGTCGTGCCGGTGGCGGAATACGACCTGGCCTACAAGGACATCTATCGGCTGGACCTTCCGTTCGGCCCGCCCCCCGAGGCCCGCCAGCACTTTGACTCCAACCAGCAACTGGAACTTGCCCGCCTCATGACGGCGCCGAAGGCCATCCACAACCTGCGCCTGACCAATAAGAGCGAGTACCCGCTGACGACGGCCCCGGCCATGATCTTCCGCGACGGCAAGGTCCTGGCCCAGGGGATGATGAAGTACACCGCCGTCGGCGCGATTGGCAACCTGGAAGTTACCGCCGCCGTTGACATCGCCGTCGAGAAAAAGGACAAGGAGACCGGCCGCACCCCCAACGCCGCCAACTGGCACAACCAGAAGTTCGACCGCATCAACCTGGCCGGCACGGTGCACCTGGTCAATCACCGCGACCAGGCGGTCGAGGTGGAGGTCACGCGGCACATCCTGGGCATCCTCGATGGCGCGGGCCAGGACGGCGCGGTCGAACAGGTCTCGTGGGCCGAGGGCGGCTGGGCCAACGCCGACGGCCTGCCCGCCTGGTGGGCGTGGCACTCCTGGGCCCCGTGGTGGTACGAGTTCAACGGCATCGGCCGCATCACCTGGAAGGTCAGGATCGAGCCCGGCAAGAGCATCGACCTGGAGTACACTTGGCATTACTTCTGGGGTTGACTATGATGTTCGAGCCCGCGGCCTTTCGAGCCCGCGGCCTTTCGAGCCCGCGGCCTTTCGAGCCCGCGGCGGAAGCCGCGGGGCATCGTCGAGCGCGATAAAATGCATTTGCGCGGTGGGTCTCCTGACCCACCGCGCAAAGTGCGAACCCGTGGTCTTTCGAGCCCGCGGCGGAAGCCGCGGGGCATCGTCGAGCGCGATAAAATGCACAACCGCACAATCCTGGTAATCGAAGACGACGCCGCCATACGCCAAGGCATCGTCGATGCCATCGCGTTCGCCGGCTACACGCCCCTGGAGGCCCCCGACGGCCACAAGGGGCTCGCCCGCGCGATGGATGCCGAGTGCGACCTCATCCTCCTGGACCTCGTGCTGCCCGGGCCCGACGGCCTGGAGATCCTCAAGGCCGTCCGCAAGGAGCGGCCCACGCTGCCGGTCATCATCCTGACGGCGCGCGGCGAAGAGCGCGACCGCATCAAGGGCCTGCGCCTGGGGGCCGACGATTACGTGGTCAAGCCCTTCAGCGTCAAGGAACTGCTGGCCCGCGTCGAGGCGGTGCTGCGGCGGAGCCCCGAGCGGCCGGACGAGGTCGCGAAGGTCAAGTTCCGCGGCGGCGTGGCCGACCTGGCCCGACGCGAGGTCCGCCTGGACGGCGGCAAACGCGAGGAACTCACCGACCGCGAGGTCACCCTGCTGCGGTACCTGGCCGCCAACCCCGGCCGCGCTATCTCGCGCGATGAAATCCTGACGCGCATCTGGCGCCTGGACCCGCGCGGCATAGACACGCGGACCATCGACATGCACGTCGCGCGGCTGCGCGAGAAACTCCGCGACGACCCCGACGAGCCGGCCATCATCCTGACCGTTCGCGGCGTGGGCTATATGTTCGCCGAAGCGAAGGGCGGCTAGCCGCCGCGCTTGCGCGGCGCAATTAGCCTCCGGTGAATACACCGGGGGCGGCACAGCCGCCGACACGTCCGAGGCGCAAGGCGCGTGAATTGCGGCGTTGGCGTGCGGCCGGTCATGGCCGTTCGCCGCGCCGCCCCGCGTGTATTCACGCGGGGCTAAGGAACACGACAACGCCACTTTGCGCGGCGGGTCTCCTGACCCGCCGCGCGAAGCGAGGAGCAAAGCGGTGCATCGCCCCTGGCAAATCGCGGTGGTGTTCGTCGCCTGCCTGGCGGTGGTCCTGGCCGCGCTCGGCTGGACCAGCCACCAGGTGCTGCGCCTGGACCGCCAGGCGAGCCAGGAAGAGACCGTGCGGCTGGCGCTGTGGCGGATGGAGTCGGCCCTGGTGTCGGTGGTGGCGCAGGAGGCCACGCGGCCGTACTTCGAGTACACCGCCTTCTACTCGCCCGACCGCTCGTACGCGCGGATGTACAACAATGAAGTCGGGAAGGGGGAACTCTTCGTTCCGTCCCCCATCCTGGTCGGGACGTCGCCGTACATCCGGCTGCACTTCCAGTTCGGCCCCGACGGCGCGCTCACCTCGCCGCAGGCGCCCGCCGAGGCCCCCGGCAAACGGCCGCCCCTGCTGGCGTACGCCACGCGCGAACAGATCGAGAAGGCCGAAGCGCTGTTGGCACAACTGAAGCCGCAGGTCGACATGAAAAAACTGGCGGCGGAACTGCCCGGCCCCGCCGATAGGCCGCTGCCCGCGCTGGCCCTCACCATGGGCGCCAATCCGAACAATGACGCTCAGAACCCCGCCCTCCCGCAGCAACAGGAAGCGATAACGCAGAGGCAGAACCAGCGGAACATCAAGGAATACCAGGCCCGGGCTCAGACCTACCAGCAGATGGCCAGCAACACGCTCACCAACCCGTTCACCAACGTCGATAACAATGCCGGCATCAACCGCTTTGTCGCTCTCGCCGACGTCCGCGAGGGCATCATGAAGGCCGTCTGGCTGGACGGCGAACTCGTTCTGGCCCGCCGCGTCTCCGTCGGCGGCCGCGAGTACATCCAAGGCGCGTGGCTGGACTGGCCCGCCATCCGGCAGTGGCTCCTGGAGAGCGTCAAGGACCTCGTGCCGCAGGCCGACCTCGCGCCCGTGCGGCCGGATATGCCCGCGGGCCGGTCCGGGTGGCGCTCGAGCGACATCGGCAGTCTCATGGGCCGCGAGGGCTACCTGGAAGAGCCGGGGCGGCTGCTGGCCACGCTGCCGGTGCGGCTGGTGCCGGGGGCCGTGGCCCCGGAGACCGAAGAAGGCCTGTCGCCTCTGGGCCTGTCGCTCATCGTCGCGTGGGCGTGCGTGCTGCTGGCGGGCGTGGCGGTGGCTGTGCTCCTTTGGGGCACCGTGGCGCTGAGCGAGCGCCGGGCCGCGTTCGTCTCGGCCGTCACGCACGAACTGCGCACCCCGCTGACGACGTTCCGCATGTACTCCGAGATGCTCGCGGGCGGCATGGTGGCCGACGATGCCAAACGCCTGCGGTATCTCGATACGCTCAGACGCGAGTCGGAGCGCCTGGTGCACCTGGTGGAGAACGTTCTTTCGTACGCGCGGCTGGAGCGCGGCCGGGCCCGCGGCCGCACCGAGACCGTCCGGTTGGCCGACCTTGTCGGCCGCATCGGCCCGCGCCTGGCCGACCGGGCGCAGCAGGCCGGTTTTGAACTCGTCGTCGAAACGAGCGGTGCCGAAGCGTCGCCGGCCGAGGCGCCCCCGGCCGACGCGGGCGCCGACCCGGCCCGTTTAGCCGCTGCCGGCACGGCAGCGAGTGGTGTCGGCAATGCCGGCGCCGTCGTTCGCGCCGACGCCTCGGCCGTCGAGCAGATTCTCTTTAACCTCGTCGACAACGCCTGCAAGTACGCCGCCGGTGCGACCGACAAACGCATCCACCTTGTGGCCGAGGCGGCGGGGAGCAGGGCGGTCCTGAAGGTCTGCGATCACGGCCCCGGCATCTCCGCCCGCGAGGCGCGGCGGCTCTTCCGCCCGTTCTCAAAGTCGGCCCGCGACGCCGCCAACTCCGCCCCCGGCGTCGGCCTGGGCCTGGCGCTGAGCCGCCGCCTGGCCCGCGAGATGGGCGGGGACCTTACGCTTATCCCCCGCCCGGACGACGGCGCGTGCTTTGCCCTTTTCCTGCCGCAGGGGTGACCTGCCCTTGAAGGATGCGTGGCGGGTGCACATGGCTGGCCGTATTTAGAGCAGTTAACGGTCGGGTGTAGCGGGAACTCGCGCGGTGGGCAGTCTTGCCCACCGCGCCACGGGACGCCTACGCACAGGCGAAGCGCGGCGGGGAAGACTGCCCGCCGCGCGGCGTGCTACAAACAACCGTGAACTGCTCTAGCCCCCCGTGAATACACGGGGGGCGGCATGTGGGGTGCGCCTGTCGCCGCGCCGCCCCCCGTACGGGGGGCTAATTATGCAAGCCTGCTTCGAAGCCTGCTTTGTGTCCTTGCTTTGGCGGCGGCCGCTGGTATACTTCATCCTTGGCGTCCGGCGCGGTATGGGCTTTGCATGCCGGGCGGCCGGACGGGAAAAGTGGCCGTGCTAGGCGGGGGGTTGGCGGTCCCCTGAACCTGAGACCCGCTTATGCAGGGCCGAATTCCTCCCCGAGGCTTGTGGCGCTTGTGCGGGAGCGGGCCACCGGGCGTTGAGGGTCGGATCCCATGCGATGGGCTGCCGGCGAACCGGGTCAGGGCCGGAAGGCAGCAGCCCTAAGCCGGAAGGCTCATGCGCCGTGGGGCCATCTGGCCGGAGCCGCGGAGCCCGCCACCTGGCGGGCGTTGCCTGTCGACGGGAGGTGCACGGCCACTTTCCTCATTGCGGATTGCAAATTGCGGATTGCGGATTGAACGGCGGACGGTGCGCGGCAGTTGCCTTTTAATCCGCAATTCGCAATCCGCAATCCGCAATTAAACGGTGCGGAGTTCACGGCATGGCATACACCGTCCTGGCCCGCCGCTACCGCTCGATGACCTTCGACGAGGTCATCGGCCAGGAACCCATTGCGCGCACCCTCAAGAGCGCCCTGGCGCACGACCGCGTGGCCCACGCGTACCTCTTCTGCGGGACGCGCGGCGTGGGCAAGACCACCATGGCCCGCCTCCTGGCCCGGGCCCTGAACTGCGAGAAAGGGCCCACGCCTGACCCGTGCGGCCGGTGCGACATCTGCCAGGCCATCCATCGCGGCGACGACATCGACGTCCTGGAGATCGACGGCGCATCCAACACCAGCGTGGACGACGTGCGCGTGCTGCGCCAGAACGCCCACTACCGCCCCGCCCGGGCCCGATACAAGATCTACTACATCGACGAAGTGCACATGCTGAGCCGGAGCGCCTTTAACGCGCTCCTTAAGACCCTGGAGGAGCCGCCCGAGCACGTGGTGTTCCTCTTCTCGACGACCGAGCCGGAGCGGCTGCCCGCGACGATCCTGTCGCGGTGCCAGCGGTTCGACTTCCGCGCGGTCCCGGCCGAACGCATCGCCGAGCATCTTGAGCATATCTGCAAGAATGAGAAGGTCAAGGCCGACGCCGACGCCCTCTCGGCCATCGCCCGCGAGGGCCGCGGCAGCGTCCGCGACGCCCTCACCCTCTTAGACCAGGCCATCGCCACCTCCGGCGGCAAGATCACCCTGGAGACCGTCCGCGCCAGCGTGGGCGCCGCCTCCGGCGACAAGATCCTGGCCGTCCTGGACTCCTGCGCCGGCGGCCAGGTGGGCGGGGCGCTGGCCCTGCTGGCCGAACTCCTGGCGGCCGGCATCGACCTGGGGGCGCTCCTGGAGCAACTCATGCGCCAGGCGCGGGACCTCCTCGTGGTCAAGACCTGCGGCCGGGAGGCCCAACTGCTGGACGTCTTCGGCCCCGACCGCACGCAACTGGCGGCCGTGGCCGAGCGGTTCTCCGTCGCGGCGCTCGTCGCGGGCCTCGGGTACCTGGCGGAGGCCCGCAGCCGCGCGCGCTGGGTCGTGGACGCCCGGCCGATCGCCGAACTGGCGCTCGTGCGCCTGGCGTCGCTGGCCGAGATGGAGCCGCTGCCGGAGGTCCTCGCGCGGCTGGAGGCGATCGCGCAGGCCGTTGCGGCGGGCCGCGGCCCGGCTGGCGCGGCGCCCTCGGCGGGTCGGGCTTCGGTGCCGGCGGGCGCGCCGGTGCGGGCTGAGCCTGCGAAAGGCGCGGCTCGCCCCGCAGCCGCGGCGCCGCCCGGTGCCGACGAAAAAAAAAAGACGGTAGGCCCGGCCCGCGCGGCGGAGACCCCCGCGGCCGTTGAACCGGGCCCGCCCGGGCGGCCCGCCGCAGGCAACGCTGCTGCCGACCCCCTGGTCAAGACGGCCGTCCGCCTCTTCGGCGGCCGCATCGAGAAGTCGGACAAGTGAGCGGCGTTTCTTCGAGCCCCCCGCAGCCTGCCCGCCTTGGGCGGGGAAGCGGCGGGTCATCGGGTTACGGGGCAGCGCCCCGCCATACGCGTAAGGCGATAGAATTCATGACCGGTTTCGGCGACCTCTTGGGCATGATGCGAGACCTGGGCTCTCTGCGTCAGCGCATGGCCGAGGCCCAGGCAGACCTTGCGCGGCAGACGGTCGAGGGCGCCGCCGGCGGCGGCATGGTCACCGCCACCGTCAACGGCCGCGCCGAGTTGGTCGGCCTGAAGATCGACCCTGCGGCCGTCGACCCGAACGACCCGGCCCTGCTGGAGGAAATGGTCAAGGGCGCCGTCGGCCAGGCCATGGCCAAGGCCAGGGACCTCCAGCGCGAGAGCGTGACGAAACTCCTCGGCGGCATGCCCCTGCCGCCGGGGCTGCTTGAGATGCTTACATAAAATGTAGGCCGGGATGAAATCCCGGCTTGCTTGATTGCCGCCGGGATTTCATCCCGGCCTACGTTTACTCAGGCACTCAGGCACTCAGGCACTCCCGCCTTCGTCCCTGCGGGACTTCGGCGGGCAGGCAGGTACTCTTTCCATGGACGCCTACACCGAATCCGTTGAACGCCTCATCGCGGCGCTGGGAAAATTGCCGGGAATCGGCCGCCGCACGGCGGAGCGACTGGCGTTTTATCTCCTGGATGCCGATAAGGAAGAGGTCGCGGCGCTGGCCGAGGCGCTCGGCGACATCAAGACGAAGGTCGGCCGGTGCAGCGAGTGCGGCTCCATGGCCGAGGGCGAGCGCTGCGCCATCTGCGCCAGCCCCCGCCGCGACCACACGCGGCTGTGCGTCGTCGAGAAACCCAAAGACGTCATCCGCCTGGAGGCCACGGGCGGGTACAACGGCCTTTATCACGTCCTCGGCGGCCTGGTGGCCCCGATGGAGGGCGCCGGGCCCGAGCAACTGGACCTGGAGCGCCTGGTCCGCCGCGCCGCCGCGGGCGAAGTCCAGGAGGTCATCCTGGCCCTCGCGCCCACGGCCGAGGGCGACGGCACGGCCCTGGTGGTGGCCGAGCGCCTCAAGGGCGCCAAGGTCCGCGTCACGCGGCTGGCCCGGGGCCTCCCGACCGGCGCGACGCTCGACTACGCCAACACGGGGATGCTGGCCGATGCCCTTCGCGGCCGGCAGGAGGTCGGAAAAGAAGAGCCGTAGGACGCGCGATTTAACCGCGGAGAGCGCAGAGAACGCGGAGGAAGAAACCGAATTATTAGAAACAGATAAAATAGATAATCCGTCCTCTGCGTTCTCCGCGTTCTCCGCGGTTAAAGGAACGTTAAAGGAACGTCGCAGGTCGCCGCCGCGCCGGGCGGCCTTGAAGTGAGACGACATGCGTTTTGACGCCCATCTTCAGCAGCGGCTCGAGCAGCGGATGATCCTCGCTCCGAGGATGATCCAGGCCATGGAGATCCTCCAGTTGCCCCTCCAGGCCCTCCAGGAGCGGATCGAGCAGGAACTCATCGCCAACCCGGTCCTGGAGATCCGCGCGGACGGCGGCGACGAGGCCGGGCCGGGCCCCGGGGCCGACGAGGACGAGGTCTCGCCCGACTCGCCGGTGGCCGAGCCCGAGCAGGAACTCGTGGTCCGCTCCAGCGGCAGCCCCGACGACTTCCGGCGCCTCTCGAACCTGGCGGACCGCGGGGGCGACTTCTTCGACTTCGAGGACGACCGCCCCCGCCGCCCCCGCGCCGCCGATGACGTCGACCCCAAGGCCGAGGCGATGCAGAACGCCCCCGACGCCGGCGACACGCTCCAGCAGCACATGCTCGGCCAGTGGCGCCTGGAGGACGTCCCGCCGCGCATCCTGGCCCTGGGCGAACTGGTCATCCGCAACCTCAATGACAACGGTTACGTCCGCGTGCCGCTGGAGGACCTGGGGCGCGAGGCCGACCCGCCCGCCGCGCTGGCCGAGATGGAGCAGGCCCTGGCCCGCGTCCAGCGCGTCGGGCCGCCGGGCGTCGGGGCGCGGAGCGTCGAGGAATGCCTCCTGCTGCAACTGGCGGCCGTCCGGGACTCCGGCGACCGCCGCACCCTGCCGGAGGACGCCCTGGAGGTCCGCATCATCCGCCGCCACCTGGTGGACCTCTCGGCCAACCGGTACCCGCAGATGGCCAAGGCCCTGGGCGCCTCCATGGAGGAGGTCAAGCAGGCGGTCGAGCGAATCCGGCACCTGAACCCGAAGCCGGGTGCGGCCATCAATCCCCGCCGCACGCCGCCCATCGTCCCCGACGTCCGCATCGTGTGGGACGACGAGGCCGGCCAGTACCGCGTGACGATCGAGCGCGGCGGGGCCCCCGAACTCTACATCAGCCGCGCCTACCGCCGCCTCGTCAAGCAGCGCGACGTGGACCGCAAGACCCGCGAGTTCGTGGCCAACAACATCCGCCTGGCCCGCTGGCTGATGGACGCCGTTGAGCAGCGCCGCGACACGCTGCGGCGGGTGGTGGAGTCGATCATCAAGTTCCAGCGCCCGTTCTTCGACGAGGGGCCCGAGCACGTCCGGCCCCTGCGGATGCAGGTCGTGGCCGACGACGTGGGCCTCCACGTGGCCACCATCAGCCGCGCGGTCGCCGACAAGTACGCCGACACCCCCAGGGGCATCTACGCCCTGCGCGACTTCTTCACGGGCGGCACGCAGGCGGCCGACGGCCAAGAGGTCAGTTGGGACCGCGTCCGCGTGCGCCTGAAGGCCCTCATCGACGCCGAGGACAAGGCCGCCCCGCTCTCCGACGAGCAACTCGTGGAGATGCTCAAGGGCGAGGGCCTGGACCTGGCGCGCCGCACCGTTGCCAAGTACCGCGAGGAACTGAACATCCCCTCCTCCCGCCGCCGCAGGCAATACTAAGAGCCCCTAACAAAAAGAACCATTCAGGCATCGATGACAGATCAAGATACAGCCCAAGGCCATGAACGCTTCATGGATGTCGTCGCGCCGATCGTAGCGGATGCGGAGGCGGCGATGCTGATGGAGCCAACTGAGGGACCGCTCCACCACCCAGCGGTAAACGCCCAGTCCGCTGCCGTGCTCGGCGCCGCGTTCCGCCAGCACCGGCCGGATGTGGCGTTGACGCAGTTGCTGCCGATGCCAGTGCGAATCGTACGCGCGATCGCCTTGCACCTGGTCCGGGCGACGCCGGGGATGACCAACCTTGCCGGCCACGGGCGGAATGCCGTCCACCAGCGGCAGCAGTTGCGTCACATCATGCCGATTGGCCCCCGTCAGGACGAACGAGAGCGGAACCCCCTGGGCGTCGGTGAGCAGATGGTGTTTGCTCCCCAATTTCCGTCGATCCGTGGGATTCGGCCCCGTTTTCGCCCCCCCAAAACGGCGCGGACACTGGCGCTGTCGGCCACGGCCCTGGACCAGTCGATCTTGTCGGCTTCCTGGAGTCGGTCCAGCAGGAAGCGGCGAATCTTCTCCCACGCCCCGGCCTTCTGCCAATCCCGCAGCCGCCGCCAGCAGGTCATCCCCGAGCCGCAGCCCATCTCCTGGGGAAGGTACTCCCACGGGATGCCCGTTCGCAGCACGAACAGGATGCCCGTCAAGGCGGCCCGAGGAGACACCGGCCGGCGTCCCGGAAACCGAAACCGCCGGGGCTTGGGCGGCGGCAATAGCGGTTCGATCAGGTTCCATAGGGCGTCGTCCAGCAGTGGCTTGGCCATGGGTGGACCTCCTTGTCCATCCACGGCTTCGGCCAACCAGCAGGTACTTCATGAGTCATTTTGTTAGGGGCTCTAAGTCTCGAGCCCGACGCGGACCTGTCCGCCGAGCCTACTCCGCCGAAGCAGCCGCTTCCACCCTCCGCAGCGGCAGCGCCGCTGCTGCGGAGGACGGGTCGGCTGCGAAGGCCGGAAGCCTTGGCGAAGGCGGAAGCGTCGGGTTACTCCCAACCGCTGCCAACCGCTTGACCTCTAAGAAATGCAGAATGCAGAATGATGAGAGCAGAATGAAACGCCGGGCGCCCGGCGCGTCGCCGTTTTTCATTCTTCATTCTCTATTCTGCATTTCCCGCCCCGGTCGTATAATCTAAGGCAAGCCGCAAAGGGTCTCCCATGCCGCAGGCTCTGGTGAATTCGCTTCGCCGCATCCGCCGCCGCCTGCTCCTGGTGCGCGCGGCGGAGGCGGGCCTGCTGGGCGCGATCGCGGCCTCGCCCGTTGCGGCGGCCGTCACGGGGGTGCGGATCCTGCGGCCGGAGTCCGTGCCGCTGGCGTCCGCGCACCCAGCGCTCCCGCTGGCGCTGATGGCCTGCGGGTTTGTGCTGGCGATGCTGGTGCGGCTGGCGATGGGCGTTTCGCTCCGCCAGGCCGCCCTGGCGGCCGACCGCGCCGCCAATCTTAAGGAGCGCCTCGCCACCGCCCTGGAAGTCGCCCAGGAATCAGCGGCCGATGGCGCAAGGCATCAGGCGGATGGCGTGCCCAGGCCGCCGCTGCCTGGGCATGCGAGCGCCGAAGCGCATGCCCACGCAGACGGCGGCGTGGGCATACCACCCGCGCCGGGGATGCTTGATGAGCGGCTCATCGAGCAGGCCACCGAGGAGGCCGCGAAACTGGATGTGGCGCGGCTGCCGCTGGCCCGGACGGCCGGCCGCAGTGTCCGGGTCCTGCTGGTGGCGGTGCTGGTGCTCGTGGTGGCCGCGTTCATCCCGCCGGTGGGCGGGCCGCCGGTCGGGCGACAGGAGGCCGACCGTGCGGCCGAGACGCTTCGGCGTGCGGCGGCCGCGCCGGAGTCCATGCATCCCGATATCCGCAGCCAGATGGGCCGCGCGGCCCAGGCCCTCGCGCGGCCGGGCATCAGGCGGGCCGGGGCCGACCAGGCCACGGCCGCCGTCTTCGACGCCGCCGCTCGCATCGAGCAGGCGCGCCAGGCCACCCTCGCCGAGTTGGCGAAGGTCGAGAACCCCGAGATCCAGGAGATGGCCCGCGCGGCCGCCGCCGGCGACATGGGCCAGGCCGTGTCGCAGGCCTCCAAGGCGGCCGACCGGTTGCTGGGCACGCCCGGGGCGGGCGCCGCATCGGAGGCCGACCGCCGCCGCGTGGCCGACGGGCTCACGGGCGCCGCCCCGACGGCCCTCCGCGAGCGCCTGCCTGAACTGGCCGCCCAACTGCGGGCGTGCGCCGAGGCCATGCGCCAGGCCGACGCCGATGCCGTCCGCCGCGCCCTCCAGGACCTGGCGATCCGCATGATGCAGGACCTCGGCGATCGTCCCGGATCCGGCCCGCGCGACCTGATGGCCGCCGTGGCCGAGGCCCGCCGCGCGATGGGCCTGCCCGATCTGCCCGCGCCCGATGCAGGGGGAGGCGCGATGCAAGGTCGGGGATACCCCGCCGCTTCCGCCTCCGCCAAGGCTTCCGGCCTTCGCAGCCGAAGCGGCTGCTTCGGCGGAGTAGGCTCGGCGGACAGGTCCGCGGCGGGCTCGCAGCCGCCGGGCACGGCCGCCGCCCCCGGCGGGGCCGGCCTGGGCGCGGCCGCGCACGCCGTTTCGGCCGAGGTCCGTCCCGAGGACCGCGACGTCGTCCGCCGCTACTTTGGCGGATGACCTTGGGCCGGAAAGGAGAAACCGATGAAGCCCCGTCCGTGGATCGTCCTGCTCCTCGCCCTTCCGGCGGCCGTGCTGGTGCTCGCGCTGGCCTCGCGGGCCGACCTCTGCCGCTCTGCCTGCCGCAACGAGGAAGACCCCGGCTACACCGACACTTGCTTCGGCCGCGACATCCACGGATTCGTGGGTTTCCGCTGCGTGCGCCGGCCGGCGCCCGAAAGAGGTTCCTGACACCTTTTTTACGACGCGTAACTGTGCATGCCGCCGGAGAAGATGCGGGCCAGGTTCACCCAGAGCAGCGTCAGGACAATCGCCGCCAGCCCCGCCATCAGAAAGGCGCAGTTCGCACGCCTGAAGCGCAGAGCGAACATGTATCGGAAGTGGAAGTACGCCAGGTACACCAGCCACGAGATAAACGACCAGAGTTCCTTGGGGTCCCAGTTCCAGTAGTCGCCCCAGGCCCGTTTGCCCCACCACATGCCCAGCACCAGGCCCAGCGTCAGCAGGGGGAATCCCAGGCGGGCGAGGCGGTTGGCCGACTGCTCGTAGTCAAGTGCCGCCGCGTCGCCCCGCGGGCGGTCGCGGAAGAGGCCCAGGAACGCCGTCGGCACGGCCGCCTTCGCCAGGATGACATACGAGAGCATGTACGCCGCCACGTGCGGGATGAAAAGGAAACTCTTGAGCGCCGGCGGCAGGTGCTGCACCTCGGCCTTGAAGAGGAACCCCGCCGGGAAGAGGATGATCGCTCCCAGGACGGCATCGGCCCCCTCGCCGCCCACTTTCAGGAACCGCCGGCAAAAGAGCGAGATGGGCCACATCAGCATGCCCAGGCACAGGAACACCTCGAACATGTTCTGGAGCGGGGCGTGTTTGACCTCGACCCACCGCAGGATGAACGCCGCGCCGGCCACCGCGAAGCCGGCGACAAAAAGGCCCGTGCCGGCCGCCTTTTTGCGGCGCGCAAAGGCCAACGCCGCCGCCAGGTACAGGGCCATGACGACGTATATCAGGATGCCCAGGTCTGTCAGTTTAACTGCCATAATCGTCTTTCGCCGCTCGTCTTAAACGCAGAGGACGCGGAGAACGCAGAGCAAAATTAAATTAAATCAGAAAAGGACATTCCTTGATGTTGATTTTGCCCTCTTTTCTCTCCGCGTTCTCTGCGCCCTCTGCGTTCAATTCCTTCGCCCGAGACCCCTCGCCCATGCGACAACAGGCTCGCCCCAGAACCGCCAGAACGCCCCCAGCGCCAGCAGGAAAAGCCCCGCGTAGACGACCATGAGGCCCGAATCGCTCACGACCGAAAGGATCGTGTAGGACTCGTTCCTGGAATCGTACGAATGCTGGTAGAAATGGTAGCCGCCCCGGTGCAGGGGATCGTTGACCTCGATCGTTGCGGCCGCTACCGTGCGTCCGCCCTCGCGGACTTCCACGTGGCTCTTGTACGCGCTCACGTCGCCGACGGGCTTCAACAGGTACAGTTCCGGCGCCAGGTTGTCTTCCATGTCGCCGTGGCCGGGCGTGCGGCCGCGCACCAGCGGGTCCAGGGACAGCCGGGCCAGGTCCGCCCCGGGGTCGGGCAGGAGCCACTCGGTGCTCGTGCGGTCGCCGTACGCCAGTTCCACCTCCATCGCGGGCACATCGGACGCCGGGTCTTCCTCGGCGCCGGCCGGCTGCGGCAGGGCGTAGTGCAGGAGGAGCCGGGGCTCGCCCGGTTCGGTCCGCACCGGCGTGGCGAACTGGGGGAGGACATAACCTTCCCAGATGGGCTCGTCCTTGTCCGAGACCCGGACCTGGAGTGCGGGGTTCCGGCCGGGGCCGCCCACATCGATCACCTGGCGCTGCGGGCCGCTGCCCATGACCTTGAGGTTCTCAAAGACCTTCACCACGCGCAGGGTGACGGCGGGGTCCTGGAGCGTCGCCTGGGCGTCCACCTGCGGCGGCAGGACGGCCAGTTTCCGGCCGCCGGGGTCCGTGACGACCAGCAGCGCCTTGGCGTCGGGCGGCAGCGTCGGCCGCGCGTGCGGCAGGTACCGCAGCACCTTCAGGCGCACGTCGGTGAAGGGGACCTGCACCTGGAGGCCCACGTCCCAGGCAAACTGCCGCTGGCGGTGGACGGGGTTGCCTTCGGCGTCGAGCGCGGGCGCGGCCACCATCAGGCCCCACGTCTCGCGGTCCGGCGGGTAATGCTCCAGCGAGAAATCCTTCAGGTACAGCGCAAAGGGGAGGGTGGCCAGGGGGGTCTGGAGGTCGGCGGCGAGGATGCGGTTCTCGGCCTCGCCCTCCAGGATGGGCATGTAGCCCGAGGGGACCTTGTGGTCGCCGAGCCAGGCCTCCCGCAGTTCGTGGGCCTTGATGGAGCCCCACATCGCCCCGACGAGGATGAGCAGGACGCCCAGGTGCATCGCCAGGCCGGCCGGCGCGGCCACCAGGCGGCGCAGGCGGCGGAACGCGGCAAAGCCCGCCACCAGGAGGCCCACGGCCAGGAGCCAGAAGACGACCATCGGCCAGGAATTGAAGAGGGCCGTGGCATCTTCCGCCCCGAGGCGCGCCCCGATGGCCGAGAGGACAATCAAGAGCAGGATTGCCGCCAGGACCGACCCGAGGATCGCTTGCCGCAGGGTCTTCATCGGCGTAATAGTAGCAGGCGGCCCGGACGGTGACAACCCCCGCGCGCAAGACCTTACCGTGAACGCCCGGACCGGCAATTCGCTTCCTGTTTCGCCGGGCTTGCCACGGCGTCGCCCTGGCGAGCCGGGCGGGCATCCGCTGCATCTCGATCTCCATCGACGGGGCCGGAGCCGCCTCGCACGATGCCTTCCGCGGCGCTGCGGGGGCGGACGGTCGATGAATGGAAACTCAAGGCGAGCGCCGTTAATAACCACTGGCTCGACTGCCTGGTGGGCTACGCGGCGGCCGCCTCGATGCTTGGCGCCTCGCTCTTTCGCGGCGCGACGCCGAAGAAGGTCAAACGGAAACGGAAACACGTTGCCTACCTGTAGGAGAAGAAGCGATGGCAGCAGAACGTATCGCCC
>Ga0315294_10003539_pt1 | contig 17041 bp, 14 predicted proteins | sample YL17G13_40_MG_FD_203626 | JGI IMG/M metagenome (GOLD analysis project Ga0315294, IMG submission 203626) | Sediment microbial communities from Yellowstone Lake, YNP, Wyoming, USA - YL17G13_40 | ecosystem: Environmental > Aquatic > Freshwater > Lake > Sediment | place: USA: Wyoming | collected... | reverse complement strand
TACCTCATTTGCGGTTAATCTGGTTATAGTAACCCCATTGGAGATGAACTTCCGCACCGGACCATCAGCGGATTCTGCGGTGGTCAGCGACTGCCCCAAGCTTTACAGCGGAATGATACTCACCGTCTACGAGGAGCAGGGGGAATGGTATTATGTGGAGGATATGTTCGGGCATAAGGGCTGGGCTAGGGCGGTATATGAGGAAGAAGTCTACCTGCAAGACCTTCGGGATTACTATTTGGAGTTCCATATCTCTGCCAAGACCGCATTGGATAGGGCAAAGCCTATAGCTTTAGATTGGGCGGAGGATGCCTATCCAGTGCGGATATCTACATCAGGAACTGGTTGGAATGGTTTGTCTGACAAGTGGTATATTTGCTTCTTTGCCCCGAGCAAGCGAAACCCTCTACCTTTACCCGATAAAACGGGATTCCGTGAATATCTGCTTGATAAAGGGGAAGAAGTCATCTATCCGGAGTTTTTTAGATTTCTAGGGGTGAGCGTATGTGCTGATGGAATTACTGAGTCGGAGCAAATTCAAGAAAGGGGTGGTTTTCCAGTTGACGGTCCGCAGTATCCGATAGATGAGCAGGAATTAAGCAAAGAATGTATAGACAGCAAAGCGCTCTTCTCGCCGAAGAAAATAGCTGATTATCGGGATTTGCCGTGGAACCAGGAGTCCATACAGGAGTCAATAAGCTTGCAGACTGAATATGGAGAAGGCGATTTTCTAAGTTCTTGGTTTTCATCGCCAGGCAATACTGCTCTTATTCTTCGGAATGATAAATGGTATATAATTAGCCCAGGGTATTTTTCTCCGGTTATTGATATTGATGCCATAGATGCGAGTATTTTGGAGGTAGAAGGCTATTAGATAGGCTTTTTTACACCCGCAATAATCCAAAACTATGAATCCGACTGGGGTTCTCCGTTTGTTATCTTTTTACATTAAACACAAGTTCTTTCCCAGCCTATTCCCATTGTGCTATAATCCCACCCAACTATGCCCCTCCTCCCCTTCCTGCTCATTGTCGCCTCGGCGGTGACCCACGCCCTGTGGAATTTCTGCATCAAGGGCGGGGAAAATAAACTGCTCACCCTGTGGCTGATGAGCGCCTTTATGCTTCTGGTCTATGCCCTGCCTGTGACGCTGACTGCATCATCAGAGATTTTCACTATGCCCGCCATAGGCTATCTGCTCGCCTCCGGTCTCATCCACACCGTCTACTTTGTCCTGCTCACCGCCGCTTACACCTACGGCGACATCTCCCTGGCATATCCCATCTCCCGCGGGGTGGGGATTTTGCTCACCTCCGTCTCCGCTATCTTTTTGCTCGGTGAATATCCCAGTATCTGGGGGGGCATCGGCATTAGCCTGGTGGTGCTGGGGGTGTTAACGCTAATGCGCAGAGAGAGCAATAAAGGTCAGCCCGCAGAGTGGCGCTCGGTGCTTTTGGCGCTGGCGGTCAGCGTCACTATCTGGGGTTTTTATACTGTTGATAAGTTCGGTGTAGCCTATATCCCCGCATTCCACTATATGTATTTACAGCAGTTAATCGTATTTCTGGTCCTGGCGCCCTATATATTATTATTCAGAAAAAGGCTGTTATTTCGGGAGTTCAAAACCTCCTGGAAACAGTGGCTTCCCGGAGGAATTACCTTGCCCATCAGCTATACATTAGCCCTGTGGGTTATGAATTTCACCAAGCTGGCTTATGTGGTGGGGGTGCGCGAGGTCAGCGTCGCCTTCGGCGCTATATTAGGCGTGATATTTTATAAAGAGCGCCCGGTCTTCTGGCGAGTGCTGGGAGCCTGCGTGGTAGCTCTCGGCGTTATGGTCATTGGCACTTTGGGCTAGGTGTGCTATAATCCGATTAAAATCAATCAGTGGTCAATATTCTGGAGGATAATTGATGAATTCTGTTGAGATGCAAAAAAAGCTGGATGTCTTTCTGAACTTGCTCTACTACACCAGTCCTCTGGTAGCACTCTACGATGTTGACGATATATCTCCTTTTGCCCCGCACATCTATCCCCCGGAGGAGGGTAAGGGGCATAGCTGTATTGCCGCCTACTATCCGTCCTGGGTGAAGGGCAAGACCCTGGTCCTGACTAAGGAGCGCTACGGATGTGGGGGAGTGGCGCACTATCTGTGCGGGAAAGAGCTGATGCGTAGCCGGGGAGAGTTCATTGATTTTCTGTATGATGAAGAGGGGCTGCGTGCCAGCAAGGAGATTATGGGCAAGTGGGTGGACCAGATGCAAGGATACATACCAAGAAATCAGTATATATTGCTGGGTCCGTTCCGTGCTGAGCAGGTCGCCAATATGGTCTCAGTGACTTTCTATCCCGACCCGGACCGCCTTTCGGCACTCATTCACGCCGCCAACTATCGCTCGGAGAGCCCCATTGACGATGTGGTGGTGGCGCCGATGGCTTCAGCGTGCAAACAGCTCATTGCTTTCCAGCAGTACCCCCAGCCGGAGAAGCCCCGGGCGGTAATTGGGGCTACGGATATGGCTATGCGTCGGTTTCTTCCAGTCTGCGAGCTGGCTTTCACTGTGAATATGCCTATGTTCTACCAGATAATTGAGGTGGATAAAAATCATTTTCTGCACAAGAGCTTCTGGGGTTCGGTGGTGAAGGCAAGGAAGTGGAAGAAGGGATAATAAAATAAGCAAAAAGCAGAAAAAACAAATCTCCCCCAAAGGGGAGACTTATTATTCTCCTGACCGCTTCTACCCTTTGTAACCCTTCCCATTTGTTGGACTGGGAGAAATAATACTAAAATGATTGACACTCTCCAATTTCAATGCTATCATTTGTAGCGATTGCCGGGAGGAAATGATGCGAGCAATAACCATTTTGCTAGTAATTCTTTTAATCTCCATCACCATATTCACTCAATCAGCGCGGGCAGCCTCAGAATATGACTTAAAACTAAAGACCGGGCTCAATCCCGCGGTTATATCCGTGGGCAATCAGCTAGTTGCCGCCTATACCCGGGAAGATAATAGTATCAAAGTGAGTTCACTCTCTTTATCTAGCCCAGATGCTGTAGAGACAGTTGATTCTCTGGTCTTAACTGATACATCACTGCAAAACACAGCGCTATGCTCTGGAGAAATACTCACCCTGGCAATCATTGATGCCGACGGATACATTCGCCTGAATTTTTTGGATTTTTCTAAAGATGGGCAGTTGGACTACATCGCTAACAAAGTGCTTACTGAAAGAAGTGCCAGTGCACCATCAGTGGTAGCTTCTAGTAAAGATGTATTTGTAGCCTGGGTTATAAGTGGGGAAGGAAGTAATATCGGCATATGCGCCCTCTCCGTCACCACTCAAGGTAAAGCCAAAATTCAGATACAACGGACCCTCTACGATTTTTCTACCGCTTTATCCCCAGCCTTGGCGGTCCTCAACGGCTATCTCTACTTATCTTTTATAGACAGCGACCAATCCGTTCACATTGTCCCTTTCAAGATAGAGAATAAAAGTGGTGGTATGGACTTGCTCCAACAAAGCGAGCATCCCCTGAACATAAAGGCTTTCAAACCCAAAAAGGGCGGTTCTTGCCCCCCGGTCTTGGTCGCCAATGATGGCACATTATATTTGGGGTGGGTGGACTACACCGATGAGATGGTTCATCTTCGCTCCTACGTGCCGGTAGACGGCAATATCACTCTCCACTCTGCCGAAAAGATATTTCGGGAGAAAGTTACCCGGTTAAATATGTTCGCATATCAGGGAGCTATCTGGGCTTCCTGGATTGACGACTACAACGCTGGCAACCGCAGCACTTTTTCCACTTACGCTCAAAAAGTTTGGTAATCCGCTCGCTTTTTAGGCAATCAGGAGTTGAAATGCACTCATTGAAATTCGTATCATTGGTAACCTTATTTTTAATTTCCTCCAGCACTTTGGGATGGAGTGCTTACTACAGCGACTCATTTTCTGAGCAATACAATGATGCTGGGTATAAAACCACGGCACGCCTATTTCTTGACAATGGTGAAATAGTGGAGGGTTCTTTCATCATTGATTCCAGTTTTTTGTGGGTCAATGACCAGGAAACTGGAGTAGCTTACCGCCTGTATTTCAGTGATGTCTCCTGGTTTGAGCGACACGGTCGCCAAGCAATGACCATTGCCACCACCTCTGGAAAGATTATTGAAGCCACTTCCACCAGCAGTTGGAAGAGTGGATATTCGTTATATGTTTATGGTATTCTTGATGATAGAGAGTTAAATAAGGGTTTGGAACAGAGCGGTCTTGCCAGCTATGTGGTCAATCTAGACCGCAAGAATAACCATCCGAGTGGCCTAAAATACATAAAGAGAGTGGAATTTATCGGGAGTGGAGTGGGAGATGAGCAATTAAAGCTGGAAGGGGAGGGTTCTGAGGAATTTAGATTGCTTGAAAATCATCCGAAATCACCAAAATAATCAGAAAGGGGAGAGACTATGAAAAAAATTGTGAGCATTATGCTGGCTGTGGGGCTGCTCTGGGCTGGAGTTTCGTCTGCCGATATCAAATACACCTCGGATATTCTAGTAGCCAAGGGACCCAGCATTACCGCTTTGGACGGTAACTTCTATGTGGCTTACGCAGATAAAGAGAAGGATGTTTTATTCGGCAAGGTGAAGATACAGACCGCTGGTGGAACTGTGGTGATATGGCAGAAGAGCGCCGAAGTGCAATACAACACCAACCACCAGCCTGATTGCACTTCTGTTAATGGTAATCTGGTGCTCGCTTTTGCTGAGGAAAATGGCAATGTAAAACTGGTGGTCTATAACACTGAATATAATATGCTGGGCACCACGGAATACAAACCCAGTGCGGAATACGCCCCCTCAGTAGCCGGTTTCCGGAGTAAGGTGGTCAGTACCTGGGTCTCCTCTGATAAACCTGGCCTCACCCTGGTCGGCTCCGACATCACCTCTATCGGTTCTTACAATAACCTGTGCGACTTGCGTTATAGTGAATACAAGCCAAAATCCCCGGTATCATTGGATGTCTATGGCGACCTGGCCGCCGCCGTTTGGAAGGATGGAGACGACAAGATTCACATCACCTGTTTCGCCCTCCAGCTTTCCGGCGGAGCTATTTCCGTAACCGGTTATCACGATACCTTGCTCGCTGAAAAGACCAAGCTATATCCCGCTTGCGCCTTCAATGAAGAGGGCTCACTGGTCTTGGTCTGGCCCTCCGAGGACGAGAAATACATCTTCGTTGACTTTTTCAGCGCCGATTCCGTCTCCGACGCCAGTTCTCTGCGCAAAGAGAGCATAGAGGTGAACGGTTGTTTAGGTTTGGACCTCTGTTTCAGCGGGGGCAAAGCCTATATCGCCTACGCCGATAAGGACGGCAAGCTGACCGTCTCTAAATTCTAAGTGATAGTTGCTCTGTATTATCTGCCGCCCCCGATATGGGGGCGGTTTTTTTAATTCTAGCAATTCTCAATTTATGGTAGTGAGATAAAAATAGTTTTACTCTGAGAGTCGCATTTTCTATTCATGCAAATTTTACTTGACTTTTGGCAAATTTTGAACGCATAATAGTTTTGTTGAGAGGAGAAGGTAGCATTTTTGAGCAAAATATGAATAATCGGGGGGGTGATTGGTATGCAGAGAGCCAGGCTATTGATTAAATTATTGAGTCTTTTGTCGGTCTTGTGGTTTCTCATGAGTTGTGATAATTTAGACTTTAATAAAATACCACCGAATGAAGATATACCTGATGTAGTTATCACCATACCGGTAAAGGATATCGCCTGGCATACGGGTTATTTTGACAGTTATACCTGGTGCTACCATTGGTGGGATTATTATGGGAATGACTACTACTCTTACGGCGGTGGTCATGATTGTTATGATGATGACATTCAGGTGGGACACAATTCAGATTATGAACAAGGTGAGTTTTGTGAACTACACACTGAACATGACTATACCGGGATAGTCTTCTTCGACCTGCAGGATATTGAGACACCTTTTAACCCTGATATGATAAAGGACTGTTTCGTAACTATGTTTCTCAAATATCCAATAGATATTCCTTGCACAATTTCAGTATTTAGGTGCGATACCTATATAACTCCAGACTACCAGCAGATAGTAGACGGTCCTAAAACCTTAATCAACCAGATTGACCTGGACAAATCAGACGACCGATTATGCTTTTCACTGGATTTAGCGGTAATTAAAGATGCCTTAAGTCAAGGTTTCCTGACTTTAGCTCTGGAATACGATAATTGGTTTCTTTATCACACTTTCTATGGGCACAGTTCGCCAATCTATCGCCCATTTCTTGAGTTGCGGTTGTCTGAAGAGCCTAAGCTATTATCATTAAACACCAATTAAGCCAGCCTTTCAGTTTCATCTACACTTTCAGCATTATATTCAGTGCTTATCTCACCTATTCCCACCAATTCTCCTCTTGACACCGAATAATCCGCTGTGTTATTCTAAATAACTACTATTTTCACAATCTTTTAAGTGCGGTTCACGGCGCCAGATTAAAAATCTTCCGGCTCAATTTTAAACTTCATCAAAGGGGGGTTATAGTGGACATCACCAAGACCGGCGTGTGGTCCTGGCTCTTCCAGAGAATCACCGCGGTCTATATTTTCATCGGGGTGGTGGTGCATTTCCTGGTAGTTCACTACTATATCTCGGTAAAAAGCCAGCTCATTGATGAACTGGCAACTCGCATCACCTCTCCCGGATGGCAAATATTTGACCTCACCTTGCTCGGCGCAGTTACCTTTCATGCCCTGAACGGTGTTTATGCCATCCTCTGCGACCTGAACATCTCCCGACGCACCCGTCGCATCTGGGCGGTGTTTTTCTGGCTATTGGGTATCGCTATGACTTCGCTCGGCTATCTAATTCTCATCCGAGTGGTGCAGGTATCTTCTCCCCTGGCCTTAAACCTGGCTTGTACCCCCTAAAGGAGACCACTATGATACAGAGATACCTGCGCTATTTCCGGGAAGCCTCACTCAACCCCAATCGGGGTATGTTCACCTTCATCTTGCACCGGGTTACCGGCGTTTTTTTGGTTATCTACCTCTTCATTCACATCTGGTCGCTCTCCCACGCCTTTGAGGGCATTGCTGCACTCCGCTCGGCATTTGAACTCTACAATACCCCCATCTTTCATATCGGGGAATATCTACTGCTCATCTGTGTCTTGATTCACGGCTTAAACGGTTTGCGCCTTCTGCTTACCGACCTTCTGCCCATCACCAGCAAGCAAAAGATATTATGGTGGTTCTTCTTCATTGTCTTCATCGGCATCGCTGCTGTAAGCATCCTCTGGTTTTTGCCAGAGCTACCCTTCAGCATAACCAAAGCCCACTAAAGGAGGTTGACCAATGAAATACCATCAAGCACTGGTTGTCGGAGCGGGTCTGGCTGGGCTTAGGTCTGCGGTGGAGCTGAACCAGAACAATATAAATGTTGCGGTAATTTCCAGAGTTCATCCAATTCGTTCTCATTCCCTGGCCGCTCAGGGGGGAATAAACGCCGCTCTGGGCAACCATCCTCGGGGTAAGGCGGACAGCACGGAAAAACACGCTTTTGACACCATTAAAGGCTCCGACTATCTTGCCGACCAACTCAGCGCTCTGAAGATGACTCAGGAAGGTCCTCGCCGCATTCGGGAGATGGAAAACTGGGGCTGTCCCTTCAGCAGAACATCTGAGGGACTAATCGCTCAGCGACCTTTTGGTGGTGCCGGCTTTCCCCGCACTGCTTATGCTACGGATAAAACCGGTCATGTTCTCCTGCACACGCTCTACGAAAAGGCAGTGCAATTGGAACAAGCCAGCGAACGGCAAAACTTCGTCTTCTACGACGAATATTTTGTAATGGATTTGATAATTGATGAAGGTAAATGCGTGGGCGTAGTGGCGATGGAGATGCGCACCGGTAAACTGGAGGTCTTCCGCGCCGATGCGGTGATGCTCGCTACCGGCGGCGCCGGTCGTATGTATGGCAACACTACCAATGCCCTCATCTCCACTGGATTGGGAATGTCTCTCGCCTACCGCCAGGGTGTGCCTTTGAAAGATATGGAGTTCATTCAATTCCACCCTACCACTCTGCTCGGCAGTAACATCCTGATGACCGAGGGTTGTCGCGGCGAGGGTGGTTATCTGGTGAACGATAAAGGTGAGCGGTTCCTGGCAAACTATCCCGACTCGGCTAAGGCGATGGAAGTAGCCCCCCGAGACATTACCTCCCGGAATATGACCCGAGAGATTTTGGAGGGACGGGGTATCGGTGGAAAGGACTATCTCCATTTGGACCTGCGCCATCTGGGAGAGAAAAAAATTACCACCCGCTTGCCTGGTATCCGCGATATCGCTATGAACTTTGTGAGCGTTGACCCGATAAAGGAACCTATCCCGGTCCAGCCTGGCCAGCACTATACAATGGGCGGAATCTCCACGGACGATAGCTGCGCCACTTCAATTCCCGGGTTATACGCCGCCGGCGAATGTGCCTGCATCTCGGTGCACGGCGCCAACCGCCTGGGTGGCAACAGTCTTTTGGAGACCATCGTATTTGGAGCCATCGGCGGCGAGGCAATGGCAAAATATATTGAGGGTGGAGGAGCCTCTAAGCCGGGTAAGGTCTTTGAGCAGGCGCTGGATAAAGTGGAAAAGGAACTGAACGAGCTGGAATCGCGCAAAAAGGGAGAGTCCTTTGCGGAGATAAAAGAGACGATGGCTAGCACCATGGCGGAGAAGGTGGGCATATTCCGCGACGAAACCCAGCTCTCCGAAGCCCTCAAAATCATCCAGAATTTGAAGGAGCGATTCAAGAAAGTTTTCATTCCCGGCCCTGGCGGCAGTCGCAGTTTCAACTTCGGCATCTACAATATTTTGGACCTGGGTGGAAATCTGGACACTGCCGAGTGCGTGATAATGGGAGCGCTCAACCGTAAAGAGAGCCGTGGCTCCCATTTCCGCAACGACTTCCCCAACCGCGACGACGAGAAGTTTCTCAAGCATACCGTCTATTCCCTGGAGGGGGAGCATCCCTGTATTGAATACAGGGAAGTGGGCTTGGGGCTTTGGGAACCTAAAGAGCGGAAATACTAACCGGAGAGGAGAGAAGATGAGAAAAGAATACACCTTCAAAGTTCTACGTTACGACCCGGCTCGCGACCGCAGACCGCATTACCAATCCTTTCGGGTTCCATATACGGAAGCTATGACCGTTCTGGACGGTCTCTTCTACATTCAATATCGCCTGGACGGCACCCTGGCTTTCCGCAATGCCTGCCGGGCGGCTGTCTGTGGCTCTTGCGCTATGCACATCAACGGCAAATACCGTCTGGCTTGCGAGACCCAGGTCACCCATATCTCCCGAGGAACCGTCTGTATCCGTCCGATGTCCAATCTGCCTATAATGAAGGACCTGGTCACCGACATGACCAAGTTCTGGGAGAAATATCGTTACATAGAGCCCTGGCTCATACCCGGAAAACCGGCAATCTCCAACGCCGAGTACGTCCAGACTCCGGACCAGAGAATTAATCTGGACCTGGTTGTGGACTGCATTCTCTGCGGAATCTGCACCCAGTCCTGCACGGTTACCGCTACCGACGAAAACTACCTGGGACCAGCCGCTCTGCTGAAAGCAGACCGCTTCATCTCCGATAGCAGAGATTCCGCCACCTTTGAAAGACTGGACTTGATAGACTCCGAACACGGCCTGTGGAAATGTCACACTATATACAATTGTCAACTGCTCTGCCCCAAAAAGCTCAACCCCACCGGCGCCATCAAATCGTTGCAGAGACGCATCGTCCATCGCTACCTGTCGTATAACGAACCCAGTGGGAGAGATTAAGGCAGTTTGATATACGCAGCCGGCGGACACTCCGCCGGCTTTTTGCTATATTTTCCAGTATTAATATCTTATATTGATTAAAGGTATGTTCAATCCCCCGAGAAAAATCTCTCCCCTGGCCATATCCCTAATCCTCCTGGCTCTAGTCTGGGGTATCTTCCTCCTCGCCCAGCCCACCGAACAATTGCTGGGTTTCACCGAGGACGACGGCTTTTATTATCTGAAAATTGCTCAGAATATCGCCCGGGGAAATGGTCCCAGCCTGGACGGAGTTAATCCCACCAACGGATTCCATCCTCTGTGGCAAATTATGCTGGTTCCCATAGCCTGGCTGTCCGGAGATAAGCCGGAGCTAATGCTACACATAATATTTGCCCTCCAGCTACTACTGCTCTCACTCTCTATGTTTTGTGTGGCTCGTTTCGCCCAAAGAACTTGGGGGAGGCTTTCAACTGGTATAGCATGTGCTGTTTTTCTGCTTCCCCGCTCGCTCTCCTTTTTCTTCTCTATGATGGAGCCGAGCATATTAGTCTTCCTGTGCTCGGTATACCTGCTCTGGGGAGAGAAGCACTCGGCAAGTCTTTTCCATCCGCAAAAGCCGGTCTGGGAGGATTTTGAAAGCGGGGTTTTTCTGGCGCTCATCTTCCTCGCTCGCCTGGACGCCGGCTTATTGGGATTGTGTTATTTGGGGATATTACTAGTCCGCTGGTTCGTATCCAAATGTAGCTCACCAGCCCGCTTTCTGGCGAAATGTGCCCTGGTTATCACCCCTATTATCATCTTGTCCTTTCCCTATCTTCTCTATAACTATATTACCTTCGGTCACTTGCTGACCATAAGCTCCGCCATCAAACACCAGAACATCATCGCCTGGTCGGAGAAGGGTGAACTGATTACTGACTTACCGGAGTATTTTTTCGCTGCAGTCGGCATTACCATATGGCTAATTTACCGATTGATAAGAAGACTCAAACAATCTTACTTGACTGTGGGAGGAAATTCAGCATCTGCCTATCCGCTATTTATTATCCTTTTCGCCCTCGCCGGACTACTCCGTTATCTGGATGGGTTATTTTTCACCGACCTGCAGATAAACAATATGGGCTATTCCCTCCTGCTCCTCCCCTCAGCTCTGCTGGTAGCTAATTTTGGTAATAGACTACAGCGTATGGGAAGGGGATTTGGCTGGAAAGCTTGGGGCTTTCTGGCTTCAGCATTGCTCTTAATTATCATTCTGGCTATGTCATTCTGGGGAAACTTCAGAGCTTATCAAAACAACCAGCTCTGCTGGTATAGCCGGTCCTACCAATCGGCGCTCTGGGCGAACCAACATCTTCCCGACGACGCGGTCGTCGGTATGAACGATGCCGGCATCTTCGCCTACTTCTGCGAGCGCCGGGTGGTCAACCTGGACGGTCTGGTGAACAACTACCAATACCAGGAAATCCTCCGCGCCGGCAAATTCACCCAATATATGCAGACTCAGGGCATTAATTACATTGCCGATGTCGCTCTTTACAGTGATGGACTTCCCACTGAGGGGCAATATAATAATTACGAATATCTGGTGGTCAGCCGGTTATATAGACTCCCTTCGGCGCTGATATTATTTAACGATGCAGATGAGGTCTATCGTTCGGAGGGTTTTCCCGCCAGCAATGGCGCCTCCGGTGCCGTCTTTATCTGGCGGATGGGAAAAGAGACGCCAATTCTTCCCATAAGTGCGGAAGATTTAGCTCTGCTCACTGATTAAAGCCCTTGACTTTGCGCTCATCAGCGTGCTAGATTGTCCTAATTTGACAACCAGGACATAAATTTGAAAGGAGCCCTGCGATGACCGTTAACCTTCATAGCTCGCACTTTGCCTCAATCGCCGATTTCAACCGCGAGGAATTAGAACAGCTAATAGACCTGGCACTTAAGCTGAAGCAGGAGCGCTACCTGGGCGAATACAACGACGCCTTGAGTGGAATGACTCTGGCTATGCTCTTTGAAAAACCCAGCCTGCGCACCCGGGTCTCCTTTGAGGTGGCGATGAACGACCTGGGGGGAAGCGCCATCTATCTCGCTCCCGACGACATTGCCCTGGGCAAGCGAGAGACCATAGAGGATGCCGCCATGGTCCTTTCCTCAATGTGCCACGGCATAATGGCTAGAGTCTTTGAGCATTCCAAGATAGAGGAGCTGTGCAAATACTCCACAGTGCCGGTGATAAACGGGCTCTCCGACCTCACCCATCCTATGCAGGGGCTTGCCGATTATATGACGGTCAAAGAAAAGCTGGGGGGAATTGCCGGGCGTAGGCTCTGCTTTTTGGGCGACGGAAACAATGTAGCCCACTCCCTGATGCTCGGCGGGGCAATATTAGATTGTTCAGTAACCATATGTTGCGCTAAGGGCTACGAGCCGCAGAAGAAGATAATGGAGGAGGCGCTCAACTTAGCCAAAGATAGCGGCGCCAAGATTGAGGTGGTCTACGACCCCGCAAAAGCGGTAGTTGGAGCCGATGTGGTCTATACCGATGTGTGGGCTTCTATGGGTCAGGAGGACAAGGCTGAGGAGAAGAAGAAGGCGCTTAGTGCCTTGCAGGTGAACGAGGAGCTTTTTGCCCAGGCGGGGCCACAGGCTATACTATTGCACTGTCTACCGGCGCACTACGGCGAGGAATTGACCTACGAAGTGAGCCGACATCCCCGCAGCGCCATCTTTGACCAGGCGGAGAACAGACTGCACACCTCTAAAGCGGTGCTGTTATCATTGCTCTAGAATGTACTCAAGTTTAAATATACTATCTCTCTAAGGTGTTCCATAAAGCGCCGGTTTTGCTTGTTAAATCCCTTGACATATTGACCATCTCAAAATAAAATAGTTGTAATTGACTCTCCAGGTCTAACCCTTTTTCATAACACCAACCAAAAAAGGAGTCATATGTATAGATTATTTACCCTTTCACTCCTGGTTCTTCTTCTCGCCGTAAGCCCCGCACTGGCTACCGTCTATATCCCCTTGGAAGAACTGGCGGCAAACCCCGCTCTCGGCGACCAGCCCAACCAGATATTTTCTGCACCCAAGTGGGAGCAAACCAGCGGCGAAAAGGGTTGGCTTGCCGAGTTCAGCCAGGAAGCCGGTTTTCTGGTGGGTCTGCAGGTATTGGACGACCCAGGCAGCACGGACTACGGTGGTATGCGTGAGGGTGAAGCCGGCGGAAGCGGCGACTTATGGACTATAATCCAGACCGACAATACTGAGGAGTCCATCTGGATATGGAGCCGCTATCTGGAGCTGACCGGCGACAGTCAATTCGCCGATAACATCACCGCCGCCTGGCAATATTGCCAGAGCCATCCCGCCTGGGAGGAAGAGGGCGGCGCCGGCGGATACTATCGCACCTATGTCTCCGGCTGGGGATTGCAAGCCACGATGAAATACAAGCAGGTGACCGGAGACAGCACTTACGACGGCTACGGAATAAGCTGTGCGGATTATCTCTCGGACTATATTCTCACTTACCCGCCGACAGTGAACCTCCTGGTAGATATTTGGGCGGCAGGTTGTCTATACAATTATGGCGTGTTCGTGGGCGATGAAAGCTATAAGGATTCCGCTATCTCCCGTGCGGAAGCTATCAAGACTTATGTGGAGTCGCATACTACTATGCTAAACTCCGAAACCTGGGCTATGAGCGGGGGAGCCATCGTCTGGGGCTTGGTCAACTCTTATTTTCAAGAATATCCCGGTGAGACTGCTTCTTGGCTTACCACCTATGCCCCGGATATGGAGACTTATGTCGCCAGCGGTTCCTGGCAGAACGCCTGGAATGCCTGGTATATGCTGGGGCATTACACCACCTGGAGGGAGCTTTCGGACAGCACTTATTACGATAATTACGACTGGCTCTTGAACCATCTTCTAGCCGAGGACGGAGACGATGACGGCGGCATTCCCGCCAACGAGGTTGACGCCGACGATAGAGACCAGAGCTGGGTCTCCAACTATCTCTCCTATATGGGATTTGATGGTCATCTACACGGGGATGTCCCGGTTGAGCTGGTGCGTTTTGATGCTTCCGCCACTCCCCAGGGGGTTTTGCTCTCCTGGGTGGTGGAGAGCGATGAGGCTATCCTCGGCTTTAACCTCTACCGTAAATATGATAGTAGCATGGACAATAAGTCAAGCTTGGAGACCAACAAGCTTAATGAATATACTAAAATCAACAGCTACGCCATAACTGGATATTCTCCATACTACTATTTAGACCGGGAAAACGATTGCCAGCAGGAGAGCGAATATCTCCTGAAAGCGATACTTGCTTCTCAGGAGATACCGCTGGGTAATGTCGCTCTGGCGACCACCGGCAAGACGGATTTTTGCCTGGCTAAAATAAGCCCCAATCCAGCTAGCAGTTGGGTGAAATTTGAATATTCTTTGCCACCGGGAGTTTCCTCAGCCAATCTTTCCATTTTTGACCTCAGCGGCAGAGAAGTTGCGGAACTGCCCGTAGTATGTGCAGAAGGAAGGGGAAACCTGACCTGGGACTTGCGGGATTCTTCGGGTAATCTGTTGCAGAGCGGAGTCTACATCTGCTGTTTGCGGGCGAACGATTCCGAGAGCAGTCGGGAGTTACTTGTTTGCCGTTGAACAATGTGATATACTTTAATGTGAGTATATTCAGGCAACATTGACCGACAATGTTGCCTGATGATTAATTTTTTTCTAACAATAATGAGGTGAACATGAACAAGTTTTCATCACTGCTGTTTGTGCTTTCAGTATTCGGGCTATTCGCTGCACCAATGGCTGTGGCAATCAATTGCTACACCAACTTCTACGACCTGGGCGAGCCTCAACCGGTCTACGGTGACCTGCAAGCTATGGCTAGTCTTACTCCTGTAGGACCTCCCTCCGACCCGCAAGTGGGCGACCAATGGGAATGGTATTGCTGGGACTTCTCCGGGATGCCTTTTGCGGTGCTAAAGGACTGCACGGTGCGGGGCAAGGGAGATAATATTTATGTAGTGGTGGAGGACAGCCAGTGGAATGTTGAGGTCAACCAGGCGGATGTGGACCAGATTTTGCAGTGGTTTGACCACCAGAGTGTAGGGGATTTCCCCGGCGAAGGAATCTGGCAGCTGAACACCGAGACCTTTGGTATGCCCCCGGACTCCGACGGACTCTCCCGAATCTTCTTTATGTATTACGATTTCAATCAAAGCGGTGCTGATGGCTTCTTCTGGTGGTATGACCAGTATCCCGACGGAACCGAGGAGTATTCCTCCAACGAATGTGATGTAATTTACCTGAACACCGGGACCAGCGCCGACCCGGGCGGTGCCTATCTTACCGCGGTAGGAGCCCACGAATTTGAACACATGATTCAATTTAATTACGATACTAGCGAAGAGGCCTGGGTTGATGAGGGTTGTGCCGAGCTGGCTATGTGGCTCTTTGGAAACCCGGACAGCATCTCCGGCTTCTCCAGCAACCCGGATAATAACCTCACCAATTGGGATGGGAACTGGTCTGACTACATTAAGACCTACCTGTGGACACTCTATCTCTACGAGCATTATGGTGAATACATAGGCGTTGACCTGATAAAGACTCTGGTAAGTGAGACAGCCAATGGGGTGACCGGAGTCAATAATGCTCTTGCCGATTGTGGCTACAGCCAGACGATGGCGGATATCTTCAACGATTGGGTAATAGCAAATTACCTGGATGATACTTCCATTGGCGATGGGTATTATGGTTATGCCACTGAAGACCTACCCGCCTTTCACTGTGTCAGCACCTGGGATAGTTTTCCGGTGGACCAGAGCGGTAGTTTGAATCACTGGGCGGGAGAATACATCAAATTTCAGAGTGGAGGGAACTGGTTTGGGTTGGTCGGCGACTTCACCGGTCAGAGCTCGGCAGATTATATTTTACGGGCTATTAAGACCGCCGGGACCAGTTCTACTGCGGTTGAGGATGTGACCTTAGATGCGGACAACCACGGAGATTTCACCTACGATGATTTTGGTAATGATTACGACCAGATAATATTGGTGCCCATCAACCGCACTCCGGGCAGCTCTGGAACCAACTCCTATTCCTATACTGCTGACGCCGGTCAGGTGGCGGTCAACTTGCTCTCTTTCACCGCAACACCGACGGGAGATAAGGAGATAATTGTAGAATGGAGGGTGGAAACCACTCAGGGGGAGAATATTTTGGGTTATAACCTCTACCGCCGACAGATGAAACCTATGAAAAATATGTCGCCGGTGCCCACTCTGAAATCCTCTTCCGATGGTTGGGTCAAGGTCAATCCAACGCTGATTGAGGGGATGAATCCGTATAGTTATGTGGACAAAGAAGTGGAGACCAGAAATGCCTACGAATATAAATTGGAAGCGGTGCTGGACACATCCTCTCTTTTCCTGGGCAGCACCCAAAGTAATTCCAAAACTAACCCTACCTCTTTCGCTATCTCCAGTATCTTTCCTAATCCAGCGAGCGACTCAGTGAATTTAGAATTGGTTTTGCCGGATAACTCAAATGTGGAGATAGAAATCTACGACCTGAGCGGACGATTGGTTATGCAAAAAAATCTCGGTGAATTGAGCGCAGGTGAACAACGGATAGAACTTATCACCAGTGGTTTGCAGAATGGGGTGTATACAATAATTGCCCAAAACTCATCCGAGAAGAGCTCAGCAAGATTGGTAGTGACCAGGTAAGAGAACGATCTCTCTAAAGGATAATTGCTATGGTTTCGTATTGGCGGGGTTCTCCCCGCCAATTAAGGCGGGGCTTTCCCCGCCAATTGAGGCGGGAGTTTCCCCGCCAATCGATTTAAGTTTAAAGGAAATGGCTGGGCTTGCGCCCAGCCATTATCAATCAGGTTGTTTTGACAGAGGATTAGTGAGTTACTACCATAGTTCCGGTAGCAGACTCACTGTTGGCGGTCAGCTTGAGGGAATAGACACCGCTAGCCAGGCTGGTGGTATCCAGCTTCAGGTTGTGCAAGCCGGGCAAGTAGTTCTCGGCGCCGGCAATAGTGGTGACCAGACGGCCGGAGAGGTCGTAGACGGAGAGGGTCACCTGGGCGGGAGCCATAGACTCAGAAATGGTGAAGTTGACATTGGTATAGGCGTCCGCTGGATTGGGGAAGCACTGAGCCATAG
>Ga0315294_10003538_pt1 | contig 17042 bp, 12 predicted proteins | sample YL17G13_40_MG_FD_203626 | JGI IMG/M metagenome (GOLD analysis project Ga0315294, IMG submission 203626) | Sediment microbial communities from Yellowstone Lake, YNP, Wyoming, USA - YL17G13_40 | ecosystem: Environmental > Aquatic > Freshwater > Lake > Sediment | place: USA: Wyoming | collected... | reverse complement strand
TGGTAAACATTGTCGATGGGACAGCGGACAGGGCTGAGCATAAACAAATAAACACCATTCGGGCCATTGGTGAGAGTGTACTGGGGAGCGGAACTACGACTCGGCTGGCGGTCTGCGGGGTAAGCGGCCCCGAGGTTGCCGTGCGGTATTTCAAGTTTCCGCAGATGCCGCCCGAAGAGATAGAAGGGGCGGTGGTTCTTGAGGCGGCGCAGATATGTCCCTTCAGTGTAGACGATAGCGCCGTAGACTATCGTCTGACCGGCAGCGGAAAAGGCGGCGTGAGCGGCGTTCTGGTGGCGGCTACAAACAAACTGATAGAAAGAAAGGTCCGGCTCGCCGAAGGCGCTTCACTGGGCTGCGCCCTTATGGGTGTCGACGGCCTGGCGTTATTGAACTGCCTAATCGAATGTGAAGGTGGCGGGGACAGCAAAGCAAAGGCCGTTTTGAACATCGGAAGCTCCTATACGACGCTTGCGGTTATGAATGAGGAGGGCGTGCCGTTTGTTCGCGACATAGCTTACGCCGGAAGCGACATTATCAGGCAAATAGCGGCTGAACATAAAGTTCCGGTGGAAATTATCGTCAACGTGCTGACCGGCAGCGAAAAAACAAGGCAGCTTCGGCTGGAACTTGGCGACAGCCTGTCGATGGCCTGCCGGAAGCTGGTTGCAGATGTTATGGACACGCTTCGCTATTATGCGACACACGAAAAATCTGCCGCCGTTAAAGAGATATTTGTCTGCGGCGGCTTCGCGATGGTTGAGGGATTTGTCGAACTGCTGGCGGGACAGCTTTCGGAGAAAGTAATGCTGTGGAACCCGTTTGAAAAGATGCGCTGCGAGGCAGGAAGAGAGTGCGTGGAGCTTCTTCAAAAAAACGGTCCGGCGATGGCGGTTGCCGCCGGTCTTGCAATGAGGTCGGTCTGATATGTTCACAATAGATTTATTAAAAGGGCGAGGCGTCCCGGTAAAGAGCGGGCCTGAAGGCGTGGCAGTTGCGGCCTTCGTTCTTGCGGCGCCTGTCATTGCTGCAATGATAATATTCGGCTGCTACATCAGCAACGGCATCAATATATCCGTCCAGAGACAGCAGATAAGCAATTATCAGGCAAAGATTGGGGAGTTGTCGGAAGCGGTAGAGCTTCAGAAGGCCTTTGAGAAGGAGAAAGCCGCCATAAATGGTTGTTTATCGGATGTGGCGTTTATTATCGGCAGGTACACTCAATGGACGCCGGTTCTGACGGCGCTGGCGCAAAATATGCCGAGTTCGATTGTGCTGACCAAACTCGATGTGAAGCAGCAGTTGCTCAATAAGAAGGCAGCTCAGAAAGAGGGAGTGAAGAAAAAGCCCGAAGCTGCCGTTCCTGTAACGATGCTTCAGATAGGCGTCAGCGGCAATCCGGGACAGAACTGCGACAAAGCGGTAAAGGATTTTCAGGAAAGCCTTCGGTTTTCGCCGCTGCTGGGGCCGCGAATCGAAGACATCAGGGTTTCACAGCAGTCGGACACGCTTGGAGGTCGTGACGTTATCTCTTATGAAATAGACTGCATTTTCAAGCCGCAGTTATAACAGGAGTTTTATGAAACCAATTTATAAAAAATATCTGACGACTGTGAGTTTGATATGGACGGGCAGCCTGATAGTGCTGCTGCTGGTTAATGTTTTTCTGCTGGCTCCGCAGAGAAATTCCAAAAGAGAGCTTGAAAAAGAGCTTACCGAGAAAAAACAGCTATATGAGTCGGCGCTGAAGATGTCGCAGCAGGAGACCAGGGCGCAATTAAACAAGCAGGTCGAAGACCTTCGAGGAGAATTGAGGAATTTTGTTGCCGACAGTGAGGAGTCAGTCGATTTGACGTTTGATATAAGCAAAATTGCCAGTGAGAAAAATCTCACGGCGTTCAGTATCAAAAGCGGAGATTCTCGCGGGGCTGCGGCGCTGCCCAAATGTAATTACATAGCCGAAGACCAGATTGATGTCAGTTTCACAGGTGGGTTTAATGAGTTTGCGGTATTTCTGAACGCCCTTGAAAGACATCAGCCGGTCGTTTTTGTGAACAGGTTCACGATAACACGCTCGGAAGAAAGCGGCTCCAGGCCGAAGGTAAATATGGACCTGTCAGTTCTCGTTAAAAAGAAGCAAAGCGGTTAAAGAACCCGGTATTTTGTTAAATATTTTGCAGGAAAAGATGCAGACAATAGCGATTGCAAATCAGAAAGGCGGCTGCGGCAAGACGACGACGGCGGTGAATATCGCCACAGCGTTTGCTGCGATGGGCCATCGTGTTCTGCTCATTGACCTTGACCCGCAGGCACATTCGACTCTGGGGCTGGGTCGTAATCCCGATGCTTTGGATAAAACAATTTATGATGCCCTTACCAATGTGCAGACGCCGCTTTCGAGAGTTATTACGGCCACCAACATCAAAAGGCTCGATTTGGCCCCGAGCAACATTTTGCTTTCCGGCGTGGAGTTTGAACTGGTAACATTTTACAGCAGGGAGTACATACTCAGCCGTCAACTCAATTATGTCAGTGATAATTACGATATGTGCGTTATTGACTGCTCACCGTCGTTAAGCCTGCTGACCTTAAATGCCCTTGTGGCAAGCACCGATGTAATCATACCTGTGCAGACACATTATTACGCTGTTGAAGGACTGAAACAACTGCTTGGCACCGTAAATATTGTCAGGGAGCGTTTCAACCGCAGCTTAAAAATTCTTGGCATATTACTGACCTTTGTCGAAGCCGGTGCGGCATTGAGCAGACAGGTGCAGCAGCAGATGAGAGAGTTTTTTGGCGAGCTGGTTTTCGCTACGGTCATTCATAAAAGCCTCAAACTGGCCGAGGCGCCAAGCGCGGGCGAATCTATTTTTTCCTATGCTCCCAGCAGCAGAGGGGCCGTCGATTACAAGGCTCTGGCGGAGGAAATAATTTACGATAAAGTTTTCGCAGAGGAGATATGTAATGGCAGAGCATAAAGCGGGACTGCACAAGAAAATCTCCGTGATATTTGACGGCGTTCCGATTCCGAGGGACAACAAGCCGTCAGGAACATCTTCCGATACTGTGCCGGAGGACGCTGATATTGTATACACGAAGCCGGAAGATGTCTCTGCCGCTCCTGCTGTGCCGGCGCCGGAGTATCAGCAACCCGTGCTGCTGCCGGAAGATGCTCTGCCGGAGCAGTCCGACGGCAGCGGTTCTGAACAGCCGGAAGCTGTTTCACAGGAACAGGCCGAGGTCGAGAGCGTCCCAAAGGGTTCAAAGCAGAAATTCCGACAGCGTATCTGGGGACGGGTGCAGGGCAGACTTTTTGCGCCGAAGCCGGGCGTTAATACTGCAAGGCAAAAGCTGATGCTGATATTGATTCCGGTTCTTTGTGTTATTTTTGTTTTTGTTCTTATGAACGTTTTCAGGAGTCCTCCGCGAAAAACGGCCAAACGCCTCGATGTTGTTAAAGCATCGGTTAAGACGGCTAATTCCGGCAGCAAGATTAACTGGGAGTTTCCGCCGCCTTATCCGGAAAATATGCGAGACCCTATGCAATTTGTGCAGATAACCAGTTCTGCCGGAACTACTGGCACTGAAGAAAATAAATTTGCCGTGAAAGGCATCGTTTACAGCACGGACAATCCGTCGGCGGTAATCGGCACACAAATAGTACACCAGGGCGATGAGGTATCCGGTGTAACTATTCTGAAGATAAACGAAGACAGCGTTGAGTTCGAAGCGGACGGCAAAAAATGGACGCAAAAAGTTCAGCGATAAACAGGAAAGGGTTTATTATGAGAAACTTTACGAAATATACGGGACTAAAGATTTGGCTGGCGCTTGTAATTGCAACTACGGTCTTTGTACCCGCACTCGCCGAGGACAGCGGTGATATTTCCGGAAAGAAGAATATTTTAACGTCTCTTGAAGAGCGAATGCAAAAGAGAATAAGCGTTGATTTCCGGGACACGCCTATCGAAGACGTAATAAGGATAATGGCCGACCAGGCCGATGTTGATATTATAAAAAGTCCCAAGGTCAGCGGCACTGTGACTGCCACGCTGACGGATGTGCCGCTGCAGGAAGCGCTTAACAACATCCTGGCGGCGCAAGGCTGCGGCTATGTCGCCAGTGAAAATATGATAAGGGTGGCGCCGCTTTCGGAGATTACCGAAAGCTCCGAGGTACTTATTACCAGAATCTATCGAATCACATACGCGGATGTGAAAGAGGTCGAGGCGTCGCTGAAAAAATTTGTCTCGAAAAGCGGCTCGCTGTCCGCCAATCTCGGCACCAGCAACGTAATCGTTACCGACACCGAGAGCAGAATCAAGGCGATAGATACGTTCATCAGCGAAATCGACCGTATAACCCCGCAGATACTGGTCGAGGCAAGGATTTATGATATAACATCCAAGGACAAGCTCGACCTCGGCATCAAATGGCAGGCAGGTCGAAACACCATTTATGGCACGGGCGGTATAACAGGTGTAGGCACAAATCCCACCGACAGAACAGACCCCTTTATGACCGGCACATTCAACAGCACCGCCGAGAAAACCGAACATTCGACCGGCGCCTTGCGGTTCGGCTGGCTCAACGATAGTATCGACATAGACGTTCTGCTAAAGGCCCAGCAGGATAAAATAGACGCCAAACTCCTTGCCAACCCCAGGGTGCTGGTGCTTGACAACCAGACCGCCCAAATCAAGATAATCACCGAAAAGCCTTATATAGAGCTTTCCGAAACCTCCGGCGGCGGCAGTATGGGGACAACAAAATTCAGGGAAATCGGCGTTACGCTTAAAGTTACTCCGCATCTTACACGCGATGATATGGTGCGGCTCCTGCTGAAGCCGGAATTCAGTGTTGAGACGGGAACGGTAAATGTCGGAACTGTTGCACAGCAGTATCCTCAGCCGGTTGTCGACAGGCGCGAGGCCGAGACGACGTTGCTGATAAAGAACGGACAGACGATTGTCCTGGGCGGTCTTAGAAAGAAGGAGGTTACAAAAGAGGTCAATAAAATCCCTCTGCTGGGCGATTTACCACTCGTTGGAGTGCTTTTCAGATTTAACGGCGAAAGCACCATCAACAGCGAGCTGGTTGTTTTTGTAACACCGTGGATTGTCAGGCAGCCGCTTCTGTCGCCGACCGAGCAGAAGCAGTTCGACGCAACGGAATTCAACGGCCCGCAACCCGAGCTCACCAGAGCCGAATTGGACGGCAAATAGCTCGTGGTATGTCGTATTGCGAAAAGGGTGAAAGACGGGATTCGAACCCGCGACCCTCGGAACCACAATCCGATGCTCTATCCAACTGAGCTACTCTCACCACGTCAATTGATTATTTTCTATTGATAATTGATTATTGTAAATACCAAACGCGACAGGCGAATGTTCGTCTCCAAATCATCAATAATCAATCATCAATTATCAATTACTAATCGCTGCCTGGGCGGCGGCAAGTCTTGCAATCGGTACCCTGAACGGCGAGCAGGAAACATAATCCATTCCGACACGATGACAGAAATCAATACTCTTCGGCTCGCCGCCGTGTTCGCCGCAGATGCCGACTTCAAGGTCTTTTCGGGTTTTTCGGCCTCGCTGAATGCCCATCTTTATCAGCTCGCCGACGCCTTCCTGGTCGATGCTCTGGAACGGGTCGCCCGGCAGGATGTTTTTCTTTATATAATCAGGCACAAAACCGCCTATATCATCGCGTGAAAAACCAAAGCACATCTGGGTCAGATCATTTGTCCCATAGGAGAAGAATTCCGCCTCCAGTGCTATCTTGTCGGCCACTATGGCGGCACGAGGAATCTCAATCATCGTGCCGAGCATATGCTTCATCTTTTTGAGATTATATTTTGCCAGCACCTCTTTATAAATCTGCCGGGCAATGGTCATCTGGTCGGTCAGCTCTTTTACGTCGCAGACCACGGGAATCATTATCTCCGGGTAAGGCTTTTTACCTTCTTTGATAAGCTCTGCCGCCGCCTCGAATATTGCCCGAATCTGCATAGCGCTTACTTCCGGATATGTGATACCAAGCCGCACGCCGCGATGTCCCATCATCGGGTTTGATTCGTGCAGGTTGTCTGCCCGCTTGGCCAACTCATCGAGGGTAATATTCAAGTCCTTCGCCAGTTGCTCCAGCTTTGCAGGGTCGCGCGGCACAAACTCGTGCAGCGGCGGGTCGAGCAGCCGAACCACTACCGGCAGGCCGTCCATTGCTTCCAGCGTCCCTTTTATGTCCCTTTTCACGTAGGGGAATAGCTCCTCCAGCGCCTTTTTGCGTTCATCCACGGTCTTGGAGATAATCATCTTTCGCAGAATAAACAGCGGCTCATCGGAACCTTTGCCGTAAAACATATGCTCGGTCCTGAACAGGCCGATACCTTCGGCTCCGAACTGCCTGGCCTTTTTGGCATCATCAGGGGTCTCGGCATTGGTGCGAATACCAAGTTTCCTGATAGAATCGCAGACCTTCAGGAAATCGTTGAGCATCTTGTTCTCTGAGGCGTCTATCATCGGCAGTTGCCCTTCGTAGACGTTGCCCTTTGTGCCGTTAAGTGTGAGCCAGTCGCCTTCCTTGAACATCTTGTCACCGACACGCACCTCTTTCTTTGCGTAGTCGACGTGCACGGCGCCGCAGCCGACGATGCAGCACTTGCCCCAGCCTCGTGCGACCAGGGCGGCGTGTGAGGTCATCCCGCCGCGTGCGGTCAGGATGCCCTGTGCAGCCCGCATACCCTCAACGTCTTCCGGGTTGGTTTCTTCGCGGACAAGAACCACCTTCTTGCCCTGCTTTTTCCATTCGACGGCATCAACGGCGGAAAATACTATCTGGCCGTTCGCACCGCCCGGGCCGGCAGGCAGGCCCTTCGCCAGGGTTTTGCTGCCCTTTTCCGCTGTTGGGTCTATTATCGGGTGCAGCAGCTCATCGAGCTGAGACGGTGTTACCCGCATTACAGCCTCTTCTTTTTTGATTAGCTTTTCTTTAAGCATATCCATAGCCATTTGCACAGCGGCCGGGCCGTTGCGCTTCCCGATTCTGCACTGAAGCATATATAGCCGTCCCTTTTCAATCGTGAATTCTATGTCCTGCATATCCTTGTAGTGCTTTTCGAGGCGTCTCTGAATGGCGAAAAGCTCTTTATATGGTTTCGGCATAGCCTTTTCGAGGGACACCAAGTTCTTGTTGTGCTCCGATTTTGAGGATTCGTTTATTGGCGCCGGCGTCCGTATGCCCGCAACGACATCCTCGCCCTGGGCATTTATAAGGTATTCGCCGTAAAAGTTATTTTCGCCGTTTCCCGGATTGCGTGTGAAGGCCACGCCCGTTGCGGAATCCTCGCCCATATTGCCGAAGACCATCGTCTGGACGTTGACCGCCGTCCCCCACTCATCCGGTATGCCTTCTATCTTGCGGTAACTGACGGCACGCTTGCCGTTCCAGGAATCAAAGACCGCGCAAATGCTGCCCCATATCTGTTCAGTGGCATCGTCGGGAAAATCCTTATTCAGCACTTCTTTCACTTTGGCCTTGAACGATGTGCAGAGTGTCTTGAGGTCGCCGGCGGTAAGGTCGGTATCGCCCTTATATCCCTTCTGGGTCTTCAGTTGCGCCATTATCTTTTCTAACTGTTTTCGGATGCCCTCTTCGTCTGCCGGCTCAATTCCCGCCGCTTTTTCCATAACGACGTCTGAATACATCATAATCAGCCGGCGATAGGAATCGTAGACGAAACGCTCATTGCCGCCGGATTGTTTTATCAGGCCGGGTATGGTTTTTGAGGTCAGGCCGATATTCAGCACCGTTTCCATCATTCCGGGCATAGAGCGGCGGGCGCCTGAACGCACGGAGACCAGCAGCGGGGTTTCCGGGTCGCCGAGCTTCTTGCCCATCAGCTTTTCAACTTTCGTAAGTGCTTTCTGCAGCTCGACTTTCAGGCCGGCCTGACAGGCTTTTTTGTTCTGGAAATAATATGTGCAGACGTCGGTAGTGATAGTAAAACCTGGGGGGACTGGCACGCCGATATTGGCCATTTCAGCGAGGTTTGCGCCTTTGCCGCCCAGGAGGTTTTTCATCTTTGCGTTTCCTTCGGCTTTACCGCCGCCGAAAAAGTAGACCTGTTTCTTTGCCATTCTATAAACTCCTTATAAATAACGGTTTATGAGTATAATCCTGCACGCTGCCGGATAATTTTTCGGACACAGGAAAGGCGTTAATATATTATGCTTATAAGGGTCTGTCAATGATTAAAACCTGTTGCGGAGGGGTGTTTAGAAGCGAGTGTTTTCGCGTTCGAGACAAGCCTTATTTTGGCAAGATGGGTAAGGTTTAACGATGGCGTAAGCCATCCCCAAGGGATTGTAGGGGCGGGATTTGGTGGTTGGAGAAGAATTGGTGGGGTTATGACCCCACCCTACGCTGTTATCAGATGTCATCAGAAGCAATCAGAACGCATCAGAACACATCCAAAGTGATTCAGAAGCACTCCAGAATGCATCAGAGATACGTCAAAATGCATCAGAAAACACCAGTGTTTTTGATTAAGTATTGTCATAACAAGGACTTAAAGAAAATTAACCACAGATTAACACAGATTTTCGCAGATTTTTTTATTTTTAGCTGCCGGACAGGATGTTGTTTATGGCTGAGGTGAGCGCGGTGCCGTTTCATTTTCACCGGAAAGCTCCATTAAATTTTATTTCATCCAACATTGGGATATAGAGTATCCCTATAATTGGGCGGAGATGCGCATTTGGGTTGACCCTACTTCGCCCTGCGGGCTACGAAGGGCAGGCAAAAAAGAGATAAGTTATTATGGGATAAAGGGTAAGGGGATTTGGAAGAAATTTTGTTTTTCCCATATTTGGCGAAGAGTGGGTGCGTTTTTGATTGAACGCTTAGTATGTGGCCAGTGACCCGTGGCTCGTGACTCGGGGGTGGAAAGAACCGGGTCCCGGATAAACCCCGACAGTATAAACAAGGAAGCAACCCTCGACTACGACATTTGAGGGCAGGCTATGCGGGGATTTGCGCCTCATCGATTCTAATGCCCCTGCTCAAGTTTTTTCAGATTCTACCGATGTTTCATTGTTCTTCATAATAAGCCCTTTCTCTGTCAAATGGTTAATAATACTTCAATTCCAATCGACCAGATTAAAGGGTTTTCCTTCCTTATCTGTGCAAGGCTTTCCCCTGAGTTAGCAATTATACGTTCAATTAATGCCGAGGCAATACAGCATCACGTGGATAATCCAGATAGCACCGACGAACAAAATCCACCATCCCATTAGGGCGAATATCATTCGGATAAAGAACACCATTATCTCGGAAGCTCTGAAACCTATTCGTATCTTCAAATTTATAATAGCCCATTGTAGCGTGAAGTTTTTCTTTAAAAGGATCACAATCACACGGTTCTTGTGCAGGATCCTGCCATTCAGGTACGAGTTTTAACTCAACAGGTAAAAGCTCAAACAAATCAGATTGGAGTATGTCCGTTTTATCACCAAACAGTGCTATGCAGATATCTTTTGAATGTCTTGCTGAGGGGTAAAGCAATCCTTCTTTGTCCACTCGAGCCGCCTCGTGAAAATTACGAAAAGGTTCATAGTAAGGGTCTGGGTGAACAATAGTTGTGCCTGCTAATCTTGAATCATAATCCAACCTAATGCCCTCAGAATCCATATACACCAGACTATCAACTCTGTTTATTTTAAATATGGCTAGAGTTTTTTTCCATCGCATGTTATTAAAGATTAGCCCAGAGGATTTCCCCTCTTGAATGCTATCAAGAACCTGACGATACATATGGTACAAGACCTCTGCTATGCAGATAAGAATATTATTTGCACAGTATGTTATCGGCTGATGAATCGCATTGAAACGTCCGGTAGTTTTGGCGATGAGCGGCGCTTTGCCATTAAGAATATTGCTCTGATCGCAAAAATGAATCGATGCCAGACGATATAAAATTGCACCATCTTCAATAACTGCTTCGTGTGACATTTTGTTTGTGTCAAATCTATATTTAGTTGCATCATACATCAGTTTATTTCTCCTAAGAGTTTTTCCTAATCCAAATAACACACTGCTCAATTGCCAATGGTCCATATTTTTTCAAATATTCCGCAAAACCAATGTTACTCCATGGTGAACCTGAAAGTTCAGGTAACTGAACAGCAGACAACCGCCAAAAATCTAACATTAGTTCCGGCTGGTATCCAGTTAGTCTGAGCATAAATCCTAGTATATAAACAAAGCTATAAAGGTGATCCTGCTGACTTCCAGAACTACTGCTACCGTCATTGATGTATTTAACTATATCGTCCTCATTTGCCCCAGTGATCTTGGAGACGGTAGAACTGTTTTCCTCAACCAACTCCAAAAGATAAGAAAGCTTTTTGTGTATAGGTTGTTTCACATATGACTCGGAACTGAATGTTCGCCACCAATTTCGCCTTGTTAAAAGATCGATCAGATTTAATGCCTTATTATCAAATAAGTTTTTATAAGCCACTTCTCGGCTTTTATCACATATTATCATTTCTGTATTCTCATCAAGCATCTGGCCTGAGGGAAGGTTAGGCAAACCGTTTGAACCAAGTTTATGTACCTCAGCACAAATTTGTCTTGAAAACCCAAGCCTAATACCATTTTTTACCAACCGTACGTATTCATCAAGATTATCATTGGCCTCCTTTAGGAGGGAACCATCGGCCCCGAATCGCTTTGCTTTAGGAAAATCTGTTTTATGTTTAGTATAGACAATTCGGGCTGCATTAGGCTGGTTTTCAATTATTGCCTCCAAGGCTTCTGGGCCAACATTTGTCTTATGCAACTCCCAGTCAATGGAAAATATGTCAAACTGCTTAGATTTTACATTTTCTATAAAATTACGGATATCAGTTGAAGTCTCAATATGTAATCTACAGGAGACACGTTCAGGTTTTTGCAGTTCCTCCTCCAAGTTTCGGACTGTACGGGGTTCATCTTCAAGAATACTAATATTAGCTTCTATTGGAGCATTATTAACTAACTTATGCATTTTTCATTCCTGTCTCTTTTCGACATGGCAAAATTAGTTCAAATGTGACACCTCGTTTCTTATTGGAAGAGGCTGATACTTGTAAGTGTCCGCCTGCTTGTTCAGATAGTTTACGAGCAATAAAAAGTCCTAAACCTGTTCCAAATTTATCTGGTTTGGTTGTATAAGTTGATTCAAAAACTTCTTCTGAATTATCAGTAGCCAACCCTATACCATCGTCACAAAACTCTATACATATTGCACGTTGTATGAAAAGTTGTGGCGTAACTTGTATATCTTCGACATTGTGCGTATTAATCTGAATGTTTTTCGCATAGGCCTGAATAGAATTAACCAATAATACTGAGATTATTTCATGAAGCGAATAACTCTCAATTCGTGATAGTGAAATTTCGGCCTTGAAATTAGTCTTAATGTTTACCTTTGAATATCTTATAGCGCTAATCCATTTTCCAATAGTATTGTTTAGTTCTTTGTGTAAATCCACAAATAAAAGCTGCTGATCTTTTTTAACCTTCACGATCTCAAGTGCATTCCTCAATTCCTGTTCTGCAGGACTAAGCTTGCCATACCATTCCTCCAGTTTTTCTAAAAGAAACCGGTTCTCTCTCACTTTAGGATTCTTTAGGTCATGCTTTAAATTGTCAAGAATCGCGTCGATTTTGTGGCCCGCAGAATGAACCGCCAAGCTGGAAAGCATTTCAGCAGCAATGAAACGAGATGTTCCCATGACCTGACTTGTGAATTCAAATAACTTACGAACACTTCTTATCCTAGAAATCGTTATAGCAAGGTGACTAGCAAGAGAATTCAAAATGAGAATATCGGAAGACTCCAGCCCTTTTTTCCTCTCCTCTGCATCTACCTGAATAACCCCAATATATTCATTATCTAGTCGCAGTGGCATAATGTATTGTGCCACGACTTTACATTTTTCAGCTACTTTTTTATCCGATTCGCTCTTAAGGTCTTGTTGGGTAAGACGGAATAACCTCTCATCATTATGCAATGCATCAGTCAGAATAGATTTACTTGACATATCTGCTATTATAGTGTTTTCACAAATTTTCCATTTTGAGCCAACACTTAAAAAACCAATAATATTACCAGATTCCGGATTGTAATAAGAAAATAATGCATCAGGAAAGCCTATACTGGAGATAGTTTCCAAAACCACTATAATTGCCTCCTCTTCATCACGAGATCTGACTATTGCCGTACTATTCTCTGCAAGCAAATTAAATCGCTGTAGGTCTCTTTTTCTCTGACTGAAGTTTGTGATTGCATAAGCGAGTATCGCAGATAAGACCCACCCAGTCTGAATATCCTCATCCGTGAAATATGCTTCAGGATGATCGGAGAATTTTTTTATGTTGGATATCTTCCAAATGCCCATTATCTTTTTGTCTTTACCAACAATAGGCATACCCAAAAAGGTGTTCGCATAATTTCCTTCAACTTCAGGCCAGATCCGGTCGTCATACTTCCCCAGCCATTTGGGGTGCGACAGTATTTGATGTTTATTCGCAAATATCAGTACTTGTCCTTCTCCTTCGGCAATAGTCCCTGTCAACCCTTCGCCTATCTTGTAAGCAGCATTTCCAATAAGGTTTTCGTTTTTGCCTGAAGCAGCTCTCATTCGTAAGATTTCCCCATTATCCTCAACAAGATATATTGACCCTACCTCGGCATGAAATGATTCGACTGCCGTCTCAATAGCCACTTTCAGAATATCATCCAACTCATGAGCGGCTGCAATAGACATTAAGATGTTTGTTATTACACGGTTAAGAACAGAATGTTCACGGATATAGTAGAATTTCTCTATTGCTGGTGCTATACCACTTGCGAAGGCAACCACAACCTCTACGTCAAGTGACGAAAAAACCTTTTTGGAATTTTCGTTTTCTCTTTGCCCAATACAATGCAATACGCCTAAAACTTTATCGGATGGTGAAACTATTGGAACTACCACGCAATCTGATGATATCCCACACTTTTGACAGATAGGGAATATACTTTTTTTAGATACACCAGTCACAAAAGGAAGTCGTCTCTTAATACACTGCTTGACAATCAACTCCTTACAATCGGTGAAGTATTTGTTATATTCAGGTACTATTTTGCCATCGCGCTGCAAAAAATCAAAGGATGACGCCTCCTGTTCGAGAACCCCTTTATTCGACGACCATAAAACCGCATCAGTACATTTGGTTCGCAGTGTCAATTCTGGGAATATTTTTTCAAAAAGGCGTGTAATCCCCGATGCTTGTGCAAGGGCATCAGAGACATGATAGCGAATTTCTTGTTCTTCAATATGTAACGCATAGTCCAGTGACAATCCAATACCACTCATAAACCATTCAACCTCTTGCTTCATTTCGTCCAAATGATTTGGAGGGCGATCGAAAAGAAGGTTAATCACCATGGTTATCAATCTAAAATTGAATGGTAGTGGTATCGGTAGTGACAACATATGGCTTATATTGTGCTCTGTGATAAGCTTTGCATGAGTGAAGCATCGCTTATTATCCTGTTTTGTCAAATTATGCAGAATGAGCTCACAACGATCTACAGCCATTCCAGTTAGCGCCTCTTTACGGGATACTACATATGGACCGAAATCTTTTACATAATCCGGATAACCCGCTAGGAAAACCAGTTCTTTGGAGTAATGATTATTGTCCCAGATAATCACACATTTTGCATGGAATTGTTGTGAGGCCAGTTTCGCGATTTCAGTAATAAACTCTTGATGGCCATGTCCTGCTAAACGCAATACAGTGTCATATATACTTCTAATTAAGTTAATGTCTACAGTAGACGGCGATGCTTTTGTCATAATGGTTTTATATCAATAACTTACATGATTTTGAAGCCATTTACATGATGTCTCAATACAGTTGGCTGGGGCGGAGCTAGGAGAATCTTCTTCAACTATAAACCACCCGGGAAATTTAGTATCACGAGCTTTCTCCAAAAGCCGATTTAACTCATCTTCCAAATGACCTTTGCCAAGGCTTGTAAAACCACGGGCAAAGTGGTAAGGGGACCTACCAAACTTTCTAGACCAGTCCTTTAAGTGAACAGAAATAATACGGTTTTGGTAGGTCTCAAAACATTTAACAATGTCCTCACCAGCAAGATAAAGATGAGCAGTGTCAAATACAATTTCCAATTTTGGATACCTGTTTAAATAAACCTCTGCATCAGCCATTGTTTCTATATCCTTATATAAGTGCGGATGTATACCGACCCGAATCCCACTATCAAATGCAGCTTTGACAACATCCTCATTCCATTCGGTAATACAAATATATTCAACATTTAATTTTCTAGCATACTCAACAATCTGAGCGGAGGCTCCACATGCTATCCCAATCGGAACTAAGTTTCTACTTTTCAAGAGATCACAAAGATCCTCCACAGACCCCAAAATACACGGTAACTGTGCAAATTCAAGCCCACGAAAACCTAAACGGCTTGCCAAATTCACAATTTCTTCAATATTCGCTGGTATTCGGCCCCAAGAAATCGTCTCTAGCCCTAGCAGCATCTGGCCATTTTTCCATGACGTATCTTTTTGGCAAATGCAGCTTTGTTCCTTTGCAGAATGAACTACAGGAGTTAAATTCTTCATGATACCCTTTTCCTCAAATTTTTACATTGTGATATTACTTCCTTCAGTTGTCAACAAAATTCAAAAAAATTCCATTGGTATATACAAATAAAGATTAAAGCATTAACAGAAGAGGGTGATGTAACCCCCGAAAACTGTACCATTGCGGATTAGAGGGTATCCGATAACATTATTCGGTTTTTTAGCGAAAGGGATACCCAAATGAAACGCAGGTATCGTACAGCAGAACAGATTGTTAACAAGTTAAGGCAGGCAGGGAACGGGGCTAAACGGGTGGTAATTGGTCGGTCCCACGCACCCCGCACCAATCTTTTAGAAGGTTGGTTGGGTGTTAATAGAAGTGTTAAAGGGAGGGAGATAGTGGCTTGTGGCTCGTGGCTTGTGGCTCGTGGCTGGTGGCGAGTGGTTCGCGGCTCTGTAATTCCCGCAATAAATCAGCGATGCCGGTCAGCCTTTTTTTGTAAAAAACCCGGTTTTTAAGCAAAAGGCGAAAAAAATATTTAATTTTTTGGCGATTTGTGGTATAATATTTGCTTGCAGGAAGCGGGTTTCAAAAGGCGAGGGAGCAGAAAAGGAGTTTTGGGGCAAGACCGTGAAGTTAGAGATGCGAGAACAGATGCGGATGGAGCAGCAAATGAAGCTTGCTCCACGAATGATTCAGTCGATGGAGATTCTCCAGCTTCCAATACTTGCACTTCAGGAACGAATAGAGCGGGAACTCAACAGCAACCCTGTTCTGGAGATTGAAGAAGAAGCGTCTGCGGAAGAGGCCGGCACGGCTGAACAGCAGGTGCAGGGAGAGGCCGGCGGGAAAGAGGCCGATACCTCCGCACAGAACTGGCGTGCAGACCGTTTGGAGCGAGAGGGCGTCGACGATAACTACAAAGAGTATATGGGCGGGGGTGAGTATTTTCGGCATACTGTTACTGATGATGAGCCGGACAGGAAACTGGAGGCGATAAAGAACACCGCAGCGCCGCCGCAATCACTGAATGAATACCTGGAGGAGCAGTGGCGGATGGTGGAGGCGGGCGAGCGGGTCAAAAAAGCGGGCGGGCTGATAATAGATTATATCGATGAACGCGGATACCTGACGGTCCGGCTGGAACAGTTGCACAATAAGGACCGGAAAGACTTTGGCATCGAAGATTTGAAGAAGGCGCTGGAGCTTGTGCAAAAGCTGGAGCCGACTGGGGTTGGGGCGCGCGACCCGAAGGAATGCCTGCTAATCCAGATGAAACAGAGCGGGGAAGATATGGGTTTCGAGAGGCGGCTGATTTCGGAGTATATGGATGAGTTACTCAAAAATCAACTTCCTGATATAGCGAAGAATATGAACTGCACCATCGAGAGAATCAAACAGGCAGTCGGGCGCATAAGCAAATTTGACACCTCGCCGGGCCTGCAAATCGGGCAGGACAGAAATCATCCTGTTTCGGCGGATGTTATAGCGGAGTCGGACGATGCGGGCGAATATTCGGTGCGGCTGGCCGAGTCCAATCTGCCGAACCTGCGGGTAAGCGACTATTATGTGAAAATGGCGAGGGACACGAAGGTCAACGATAAGACGAGGGATTTTCTGCGAAATAATATACGCTCAGCGAGGTGGATTATGGAGGCCATAGAGCAGCGGAAGAACACGCTGCTGAAGGTGGCCAGGGCGGTTGTGAAATATCAGAAGGAGTTTTTCGACAAGGGACAGTTGTATCTGCGACCTCTGCCGATGTCGAAGGTTGCGGAGGAGGTGGGCGTTCATCTTACGACGGTGTCGCGGGCGGTGGCCGGAAAATACCTGCAATGCGAATGGGGAATACTGCCTATGCGGAAATTTTTCAGCGGGGGGCTGGGCGAAGACAACGGGCAGGGACATAGCTGGGAGGCAATAAGGGGCAAGCTGCAGCAGATTATCGACCAGGAGGATAAAAACCATCCGTTAAATGACGACCAGATATGTGAGGAATTAGTCAAGGCAGGTGTTAACCATATAGCCAGGCGGACCGTGGCAAAATACCGCGACATATTGAACATTCCCGCCGCAAGGTTCAGGAGAAAATACTGACCTGAATTTTTCAAAGCCACAGAGAGCACAGAGGACACCCCCGACTACGACATTCGAGGGCAGGCAGAGGGATTAAATCCAGAATTAGCCACAGATTAACACAGATTCCACCTGCGGCGGATAAATTTCACGGATTTCCACCAAACGGAGCGGCGGATAAATTTTTGTTTTCATTAAATTTTAATTCACTCAATATAGGGACGTAGTATCTTCCCATAATGGGGCGGAGATGCGCATTTGGGTTGAGAAAAACATTGGCCGCAGAGGACACAGAGAGCACAGAGAAT
>Ga0315294_10003537_pt1 | contig 17043 bp, 15 predicted proteins | sample YL17G13_40_MG_FD_203626 | JGI IMG/M metagenome (GOLD analysis project Ga0315294, IMG submission 203626) | Sediment microbial communities from Yellowstone Lake, YNP, Wyoming, USA - YL17G13_40 | ecosystem: Environmental > Aquatic > Freshwater > Lake > Sediment | place: USA: Wyoming | collected... | reverse complement strand
GCACCCAGGCGGTGGAAGAAGGGGTGGCCGGCATTGCGCTGGATGAGCCCCATGGTTCCGGCGTAAGAGTAGGGAAGAATGGCCTCCGCCCCATATTGGCTTATGATCTTTTTCCAGCGGTCAGCGATCTGCCGGATGGCTTCTTGCCAGGAAGCGATAAGAAACCGGCCGGAACCCTTGGGTCCGCTGCGCAGAAGGGGGGTGGTCAGACGGAGGGGTGAATGAACCGTCCTTTCATAGTGATTCATCTTGACGCAAAGGGTGCCCCGGGTGAAGGGATGTTCCGGGTCTCCGGAGACCTTAACGGCTTTTCCATCCTCCACTTCAACCAGCACCCCGCAGGTGTCGGGGCAATCATACGGACAAACCGACCGCTTAACCTCGCTCGGCATGGTGAACCTCCTTGTCGGGGGTAATCCAATATACCTCTTTTTCCTGGCTGGATCAAGGAAGGAGGGAGTTGGGGAAAGAATGTCTTGACTCTATCCTTTTGATTTATTACACTTCTGCTTAAATCCTGATCCCAACATATGTTTTGGTCCAAGAATCTGTAACGCTTTCCACTCTAAAAGGTGGTGATGTGTTTTTGGGATATGCTATTCAACCCCAGATCTTAAGAAGAAATGGGGCTTTTTTTATGGTTCGCGGGCGGAAAGTGATGCTGGACAAGGATTTGACCCAACTCAATGGGGTCGAAACCAGGGTTCTTAATCAGGCCGTCCGGAGGAATGCCAAGAGGTTTCCAGTCGATTTTATGTTCAAACTGACTCGCGTCGAGATTTTGAGGATATCACAATTTGTGATATCCTCCGACCTCAAGTTTTCCAAGAATGTCTATGCTTTTACCCAGGATGGGGTAGCAATGCTGTCCGGTGTTTTGACCAGTTCAAGAGCGATATATGTACCGCCGAACATGTTCAAATAAAGAAGGTCCACCGATGGATAAGGCATCTTCTCTGGCGGCAACGTTACGAATCGACCAAGTTATTTATACTGTTCGCGGCCAACGCGTGATATTGGATAGCGATCTTGCTGCAATTTACGGCGTATCGACCAAGGCCTTAAACCAGGCGGTTAGACGCAACACGGGGCGGTTTCCAAGTGATTTTGCTTTCCAGCTTAAACCAGGAGAAGTTGAGCATGTACGGGCACAGTCTGTGAGCGCATGTAGAGCCGAGGAGAACCGGTCACAATTTGTGACCGGTTCGCAGAAGCATCGGGATCCACGGTTCCGTCCCTATGCCTTCACCGAACATGGCGCCTTGATGGCTGCCAATGTGTTGCGGAGCCCACGGGCAGTTGAGATGAGCGTCTTTGTCGTGCGGGCTTTTATCCGCCTGAGGCAGTGGCTGGTCAATTATGCCGAGTTGAGCCGCAGATTAGAGTTGATGGAGAAGAAATACGATTCCCAATTTAATGTGGTCTTCGAAGCCATCCGCCAATTGATGACGTCCCCGGAAAAGCAGCCCAAGAAAATCGGCTTTCAACTGCGGGAAAAGCGTGCAGCATATGGGAGACGATAAGAATTGCCAAAGCAGTCCTTGGCGTTCTTTGCGCCTTGGCGAGAGCTATTATGGCACGCAAAGCCGCAAAGTACGCGAAGGGTAAATAATTTCGGAAAAACGATCCTCGCAGGTCGTTATAGTTTTTATACCCAAGTCCATCCTTGCGCTCTTTGCGCCTTTGCGTGAGGATTGGAACATCGAGCGGGGTTTTTGACTTGCGGCAGGATTGGTGCTAAATTATGCTAACCTCGCAGCAGAGAGGAGAACGTACAGATGAGCACCCCTTTAAAAGCCTGTTCCAAAACTGGGATAGGCTTTTTGTTTTGGGTGATCGAAGCCGTTATATTAATGGTCAGCAAGCAGAAATATTTAATTATTTATGCCTAACCCCATTTACAGGGAAAAAGTGAGCATCAAAAGAGTCCGGGAGTTACGGATCAAGATCCAAAATGAAGCTCGCACCACAGAACATATGGACCAGGAAAAACATAGTCCAGGCAATAACCAATTTTCAATCTTTGCAAAAACCTAACCGGACAATGCTGAAAAAAGGTCAAAAAAAAGGTCTTGACAAGCTAATTGCATAATGTATAACTACACCTAAAATATCTGTGCTTTTCCTTGACCGCGTAGGTCCGAAAAATTAAAGATAAATTCAACCGATTTTCCCAAAGTGGTTGACGACCATTCAGTTTCGGAGATTCGCTTATTCAAGAACGAGGGAAATGAAGTGGCCTACAAGGATTAATTGCTCGATTCTCTCTCGACCCAATAAGGAACCCTCCTTGCCAACGCTTTTTCGATTTCCTGCCCTCCGTTTAGTAGCCATAAAATCCCCCCCTTTTTTAACATAGATGAAGGAAAGGAAGGTTTGAAAATGCAGGCCCGCACCATTTGCCTTCGATGTCATCAAAAGTGCCATCTCATTGCAGAGGTGGCCGATGGAAAAGTTGTCGCAGTGGTAGATGCAACCCCAAGCAACCGAACGCCTCCCTGCTGCGAAGTTTGCCCGATCGAGATGGATGTCCCAGGTTACGTCATCGCGGCTTGCCAGGGCAAACTCGATAAAGCCATGGAGATCATGCGGGATACCAATCCCTTTCCCCTGGTTTGCGGACGGATCTGCCACCACCCCTGCGAAAAGGAGTGCATCCGCGGCGTTGTGGATGAACCGATTGCGATTCAATGGCTTAAGCGGCTGGTCGCCGACCACGCCTGGAAATCCGGGGAAAAGCCGACCCCCGCGGCCCGAACCCAGAAGGAAACGGTGGGCATCGTCGGCTCCGGGCCGGCGGGCCTCACGGCGGCCTATGACTTGGTAAAGTCGGGCTATGGGGTCACGGTTTACGAAGCGGCCCCTGAGGCGGGGGGAATGCTCTCCCGCGTCATTCCGGAATTCAAACTCCCCAAGGCGAGTGTCGAGGCGGACATTGAATACATCAAAGGCCTGGGCGTGGAAATCAAGACCAACACGCCGGTTGGCCAGGCGGTACCCCTCGAGGCCCTGATGAAGAAACATAACGCCGTCATCCTGGCGATCGGGAGTTGGACGCCCGCCAATCTCAAGATTCCGGGTTCGGACCTGGAGGGCGTTTATTACGCCCTGATTCTGATGGAGGAACTAAAGAAGGGAAAGTCCATCGCCCTCGGAAAAAGGGTCGTCATCATCGGGGGCGGGAACACGGCCATGGATATCGCCCGGGTGGCCGTACGCCTCGGGGCGAAGGAAGTGCACGTGACCTGCCTGGAATCGGAGAAGACCCTGCCCGCCCATCCCTGGGAGATTGAAGCCGCAACCCGTGAAGGAGCGAAGATCCATCCTTCACTCGCTCCCCAGAAGATCCGGGGGAGCGGAAACAACCGGGTCGCCGGGGTGGATTTCAAACGGGTCGCTTCCCTAACGATGGATAAGGAAGGCAATCTTTCCTGGACCCTGGATGGAAGCAAGGATAGTGAACTCTCCATGGGTGCCGATACGGTGATCATCGCCATCGGGCAGGGGCCCTCTCTCGATTCTATGGGCGCCGATGGTAAATTGAAGGTCACGTCTCGCGGGATCCTCGCGGTGGACCCGGAAACGCTCTCCTGCGGAACCCCCGGACTCTTTGGAGCCGGGGACGTAATCGTTGGAGCCGGGACCGTCGTGGAAGGCATGGCGGCCGGGCGGAAAGCCGCTTCGTCCGTAGTCAAGTATCTGAGCGGTTCTGAACCGAAGAAAAAGGAACCTTCGATCACCGAAACCCTGGAGCGGGTGCGGGAGACGGTCAACGTGGACTTTCCGGCGGAGCGGAGCCGCCGCATCATGCCTACCATTTCGACCCAGGAAGCTCTCTCCGCTTTTCGGGAGGTCGAGCTGGGCTATGACCCAAAGACCGGAAAGGAAGAAGCAGCCCGGTGCCTCAATTGCGCCACCGTATGCATCAAGGGAGCGACGATCCCCGAAGTCATGTATCACCCCAATCGCTTGCTATACCCTCTCAAGAGGGCCGGGGCCCGGGGAGAGGGGAAGTGGCAGCGGATTTCCTGGGACGAAGCGCTCAATACCATCGCGGGTAAATTGAAAGAGATTAAGGAGAAATACGGGCCGGAAGCCATTCATGTCTCCTGCGGTTCGGGCCAAAAACACATCGGCATCCAGGCGACCAAGATGGCGGAGAGGCTTTGGCCTACGCCCAATACCCATTTAGGCCGCTACACCTGCATCCATCCGGATGTTATGGCCAATGGCGCCACCTTCGGGGATACGATTACCTATGAGTTCGGCCCCGATTATTTCGATGCGAAATGCATCATCTTCTGGGGAGCCGAACCGGATGTAGCGACCCCTGCACAAGCCCGGGTGGTCCATCGCGCCTTACGCCGGGGAGCCAAGCTGATTGTGGTCGACCCCCGGCCGATCCCTATGGCAAAGCGGGCCGATGTGTGGCTTCGGATTCGCCCTGGGACCGATATGGCCCTGGCTTTGGCGATGCAGCACGTGATCATCAACGAAGGGATTTATAACAAAGAGTTTGTCGAGAAGTATTGCTATGGATTTGAACAGTTAAAAGCCCATGTCCAGAAATATACCCCCGAATGGGCTGCGGGAGTAACGAGTATACCCATAGAAGAAATCGTGAAAGCCGCCCGGCTGTATGCCCTCGAAAGGCCTGGGTCCATCTATATCCGGTTGGGTTCAGGGGCGCAGCAAATCACCTCTACGCAGACCTGCCGGTCGATTTCGATGCTCATCGGGATTACGGGCAATGTGGATGCCAGGGGAGGCAACCTCCTATATTATCGGACCTTCCGCGAAGCCTTGATGTGGCATCCTTATCTCATGTTCTGGGGGGTTAAACCTTCAGCCGCCATCAATGAAAAGCGGATCGGGGCCAAAGACTATCCCCTCATGCACAAACGGGCCATCTGCCACGTACCCAGCACTATCAAGGCTATGGAAGAAAGCAAAGTCCGGGCCATGTGGGCCATTGCCGATAATCTGATCGTGGCAGAGGTGGACAACCGTAGAATCTGGGAGATCTTGAAGAACAAGTTGGATTTCTTCTTTGTATCCGAGCTTTTCATGACCCCGACGGCCGAGTTGGCCGATATCGTCCTTCCCGCTGCCTTCTACCCTGAGATCAATCAGCTCACGGAAGCCTTCGGGCACCCGTCCAGCACGGTCACGGCCACGAGAAACTGCGTTGAACCAGTTGGTGAGTGCAAGGACGATCGGGAGGTGGCAATCGAGATTGCCAAACGGATGGGAATGGATGTTTCTCCTTGGGAGACACTTCATGACTATTTCAACTGGATGCTGAAATACCAGGGGATCACCTTCCAGGAGCTCATCCAGAAACCTAACGGAACGTTGACCTTCCCGAGGGGCTATGAAAGGTACCGGACCAGCACCCCTGCATTCAGCACTCCCACCGGCAAAGTGGAATTATATTCCCCGACTTTCGAAGCCATGGGACTGGACCCCATGCCGGTCTTCGAGGAGCCGCCCGAAAGTCCCGTACGCACCCCCGAGCTTTTCAAGAAATTCCCGTTCATTTACACCCATTACCGGATCCATGGGTATATGCACAGCGAGGGCCGACAGATCAAGCGCCAGCGGCAGTTGAATCCGGAACCTTATCTGCAGATGAATCCGGAAAGGGCCGGCGAGATGGGTATTGCCGAAGGGGACTGGGTTTACCTGGAGACGCCGAAATCAGCAGGGAAAAATCATCTGAAGTACCGGATCCAGCTCATTCCCGATATGCATCCCGACGTCGTGGCCGGTCCTCATGCCTGGTGGTTCCCCGAGATGCCCGAGCCGGAGCATGGCTGCTTCGAGTCCAATATCAACGCCCTCGTGCCTCTCGATCCGCCCTATGATCCGGTCGTCGGGGTTCCGCAGGTGCGGGCGATCCTTTGCCGGGTGTGGAAAGAGGCTTCCAAATAGGGAGGAAAAAATGTCAAGCGATGCGATAAAGAAGACCATCGAAGAGTTATTGCGCGCGCCAGCCGAGCTGAAGAATAAATTGCCCCAGGCTCTGGAGGAGATTGGAAAGTACGGGGTCGGGAAGGCGTTGGACGAGAACCCTGATTTTCTATGCCGGCTCCTGACTCAGCTGAGAAAGGCGGATGCCGCGAGAGTGTTTGCCCATGTTTCTGAAGCTACGGATAAATTATCCGATCTCCTATGGGGAGGGATCAGTGTCCGAGCGGGGCAGTCGCAAAGCATGGAGGCCGTGCTGACTAAAGCCGAAAGGGATATCCACGTCAATATCGAAGCGTCCGATAGCCCATTCCAATGCCATTTCATGGTAAAGAAGGGAAAGATAACCGGAGGCTCCGGGCTGCTTCACTTCAAGGATGAAGATTTTCGTTTTATGGGCCCGACGGAAACCTTAATGGGGTTGTTTATAGGGGACCTGCCTTTGGGCTTCAGTAACTTGCAGCTGCAGACCGCCGGGCATTCCGGGTGGATGAGCCGGGTGGGCCCGATCATGCAGGAAATCGCCAAGCTTTTAAAAGCAACCCAGGATGCCGTTGGAAAAACCGGATCCGGAATCTAATCGAGATTTAAAAAATGTCCATACTCAGAGCAACCGCAAATATTTTGTTGGAGTTCCACCTGTTTTCCTTCTTGAGAATAGAGCGATGGATGTTTTAAGAAGTCCCTTGAACGTAAATCGATTATGGCGCCCTTTGGGCTGCGGTCGGAAGACCAATCAAAAACTCAAAAGGAGGGAAAGATGAAAAAGGTAATCTTCGTCACATTCGCTTTCTTTGTTTGTGGCCTGCTACTGGTTCCGGGAAACGGGTGGGCCCAGGAGAAGAAGCCGGTCAAGATCGGCGTCCCGGTAACCTTGAGCGGAATGGCCGCCCAGGTGGGAGTGGACAATCGCAACGGGATTATGCTCGCGGCCAAGCACAAGAAGACCATCCTGGGACGCCCGATTGAACTCCTCGTAGAGGATGAGGAGGGTAAACCCGAGGTTGGGATCCGCAAGGCCGAAAAGCTGGTCTTCAAAGACGGCTGCGTGGCCTTGCTGGGGGTGGTCTTCAGCGGGGTGGGGGTTGCCATCGCCGGGCAAGCGGACAAACTGAAAGTCCCCTTCCTGACGACCAACGTCATGACCCCCCAATTTTACGGTATTCATAAATATGTATTTCGCTGCGGCCAACTGGCCGACGACCAGACGGCCATGGCGAACGTCATGGGTATCCGGGCCGACCCCGATTTGCAAAAGAGGATCCATTATGTATTGGCGGATGACTACGCCTGGGGGCACAGCTGCGCCGAGAGCTTCATTGATCTTGCCAAGAAAAAGGGGGTCAAACTCCACGCCGAAAAATATGATAATGCTCCTCTGACCGTTACCGATTGGTCCCCCTTTATCAGCAAGGTGGCCGCCTCCGGGGCGGATGCCGTGTATTCCTGTTTGCGGTCCCCGGTCGTCCCGCGGTTTGTCAAACAGGCCTCTGAATTCGGCCTGATGAAAAAGATCAAGGTCATTGCCGGCGGGTCGCCCAGCGAAGCCGACCTGGAGGCTGCGGGTGAAGCTGCGGTCGGAATTGTCACGGCCTGCGGCTGGTCATGGGATATTGACACGCCGGCCTCCAAGGTCTTCGCCAAGGCCTATTATGAAGAATTCAAAGCGGTTCCGCCTTCCCAGGGGGCTCAGGCCTACACGGGCGCCATGATGCTCTTCAACGCCATCGAGAAGGCGGGAAGCACGGACCCCGATAAGATTGCCAATGCCCTGAAGGGGGCGACTTACGACGGACCGTATGGCCGGGTCCGGATTTCTCCCAAGGACAACAGCATGAGGACCCCGGCCGTTCTTACCGAGACCCGAATGGCCCCCCCGAATCCCTACGGGGCCAAGATTATAAAAAAGGTCTTGGTCCACCTGAAGCCCGAGGAGATTGGTCCTCCCGAATAAGACAAAGCGCGTCTTTACCCATGGGGATGGAAGGAGAGGGAACCGAATTCCCTCTCCCTATGATTTAAAATACCATTTTTCTCCTAGAGGACGGGAGTGCCATGCCCAGTGATTTGACCTTTTGGGTACAGACTATCTTCAACTGTCTCGGCCTCGGTGGCCTTATGTTGCTCATCGCTATCGGGCTGAATATCATCTACGGGATCAACCGCGTCATCAACCTGGCCCACGGCTCTATTTATGCCTTGGGTGCCTATTTCGGTTACACCCTGGTCGCCAAAGGACTGAGCTTCTTTTGGGCCCTGTTGGTCGCCCCGATCATGGTCGTAGCGGTCGGACTGGCCATCGAACGAAGCGTCATTGCTCCCATCCGGGCTCGGCCCATGCTCTACAGCCTCATATTGACCTATGGAGTGATGGTGACGATCGACGGCCTGGCCAAGTACATTTGGGGGGTTCAACCTCAATTCATCGCCACGCCGGCCTTCTTGAGTCGCACCGTTTACATTGCAGAAATTCCCTACCCCTTCTACCGGTTCTTCATGCTTTTCGTCACGGCGGGGGTCATGGTCGGTTTGATGTTTCTTTTGGGCAAGACCAAAATGGGTATCACCATGCGGGCGGCCAGTCATATCCCAGAGATGGTTTCCGTTTTGGGGATCAATATGAACCTCGTTCACATGGGCGTATTCGCCTTGGGCTGTGCCCTGGCGGGAATCGGAGGAGTGATTGCCGGGCCGCTATTGACGGTTTACCCCATGATGGGTCACGAGATGCTCATCAGCTGCTTCGTGGTGTTGGTCATCGGGGGCTTGGGCAGCCTGCGGGGTTCGGTCGTGGCCGCCCTGCTCGTCGGGACGGTCCAGACCCTCGGCTACATCTTCATTACCGATTACGCCATGGTGGTGGTTTACGTCATGATGGCCCTCGTCCTGAGCTTCATGCCCCGGGGCCTGCTCGGGGAGGGGAAATTTGAGTGAGAACAACGATTCGGAAGGCGAAAGAGACATGGAAGCATCCAAGCGACAATCCCGGACCGTTCTGGTCTTTCTTCTGCTGGTTGGATTTCTGATCGCTCTGCCCTTCTTCATGGACAACCGTTTTTACCTGCGGTTGGCCACGGAGATCCTGATCTACGGGCTTTTGGCCATGAGCCTCGATGTCCTTCTGGGCTATACGGGCCTCCTTTCCTTTATGCACTGCGCTTACATGGGCATCGGCGCTTATACCGTGGCCCTCTATCTCAAATTTGTGGACCCGGCGAGCTCTTGGTGGTTCCTCATGATACTGGGGGTCGGGGCCACCTTTCTCGTGGCCCTCCCCATTGGCTGGCTGCAGGTGCGGACCGGCGGTTTTGCCTTCGCCTTGCTCACCGTGGCCTTCGGCATGATGTACTATACGATCGTATGGAAAGCCAGGGGTGTCACGGGGGGTGACGACGGCTTGATCGGGCTTCCTAGCCCGGATATCACCCTGGGGAACTGGGTATTGGGGAGCCTGAAGGACCCCATCTCAATCTACTTTTTCACCCTTGGCGTCGTCCTCGTCTGCTACCTCTTGACCAAACGGATCATGCATTCCCCCTTCGGCGCGGTTCTGGAATCCATCCGGGAGAACGAAGAGCGGGCATCTTTCATCGGGGTTCATGTCCACCGGTACAAGCTCATGGGCTGGATGCTGGCCTGCACCCTGGGGGGGGTCAGCGGGGTTCTATTCACCTTCCTCAAGTGCTCTGTTTCTCCCACGGTGATGGAATCCAGCGCGGGCGGGGCGCTCTTGATGATGACCCTCCTGGGAGGGGTGGGCACGCTCTGGGGCCCCTTCATCGGGGCGGCCGTTTATATCTTCGTCCAGGATTACGTGAGTACCATGACGGAACACTGGATGATCTTCCTGGGATTAGTTCTCATCTTCCTGGTTCTTTTCACCCCCAAAGGCATTGCAGGTTTCAGGGATTCCCTCCTTGCGGGGGAGAAGAAGTAAGGGACCTTATGGATATCTTAAGGATTGAGGAACTTAGCCATTTTTTTGGCGGGGTCACGGCCGTAAACCGGGTCAACTTGCTTTTCGTGGAAAATGAGCTCCGCTCGATCATCGGCCCGAACGGAGCAGGTAAGACGACCCTCTTTAACGTCATTACCGGCCGATTCCCGGCCAGTTCGGGCCGGGTGATCTTCCGCGGTCGGGACATCACGGGAAGGTCCTCCCATGAAATCGTCCGCTTCGGCATCTGCCGGACCTTCCAAAAAAGCAGCATCTTTTCGGGGCTCACGGTATTTGAAAACGTCCGCATCGCCCGCCAGGCTTGGCACGGCGGATCCCACCGGATCTTTTCCCGTCGGGACAGCCTGAAGGCGGTCCATCAAGAAACCCAGGCCATTCTGGAGCGATTGGGGCTGACGGAAAAAGCCCGCCTCCTCGCCAGTAACCTCTCGCATGGGGACCAGAGATTGCTGGAGATCGGTATCGCCCTGGCCGGCCATCCCAAGCTTTTGCTCCTGGATGAGCCGACCGCCGGAATGTCGCCCCGGGAGACCGAGGCGACCACCCAATTGATCCGGCAATTGGCCCGGAAAGTGGCCGTCGTTTTGGTGGAGCACGATATGGATGTGGTCATGTCCATTTCGGATAAGATTTCGGTGATGCATCAGGGAGCCATCATCGCCGAGGGAACTCCCGATGAGATTCAGCGCAATGAACTCGTGAGAGAGGCGTACCTTGGAAAAGAAGAATGACCGGGTCATCGAGCTGGAGGAGGTCCACACCTACTACGGGGCGAGCCACATCATCCAAGGGCTTTCCCTGTTTGTCGGCAGAGGCGAGGTCGTTTCCATCCTCGGCCGAAACGGGGTGGGGAAAACGACCACGCTGCGTTCGATCATCGGGCTCACGCCTCCGCGGGCCGGGTGCATCCGCATCGAAGGGGAGGAGACCACCCACTGGCCGCCCCATCGTATTGCCGGCAAGGGGATCGCCTATGTTCCCGCGGATCGGCACATCTTCCCCGGCCTTTCCGTGGAGGAAAACCTCAAGTTGGCCGAGCGGCCCCTCGCCGGGGGGAGAGGCTGGACCTTTGAGCGGGTGTATGAGTATTTCCCGGTGCTCAAGTACCGGCGGAGGCAGGACGGGTCCACCCTGAGCGGTGGGGAACAGCAGATGCTGGCCATCGGCCGGGGGCTCATGGGGAATCCACGGATTATGCTCCTGGACGAGCCTTCCCAGGGTCTTTCGCCCATTCTGGTCAACACGGTCACCCAAATCCTGAAGAGCTTGATCCGGGACCACGCCCTGACCCTGCTTTTGGTCGAACAGAATTATCGGGTGACCTTGAAACTGGCCCACCGCCACTACCTGATGGGCATCAAGGGAAAGATCGAGCAGATCGTAACGACCCAGGAGGTCCTGGCCAACGAAGAGATCATCAAGAAACATCTGGCCGTCTAACAGTCGGCCCGGACGGGGCGTCAAAAAAGGACCCGGGTCTGCGATTCCAGGTATGCCGATGAAAATGGGGAAATTCCCTTTTTCCCCAACCCGGCGTTTGAGAAAATCGGGAGGGAGGATGGATATGGAATTTAAAGATTTGATCAAGGCAATTAGTGAATGCAACCAAGAGGAAACCATAATTCTGGTGTCCAGTTATGCGGAAAAGGGGGCCAAGGTCAAAGATCTCCTGGACGCCATGACGGATGGATTGAAGGAACTGGGGGAGAAGTTCTCTCGGGGGGAAGCTTTCATCCCCGAATTAGTCTTTGGATGTGAAATCTTCAATGAGGCTATGAAAAAGCTGAAACCCTTTATGTCCCAAGGAACGGACGCCCAGAGGGAAAGTAAGGGAAAGGTGGTCATGGCCACAGTAAAAGGTGATTTGCACGACATCGGGAAGAACCTAGTCGCTACGTTTCTGACTGTGGGGGGATATCAAGTTGTTGACCTAGGTACGGATGTCCCCAATGAGAAATTAATCGAGGTCATTCAAAAAGAAAAACCCGATGTGGTGGGCCTTTCAGCCCTGCTGACTACCACCATGCTGAGCCAGAGACAATTCATGGCTTTGCTGAAGGAAAAGGGGCTGCGGGACAAAGTCAAAGTCATCGTTGGAGGCGCGCCGGTCTCCCAAACTTGGGCCAGTGAAATAGGAGCAGATGCTTACGGAGCCGATGCGGTGGACGGGAAGAAAAAAATCGACTCTCTGCTTGGAAAATAAAATTCGCAAGGTGAAACCTCAAACTCAAAACCCAAGAAGCTTTTTTACCGGGTTAGGAGGAAAGAATGATTATCAGACCCAAACTGCAATTGTTAGAGGATTCACAAATAAAGCTTATCATCCAGGATGCCTACAATATCCTGGATGATGTGGGGGTCCAATTCAAAGATAATGAGGAATCCTTGAACCTTTTTGAAGCTGTCGGGGCTCGGGTCGATCGGTCCACGGGAATCGTAAAGTTGTCCGGAGACATCATTGACCGGGCGCTCAAAACCGTCCCCCCCGTCATTCCCTTTTACGATAAAGATCATCAGAAGAAGCTTTTTAACCTGGGGGGGGATGATTGTCATATCACGGGGGATGGGGTGGCCATCTATATTGCGGATTATGAAAAACCGGGGCATCGCCGTCCACCGGTGACCGAGGATCAAATTATCCATTCTCGATTACATGAAGAGTGCAAATATATCGGCTTCACCGCTCCCTTCTTGCTGACGGATGTCCCCCGGGAGATCGCAGACAACTACCGATTCCTCCTCGACTACCTTTACTGCTCTCATCCCACGTACTGCTCGGCCTGGAGCAAAGAAGGGTTCGATGTCATGGATGAGATGATCAAGGTTATGGGCACCGGGGTGGCTGATCTGGAGATGAAACCGGCCCACGTGCACCCCAACGATCCCTCTTCCCCTCTTTCCTGGAGCCCGGTAGTCATCCAAAATTTCATGGACTGCCTCCGGACCAATTTGCCTGCTGTGGTCCTGCCCATTCCACTGGCTGGCGCAACCGCCCCCGTGACCATCGTGGGGACCGTCGTTCAAACCACCGCGGAGAACTTGAGCGGGGTGGTCTTAAGTCAACTAGTCCGGAAGGGGGGGTTCTTGCTCTGGGGAAGCGGGGCGAGCGCCTTCGATATGCGCAGCGGCACTGCGCCCCAGTCGGCCATCGAGTCGATCATGATGATGTGCCTCATCGCCCAGGTCGGCAATTTCTTGGGAATCCCTTCGCTGGGGAACCTAGGGCGAACCGACAGCAAACGCCCCGATGAACAGGGAAGTTTTGAGACCTCGAACAGTTACCTTTTAGGCTATCTCTGCCGGGTGAACATGATGCGCGGAGCCGGCATTCTGGAGTACGCCTCCACGATCAGCCATGAAAAATTGATGATCGATAATGAAATCGCCGGACAGGCCCAGCGGCTAGTCAATGGGGGAATTGAATTCAGCGACGAGAGCCGGGCCGTGGACCTGATCAAAGAGATGTTCACCAAAAACATGAGCTTCCTCCGTTCTAAACATACCTTGGCCAACTTTAAAAAAGAGTTTGTCATGCCCAGCCCGATCATCGATCGGGGGACCCGGTCGACTTTCGAGGAATCTGGGTATAAATCATCCTTGGACCGGGCTCACGAAGCCTGGAAGAGGATCATTGCCGAAAAACCTCCGCGCCCGATCGATGAAAAAAAGAAACAGGCCTTGATCCAGATCGTCAAGAAGCGAGGGGAAAAATACGGTGTGAATCGCCTGCCCATCGAAAAATAGTAAATTGGGAATTGTAATGGTTCATTTTTTTACAACTCTTTATTCCCAACTTACATTTTACTAATTGTTTACGGAAAGAATACTATGTTAATCGTAGGCGAAAGGATCAACACCAGCCGCAAAGCGGTGAAGGAGGCGGTGGAGAAATGGGACGCCGCTTACATTACGGCCGATGTGCAAAAGCAGGTCCAAGCCGGGGCGAACTATATCGATGTTAATGCCGGATCGCGTATTGGCCGTGAAATGGAAGATTTAAACTGGCTGGTCGAAGTGGTGGAAGCGGCCGTGGATGTTCCCCTGTCCCTGGACAGCCCGGACCCGAATGTTTTGCTGGCCATGACCAAAAAAGCGAAGAAGAAGCCCATGATCAACTCTACCACGGCGGAAAAACCCCGTTTTGAAGCCATGAAGGCAGTAGTGCAAGAAAGGGAGTGTGATATTGTGGCCCTCTGTATGGATGATCGGGGCATCCCTAAAACCGTGGAGGAGTCTTTACGCAATGCCTCTTTCCTGGTGCAGAATTTGACCCAACTGGGAGTGCCCCTCGAGAGAATCCACCTTGACCCCATGATCCAGCCGATTAGCGTGAACAAAGACAATGGAATTTTGGCCGTAGAAACCATCCGCAGCCTGCACCGGGAGTTTCCGGGGGTGCGGACGATCTGCGGCCTTTCCAATGTTTCTTTCGGGCTACCCAATCGGTTTTTAGTAAATAGACTCTTCATGGTCCTTTGCATCGGAGCCGGGCTTACCGGGGCCATTGTGGATCCTCTGGACCGGAAGATGATGACCAATATTCTGTTGGCGGAAACCCTGGTGGGGAGAGACGATTACTGCACGAAGTATTTAAAGGCCACCCGGGCGGGAACCCTGGTGGAATGAAGGCCAAAGAGCAGAGAGCTAAAAGCTGAAACTCGGGGGACAAGAGGTATTTCTTTGCCCTAGGGTCCTTGCGCTCTGCTTGAACTCCTATTCCTTACCCACCCGACAGAGAAGGGCTCTGGCCTGATGGTTGCCGTTGATCGGGTCGTAGGGGGGAGCATTGGAAATAATTGTATTGATATTAGATTCAAAGGTCCCATGTTCCGGGCCGGGTTTTTCCGGAAACCACCAGCCCACATGGACGGAAATCACCCGGGGATCTAAACCGGGCACATAGCGGGCTTTGCCCCTGACCCGGTCTTGAAAGCCCGGCCTCTCGATCCACATCCACGTTCCATCCTGAATTCCCCTCTTCGCTGCGGTCTCGGGATGAATTTCGATGAAGGGATCCGGTTCCACTTTGCGGAAGGAAGGAAGCTGCCGAAACTCCGAGTGCATGTAAATAATATTCCGGTGAGTAATCATGATCAGGGGATACTCCTGAAACAACTCCGGGGTACTCACCGGGCTCTGGGGCGGCTCCACATAAGGCGGCAGAGGATCGTATCCTATTTTTTCTAAGATGCTGGAACGCAGCTCAACTTTCCCCGAAGGAGTATGAAACCCCCTTTCTTCGTATTTCTTGTACTTGATGGGAAAAGAAATCATCTGGTGGGGCCTTCTTTGAATCTCTTTGAATTTCACGCCCACTTCTTCCAGCTGCCAATCGTTGAACTCCTCTACGTTCTGCCAGGGAATCTTGACTCCTATGTGCTTGGCCAATTCAATGAGAATCTTCCGGTCATCCCAGCACTCCCCCCGTGGTTCAATCGCCGGGCGCGAAGCCAAGACGTGGTTGTATCTCCTCGGCCCCATGACCTGATAAGCGCGCATGGGAATTCCCATTTCCAACCAGTGCGCCGCAGGGAGGACCAGGTCCGCTAACTCGGCCGTAGGGGTCATGAAAAAATCGGCCACCACCAAAAAATCAAGGTTATTAAACGCCGCCCAGGTCTGGCGCGAATCCCCTTCCATAAGGACCACATTGCTCCCTGGAACGTAAAAAGCCTTGATAACTCTCCCCAACATGGCTCGAATCGCAGAGGGGGTATGAGCTTGGGGCATAACAAAACGAGCCGTCTCGCGCGGTCCGCTGAGGAGAGGAAACTCGCTCCTCCCGATTCTCTTCCCATCCACCTCCGCGGGAGGCCGTAAGATTTGGGTAGTGATTTCAGGAGTTCGAAAACCTGCGAGGTCGCTGCTTACTAAATTGCCCCCCGGAACATCGATATCCGCGGCTAAAGCCTGGAAAATCGAGATCGCCCGAACAGTCTGCGTGGCATTGATGTGCTGAGATCCCGCTCCTAAACGCGTATGAAGACAGGAAGGCTTGGTCTTGGCGAACAGCCGGGTGGCCTCGATGATCTGTTCTTTGGGCACCCAGGTAATCTCTTCCGCCTTCTCCGGGGTAAAATCCTGAACATGCTTCTTCAGATCTTCAAAGCCCGCACACCATCGATCGACAAAACTTCTATTGTAGAGCCCTTCTTTGATGACAATGTTGGTCATGGCCAAAGCCAGAGCGGCATCCGTCCCCGGCCTGATCCGGAGCCACAAATCAGCGGGGGGAAGGCCTAATTTGAAAAAGTCCAGCCTTTCCGGAGGGCGGGGATCGATGCAAATCAGCTTTGCTTCCTTCGAACGGGCGATATTGATATCCCTTTCCGCAGCGGGCCGATTATGCCGGGGGCTGGCACCCCAGATCAGGATACATTTGCTCCGTTGATAATCAGGACCAATATCCCCCAGCATCCGTTCTCCGGTGGTCATCCTTTCCGCAAAGATAGCCGGGTTGGTACACTGATGGTTGATATCCAATACTGTTGGCGTACCCAGAACGTAAGCAAAGAGCGCAGTTGCCGTACAGGCAACCTCCTTGTGTCCTCAGCCCCGGATGGTGGCAATCGCCTCTACTCCATATTGCTCCTTGATCTGGCCAAACCTCTTGGCCATCCAATCCAGGGCCTCATCCCAGGAGATGCGCTGCCATTTCCCTTCTCCCCTCTTCCCCACCCTTTTCACAGGGTATAGGAGCCGGCCGGGATGATACACCTGTTCATACGCCGGTACAGTCTTTGCTCCTTCAATGTCCATGGCATTGGCTATACTTGTAATCTGGCTATCTTGTGTGGTCACAAAAATCCGGCACTTCATGTGGCAATTCTGGCAGAACGTTTGCACAACCCCCGGTTTCATTCAACATCCTCCTTTTATAGAAAAATCCTCTTAAGATTAATTATTAACCTTGAAATTTGGAAAGATTATAACATTACTACTTTCTTGGAAAAAGAGCTTAAATTCCGGGTTTCCCGCTTAAATAAACATTTGTGTAACCTTGTATGAATGGGGATCCACGCAGGGGGCTGGCCCAAGGCGCCGGACTTTCTCCTCGCGGGATCCGGGAAAGAGCCGTATACATTCCCATCGGCTGGGGAGAAAGATCTCCCTAC